>JABAOH010138485.1_pt2 | contig 31559 bp, 29 predicted proteins | sample 7062181 | NCBI WGS metagenome assembly JABAOH01 (sample SAMN14538630, study PRJNA623070) | marine sediment metagenome | biome: marine biome [ENVO:00000428]; feature: marine pelagic biome [ENVO:01000023]; material: deep marine sediment [ENVO:00002113]; isolation source: pool of 5 deep marine...
GGCATGAGCTTCGGAACCGAAGGCAGCGACGTATCGTCAGGCCACTATCAGAGGGAAGACGAGGTAGGCTAGGACGTTGTTGATTCCGTGCACTACGACGCAGGGCCACACGCTTCGCTCCTTCACGTAGAGCAACACGAGGGCGGCCGAAAGCACGCTCACGTCCAACGTCGGCCCCAGGCCGAAAAACCGGAGGTGCACGAAGGTGAACGCCAGCCAGGAGACCACACCTGCGACCCACACCCTCCCCGTCACGAGGATGAGCCTCTCCATCAGGTAGCCCCGGTAGAAGATCTCCTCGAGGAACATCCCGGTCACGAGGAGGCCGATAAGCGTTACGAGGCTGTACTCCATAATCATAGGTTGGAGGGAACGGATGGACCCCGGTCCCAATGAATCCAACACGAACCCGCTCAGCATCATGGCTACCAGGACGAGGAGGTAGACCAGGGCGCCCAACCAGAGGTACCGCCAATGCCACCCTCCAAGCCCGATGCTGGCGAGTCGCGTCCCCTCGACGCGAGGGATCCAGATCAGCAAGAGGGCCGCGAGCAGCAACCATTCTGCCACCAATGCGAGGCCGATGTGCAGGTCACTGGCGGGCGAAGGGAGCAAGAGGTCGCGCAGGGTAAACTCGAAGGCTAGAATGATCGCGATCCCGACGAGGAGGGGGCACCTCCGGGCTGGGCCTCCCGCCACCGAGGCGTTGTCTCGACTCTCGCGCCTCTGCCGTTGAGCGTCTTCCAGGTCGGTCCCTTACCCCGATGAAGATCAAGGCGAGTCCCTCCCCAACCCACTCCATGGTGAGGATAGATCGGTTCTCTTCAGTCAGTTCGCCGAAGCCCTTCACGATGGACCGGGTGGGCGCAATATGGGCAATCCCCCAAAGAATGATCAACGTCGAACCAGCGTAGAGGAGGATGTCTGACACCATGCGTTGTCCTCTCCCCGTCAGCGGTCCGAGCTGTTGCGTCTGACTTGAAACCGACGCATTTACTCTCTATACCGGGGTCGGAGCGGCGTTGAATGGGGAGGGCTACACCTATCTGCGGCCCGAGCTCCTCGAATTCTTCGAAGAGCCGCCTGATGGGCAGGAGAAAGCCAACAACGGCGACGACTAGGTGGAAAGGGACTGAGAGGAGCGGCTGGACGTTCGCTGAGGGGGCGTGCCAAAGTACATGATGAGGAAGATGAGGACGTTCCACAATGGTACGGTCCAGAGGGTGTACGAGGCCCACTTGTCTCCGCGTCGGTGGATGGCGTGCCAGCAACCCTACTCGCCCGAAGCGGCCGGTGAAACGTCAGTCTGGATGGTCCCTCGGGACCCATGAGGTTCGCTCCAGCGCTTGTCATGCTGAGCCCACATGCTGGAGCGACGAGCTGGCTCAAAGATCGAGCATCAGATGAATGTCCTCTTCCTCAGTGTCTAAATCTTTGCGGGCATTGGGCTCCATGGCCCGGTCTGAGAGGTGATCCATCGCCAAGCACAGATGGTCGATTGCAGGGTTCTTGTGACCAGTCCCGGGAGTACCGTGCAAGGAAGTGGCGGACCATGGGGGCACAAGGTACACGACGCCACTATCGCCCCTGATAACATCGGCCCAACGTTTATATGCAGACCCACAAGGTTGCATCCGAGGCCCATGGGAGCCAAGCGGATCAAGATGAAGGTCTGTCTCGTCGGGGAGGCCGCCGTCGGTAAGACGAGCCTCATCCGCCGCTTCGTCCACGACAACTTCGACGACAAGTACATCCAGACCCTCGGGACGAAAGTCTCCAAGAAGGAGATCGACCTCGAGGAGGCCGGGGAAGATAGTGTCCAAGTGGACATGACCATCTGGGACATCATGGGTCAGAAGGGGTTCCGCGAACTCCTGAAGGAGGCCTACTTCTACGGCGCCAAGGGGATCATTGCTGTCTGTGATGTCTCCAGGAAGAGTACGCTGGATGACCTGGACGACTGGATCGAGGGCGTCTACAGCGTCACCGGACGGGTTCCCATCGAAATCTTCGCCAACAAGGTCGACCTGAAGGACAAGATAGAGGTCGGCGAGGGCGAGGTGGAACAATTCTCAAAGGCCTACGACTCCCCCTTCCACTTCACCAGCGCCAAGACGGGAGAGAACGTGGAGGACGCCTTCAAGAGCCTGGCCCGCAGGATAGCGGAAGAGAGGCTGGCCCAGAGCGCCGTTCAGGGCGCACAGTAGAATCAGCTTTGATACGCTGGTGGCAAGGGTTATCTTCTAGGGGCCTAGAGCAGGTCCGATGGCCATCCTCGAGGCGCCGAAGACCAAGGTCATCAAGGCCAAGGTGTGCCTGGTGGGGGAATTCGCCGTAGGAAAGACTAGCCTAGCAAACCGCTATGTCCACAACATCTTCGAGGATCGCTACTTCGCCACGATAGGCGCGAAGATAACGAAGGCCGAGATCGAGCGGGTCGGGCACGACTCCGCCCAGGTGGTCATGACCATCTGGGACATCATGGGAGAGAAGGGCTTCAGGGAACTCCTGAAGGAGGCCTACTTCGAAGGGGCAAACGCCGCCCTCGCTGTATGCGACCTTACGCGTCCCGATACCATGCAGGACTTAGCCGGGTGGATCGATGCGGTGAGGAGAATCGCCGGCGACGTCCCCATGATTATCGTCGGCAACAAGGCAGACCTTGAGGGGCAGATGCAGATCAGGGAGAGAGACGTAGCCGCCTTCGCCAAGGACCTAGGATACGGCCACGACATTACCAGCGCCAAGTCTGGAGAGAACGTTCAGAGCACCTTCAAGCGAATCGCCAACCGGATTGTCAAGAAGCGGACTTGACCTCTCGGGGAGCAGCTGAAGTCCCTGGACAACCAGACACCTGGCGACTATCGGCCATGATAACGGCGTCTATAGGATTTTATAATGGGAGTCGAAACAGACAGACTGCTTCCCAGGTGTCCAAATGCCATCGACGGAGAAGATGAAGGTCAAGGTCTGCCTCGTTGGCGAGGGGGCCGTAGGCAAGACATGCCTCATCAGGCGATTCATCCACGATGAATTCGACGACCGATACATCTCTACGCTGGGAGCCAAGGTGTCCAAGAAGGAGGTCATGGTGGACCACGGCTCGGGCGTGGAGGTTGACATGACCATCTGGGACATCATGGGAGAGAAGGGCTTCAGAGAGCTCCTTAAAGAAGCCTACTTCCACGGTGCCCAGGGAATCCTAGCAGTCTGTGACGTTACCCGGAGGGACACCCTATACGACCTACACGACTGGGTCAAGGCTGTGAACAAGGTCACGGGCGACATACCAATCCACTTCCTGGCGAACAAGTTCGACCTTCAGGATCAGGTCAGCTTCGACGAGCCGGAGCTGGAGAAGGCCGCGAAGAAGTACTCCGCCCCGTACATATACACCAGTGCGAAGTCGGGCGAGAACGTTGCGGAGGCCTTCCAGAAGCTGGCGGACATGATCGCCAAGCGGATGGTTGCCCCTTAGGATAACCTCCTCCCACGACCCCCTGACGTCCACTTCCTGGACGGACAGGGGGCTTCACTATTAGCGTCCTCTGGACTTGGGTAAAACCTCGTTCGATACTCCAGCCGATTATTGTAGAATAAGTTTAATAGGATGGAGGGTCTATTTCAAGAGGTTACTGCAAGGGATGGCACCGGATGGCTGGAAGGGGTTCTGAAGACGCAGTGGAGAAGCGCCCACCATCCATCGAAGAGTGGGTGAAAGACCAGGCTATCGAATCCACCGCCGAGATCGACATCCCCGAGCAATTGGTGGACCAGGTCATTGGGCAGGAGGAGGCCGTGGAGGTCGCCAAGAAGGCGGCCGACCAGAAGCGCCACGTTATGCTAATTGGCGATCCTGGAACCGGCAAGTCGATGCTGGCCCGGGCCATGTCGGAGCTCCTCCCCAGGGAGGAGCTGCAGGACATCATAGTCTACCACAACCCCGAAGATCCCAACGAGCCGAAGATCCGCATCGTCCCGGCGGGGAAGGGCAAGGAAATAGTCCAGGCGCACAAGACCGAGGCGATGCGTCGCAAGGAGCAAAGGGCCTCCATGCTGACAACCATCATCGTGGTCATAATCATCATGTCAGCCGCCCTGGCCTTTTTGCTTCCGGGAGGACCGCAGCCTATGGTTCTCCTTTTCGGCATCTTGGTGGCCGCCATCCTCTTCATGGCCACCCGCTACACCGCGAACAGACAGGAAATGCTCGTCGTCCCCAAGCTGCTGGTGGGCCACGACCCGGACGACATGCCTCCCTTCGTGGACGCTACGGGTTCCCACGCGGGAGCGCTGCTGGGCGACGTAAGGCACGACCCGTTCCAGTCGGGTGGACTGGAGACTCCATCCCACGAGAGGGTAGAGGCAGGGTCCATCCACAAGGCCCACAAGGGCGTGCTGTTCGTGGACGAGATCAACGTCCTCCGCCTGGAGAGTCAGCAGAGCCTCCTGACGGCCCTGCAGGAGAAGAAGTTCAGCATCGTGGGGCAGAGCGAGAGGAGCGCGGGCGCCATGGTGAAGACGGAAGCGGTGCCTTGCGACTTCATCTTGGTGGCAGCCGGTAACCTAGATGCTCTTGCGGGCATGCATCCCGCTCTCCGCTCTCGGATTCGCGGGTACGGCTACGAGGTGTTCGTCAAGAGTACCATGCCGGACACCCTCGACAACCGACGGAAGATGATTCGTTTCACGGCCCAGGAGGTCGCCAAGGACGGGAAGATCCCTCACTTCGACCTCACGGGCGTCATGGAGATCGTCAGAGAGGCCCAGAGGAGAGCGGGCCGACGAGGTCAGCTAACCCTGCGCCTGAGGGAACTTGGTGGCCTGATCAGGGTTGCCGGAGACATCGCTCGGGAACAAGGTGCTTCCCTGGCCTCCGCCGAGCACGTGCTTGCCGCCAAGAGGATGGCCCGCAGCCTGGAGCAGCAGGTCGCCGATCGCTTTATCGAACGGAGAAGGGACTACAAGACTTTCGTGACCGAGGGATCCCTAGTTGGGGTCGTCAATGGCCTCGCCGTCCTGAACGCCGACCCAAGCATGGCAGAGTTCTCTGGCATCGTCCTGCCCATCGTGGCCGAGGTCACTCCCGCCCAGAGCAAGAACGACGGCAAAATCATCGCTACAGGCCAGTTGGGTGAGATAGCCAAGGAGGCTGTGCAGAACGTCTCGGCCCTGATCAAGAAGTACACCGGCGAGGATGTCAGCAATTACGACATCCACGTCCAGTTCGTCGGCACGCATGAAGGGGTGGAAGGCGATAGCGCCTCTATATCGGTGGCCACCGCCGTCATCTCGGCTCTGGAGGAAGTGGAAGTCGACCAAACGGTCGCCATGACGGGCTCTCTGAGCATCAGGGGCCAGGTCCTCCCCGTGGGTGGTGTCACGGCAAAGATCGAGGCAGCCGCCGAGATGGGCTTCAGGAAGGCCCTCATCCCCAAGGCCAACGCCAACGACGTCCTCATCGAGAGCAGGTACGTGGGCAGGATAGAGATTCAGCCCGTGGAGATGCTCAAGGACGTTCTGGATCACGCCTTGATAGGTCCGAAGAAGAGCGGACTCATCAGCAAGCTCACCTCCATGGTCTCCCCGAGGGCGAAGCCTGTCGTCACGCCGGACAGGGCTGTGCCCCATTAAGACCGCATCCATGCACTCCTGATAACTTGTTGGTGAGCGCATGGGCTCCTCACCGTCCCCCTGGAAATCAACATAAGAGAACCCTCCATCTAGGTCGCTACCGATGACCGACCGACGCTACGGAAGAGCCCTCTTCATGGGACGGTTTCAGCCCTTTCACCAGGGCCACCTCTACCTCCTCAAGATCATCCTCAAGGACTTCGGTCGCGTCGTGATCGGGGTCGGGTCCTCCCAATTCAGCGGGGAACCGCGAAACCCCTTCAGCTACTCGGAGAGGCACGACATGATACGCTCGACGCTCGAGGAGGAGGGCTTGAGGGGGCTGGAGATCGTCTCCGTCCCCGACATTGGAGACGACCCACTGTGGGTCGGCCATGTGCAATCCCTCGCCCCACCTTTCGATGTCGTCTACTCCCACGATCCCTTGACGCTCCGTCTCTTCCAAGAGGCGGGGATCTCGGTCGAGAGCCCTCCCCTCCTCGACAAGGGTACCTACTCCGGGACTGAGGTTCGCAGGAGGATGATTGAAGGGGAAGACTGGGAGGAACTGGTGCCTGGACCAGTGGCGCGTTACCTGAAGGAGATCGATGGGGTGGAGAGGGTCAGAAGCATCGCTTCAGAAGAGGACCAGCAGGGAGAGTAGAAAGGCAGCCGAGAGGGAGGACACCAGGAGGTCGATCTTCTTCACTACGACCTTCCCCGAGAGGGAGAGTCGATCCCATTCCCCTCCGCGTGGGAAGGAGAAGATGCCGGGGGCCACCAAGGCGTCCAGAAGGAGATGGCTACCTAGGCCTACGCCGATCGCCAACCCCAAGCTGACCGCCGCCGTCGATGTTATGAGGCCCAGCATCTGGACGAAGCTCAACCCCGAGAGGGAGAGAAGGACGTACACGATTCCATACCCCACGGAGTGGCCGTAGGGCGACCTCGCCTCCCGTTCGTCCTGGTCTAGGTCGGGCAGCAACGCGACCAGCGCAGCGAGGAAGGCATACTCGGTGAGGGGTTCTCCCTGCAGTCCGACCCCGATGCCACCAAAGGCGGCCATGGCGAAGAGAGCGTGGCCCAGGTGATTCGGCACTGACCCAACATGGCGTGGTGGTAACCCATCCTTTCGAGTGCCTGCACCCTACCTTACGAAAACTGTATACGTCCACCTCCCTAATCCGTCGAGGTGGCTGAGAGGAGGGCATACCTCGCCATCGTCATCGCCGTCGTCAGCGTCTCCTTCGCCTCTATATTCATAAGGTGGAGCGAGTCGACCGCGCTGGTCAAGGCGACCTACCGCATGGCATTGGCGTCCCTCTTCCTCCTGCCCCTAGCGCTGGGACCTGCCAGGAGTGAACTGAAAGCCCTGTCACGCCGGGAGATCCTAATCATGCTGGCTGTCGGGGTTGCGCTGTCTGTGCACTTCGCCACTTGGATATCCTCCCTGGACTACACATCTGTCGCAAGCTCCGTAATCCTGGTGAATAGCCACCCCCTCATCGTTGGCATCCTCTCCCACTACATCACCCGGGAGTACATGTCCCGAGGGGCGAGCCTTGGTGTGGTGCTCGGATTTGCGGGCGTCCTGGTCATCGCCTACGCAGACGCAGGGGAGCCAACGGGCCTGTTGGGCGACCTCCTGGCCTTCATCGGAGGGCTAATGACCGCCGTCTACCTCATGAGCGGTCGGCGCATACGGCAACGCGTCCCGCTCATCCCCTACGTCTTCGTGGTGTACTCCTCCTGCGCCGCCGTCCTCCTCACCACCACCCTCGCCCTCGAGGGCAGCCTCACGCCGCGCGGAGACATCGGACGTGAGCTTCTCCTCTTCCTGGGCCTCGCCCTGGTTTCAACAATCCTGGGTCACACCCTTTACAACTGGGCCCTGCGCTACCTCAAAGCGCCGGTGGTCTCAACCAGCCTCCTGGCGGAACCCGTAGGGGCCACGCTCTTGGCCGTCGTCTTCTTGCAGGAGACGCCCAGCGTTCTAGTGGTGGGGGGCGGCGCGCTGGCCCTTCTCGGAATCTACCTCACGGCTCGAGGCCTCGGTGCAGCAGTCCGCCCAGGGGGAGGCGTCACCCCTCCAGGGCCTTGACCAGCCCCGGAAGGTCGCGATAGGTGTTGAGGTCGCCCAAACCTGTGTGAAGCTCGAACCCTTCGTCCAGGCAGCGGATGCCCGAATCGTATCGCCCACTGCTGAGGCGTTTACGGAACGCCTCCTTCCCCAGAGGCTCCTGGAACTGGGTGGCGCGATCGTTGAACAGCTCCACCTTCATCCCATAGCTTTCCAGCAGGGGAGCCATGAGGACAGTGATGGGGCCGTTCTGGCAGTCAACCAGGACGCTGACGTCCTTGAGGTAGTCCACTCGCTTGTGGAGACCGCTCACGTAGTCGTCGATGGCGTTGGGGTAGAGGGCGATGGCACCCAGGTCCGACAGCGGCGCCCTCACGAACTTTCGGGACTTCCGTACCTTGTGCACCTCCCCCGCCTTCTCTTCCACTCCCTCACCCTCGAGGCCTATCCGGATCTGCGAGGGCCGGTAGTCCACGTACAGGGCAGCGTCACCCTGCCGCTCAAGGCTGTCCTCGAGGACTAGCTTCGGTACCAGGCGCAGGTCCAGCACAGAGGCGCCTGTGTAGGCGATCCCAAGAATAAGCCCCCTCTTCGTCATCCGAGAGAGGTGGAGACCGTCTCGACCGGTGAGGAGCAGGGAAGCGGAACCGTAGGCAGTCCCCACCGCCTGACCCAGGTCCACGACCTCATAGACGTCCAGATCATCCGAAATGTAGATTTCCATTCCATCCCTCAGTCAGGATTCATCACCGTATTCTCACCCAGGCGGGAACCTGGCCAGAGCCTGGTGTTGTACCCAAGTACACTCCCCGACTTGATGTAGCAGGCATCCCCCACCACGCTTCCCGTCCGGACAACGACGCCCTCCTCCAGCACGCAGCGCTCGCCCACTATCGACTCCCGCACTTTACAATTTGCTCCCACCACGGACTGGGAAAAGACCACACAGGAGCTCAGCGTCGCCCCTTCATGGACTTCCACCTCATCCCCCAGAATGGCGAAGTTTCCGACGTGGACGTCCCTCCCGATGGTGCAGTCGCGACCTGTGAGGAGGAAACCGCCGTTCTGAGCGGGAGACACGGAAGGCGTGGCCTCGGTCCTGTAGGTACCCCTGAGGCTGTCCTCCGTGGCGACCAGGTAGTTTCCCGGCCGCCCAACGTCGTTCCAGTACTCCACGAAGGGGTATCCGAAGAGCCTCCTTCCCTCCGAGAGCATCTTGGGAAACAACTGGCGGGAGATGTCCATAGGACGTTCCGCGGGGAGGGCCTCGAAGGGCTCTGGCTCGAAGACGTATATCCCGGCATTCACCAGAGTGCTGAAGGCCTCTCCCGCAGGGGGCTTCTCCATGAAGCGAACGGCCTGCCCCTCGTCGTTCAGGACTGCTATCCCGTACTGGCTGGGGTCGTCGGACCGCGAAAGGGCCATGGTGGCCTCCGCCTCCTTCTCCTGGTGGTACTCCAACAGCCCCCTAAGGTTTACATGAGAGAGAACGTCCCCGCTCAGGACAAAGAAAGTGTCGTCCAGGTGCTCCGCCACCACGCCGACAGCGCCCGCGGTTCCCAAGGGTTCGTTGCGCTCTGTGAACACGACCTCGTAGCCGTCCCAATCCTTGTAGCGGGAGACGATGACATGACCCAGGTAGTCCACCAGAATGTAGATGCGGGATGGGTTGACATCCCGCAGTCCAGAGATAACGTAGTCCATGAGGGGCCTGTTGAGGAAGGGCACCATCGGCTTCGGACGCGTCGCGGTGATGGGCAGCAGCCGTGTTCCGCGGCCCGCAGCCAGAATGACGACGTCCATTCCAGCGGCTTGAGCGCGGCTGGGCTTTTAACGCTTTTGAACGCGGCAGCCTTTATCCATAGAATCCGTTTCGGGACCGAATGTGCACCCTCCTACTCCTCAGACGGTTGGTGGAAGGGTACCCCCTCGTGCTTCTGATGAACCGGGACGAGGTGTACGGCAGGCCCTCCCAGGCCCCAGTCCTCTCGAAGAACGGAAGGTCAATTGTGGCTCCGGAGGATCGCCAGGCGGGGGGTACCTGGGTAGGCATCAACGACATGGGCCTGGTCGTCGGCATTTCTAACCGGCACGAGGGAGAGTTCGATTCGACCCGACGCTCTCGGGGGCTCCTGTGCCGCGAGGCCCTGGAACTGTCCTCCGCCCTCGAGGTCAAGGACTTCGTGGAGGAGGAGCTAGCCCAGGTCGAGTACAATCCCTTCAACCTGGTGTACGCCGACAGTGGGCGGGCCTTCGTGACACACTACGGTGAGGAGACCAATACTCAGGAGCTGGACGCAGAGGCTCACGTCCTTGCCAACATGGACATCGACGACACTAGTCAGCCCCGCATAAGACGGGCGAGAGAGATCCTGACTGGTCTGGACTTCAGCCCGGAGAGCTTCGTGGAGAGTTTGAGGAGGCTGGCAGTCGATCACGAGGAAGTCGAGGGGCAGTCAATATGCCTCCACCGTGAAAGCGCGGGCACCGTCTCCAGCACGATAATCGCAGTCGCTGAGGAGTTCCCGTCCAAAAGCCTGTTCCTCTACAGTCCTGGTAGCCCATGCCAGGCCGAATACGAGGACTACTCCTCGCTGTTGGACGAACTGATGGCGTGAGGGGACCTTACACCCTCGTGATCTCATCGCGTTCGGAGGGCTCCAGCGGGAAACCCTCCGCCTCGCCAACAACCTCGACCCCTATCCCGGAGCCAGCAACCTCCCCTATGGCCTTCGCCGCGATCCCTCTCCTTTCGTACTCCTCCAAGAGCCGCTGACTTCCGGGTTCGGGTATGGCCACCAGGAGAGACCCGGAGGCAATGAGGCCGAGGGGGTTCAGGCCGTAGTACTCACAGAGGACTCTCGTCTCCTTCTCGATAGCGATGGCACTCGGCTTGACCTGGAGGACGTGACCGCACGCCACGGAGACCTCCTGGAGGCCCATTGACACTCCGCCCTCAGTCGGGTCGTGAAGGGAGGTCGCACCCATCCTCGCCGCCAACAAGGCTTCCGACACTACGGAGATACCGGGCGATCTCAGGTAGGCCGCCGCCCTTGCAACAAGGGCAGGCCCGAACTGCGCGTTCAGCTCCCCAGCCCGCTGGCGAGCAAGGATGGCTGTGCCCTCTATACCGGCGGCCTTCGTCATGATTAAGACATCCTTCTCGCGGGCCCCTCTAGTCAGCACCAGGTCCTCCTTGGAAACCGTGCCCTGCATATCCCCCACCAAGACCACTTGGCCTACGGCCGGCGTTACCTCGCAGTGGCCTCCCGTGATGGCGACGTCCAGTTCAACACAGGCAGCGTGAACCTGACGGAAGAGGCTTCGAGCCAGGTCCCCCGTGGAGCCCATAGGGAGCAGGATGGTGGTCTGGAACCACCTGGGCCGTGCGCCCGTCGTAGCCACGTCGTTGGCGTTCACGTGCACCGCGTACCACCCGATGTCCTCCTGGGCGAGGGTCACCGGGTCGGTCTTCAGGACGAGGTACTGGTCTCCGAGGTCAATGACCGCAGCATCCTCTCCCAGGGCCGGACCGAGGTGGATGTCAGGATCGGCGGCTCCGGTGAACTCCAGCAATTCCTCCAGCAGTCCGAGGGGGAGCTTTCCTTCGTTGAGGGCCATGATGGCGAATATCCAGGCCTTCTAATAGGGCCTTCTACCCCAGGACTAGGATGAGCGGCAACAGGAGAGATCCCATCAAGTGGACCCTCCGGACACCCACCAGCGGACACAGGAGCCCCAGTAAGGTTGCACTTATCGCTACTACAAGCCCTGTCAGCCCGGAGAACAGGATGACCATGGTCACCAGCAGAACAAGGATCGTAATGACGATTCTGCTGTACGGAACCCTGTTCGCAACGCGGGCGAAGAGCGCACCGAGGAGGGGAGTTAAGAGGAAGCTGATGGCCGCCGCCACCCCAGCGGCCACCAACAGAAGGATCAGAACCAGTGGCATGGGATTTGTGGCCACCCAGGGCGCCACTATAGGCCCGGCGATGCTCTGAACCGCCACCATTCCTCCGCTCCTCGCCCTTAACAGCACAAAGAGGGCGACGATGGTGAAGAGGGCCGTGGCGGTGTTCACGCACGACAGGGAGAGGATGAACTCCTCGTCTCCTCCGTCTTTGGATCCTTGACGACCGGAGAAGAACCTCGACAGGACTGTGGCAGTCGCTCCGGTAATGCCCGGCAGCCAGGCCACTACGGCGCCGGCGAGCGAGCCGCTTAGGATGGCCCTGGTCTTCGCGACCGCAGAGAGGCGCCGGAGACTGGGCTTGAGCTCCTGAGCCGGAATCTTTGGCGTACTGCGCAAGCTGATGAGCAGAGTGGGTATCCCGAACAAACCGGTGAACAGGGGCAGGAAGGCGACGGTCCGGGCATCTCCCTGTAGCTCCACGAAGGGGAAGAGGTTATCCTCAAAGAGGGGGGTCATCAGCGCCGCGTAACCCAGGAAGCCCGCCAGGGTGAACACCAATAGCGCCCATCCGCGTTGAACGAGAGCTCCGAACCTTGGGACTACGTCCTCGGGAGCCACGAAGAGTGAGACCTCCCCCTCAAGGGGTGTTTCGACCTCTCCCCGCAGTGCGACCTTCAGACTGGTCTCACCATCTTCGATCTCGACGAAGTCCCTGCCCCACCGTGACACGCTGCCTCTTAGGAGGTAGGCCCCTGGATGACCGCTGGCCTGCGTCGGGGTGAGTCGAGGCACCTTGGGCGAGTCCTCACCATCCCTCAGAAGCCCTCCAGGCAGTTCGCAGGCAAGATCCACACGGGCTCGGGAGGATCTGGCGGGTTCCGCCACTATGAGGATGGCGGCCACCAGCAAGAGGAGGAACGGCAGGAGAGGCCGCAGGTCCTCATAGGCATTGACGGGGGCACCCATGACCAGCGCGAGAGGGACTACTAGGAGTGCCGATAGCAGGGTGGCAGCCCCACTGCCTACCGCAGATATTCTCACCGCCTCCAGGCCTCTTCCTTGAAGCAACATTCGGTGCCCCGGAAGGACGGAGAGAGCGGTCTCTGCCTCCGGTGCCCCGAGGAAAATCGAGGGGATGTAGTCAAGGAAGGTGTGGGCCACTACGTTCCCGACGATGAGGGCCGCCACGATGACAGCGAGGTCCCCGGGGGTCGGCCCAGCCCACGAGAAAAGGCCTGCGGCGAAGACGAGCAGGTTGACCTGAAGGCTAAGGACGAAGGCCGCTACGGTATTGACGTGGAGACCCGGGAGGAGCCCCGTCGCCACCCCCGCCGCCGTACCGATGAGGGCAAACAACACGACGCCCAGGGCCAAAACTAGGAGATCCACGAAGCCGAAGAGGCGTTGGCCTCAAAACCCCTCCAGTCTGCATGTAGGCTGCTGTCAGCCCTCCGCTGCAGGACCCCACCCTCCACCTCCCGGGGTCTCGATGACCACGGCGTCCCCCCTGCGGATTCCCATGGTCACCTTGGAAGGCAGCGGGATGCCTTCACCTCCCCGGAGAAGCGTGTTGCGCCCGGGAAGGCCATCTTCTCCACCACGGAGTCCCACGGGGGGGAACCGTCTTCGGTCGGATATGATGGACAGCGTGCCCGACTCGCCAAGGAAACGGATGGTCCGCTGGACGCCGTCACCTCCGTGGAATCGCCCGACCCCACCCGATCCCGCACGGAGACGGTACTCCTCGACCCTGATGGGGTAGGTCAGCTCCAGTGCCTCCACCGGCGTGTTCATGGTGTTGGTCATGTGAGTGTGTACCCCGCTCATGCCGTGCCGGAAGGGGAGAGCACCCTCTCCTCCGGCGATGGTCTCGTAGTAGGCGAACTCGCCCACATCGGTCCTCCCGCCGAGGAGCAGGTTGTTCATAGTCCCCTGGGACTGGGCCGGAATCCTTTCAGGGAGGGCCTTCGCGAGTGCCTTGAAGAGAACATCGACGACCCTCTGAGAGGTTTCCACATTCCCTGCAGCGACAGCCGCGGGTTTGGCGGGGTTCAGCAGGCAAGCCTCGGGAACCTTCACCTGCACGGCCCGATAGCAGCCCTCATTGGGTGGGGCTTCAGGGTCCGATATGCACCTCACCACGTAGTAGACACTGGAGAGCGTCACCGCGAAGGGGGCGTTTAGGTTCCCCTCGGACATTCCCTGAGTGCCCTGGAAGTCCACCTTCAAACCGTCCTTGTCGGCTGCCACTCTCACCCTTATCTGGAGGGGTTCATCGAAGACCCCGTCGTCGTCCAGCCAGTCCTCCGCCTCGTAAGAGCCTCGGGGGATCCTCTCCAGGGCCCGCCGCACCCTCCGGTCGCTGTAGGCCATGACCTCCTCGCAGAACTCGTTATACGTGTCCAGACCGTACTTCTCCAGGTGCGAGGCAATCCGGCGTGACCCTGTGACATTGGCTGCCATCTGCGCTCGTAAGTCCCCCATCCTCTCCCTGGGGTCCCTCATCCCGCTCCTGACCCTCTCCTCGATGACTGGGCTCAGTCGACCCTCCGAGGACAGCTTCTGGGGCGAAATGAGGATGCCCTCCTCGAAGATGACGCGACTCCCGCTGGGCATTGAGCCGGGGGCCGTCCCGCCGACGTCCGCGTGGTGAGCCTTGTTCGCGACGTACCCGACGAGGCTGCCCTTCCAGAATACGGGGCTAATCACCGTTATGTCGTTGAGGTGAGAGCCTCCCTGGTAAGGGTCGTTGAGGATGACCTGGTCCCCGGCTTCCAGCGGTTCCCGGAAGGACTCCATGACCGTCCTGATTGCCAGCGGCATGGAGCCCAGATGGACGGGGATGTGCTCCGCCTGCGCGACCATCCTGCCCTCCGCGTCGAAGAGGGCACAGCTGGCATCCATCCTCTCCTTGATGTTGGGGCTGTAGGAGGTCCTGCGGAGGACCTGGCCCATCTCCTCAGGCACGAAGGTGAAGGCGTTCTTCAGGATCTCCAGGGAGACTGGATCCATCAGGCCACCTCGATCCTCAGATTGCCGTGCTCGTCTACCGAGAGGTTGTCCCCGTGGTCGAGCATCGTGGTAGCCGTCTCTTCCTCCACTATCAGGGGACCCTCAGAACTCCAGCCGCGGGCGAGGCCATCCCGTTGATAAACTTGAACCTCCCTCCATCCTTCACTAGTGAGCAACCGTCTCCTTGCCGGCCCTCGAGACGGTTCCACTGTGAGGCGAGGGAGGGGTTTCGACCGCTGGACCAGGGCCGTGAGCCGGACGTTGACAACCTCCACCGGTTCCTCCTCGATGGCGTAGCCGAAGCGGGCCTCGTGCAACCTGTGGAAGCTCGCATCCATCCGATCCGAGAGCGGCACGTTGATATCGTAGCTCTGGCCCTCGTATCGGAGATCGAGGGATCTGATGAGCAAGGCATCCTCGACGCTGTAGGACTGCAGCTTCAGCTCCTTCGAGGCCTCACGCTCCATGGACTCCCACATCGCCTCCACCTCTTCTCCCGAACCCTCCAGGAGACAGAGAAGGCTCTTGCCGTAGTCGAGGCGGAGGTCCGAGAGGAGTATGCCGTAGGCCGAAAAGGCGCCGGGGATGAGAGGGACGATCACTTCGCTCATGCCCAGCTCCCTGGCGACGTCGACGGCGTGCATCGGCCCCGCCCCCCCGAAGGCGACCAGCGCGAAGTCGCGCGGATCCAGTCCGCGCTTGGCGAAGGATAGCGAGGCCGCCCTCACCATGTTCGAGACCACCACCCGCCTCACGCCCGAGAGCAGCTCGTCCGATGCAAGACCCAAGTGCCGGCCAAGCCGCAGGGCGCCCTCGACAGCAGGCTTCCGTTGCAGGCCCATCTTGCCCCCCAGCAGGGAATCACCCAGAACCCCGCTCAGGAGGTCGACATCGGTCAGGGTCAGCTCCTCCCCTCCGGCGCCGTAGCACATTGGTCCCGGATCCGCCCCCGCACTCCTGGGCCCCACTCGAAGGGCACCTCCCTCGTCGACCCACGCCACGGAGCCACCGCCCGCGCCGATGGTGGAGATGTCGAGGACGGGGAGGGCCAGGGGATGACCTCCGATCTGAGCTTCCGTCGTCCACGTGGGTTGGCCATCGTTCAGCAGTGAGATGTCGGCACTGGTTCCCCCCATGTCCAGAGCCATCAGGCGGTCCAAGGCCAGGACCTCTGCCAGGTACTTCGCCCCGGCTACCCCTCCTGCCGGGCCTGAGAGCACCATCTCCACGGGCCGCCTCCGGAGGCTTTCGGCCTCCCTCAGTCCACCATTGGATCGCATGATGAGGAGACGCGCCCCCAGTCGTTCCTGCAAGCGGGAGAGGTAACTCCTGACAAGTGGGCCTACCAGGGCATCAAGGGCCGTTGTGGACGTTCTCTCGTACTCACGGAACTCAGGCAGGACCTCCGAGGAGAGGGAGACATTGGCGATCGGACGGAGGACTTCCGCCACCTGCTGCTCGTGCTGGGGGTTGAGGAAGGAGAAGAGGAGGGAGACGGCGACGGACTCCACTTCTAGGGCCCTGAGATTCCGCGCCAGAGTCCCCACATCCTCGTCCGAGAGCGGCAGGATGACCCGGCCCTTCGAGTCAACCCTCTCCCTCAAGCCGAGAGTCCTGTCAGCCGGAATTAGCGGCTCCGGCCTAGTGGCGGAGAAGTCGTAGAGCTTGGGCCTGCTCTGGCGCCCAATAATCAGGACGTCCTCAAAGCCTGCTGTGGTGACCAGAGCCGTTGTCGCCCCCTTGCCCTCAATGGCAGCATTGGTTGCCAGCGTCGTTCCGTGTCCAATGGCGCCGAGATCTCGCTCCTCCAGTCCGCGCAAAAGAACCTCCTCCGGTCTTCGGGGCGTGGAGGCGAGCTTGAATGCCTCTATCGAGTCGCCTTTCAGAAGTACGAAGTCTGTGAAGGTGCCGCCGACGTCGACTCCCGCGTCCAACGATGCGGGGAAGGTGCCCCTGGATAAAGGGTTGTTCCTGCTGGGAATAACCAGGCGGGAAAACTTAACTCCAAGACCGCGATGGGACAATAGGTGAGACAATCGGCGCTCTCATAGAGGTCAGGAAGTTCAAGGACTTCGACCTTAGCGGCGGTTCCGTCATCGAAGCCATTCCCACCGTGGGTTTGGCGAGCAGCATCGCCTCGAGTTACCTCATCAGCAGTCTCGGACTGGACCAGATATCGGCCGTCGAGTCCGAAGCTTTTCCTCCGGTATCCATGATCTACTCCAGAAAGCCAAAGTTCCCTGCAAGGATCTACGCTCGGGAGGACCTGAAGCTGGCTGTCTTCATAAGCGAGGTTCCCATGGCCCCGAACCTTCACCGACCCCTGGCCCAGACCCTACTCGATTGGACAAGGGATCAGGCCTGCAAGGAGATCATTTGCATGGAGGGGCTCCCCGTCTCCGACAGCACCAACGATCTGGGCTTGTGGGGTGTCGGCAGCACGGAGGGGGCAAGGAAGCGTATAGAGGAGTCCGGACTGGAACAGCTGGAAATCGGCATGATCCCAGGCGTCTCCGGCGTCCTCCTTAACGAGGGTCGCTGGGTGAAGTTCGACGTGATCAGCCTGGTCGCTGAGACCCGTAGCATCGTCCCCGATTCCCTCGCGGCGGCGAAGCTCGTGGAGGCAGTCGACAAGCTACTGCCTCAGGTGACGGTCCCGATTGAGCCCCTCGTGGAACAGGCAAAGAGGATTCAGGAGCACCTGGCGACCCTCCAGGAGCAGGCGAAGCCCGCTATGGAAGGCCGGGCGGAGATGTTTCGATAGCCCTGGGCAGGTCAGCGGTCGGTAACCTACGCTGCTTCGAGACGCCCACCCATAAACTGCGCGAAGCCCTCAATGTCCAGCAAGCTGTGGCATAACAGGTTGAAAAGGATGACCCGCCCCTTCCCCTCCACCTAAAGGGCGTGGAGTCTCGTCTAGCCGAGACCCAACTCCAGATGCGCGGTCCTCATACATCGATTCTGGATCACCATAAGACCCGCGTCCCTTGCCTTCTGGGCGGCCTCCTCATTTTCGACCCCGAGCTGCATCCACACGACCTTCGCGTCCGTCTCCAGGGCTTCATCCACCACGGGACCGACCTGGTCGGAGGGCCTGAAGACGTTGACGATGTCGATCGAGAAGGGGATGTCCTTCAGATTGGTATACGACTTCTCCCCCAGTATTTCGTCGCTGAAAGGATTAACCGGAACGACCCGGTAGCCGTGCTCCTGCATGTACTTAGGGACCTTGTGAGCCTCCTTCCGGGGGTCACTGGAGCAGCCAACGACCGCCACGATCCTGTACGTCGTCAGTATCTCCCTCTCTTCTTCCTTCGCCATCGGCAAGAGCTAGGTCGCCGCGGTAGATAGGTTTACAGACCCAGCGCGGCTGGAAGCTCCCTGAGGCTACTGACTCTGGGCACATCCCACTTTGCCGTTCCCCTTCTGTCTAGAAGTATAGCCCCAAGTCCGGCGTGGCTCGCCCCCAGGTAGTCGTAGAAGTAGCTGTCTCCGACGTGGACGGCCTCCTCCGGAGGAACGTCCATGCCCTCCAGGGCCAGGTCGAAGATCTCCCTCTGAGGCTTGTCATATCCAACGAGCCATGAGGCCACCACCACCTCGAAGAAGGGAGCAACGCCCATACGGAGAAGCAGGGGCACCAGGCCCTCGGTGGCGTTGGAGATGACGCCCAGGCGTAAACCCTTCTCGGCAAGCGTCCGGAGGGTGGGAATCGCGTCTTCATAGAGGGCCCTGTGCTCGGGAGATTGCAGCTGCCGCATAAACTCCCCATCCACCTCCGCCAGGCGCTCTCCGAGGCCCGTCTTGTCTCGAAAGACGTCGAAGTACTCCTTCCGGAACGCGGTATACTCCTCCAAGAAAAGGTCCTTCTTCGACTCCACCAGAGCCTCGCAAGCCTGGAAGGCGCTCTCGATGGTCTCGAGTGGGATCTCCACTCCTCTGGCACGGCACGACTTTGCGAAGATGTTGGGCTTAGGCAGGAGGAGACGTGTGATGACACCCCCGGAGTCCAGAAAGACAACCTTCACGAGGGTGTCAATAGTTGAGTCCCATAACGGTTTTGCGGGGGAAGCAGCAGCGTTCCGCGCAAACCCCTCCAGACGCCCTCACATTCCATGAACGTAGCTTTAATTGCCTCCCCTGCTCTGCACGATAAAGTGGTGGTTGTGGCCGAGAAGTTGAACCTCAGGCAGGAGCTGAAGCACCTCTATACGAGCCCGCGAAAGCCCGAAGTAGTGGATGTGGAGCCTGGTTGGTTCCTCACATACAGGGGGCGAGGTAAGCCGGGCGGTGAGGAGTATTCGGCCTCCATCGGCGCCCTCTACTCCGTAGCGTACACGCTGAAGTTCCACTCAAAGGCCCGGGGGAGGGACTTCGCCGTCATGCCTTTGGAGGGGTTATGGTGGATCGACGAGCCGAATGAAAACTTCTATGATGTCCCCCAAGAGAGGTGGAACTGGAAGTCGATGATTCGTCAGCCCGACTTCGTCACACCGGAGCAGGTCCAGGAAGCGAAGGAGGAGGCCATGGAGAAGAAGGGGTTGGCTGCCATCGACAAGGTGGTCTTCGAGAAGGTTGACCAAGGGCTCTCGGCCCAGATCATGCACACCGGGCCCTACTCGGAGGAGAGGCCAACCATCGAGGAGCTCCATGATTTCATCCGGGAGGAGGGGTACCGGAAACGGGGAGAGCACCACGAGATATACTTGAGCGATCCGAATAGGACAGCTCCTGAGAGGCTGAGGACCATCATCAGACAGCCCATCGAGAGGGCCTAGGGCACCTGTCATCCCGACGATGGCCCCGGCCACTTGCGAACCTTCCGTGCAAGCCTTATCTATGGGCCTCAGCATACAATAGTGTGCTCGGGCTGGTCAGAGCAGCGGCAGACCTGGCCAGGAAGGCCTCCAGGGTTGATGTCTACAGCCACATCGACCCCGATGGCATCACCTCAGGCACCATCGCTTCAATAGTTCTGGAGAGGTTGAGCGTCGAGCACGAGCTCCACTTCCTGAAGAAGCTCGACACCGCCACTGTCGAGGAGATCAAGGACAGCGGTCCTGAACTCGTGTGGTTTACCGACCTGGGCAGCGGCCTCTTTCACCTTCTATCAGAGATGCGGGGGATCATCACGGACCACCACGTGCCATCGAAGGTCGTTGTCCCTGAGGGGAAACGTCACGACCTACGGGCCTACATGGCCTCTGAGATGGTCCACATCAACCCGCACTTGGCGGGGCTCGACGGGGCGTCGGAGGTGAGCAGCGCAGGCTCCGCATACTTCGTCGCCCGAGAAGTCGACAGAGCCAACGTCGACCTGGCTGCCCTGGGTGTGGTGGGGGCTGTCGGTGATCTTCAGGATCGGGCTCATGGCCAGTTGGTGGGTCTCAATAGGCAGCTTGTGGACGACGGGGTGGAGTGCGGAGTCCTGAACGTGATTCGGGACCTGCGGCTCTTCGGACGAGAGACGCGCCCCCTGCCGAAGCTGCTGCAATACTCCAACGACCCTCCCTTGCCCCACCTCACGGAGGATGAGGAGGCCTGCATCGTGTTCTTCCTGGAGCTCGGCATCGATCTCAAGGAGGCGGACGGCTGGAGGAGGTGGATCGACCTCGCGGCCTTCGAGAAGAAGCGGGTGGTCTCCGAGCTTGTGAGTCTACTGCTCCAGAAGGGGTACGGTCATGAGGTGGCTCGCAGGCTTGTTGGAGAGGTGTACCTGCTGTCGAGGGAGGAGGAGGGGACCCCTCTCCACGACGCTAAGGAGTTCGCCACCCTCCTCAATGCCTGCGGCAGATACGACGCGGCCCAGGTGGGTCATGAGGTCTGCAGAGGCGACCGTGAGAAGAACTATCAGAGGGCCCTCGAACTCCTTCAGGAGCATCGAGGGTACATCGTCGGCTCCCTGGACGTCGTTCAGGATGTGGGCCTGGAGACACTGGAGAACATCCAGTTCTTCCACGGTGGGAATCGCATCCGAGACACTGTGGTGGGGATAGCCGCCGGGATGGTCCTGGGATCCTCCGCAGCAAACTCCAACATGCCCCTGTTGGCCTTCGCACGAGCCGAGGATGGCGTGAAGGTGAGCGCCAGGTCCCCCAGACATCTGGTGCGGCGCGGATTGAACCTAGCCGAGATAATGAAAAGGGCAGCTGCCTCCGTCGGCGGGGAGGGTGGCGGCCACAACGTCGCCGCCGGTGCCACCATTCCCGAGGGATCTGAGGACGAGTTCCTGCAGATCGTAGACCGGATGGTTAAGGAGCAGACGCGTGGTTAGCCCCTCCCGCTGGGCGCGGTAATACCATTAATACTGGAAGCAGCTATTTCCACCAAATGCCCAGCGAGTACGAGCTTCGCTTCTTCCAGGAGAACGGCTTCGTCCGGCGCCAATGCCCGTCCTGTGGGAGGCACTACTGGTCATTGGGTGACCAGACGACCTGCGGTGAGACGCCCTGCCAGGAGTACATCTTCCTGGGAGACTCCCCGATGCGGAAGAAGCTGAAATTCTCAGCCATGCGGGAGGCGTTTCAAACCTTCTTCGAGGAGAGGGGTCACACCCGCATCGGGCGTTATCCCATCGTGGCCCGCTGGCGGGATGATGTCTTCTATGTCCAGGCCTCCGTGTACCCCTTCCAGCCCTGGGTCATCGAGGGGATGGCGGAGCCCCCCGCGAACCCACTGGTCATCTCTCAGCCCTGCGTGAGATTCAACGACATCGATAACGTTGGGAAGACTGGCCAGCACTTCACCCAGTTCGAGATGATGGCGCATCACACCTTCAACTACGAGGGCAAGCCCATCTACTTCAAGGAGAGGACCACCGAGCTCTGCCATGAGTTCATGACCGTCACGCTGGGCATCCCTGGCGACCGTCTCCGGTACGTCGAATCCGACTGGGCCGGGGGCGGCTACAGCGGACCCTGCTTCGAGGTTACGGCGGATGGGGCAGAGCTGGCCACCCTGGTGTTCATGATGTACCGGGGAGAAGGAAGGAAGCGCGAAGCCATGGACTGCCGCGTGGTGGACACGGGGTACGGGCTGGAGAGGCTCACGTGGATCTCCCAGGGTTCTCCCTCAGCGTATGAGGCTGTGTTCGAGGACGTTCTGGAGCGCCTCAAGAAGTCCGCCGGGGTTGGGGTGGATCCTGTCCTGCTGGCCGAGTACAGCAGGGTGGCGGGAGGGATGAATGTCGAGACCCACGGCGATATCCGCGAGCTGCGGAGACGCGTGGCTGAGCGGGTAGGTGTCTCGGTGGATGAACTCATAGAGAAGACCCTACCTCTGGAGGACATCTACGCCATTTGCGATCACTCCAGAGCCCTGAGCTTCGTTCTAGGGGATGGTGTGGTTCCTTCCAACGTGAAGGAGGGCTACTTCGCGCGCCTGCTGGAAAGGCGGGCGTTGAGGGCGCTGGATCGGCTGGACCTGGACCTCTCCCTGGCGGAGGTTGTCTCCATGCAGATCGACCGCTTCTCCAAGCAGTTCCCCGAGCTTGTGGATCACGAGGAAGAGATAGTGAAGCTGGTTGAGGTGGAGGAGAGGAGGTATCGCGAGACCCTGAAGAAGGGGAGGAGGATCGTGGGGAGTGCCGGGAGGAGGATCGGCGTCGACGAGCTGGTGGAGCTGTATGACTCCCATGGACTCGTTCCCGAGGTCGTCCACGAGTTCGCAGAGGAGGCCGGAATCCCCGCGGCGGACATCCCAGACGACTTCTTCTCACGAGTGGCCGAGAGGCACCTCCAACCGGAGGAGGTACGAGAAGGCCTTGCCCAGGCGCCGAAGGGGTTTCCTCCCACTGAACTCCTCTTCTACGATGATCCGGAGGTGCGAGAGTTCGAGGCGGAGGTCCTGGGAACCTCAGACGGGCACGTAATCCTGGACAAGACTCACTTCTATCCTGAGGGTGGCGGCCAGGAGGCGGACACCGGGTCGATAGGAGACCTGCGGGTCACGGACGTTCAGCTTGTGGGCGGCGTCGCGCTCCACAGAGTGGAGGATGGGGGAAGAATCCAGAAGGGGGAGAGGGTGACATGCCGTGTGGATCCCGGTCGACGCCTGAGGCTGACAAGACACCACACCGCGACCCACATCGTCAACGGCGCTGCGCGAGCGGTACTGGGGAGCCACGTCTGGCAGACGGGTGCCCACAAGTATGAGGATCACGCCACACTGGACATTACTCACTACGAGAACCTCAGTCCAGAGGACCTCGAGGCCATCGAAAGTCTGGCCAACAGGATCGTCCTGGAGAACCGGAGAGTCACGCAGGGCTTCGAGCCCCGCGAGAAGGCTGAGGCGGAGCACGGCTTCGTCCTCTACCAGGGAGGCTCCATTCCAGGCAAGATGCTCAGGGTGGTGGACATTGAGGGGTTTGACGTGGAGGCCTGCGGTGGGACTCACTTGTTCCATACAGGGGAAGTGGGACTTATCAAGCTCCTGAGGAGTCGGCGGATTCAGGACGGTGTCGTACGCCTGGAGTACGTGGCGGGGGAGGCCTCCCTCGAGTCCTTCCGAGAGATGGAGAGAACACTACAGGAGGCCAGTGAAGTTCTGAAGGCAAAGCGAGAAGATCTCCCCCGGGCAACGAGGAGGCTGCAGCGCGAGTGGAAGCGACTGTCCAAGGAGCTAGAGAGATATCGTGTATCGGAGGCGGCCCAGAACGTGGAGGAGATCCTAGCGAAGGCAGAGGAGATCGGGGACTACAGACTGGTGGTCCACTCCATAACCGGTGGGATGAGTGACCTTCTTCCCTTAGCCAGGGAGATGCTGGGTAGACCGGGTGTTGTGTGTGTCCTCGGAGCTAGGGACGGATCGGCGAGCATCGTTGTCGGGCGGAGCAAGGATGTCTCACTGGAGGCTTCGAGGTTCGTCGAGGAAGCGGCGAAGCTGTTGGGCGGTCGGGGTGGCGGGAAGGAGGACTTCGCCCAAGGTGGTGGTCCGGAGGTTGGGAAGTTGCCTGATGCCCTCAAGAAGGCTGCGGCGAGGGTGCGGGCTGCGCTGAAAAGCGGGGACCTGAAGAAGAGCTAGGGCGCGGCAAACAGCGCAGATGACCACTGGACGGAAGCTTTGCCCCGCAGGGCTCGAGGTTTGAGGACCTCAGACCCGCAGGCTACCAGCAGTGGAGGGCCGTGAGACCCTTCGCCCTACAGCATGGCCTCCCCGTCCCTGCTGTGCCCATCACTTTCGCGATTCCCTCCGCACCAGTTTTTAATACGGCGACTCTGTAGACCTATTGATGGAGTCCCTGGCCAACGAAGTCGAGTCCGTCCAGGCCATTGTCGGACGCTTCTTCCCGATCTACGAGACACGCGTCCGTCCGGAGGCAATGGCCTTTTTCGTTCGCATCGACCGCTCCATGCTCAACGAATCGTTCGAAGGTCTCAGGCAGGAGATGAAGCTCCACGGCTATATTCCCATCCTGCGCGATGAGGGGGGAGAGCATGTCATCTACGTGCAGAAGACTCTGAAACGACGATTTCGCAGCCCCATTGTTAACCTCATATTCCTCGTCGCTACCCTGGGTTCGACCGTCTACGCTGGGATGCTCCTCTGGCTCCCCTACGGTCAGACTGCGGACCTGTACAGCTTTGAAACTGTCCTCAACGGAGCCATATACTTCGCCCTTCCTCTTATGACCATCCTGGGCACCCACGAGATGGGGCACTATATCCTGGCGAAGAGGCACAACGTTGCCGCCTCCCTCCCCTTCTTCATTCCGGTCCCGTTGAGCCTTCTCGGCACCTTCGGGGCCTTCATCAGCATGCGGGAGCCCATTCCCAACAAGAAGGCCCTCTTGGACATCGGAATCTCGGGACCGCTGGCAGGACTGGCGGTTGCCTTTCCTGTCACCCTCCTCGGCCTCTACCTGAATTCGGTGAACCCGATTATCGGCGGCCCAAACACAGGAGGTGGGTTGGCCGTCAACCTGATGCCCCTCTATACCATCATGCTCTTCCTAGTCCCGATCCCGGACAACGCCCTCCTCCACCCTACGGCCTTCGCGGGGTGGGTCGGCTTCTTCGTGACGGCCATTAACCTTCTGCCCGCCGGACAGCTGGACGGCGGTCACGTTGCCCGCGCCCTCCTGGGCAAGAACTCCAGGTACCTTAGCTACGCGGCCTTCTTCGCCCTGCTGGCCATGGGTTTCTTCTTCGCTTTCCCCTCCTGGTTCCTGCTGGCCTTCCTTGTCCTTCTCCTGGGCCTTAGACACCCTCCCCCGCTGAACGATATCAGCCAGATACGCGCAGGCCGGAAGACCCTCGGACTCGCCGTCCTCCTCATCCTAGTCCTCTCCTTCGTCCCGGCGCCCTTGGTCACGATACCTGTGAGCCCGGGGCTGGATTTCAGGAGCGGGAGTGACCCAGCCGAACGCATTGTCGTGGATGATGTGACCCTGGTAAACGGAACGGCCGTCTACCTCCTCTACGTGAACAACACCGGGAACGTGCTGGAGGAGATCCTGTTGACCCTCGAGGCCCCGAACCTCCCGGATTGGAACATCACCTTCACTACCGTGGCGGGTCGAGAGGTCCCAGCTACCAACGCCACCATCTCCCTCAACGCAACGGAGTCAGCCCCCGCCACAGTCCTCATCCGGGCCCCAGAGGGTACCCTTCCGGGACAAGAGTTCACAGTTAGGATCGTGGCTGTCGTCACCAACTATCCTAGCGTGAGGGAGGAGCTGAATCTCAGTCTCCACACCTAAACCCTCTCGAAGACGGAGAAGTAACGGACGAGGGACCTGTGGACCCTCAGTCTGTGGCAGGAGTGAAGCCGGAAGCGGTTCCCGCCAAGAACGAGGTACTCCTCAGAGGGCAGGCAGATGGCCGCGCGCCCTCCCTTCTGAAGAACCTTGCAGAAGGCCGCGAAAGCCCTCTTCAACAGTCGCCCTACATCTTCCCCCATGGTCCCGGAGGACCTTCCGTAGGGTGGGTCCGTGGCGATGGCGTCGACGTGACCGAACTCCAGAGGAATCTGTCCCACATCGCAGTGCCGCAACTCCCCAGCGAGGTTGAAGTGCCGTAAATTCTCGCTTGCGCCCTGTACCATTTCATCGCTGAGGTCTGAGCCCAGGACCCTGGCACCGACGGAGGCTCCCTCCAGGAGGATGCCTCCCGGGCCACAGAAGGGGTCCAGAAGCGTCTCCCCCCTCGAGACCTCGGTTAAGTTCACCAACGTCCTGGCGTACTTCGGATGTAGGCCGATAGGTCTGAAGAAGGGGCAGTTCTCGGCCTTTCTGGACGTAAAGCCTCGCCGGTCCACCCGGTCGTCCACTCGGTAGAGGCAGGCACCGTCCAACCTGACCAAACGGAACTCCCGCTGGGGCCTCTCAAGGTTCACCTTGCCTGTGCCCGAAAGAGCCTGACCTAGCTCCGCCTCCAGCATGACGGTGTCCCACTCTCTCGCATAGTCAGTAACCCGGATCCGGAAGGAGCGGCCACCGAGGTCGATGCCCCTGAGGCCTCTGCGCACCCTCTCCAGGGAACCTGAGAGCAGGACCTCGCCGACGTACCTGCTCAGCGCAAGGCGCGACGCCAATTCACGTGGGTCGACGGAGGGGAGGAAGGCAAGGACGCGATCTCCCTCCACCACCTGTGAGAGTCCAGAGCCCAGCGCCTTGGCGGATCCAAGGGCATCTGCTTTGGGCAGGCTCGCATGCTCGCCCGATAGCTCAATCAGTTGATAACCTGCAAGTTCTACCATCAGCGCTTCTACCGTCAAGCTGAATGAGGGTGGGGGTTTCACCCTTTTCCCCGATTGGTGAGCGTCACGAACAGTGCAGAGTTATAGGGGGAACGGATATGGGGAGGAGGGTATGACCGTGTCTACCAGGCGGGATGGAGTCCCCCTACGAGGGGAGTCCCGCATGAGGGATTTCTCCCCTCAGGATGTTGTCGTCATCAAGGAGATAACCAAGAAAGCCCTGGGGGAGGACTACCCCCTATCCCTCTTCCTCGACATCCATGGTGCCTGGCCTGAGGGTTTCATCGTCGTCCATCAGGAGGACTCCATCATCGGATTCATAGCGGGCGTCATCCCGGCTCGTCGTCGGTCCAGAGTTCTGATGCTGGCGGTCCGTGAGTCGTACCGCAACCAAGGCATCGGCACGGTCCTGATGGACGAGTTCACAAGGAGGTGCCTAGCGCGTAAGATTTCCTCCATCGAGCTCGAGGTCAGGAAGAGCAACGCTGGCGCCATTAGGTTCTATGAGAGGCTTGGATACCACATCAGGTACCTCCTCCCGCGCTTCTACACCGACGGAGAGGACGGCGTCAAGATGTGGAGGTCCCTGCCTTAGGCTGACTAGCCGATGTAACGGCGGTCTCCACCCCAATCGTGGTAGTTCCAGTACTGGTAGGGAGAGGCACTCCTCTGAGCCTGGGTTATGTCTCGAGACATGCCGCCTTCGTAGGAGCCGTAGCGGTCCTTGATCTGCTCCTCGACCGTGCGAGCGACCTTGACTGCCTTGATGATGTGATCTGCCTCTATGACATCGCTCCCCTCTGTAACGGCAATGTCGCCCGCGGACCTGATGAGGCCCCCCATCTCACGCAGACGAAGTGTCAAGGATCCCTCCGCTCCATCGTACTCGTGGGCCCTCCTCTTGCCCTCCCCGATGATCTCCACGACCGCGTCTCTGGTCGCCGGCGGCACACGGCCATCCATGGCGATCTCCTGCGCCGCGAACTGAGCCATCTTGGCCCGGTTCAGATCCGTATCCTTCATGGAAATCTCGACCAGGAGTTCGTATCCGGAACCGACAACGCGCGATCTTAGAGGCGACAGGATGTAGGGCAGGTCCTGGATGTTACAGGCACCGACCAGAATGAAGTTGCACGGCACCCCATCCACCCGTACGCTGGCCCCCGCGCTCTGGGGGTTCCTCCCGCTTATGGGGAAGGCCTTCTCCTGCATGGCCGTGAGGATGTGGCGCTGAAGCGGACCCAGCTGTGGGATCTCGTCGATGAAGAGTACACCCTCGTGGGCCTCGTGAATCGCCCCTGACACTACCCTGTCATAAGGCTCCGTCCCTAGCTGCGGATGGCCCCCGTACGGGTCGTGCTTCACATCCCCTAGCAGCTCCGTCTCGCTTGCGCCCGTGGCCAAGAGGAAGGGATTCCTATCCAGGGGGACCAGGACCTTTCTCGGGCTAACCTTCTCAATCTCCCGCCTCTTCTCCAGGGCCTTCTGGTCCAGCACCTTGATCAGATCCCCCGCCCGCTCGAAGACGACGACCTCCTCCTTGCCGAACTGCTTCCGAGTGGTTGTGACTCTGTCCCTACTCCCCAGCTGGCCTAGGGTGGCCTCAAAGATGCCGGTGAGCAGATCCCCGAAGGGGTTTCCCACGTTCTGGGCCACTCCCTTGGGCTTGGCGCACTTCGGACACACGGCATCCGATGGTGTCGAGTACTGACCACAGTGCACACAACGGTAGCCGAGCCTCTCGGCGACGTTGATCGGAGCCTCACGGGGATCGACGAGATTCCCCTCCGCACCCTTCATTTCCGCGAGCTGCTGCAGGACCTCGTCTCGACCGCGGACCTCCACCATGGGCCGCTCTGGGTTCTCAGGGTTGTGGACCACGCGGATCTCGTGTTGAGGCCGAGGAAGGTGAAGGGAGAGGGCCTGGGCGATCATGGACTTCCCCGTCCCCGGCGGCCCCACCAAGAGGAGGTGTCTACGCTGGTTAGCTGCAATCCTAGCCAAGTTGACGGCGTCGTCCTGTCCGATGACCCTACCCAGCGGGTCTGCTGGGATGAGGATGTCCGCCGTGGTCTCCATCTCGTCCAGTGAGAAGCCCCTCTGGGCATCCAAGACGGCTTTCGCAGAGGCTATGACAACACCTCACTTGACCTGCAGGTCTTCCGCGGTGAACACCTTGACGTCGGCTGGCTGCTTGACTATTGAGCCAGATTTCATGCCTATAACATACTCCACGCCATTATCGCTCGCGATATCTACTATCCTCTGGGTGACGATCCCGTCAAAGACCACGGCCGTGACCCCCTTACCGCCCTTCTTCAAGGTGTCAACGAGGTCCCTGACAGCCACCTCCTTCGACGCCGTCTTCTTGCCTTTCTTCTCAGTCAGGAGGCGGGCCTTCGAGCTCCCGACGAGAGACTGCATCTCCTCCTGGTAGGCCAGGAGCTCGGGGGACAGACGGACCTCCTGAGGCTTCGGAGGGGCCCGCTCGGCTTTCTTGGTAGGGGCCCTGGAAGGAGAGGGGCGCCGCTCGGGCGCCTCCATCGGCACTCTGGCCGCTTTGGGCGCTACTGGAGCCCCCATGAACTGCTCTGCAGGAGCCTTGTTCCGGAGGGCCTTCATGATCTGCTTGTGGGTTAGCTCCTCCACCTCCTTCCCTCGGGGGGCCTTGGCTACGAAGTCGACCTCCGCCACCTGTAGAAGCTCTTTGAGGATGAGATCGCCGCCCCTGTCACCGTCGACGAAGGCGGTCACGACCTTCTCCTTGGCGAGACCTACGATGGCGTCGGGGACTGCGGTCCCCTCCACAGCGATAGCGTTCTTGATGCCGGACTTCAGGAGGTTCAACACGTCCGACCTGCCCTCCACCACAATGATGGCGTCGGAGTCCGCCACGTTGGGGCCTGCGGGGAGTTTCTCCCCCCCAAAGCTGACGATCTCGGACACCTGGACAGCCTGTCTCACCTCTTCCTTGAGATCCAGTCCGATGGCCTTCCCTCCTTGGCTCATCTCCGCCAGGATCTCCTTCGCACGATCGACGACCTGGCCCCTCTTGGTCACACGGACGTCCTCTACCGCCAGGACAGATATCTTCGCCTTGCAGGGACCTATCCTGTCAATGGTCTCCAGGGATGCAGCCAGAATGGAGGTCTCCACCTGGTCCAAGCTTGACGGAACCAGAACGGTGCCCTCCGTCTTACCCTTCTGAGAACCTACCTCGACCTCGATCCTCCCGATACGCCCGCTCTTCTGCAGGTCGCGCAAATCGAGCTCGTCTCCCAGGAGGCCTTCGGTCTGACCGAAGACCGCTCCCACGACATCGGGCTTCTCGACAACGCCCTCAGCCTCGAGTCTTGCCCTTATGAGATACTTAGTTGTAGCAGGATCAACCGCCATATTGTCACCTCTGAAAGAGCAGATGAGTCTCCAGGCAACTCTACGCCTTCCCAGCTGTCCGCCGACCGCGGAGTGATGATGAGGAAGTATAGTGATTATCTGAAGGCTGATGCTCTTCCGCCTTTCTACTCTCAATGGAGATATTTATAAGTTGCGAAATGGTGGTCATGGAGAGCCCGTTGGACCACGAAGAGCAGGCACCGAGCGCCGCGAACTGACTACCTAAGGGAGACGTCGTGACCTCGGCAGGGGCCTCCTTCGGAGGGGGGTTGCGGATTCAGCTTTCACCCGCTGGATCCTGTGGACATACTTTGCGAGACCCTCGACGTCCTTCACCTCCTTCCTGCAGAGGCGCGCGAGCCTCCCCCTGAGGTCGACGTCATACCGGACGCCGTTGGCGGCGAGCCCCTCCCGGAGGAGGCGGCACAGCTGCCCGCCCCGATGGTCCCAGTCCGTGAGGATGACGGCGGATTCGTGCGTCCGCGACACCTCCTCGCAGGTGGCGAAGATGGGTAAACCGTCATTCAGGCTGATGATCTTCCCGGGAACATCGATGTTCCTCAGGGCCTCGCGATCGTTCTTTCCCTCCACGATTACGGGAGACTCCAGGCTCGCCTCTCTGAGATCCTCGATGGTCTCGAGGACCCTCTCATACCTCTCTTCCACCCTCACGGCTGTCTCCTTCCGCACCGAAGGACAAGGGGTCTCGGTCCTCGACCGAACAGTCTCGCGCAGAGAGCTCGTCTCTTGCCGCGTTCTCATTGGAGGTGGCCGACTTAAAGCTTGGCCAAGGTCTGGGAGGACGTGACAACAGTCATGCCAGCTGGCTCTGCCGCCGCATCATCATAAAATAGTGACTTCCCTATGGGGAGGTGTGGCGGAGGAAAGCATCACTCTGGAGAGGATCCTCCAGGTCTACAGGGAGGAGAGCCAGAGAAAGGCGCTGACTCCCTTGGAGCCCGACTTCTGGGAAAGGGTTCAGAAACTCGTCTCCGGTCTCGAGAAGGACCTGAAGGAGGAGAGTTCTCTCGATCCCAACTCCGCCAAGGCCGCCCTCCTCCGGGACGAGCTGAAGAAGGTGCTCAAGCGGAGGGATCAGATCTACCAGTACAGGGAGAGGAAGAGGGTATTGATGGCGGCCAGCAGTGCCTCTGGAGCCGTGGTGGATGCCTCTCCACTGACGCCCTTGGAGGAGGAGTCCTTCCGGGACCTTCTAAAGGTACTCGAGGGAGGCCGCCGTCGAGCCCTCGGGCTGGAGGGAGGGCCGAAGGAGGAGGCCCATGAGGAGGCACCTCGGAAGGAGAGGGCAACGAAGCGAAGCAAGCCGAAGAAGGACCACGTGCTCCTCAGGATCCTGGAGGACATACCCCCCTTCCTGGGGGTGGACACGACCTATGAGCTGAAGAAGGAGGACGTCGTCACCCTCCCGAAGCAGGTGGCCCAGGTCCTCCTCGATCAGGGCAAAGCCGAGGTCATCAAACCGAGGCTGAAGACCAACGATTAGATGCGGCTAGAGAATCCTTATATACTCGCCAGTCGATTGGTTATGTTACTCCTCAGCAAGGGGCAATGCGGTGGAGAGAAGGCATCCCTGAGTTGATGTTGGGGAGCGGGAGTGCACCCCCTGAGGATGCCTCATGGGGGAAGTGTCGAGAGCGCTGGAGGGGCATCGTCCTCGCTGGCACAGCGTTCGTTGAGACGATCATACGCGACCTGGACGTTAGTCAGGCCAGTAAGTTTGTGGCTAACTACGCTGTCTGGGGGATGGCTTGGCTCGAGCGCCGATGAAGGTCGTGCCAAGCTGCGATAAGCGCCGGGTAGGCGCAAGGAACCTGTGATCCG
>JABAOH010031422.1_pt2 | contig 31539 bp, 29 predicted proteins | sample 7062181 | NCBI WGS metagenome assembly JABAOH01 (sample SAMN14538630, study PRJNA623070) | marine sediment metagenome | biome: marine biome [ENVO:00000428]; feature: marine pelagic biome [ENVO:01000023]; material: deep marine sediment [ENVO:00002113]; isolation source: pool of 5 deep marine...
GCGCCGGCGGAGTCGACGATCCGCGAGCCATCGAACGGCGCCGACGGCAGCGCGATGGGCGCGGAGCCGCTCGCCAGGACGACGTTCGTCGCGGTGACGGTTTCGATGACGGCGCCGGAGGACACATCGCTGATTTCAATGGCGTTGCCGGGCATGAGCCGCCCGTGTCCGTGGATGGACGTGACCTTGTTCGCCTTGAACAGGGTGCCGATGCCGCGGGTCAGTCCGGCAACGATGCTGTTCTTGCGTCCTATCATCGCAGCGACGTCCATTTCGGCGCCGCTGACGGTTATGCCGTGGGCAGGAAATTGGTGCTTGATCTTGTGAAACTGCTCGGTAGAGTCGAGCAGCGCTTTCGACGGAATGCAGCCCACGTTGAGACAGGTTCCACCGAGCGCGGCATTCCCCTCGGCGTTGCGCCACTCGTCCACGCAGGCCGTGCGCAGGCCGAGTTGGGCGCAGCGAATGGCGCCGACGTAGCCGGCCGGGCCGGCCCCAATGAAGACGACATCGAATGATCGGCTCATAGTCGGGCCTCGAACGTCTCGATCAACAGGCGCAAGCGGCCCTGGTGTCTCGGCTCAGACTCTGCTGCGCACGGCCGTGGCGGCACGCGCGCCCACGGGGGGGGCCGCAGCGGTCTCAGACCTGCAGCAGCAGACGGCCCGGGTCCTCGAGCATCTCCTTGACCGTCACCAGGAACTGGACGGCTTCGCGGCCGTCGATGATGCGGTGATCATAGGACAGGGCCAGGTACATCATGGGTCGGATGACGACCGCTCCGTTCTCCGCGACTGGACGATCCTGGATCTTGTGCATACCGAGGATCGCGCTCTGCGGAGGATTGATGATGGGCGTCGACACCAGGGAGCCGAACACGCCGCCGTTGGTGATCGTGAAAGTGCCTCCGCTCAGATCGTCCATCGACAGCCCGCCCTTCTGGGCTTTTTCCGCGAACTCGCTGATGTCGGATTCGATTTCGGCGAAGCTCTTGCGGTGGGCGTCGCGCAAGACGGGAACGACCAGGCCGCGAGGCGACGAAACAGCGATGCCGATGTCGTAGTAGTCGTGGTAGACGATGTCGTCGCCTTCGATGCAGGCGTTGACGGCGGGAAAGCGCGACAGCGCCTCGATGCTCGCTTTCACGAAAAAAGACATGAAGCCCAGGCGTGCGCCGTACCGCTTCTCGAATGCATCGCGGTGCTGGCGTCGCAGTGCCATCACGGCCTGCAGGTCGACTTCGTTGAAAGTTGTCAGCAGGGCCGCCGTCTGCTGGGCCTCGACCAGGCGCCTGGCAATCGTTCGCCGCAGCCGCGACATCGGCTGCCGCCGCTCGGCGCGCCGGGCCGAGGCGAGCGATGCGGATGCCGCCGGGGCCACGCCTGCTTCGGCCATGATCGGCTCGGGTGCGGGCGCGGGCGCCGTCGCGGTCGGCGGCGCGGGGGCGGGCGCGGTAGCCTCCGCGGAGGTCGGCGCCGCCGCTGGGGTCGGCTGTGTCGCGGCGGCGCCGGCGGGCTCGGCGGCCGCGGGCTGGGTCGCCGCCGGGGCCGGCTCCGGCTCCAGCTCCGGTGTGGCCTGCTGTTCGAAATAACGCAGCACGTCCTCCTTGAGGATGCGCCCGTCGGGTCCCGTGCCCTCGATCTGCGCCGTGTCGAGGCCGTATTCGTCGACGAGCCGGCGCACGGCGGGGCTGAGCGCCGCCCCCTGCGCCGGCGCCGCGGGCGGGGCCTCGGCTTCGCTCTGCTCGGCGGCGGCCTCGGCGGACACCTCGGGCTGTGCTGCCGCCGCTGCCGCCTGCGTGTCCAGCACGGCGATGATCTCGTCGGCGACGACCGTGTCGCCGCTGTGCTTGCGGATCTCGGTGAGGACGCCGTCCGCGGGCGCCGGCACCTCCAGCACGACCTTGTCGGTCTCGATGTCGACGAGGTTCTCGTCACGCCTCACGGCGTCCCCGGGCGACTTGTGCCACTCGAGCATGGTGGCGTCGGCGATCGACTCGGGCAGAGTCGGGACTCGTATCTCAACTGCCATGGGCCTGCAACCTCTGCGACATTGCCTCCCCCCCAGCGGCCGCGTGCAGGGTCAGCGCTTCATCAATTAGAGCACTCTGCTGCTCGATATGCAGCTGATAGTAGCCGGCCGCCGGGGCCGGGGATGCGGGACGGCCCGCATAAAAGAGTTGCTGCTGCGGCGTCACGCACTCACGCAGGAGGTCGCGAATGTAGGCCCAGGAGCCCTGGTTCTTGGGCTCCTCCTGGCACCAGACGATCTCTGTGGCACGGCCGTAGCGTTGCAGCTGCTGCATGAGCAGATCACGCGGAAAGGGATGCAGCTGTTCGACGCGGATGACGGCGATGTTGTCCAGGCCTCGGCCGGTGCGTTCCTCCAGCAGATCGAAGGCAACTTTGCCCGCGCACAAAATCACGCGCTGGATGCGCTCGGCATCGAGGGCCTCGATCTCGCCGATAACGGGTTCGAAACTCCCCTCGGCCAGTTCTTCGACGGCGGACGTGGACATCTTGTGCCGCAGGAGACTTTTCGGCGACATCACCACCAGCGGACGACGGTAGGGACGCAGAACCTGCCGACGCAGCATATGGAACATCTGCGCCGGTGTCGTCGGTACGCACACCTGCATGTTGTGCTCGGCGCACAGCTGCAAAAAACGTTCCGGCCGCGCGGACGAGTGTTCCGGGCCCTGGCCCTCGTAGCCATGCGGCAGCAGCAGGGTCAAACCGCACAGGCGGCCCCACTTGACTTCGCCGCTGCTGATGAACTGATCGATGACGACCTGGGCGCCGTTGACGAAGTCGCCGAACTGCGCTTCCCAGACGACGAGGCCGCGGGGCTCGGTGGTCGCATAACCGTACTCGAACCCGAGAACGGCTTCCTCGGAGAGCAGTGAGTTGATCACGGTGAAGTCGCCCATCCCGGCCAGTGGGACGTACGTCTGTCGATCCGCCTGATTGTGCAGGGTAGCGTGACGGTGGAAAAACGTACCGCGGCCCGAGTCCTGGCCGGTGAGGCGCACCAGAAAGCCCTCGTCGACGAGGGTGGCGTAGGCCATGGTCTCGGCGAACCCCCAGTCGATGCGCTGCTCGCCGACGGCCATCTTGGCGCGGTCGTCGAAGATCTTGCTCACCCGTGGATGCAGCACGAAGTCATCGGGAAGTTCCTGCAGGCGCTCGGCCAGTGCCCGCACCGCTGCGATCGGCACGGCCGTTTGCGCCGGATGCGTCCACTCCACACCCAGGTACGGGGTCCAGTCGATCATGTCCTTGTGTTTCTCGGGAATCACGATCTGTCCCGCAACGATATGTCCGCGGTCGAGAGCATCGCGGTATTCCATGATCATGCTCTCGGCGTCCGCAGGGGCGATCACGCCTTCCTCGATCAGACGCTCCGTGTACAGGCTCCGGGTCGAAGGGTGGGACTTGATGGCACGGTACATGAAGGGCTGGGTGACCGTCGGCTCGTCCGCCTCGTTGTGCCCGTGGCGGCGGTAGCACACGAGATCGATCACCACGTCCTTGTTGAACTCCATGCGAAAGTCCAGGGCGATCTGGGCAACGAACAGCACTGCGTCCGGATCGTCGGCGTTGACGTGAAAGATCGGCGCCTGCACCATTTTCGCCACTTCGGTGCAGTACAGGGTCGATCGGGCATCCAGCGGGTTGCTCATCGTGAAGCCGATCTGATTGTTGACGATCACGTGCAAGGTCCCACCGTTGCCGAAGCCACGAGCCTGTGACATGTTGAAGGTTTCCATGACCACGCCCTGCCCGGCGAAGGCGGCGTCGCCGTGAATGAGTATGGGCAGCACGAGCTTGCGCTCCTTGTCGCGGCGGCGGTGCTGGCGGGCCCTCACTGAACCCTCCACGACCGGATCGATGATTTCCAGGTGTGAAGGGTTGAACGACAGCGCGAGATGAACGGGACCCCCGCTGGTGGCGATATCGGAGGAGAACCCCTGATGGTACTTGACGTCTCCCGTGTGCGCCTCGGTCGACGTGCTGTAGCGACCTTCGAATTCTCCGAATAAATCGGCCGGTGCTTTGCCGAGCGTGTTGACGAGCACGTTGAGTCGTCCGCGATGAGCCATGCCGATCACGATTTCGCGGGTGCCGGCAGCGCCCGCTCGCTGGATCAGCTCGTAGAGCATCGGGATCAGGCTTTCGCCGCCTTCGAGCGAGAAGCGTTTCTGGCCCACGTATTTGGTGTGCAGGTAGCGCTCCAGGCCTTCCGCCATGGTCAGGCGGTTCAGGATCTGCTGCCGCAGCTCCGGGGACAACGGCGGCCGAGCCGGAATACCCTCCAGGCGATTCTGAATCCAGCGTTTCTCCTGCGTGTCGGTTATGTGCATGTACTCCGACCCGATGGGCCCGCAGTAGACGTCCTCCAGTAGGGCGATGATCCGACGCAGCGTCATTCGCTCCGCCGCCGCCAAGGAGCCGGTGTCGAAGACGGTGTCGAGATCCGCCGTGCTCAGGCCGTGAAAGCCTAGGTCGAGGTCGGGCACCTCGACGCGGCGGGTCAGCTCGAGGGGGTCGAGTTTCGCGACTTGATGCCCACGCATGCGGAAAGCGTTGATCAGGCGCAGAACCGCCGCCTGCTTGTGTGCCGCCTCGGCCGTCCACGCCGGGCCGGCCGCCGGCACCGCGGCGCTGGTCTCCACGCCGGTTTCGGCGGCCTCGAGCAACGCGAACGCGGCGCGCCAGCGGGGATCGACGGCGGCGGGATCGCTGCGGTAGCGTGCGAACAGTTCCTCGAGAAACGCCGCGTTGTGGCCGGAGAGGTAGGAAAGCTCCCCGATGTCCTTAGACGCTTTGACGGGCCCGGTCATGTCGTGTCGTTGCCGCAGGTTCGCGCATGCGGTGGGCGTTTCCGGATGAGTGCCTGCGGAGAACCGTATTTCGCAAGTGATGCAGCCCGGCGCCGGGGCCGCGTCGCAGCTTATTATAAGAGAGACGGCGCGCGGCGTGTGAACTCCGTGTCCACGGGACGCGGTCTTGCGCGATCGTGCCCGGCATTCGCTGCCGCACCCGCCCCTCCGCCCCAGACGTCCCGTCGCCGCGACCGGGCCGGGGCTGAGCGTCTAGCGACGCCCGGTGTGACCGAAACCGCCCGCACTGCGCGCGCTCGGCTCGAACTCGTCTACGCGCTCGAACTCGACCCGCTCGACCGGCACGAACACGAGCTGCGCGATCCGCTCGCCGGCGTCGATGGTGTAGGCGTCGCGCCCCCGGTTCCAGCACGAGACGAAGATCTCGCCCTGGTAATCGGAGTCGATGAGCCCGACGAGATTGCCGAGCACGATGCCGTGCCGGTGGCCCAGCCCGGATCGGGGCAGCACCACGGCTGCGAGGCGCGCGTCCTCGATATGAACGGCAATCCCGCTCGGAATGAGCTCACAGTCACCCGGTTGCAGCACCAGCGGTTCGCCGACACACGCCCGCAGGTCGACCCCGGCCGAGCCCTCGGTGGCGTAGGCCGGCAGCGGAAACTCAGTGCCGAGCCGCTCGTCGAGGACCTTTAGCTGGACCTTGCGCACGGAAGCGGTTGCCGATCTCGGCGATGAGGTCGCGTGCGAGCGCCCATTTCGGGGCGGCGGCGAGCTCGGTAACGCCGTTTCTGTCGATCAACGTCAATGCGTTGGTGTCCGTGGCGATGCCGATTCCCGGCCCGACACGGTTCGCGGCGATCAGGTCGATCCCTTTCTGCAGCAGCTTCTTGCGGGCATTGGCGCTGACGTCGGACGTCTCTGCGGCGAAGCCGACCGTGTACGGCGGGTTTTCGCCGGCGGCAACGCTGCCGAGCACGTCCGGGTTCTTGACCAGGTTCAACGTCAGGGTCTCGGCGTCGCGCTTGATCTTCGTGTCGCGGCTTTCGGCGGGCCGGTAATCGGCGACCGCCGCGACGGCGATGAAGATGTCCGTGCCGGGCAGATTCGCCTGGACCGCCGCGTGCATGTCGGCGGCCGAGATCACCGGCACGGTGCGCGCGCCGGGCGGCGCCGCCAGAGCCGTGGGGCCGGTCACCAGGGTGACGGTGGCCCCCGCCGCGACGGCCGCGGCGGCGACGGCGTAACCCATTTTGCCGGAGCTCATGTTGCTCAGACCGCGTACCGGATCGATGGCCTCCCAGGTGGGTCCGGCGGTGACCAGGACCGCGAGGCCGGCGAGCGCGTGGGTTCCGAGCAGCGCCTCCACCCGCGCGGCGAGGGCCTCAGGCTCCAGCAGGCGCCCCGGTCCCACCTCGCCGCAGGCCTGTTCGCCCGAAGCGGGCCCGAGCACGGCAATGCCCTGCTCGGCAAGGGCGCTGACATTGCGCTGGGTGGCGCCGTTGGCCCACATTTGCTGGTTCATGGCCGGGGCGACGGCGATCCTGGCCCGCGTCGCCAGGCAGACGGTGGACAGCAGATCGTCGGCAAAACCGTGGGCTAAACGGGCGAGGAAGTTGGCGCTGGCCGGGGCGACGACGACGAGGTCAGCCCAACGGGCAAGCTCGATGTGGTCCATGCCGGATTCGGCGTCCGCGTCGAGCAGGCGCTCGCGCACCGGGTGTCCGCTGACGGCCTGCAGCGTCAGCGCCGATACGAAACGGGTCGCGTTGGCAGTCATGGCGACGCGAACCTCGGCGCCCCGTTCGCGAAGGCGCCGCACGAGGTCGGGGCTCTTGTACGCGGCGATGCCGCCGGTGACGCCGACCAGGACCCGTTTTTTGTCCAAAGTGCCCATGTGCACTAGAGTTTACTGTGAGTCAACCCGTCAAGGGAAACAGGCAGGCGGCGCCGGCACGGACGACCGGCCGCCATGTCGGCACAGGGAGGTGGGCATGGGAATCGTGCACTGGCCGCGGGGTGATCGGCCCCGCGAGAAGCTCGTCGCGCAGGGCGCTGCGGCGCTCAGCAACGCGGAGCTGATCTCGATTTTTCTGCGCTGCGGCGTTGCCGGACGCTCCGCGGTCGATGTGGCACAGGCTCTGCTGACGCGTTTCGGCGGCGTGCGAGGCCTGCTCGCCGCGAACGCGGCGGAGCTCTCCGCCGTACGGGGAGTGGGGCCGGCAAAGTACGCCGTGCTGCAGGCGGCACTGGAGATCGGCCGGCGCCACCTGGAAGAAAGGCTTTGCCGCGAGGGACCGGTGACCCGCCCGCGGCAGGCGGGCGCGTTTCTGACCGCGCGGTTGCGGGATCGCACCGAAGAAGTGTTCTGCTGCCTGTACCTGGACACGCGCCATTTCGTGATCGGTTTCGAGGAGCTTTTTCGAGGCTCCATCGGCGGTGCCACGGTGCACGCCCGCGAGGTCGTGAAGCGTGCCCTGGCGGTCAATGCCGCCGCCGTGATCGTGGCGCACAACCACCCGTCGGGGATCGCCGAGCCGAGCCCCGCGGACGAGTCGGTGACCGGCCGCCTCAAGGATGCGCTGGCCCTGGTCGACATTCGCCTGCTCGATCACCTGATCGTCGGCGACTCGGGGTGCGTGTCGCTGAGCGAGCGGGGCCTGCTGTGAGCCGGCGGGGCGTTCCGACCCTACCCAGCCGCTGCATTTTCTGGTATAAACCCGCGTCCTCAGCAGGCACAAGACCTTAACGAGTTCGAGGCGACACCACGATGCCCAGGGTTTGTCAGATCACGGGAAAGAGCACCATGAGCGGGAACAACGTTTCCCATGCCAACAACAGGACCAAAAGACGCTTTCGGCCCAATTTGCAGTATCGCAAGTTCTGGCTCGACAGTGAGAACCGGTGGGTTCGACTGCGCGTCTCGACGAAGGGGCTTAGAACCATCGACAAGAAGGGCATCGACACCATAGTCAAAGAGCTGCGTGAGCGCGGCGTGCGGGTGTAGTTCGGACGAGGAATCCAGCCATGCGGGACAAGATAAAGTTGGTATCGAGCGCCGGTACGGGTCATTTCTACACCACCACCAAGAACAAGCGTACCGTGACCGAGAAGATCGAGATGAAGAAATACGACCCGGTCGTCCGCAAGCACGTTCTGTACAAGGAGGCGAAGCTGAAGTAAGGCTCTCCGGGGCGCGCCCGCGGTGCGGGGCGCGCACTCGCCGCGACCTTGGTATCGCGGCGAGCCGGCCTTCCCCTCGTGCCGCGTTTGTGCAGCCCGGTCCGGGCTCTCCCTCCTCAGCGTGCCTCTGTGAGGCCGACTACCGGCGCCGTCGCGTGGGTGAACCCGCGTTGTTGTGGTTTATAATCCCGCCGTCCGGTGTCGCGTCGCCGGTTGAACTATCGAGTGGGGGAGAGACGGTGTACGACCTTGATCAGTGTGGACTGCGCACGGATATGGCCGGAATGCCGCTCGACTGGATTACTTACCAGGAAGCGGTGCGGCTGTATCATCTCGGCCAGGTCCTGTATTCGTGTGGCGAAGTGATGTACTGCGTGCGCGGCGGCACCAACGCCGTCAGCGGCAGGCGTACCGTTATCGAGGTCAATTCCATCATCGCGACGCGGGGTCACACCCTTGCCCCCTACGGCAAGCGCTCGGAATACGTGCCGCCGCTCGGCAACGAGGCCCTTTTCTCCCGCGACGGCTATATGTGTATGTACTGCGGCGAAAGGCCGCCCAAATCCGCCCTGTCGCGCGATCACATCACGCCCTTGAGCTGCGGCGGCAGTGACGCCTGGAACAATGTCGTCACCGCCTGCAAGCGTTGCAACAATCACAAGGCGGGGCGCACCCCGGAAGCCGCCGGACTGACGCTGCTGGCGGTGCCGTTCACACCGACTCACGCCGAGTACGTTTATTTGCGGGGTCGCCGGGTGCTGGCGGATCAGATGGAATTTCTCGCGGCGCACTTTCCGCGCAGGAGCCCACTGCACGAGCGCTTGCGCGGGGCGGCGTTTACGAGGCCCGGCGTCGCATAAGAGCGAACGAGCGCCACCGCCGGGTCAAGTCGCCGGGGCGAGCGTGTAACCGCGCATGCGGCGGGAGAACTCGCGCAGAGCCTCGATGCCGGATTCTTCGGCCGTTCGGCACCACTCCTCGAGAGCGCTGATGAGCGCTTCGTGCGAGCCTGCCGATCGTGACCAGATGCCTTGCAGCGCCTGCTTCATGGTGTAAACCTTGCGCAGTCGCGGGTTGCTGTCCAGGAGCCGGTCGAGCCGTCGGCGGTTGGCTTCATCCAGGCGCGCCTGCTCCCGGGCCATCAGCTTGCGCGCTCGCTTCACGAGCGCCCACTGCTCCTCGTTGCTGCGCGGCACGTTACGCAACTCTTCGCGGCACACGTCCCTGAGCACCTCGCGCACGAAATCGGCCATGACCTGGAAGCGATTGCCCAGCACGGCGCGGACGGTGTCAAGATCGCAATGGGGCTTCGTCGGCTTGATCACCAGGGTGGGGGCCAGTTTCTTGACGCGTGCGAGCCCCAGCAGGTCCATGATTCGGACATAGATCCAGCCGAGATCGATTTCCCAGCTTCGGCTCGAGAATTTCGCCGAGCTGGCAAATGCATGATGGTTGTTGTGCAGTTCCTCACCGCCGATGATCAGGCCCCACGGAACGATGTTGCGGCTGGCATCGGGCAGGTCGAAGTTGCGGTAACCGAGGAAGTGCCCGATCCCGTTTATGACGCCGGCGGCCCAGAACGGTATCCAGAGCATTTGCGTTATCCAGATGGCCAGTCCCGGTCCGATGCCGAACAGAGCGGCATTGATGATCAACATCAGCAGCGGGCCGAAGTAAGTCAACGGCGTGTATACCTTCCGCTCAACCCAGTCGCATGGTGCTCCGTAGCCGTACTTCTCCAGCGTTTCCGTGCAATGGGCCTCCTTGCGGTAGAGAAGTGCTCCGAGCCACAGCACCCGGTTGATGCCGTAGATCTGCGGGCTGTGCGGGTCTTCGGCGGTCTCCACACGAGCATGATGCTTGCGGTGCACGGCAATCCATTCGCGTGTCACCATCGCCGTCGTCAGCCAAAGCCAGAAGCGGAAGAAATGGCTGACAACCGGGTGCAGGGTAAGCGCCATGTGAGCCTGATGCCGATGCAGGTAGATGGTCACCGAGGCGATCGTAATGTGGGTCAGGCAAAGCGCGACGATGACGTATCCCCACCAGGGCAGTTGCAGGACAGGCTCAAACATGAATTCCTCCTCTGGCTGTTCTGCGGGCGCGATCGCCTGCGTGACGAAACCAAATTATAGCATCGCTCGCGTGGGTCCGCGGGCCTTGGCTCCGGCACGCGCTCTCGCGGGGTCGGCGGCGGTTCACCGCGGGATTGACGGCAGCTCCAGCTGCGAAGATTCGCCGCCGTAGCCGTGTATGCTGTCATGGGCCTCGATGACGACCCGCCCGATGCCTTCAGGGACGGACACGGCCTCGAGGGCACGCGTGAAGGGTTGTTCGTTAACGTGCGGATGCAGCAACACACGCCGTCCGAGTTCGTTGCCGTCGGGTGTGAGTACGCGCCAGTGGTCGGCGTAGTGATCCCAGCCGGTGTCGGCATGGCGAACGGTGACGGAGAAACGGCAGGCACCGCCCTCGCACTTCGTCTCGGCGCCGACGACGTCGGCCTCGCCCGCCCACGCTGCAGACAGAGAAAGCGCGAGGCAAAGCGACAGGAGTCTCAGATGGAGCAGCATGGATTCGCCAAGGCTCGAGCCGCCGTTGGCCGGCGACGTGTCAACGCATACGGTAGGTGATGCGTCCTTTGGTGAGATCGTACGGCGTGAGCTGAACGGTGACGCGATCGCCGCGCAGAATGCGGATGTAATGTTTTCGCATCTTTCCGGAGATATGCGCGGTCACGACGTGCCCGTTGTCGAGCTCAACGCGGAAACGCGTGTTGGGGAGGGTTTCCAGCACGGTGCCCTCCATCTCGATGTGATCTTCCTTTGCCACTGTACTTCCGGTTCGTCAATAGCGATCTGCCCCGGTTCGGGGGTGCGTATGATGCCGCAAGCGGGTAGCCCGGTAAACCCCGGGTCGACCCCCGGCTCATCCGCGTAAATTGCGCCAGCGTCCTTCGAGAAAACCCTCCAGCGGTCGGAAGCGGATTTTGTAATCCATTTTTCGGCAGTTCTCGATCCAGTAGCCGAGATACAGCCACTGCAAACCTTCGTGCCTGGCGGCGTCGATCTGCCGCAGGATAGCGAAGGTACCGAGCCCCCGCCCCGAGAGTTCGGGCTCGTAGAAGGTGTAGATCGCCGAGAGGCCGTCGCTGAGACGATCGGCAACCGTTACGGCGGCGAGATCGCCGTCGACGCGCATTTCGTAGAAGACCGTGTCGACGCTCGAGCGCGTGAGGAAGTCCGTGTACTTCGTCGGATCGGGGTCGTCCATGCTGCTGCCGCGGTGGCGCTGCGCCTGATAACGTCGGTACAGCCGAAAGTGGTCCTGGCGAAACGCCGCCGGCAGCTGTGCTACATCGACGTCCCGATTCCGCTTCAGGTTGCGCCGCTGCGATCGGCTGGGGATGAAGCGCTGCACCGGAATGCGAACGGAGACACAGGCGCGGCAGCCGCGGCAATGCGGTCGGTAGACCAGACCGCCGCTGCGGCGGAATCCGTGCTTGAGCAGGACATCGTACAAGGGCGTCGAGATCGGGAACTGCGGATCCACCACCGCCGTGCTGGCGGTGCGTCCCTCCAGATAGGAGCAGGGGTGCGGGGCAGACAGATACAGACCGGGGAGGTCGGTCACGACAGAGGCTCCAGGTTCGGGTCCAGTCGCCAGGTGCCGCGGCGATCGGCGTGTGCGAGCGCCTCACGCAACTCGAATAGAAACCGGGCACGCCGGATCTCTTGGGCACCCAGTCGGAACACGTGCTCCGAGGGAAGCTGACAGTCGATAAAGGCGAAGTCCCACCGGCGCAGCTGGCACACCAGATGCACGAGAGCGACTTTCGATGCATCGGCGACGAAACTGAACATGCTCTCGCCGAAAAAGACCCTGCCGAGGGACACGCCGTACAGCCCGCCCACCAGACAGTCGTCGAGCCATGTCTCCACCGAATGGGCGTAGCCCTCCTCAGCGAGACGGCAGTAGGCTTCGAACATGTCGTCGGTGATCCACGTGCCGGCGCTGGGGTTGGCACGCCGCGGTGCAGCGCATCCGTTGACGACGCCCCTGAAATCACGGTCCATGGTGACGCGGAGCCGGCCTTTTCGCAGCGTTCTGCGCAGGCTGCGCGATATCTTCAACTCGTGGAGATAGAGCACGGTGCGCGGGTCGGGGCACCACCACAGCACGGGCTGTCCCGGGTTGTACCACGGGAAGATACCTTTGCGGTAGGCGGTCAACACACGTTCCACGCCGAGATCGCCGCCGATGGCGAGCAAGCCCTCCGGGGAAGCTTCCTCGGCGGGGGGGAACGTCAACTCGCCCGTGCTGCGGGAAACGACGTACACGTTCAGAGCTCCGCTCGGAAGGGGGAATTGGCACGCAGGGCGTCTATGTACTGGGCGACGCCCCTCTGCTCGCGGGTCAGATACTCCGCCACCGCAGCGGAGAATTCGGGGTGGCTCAGCCAGTGCGCGGAGTAGGTCGGTGTCGGCAGCAGGCCCCGCGTGAGCTTGTGCTCACCTTGGGCGCCGGCCTCGAATCGTTGCAGGCCTTCGCTGATGCAGTATTCGATCGAGCGGTAGTAGCACAGCTCGAAATGCAGGTCCGCAAACCAACGGTCCGCTCCCCAGTATCGGCCGTAAAGAGAATGAGAACCCCGCAAGTTGAGTGTGCCGGCGACAAAGTCACCGTCTTTGCTCGCCAGGAACATCACCACCTTCTCGGGCATGCTCCGGCCGAGTTCGAAGAAAAACTCGCGCGAAAGATAGGCGATTGCACCGTGGTTGCGCACGGTGGAGTGGTAGAAACGATGGAAGCTTTCCCAGTGATGCTCGGTGATGTCTTTGCCCGTGAAGACCCGAACCTCGATTCCGGCGTCGCGAACCCGGCGCCGCTCGCGCTTTATCTTCTTGCGCTTGTGAGACGCAAAGGCCTGCAGATAGTCGTCGAATGTCCGGTATTGCCTGTTCCGCCAGTGAAACTGCGAACCGACCCGGCGCTGCAGGCCGTGGCGATAGAGCCGTTCAGTGTCCTCCTGGCAGGTGAACAGCCAGTGCAGCGAGGACACCTCCAGCTTGCGGGCGAGCATGAGTGCCGCACTGATGAGTGAGTCCTTCACCGAGTCCGCATCGACATCGGGCCGAGCGAGCAGTCGCGGTCCGGTCACCGGCGTGAAGGGGACCGCCGCGACCAGCTTGGGATAGTAGCTCAGGCCGATGCGACGATAGGCGTCGGCCCAGGCCCAGTCGAACACATACTCGCCCCAGGAGTGCGATTTCAGATACAGGGGCACCGCACCGAGCGGTCTCGCGGCGGTGCTCTCGTCCTCGTAAAGCAGTATGTGCTGGGGGATCCAGCCGGAGTCCGCGCCGACGCAGTCCGTGCGCTCCAGAGCGCAGAGAAACTCGTGGTGCAGAAACGGGGCATCGGACGGAACCATCGCGTTCCAATCCTGCCGCGGAACCTCACGAAGTCGATCGTGCACGCGTGCCAGCATACTTTTTAGTTTACCAAAAGCCACCGCAGGGCCGCGGCTGGGGTTGTCTTGTATACGCCGCCCCCTTGACCCAGAATAGCCGCCAAGGCGGCTGCAGGCGCACCCACTGGCGGACGGTATTGGATGACGACGACTCTTTGCGTAGCCATTGCGCAGCTGAATCTGACGGTGGGAGATTTCGATGGCAACGTCGAAAAGGTCCTTCGGGCGGCGGCACGCGCTCGCGACGAGCTCGGCTGTCGTATCGTGTTGTTCCCCGAGCTGACCCTGACCGGCTATCCCCCCGAGGACCTGCTCTTGCGTCCCGCGTTCGCCGATGCCGCGCAGCGCGCCCTGGACAGGCTGTTGCGCGAGCTTCGCGGCATCGCCGCCGTCGTCGGTCACCCCCTGCGGCGTGATGGCAGGCTCTTCAATGCGGCCTCGGTGATTGACGAGGGTCGCGTCAAAGCGCGCTACCTCAAGCATCTGCTGCCGAACTACGGCGTGTTCGATGAAATGCGCTACTTCAGCGCCGGGTCCGACCCCTGTGTCGTCGACATCGACGGTGTTTCCCTCGGGGTGACCATTTGCGAAGATGTGTGGGAGGAGGGGCCGGTCGAGCTCGCGGTACGTCATGGGGCCAGGCTGATCCTGAACCTCAATGCCTCGCCGTTTCATATCAACAAGCCCGAAGAGCGCGAGCAGGTGGTGGTGGCGCACCGGGCCCGCCGCATGGGTGTGCCGATTGTTTATGCCAACCTCGTGGGCGGCCAGGATGAGCTCGTTTTCGACGGCAGCTCGTTTGTCGTTGACGGAAAGGGTACGGTTACCACGCGATGCCCGTCGTTCGTCGAATCGATCGTCGCCACCCGCTTCGAAGCGGCCGAGAGCGTGACGCCCGCTGCGGGGGTGGTCGAGCCGCTGCCGTCACTGGAGGAGCGCGTCTACGCGGCCCTTGTCCTCGGTATTCGCGATTACATCAGCAAGAACCGTTTCTCGGGCGTGGTGCTCGGGCTGTCCGGGGGCGTGGACTCCGCATTGACACTTGCGCTCGCCGTCGATGCGATCGGCGCACAAAGGGTCGAGGTCCTGGTGATGCCGTCGCGATACACGCGGGAGATGAGCGTGGAGGACGCGCTGGCCGAAGCCCGGGCGCTTGGTGTGCATGCGGATGTGATACCCATCGAGCCCATGTTCGAAGCCTTCCTCGAGCAACTGCAGCCGCTGTTCGAAGGTCTTCCTGCCGACGCCACCGAGGAGAACATACAGGCACGCTGTCGCGGGATTCTGCTGATGGCGGTTTCCAACAAGACCGGCAAAATCGTGTTGACGACCGGCAACAAGAGTGAGATGGCCGTCGGTTACGCGACGCTTTACGGGGACATGGCAGGTGGATTCGCGGCCATAAAAGATGTACCCAAGACGCTCGTTTACCGCCTTGCGCGCTATCGCAATACGCGCTCGGCCGTCATTCCGCAGCGCGTGATCGACCGGCCACCCTCGGCGGAGCTGGCCCCCGATCAGCTCGACGCGGACACCTTGCCGCCTTATGAGGTGCTCGATGCCATTCTCGAGGCATACGTCGAAGAAGATCGCTCGCCGGAGGAAATCGCCGCCGCAGGTTTTGACGCGGGGACGGTCGAGCGCGTCGTGAAGATGGTCGATCGCAACGAGTACAAACGGCGGCAGGCGGCTCCGGGGGTGCGCATAACCCAACGCGCATTCGGCCGCGACCGGCGCTATCCCATCACCAGCGCCTACCGACACGGCGTTGAGCCGGCGCTGGCGACGCCTGCGGACGTTCCCCGATCCGTGACTCAGACGTAAGCGACGATATCGTCGAGGTTCCGCCGCGGCGTCGGCTCGGGAACCTCGGCCGGATAGCCGATGCTGAGCAGCGCCACCGGCGTGAGGCTCGTGTCGAGCTCCAGGGCGGTACGCACCCCCTTCTCGTCGAAGTCGCCCACCCATGTCGAAGCGAGCCCCGCCGCTACGGCAGCGAGTTGCGCGTAGCTGGCGGCTATGGTGGCGTCCTGCAGGGAGAACAGTGTCTCGCCGCGAACGCCGAAGCGGGCGGCGGAACGCTGCTTCTCGCTGGAGAAGACCAGGCACACCGGCGCCTGCTCGATGAATGCCTGGTCGTGCGCCGCCGCGCGCAGGCGCGAGCGCGCCTCTTCAGAGGTGACCACGGTGATACGGTAGGCCTGCAGATCGCCGGCGGACGGTGCCGCGCAGGCCGCTTCGAGCAACGCGTGAAGCTTTTCAGGCTCCACCGCCATGTCGGTGCGGTAGCGGCGGACGGAGTGTCGTTTACGGACGGTTTCGAAGTAGTCCCACATGAGCTTTCAGTCAGTCTCTGCTCGTGCGCCGGGCCGTGCTCAGCCGCCGAATCCCGCCAGGTAGCGGCTCTCGGGGTAGTTCAACCGCAGCACGCGCAGGGTGTCGTCCTGCAAGCGCATCATGCCCATCTCGCGGTAGGCAATGGCCATCATCCCCAGCGCGTCCTCGACGGCCGGGGTGCTCTGATAGTTCTCGATGACATGCTTGGAGCGATTGACGACCGCAACGTAGGCGCCGCGTTTCATATAGTATCGGGCCACATTGAGATCCTGCTCCGCCAACGTGTTGAGCAGATAAGCCATCCGCTGCCGGCCGTCTTCGGCGTAGCGGCTGTCCGGATAACGGGTGACCAGGTCGCGGAACGCGTCGAACGCTTCGCGGGCCGCCTGCGGGTCCTGGTCGGAGGCAGACAAACCTCCCGTCAGCCTGTCGATTATGCTGGTGTCTCCAGCGGTGAACGAGATGAGCCCTTTGAGATAGTATGCGTAGTCGACGTTCGGGTGCGTCGGATGCAGGCGAATGAACCGATCGGTGGCGGCAAGCGCCAGCTCAGGCTGATCGTTCTTGAAATACGCGTAAGCGATGTCGAGCTGCGCCTGCTCGGCGTAACGACCGTAGGGGAAACGAGATTCGAGACTCTGATACAGCGCGATCGCGGACTCGAAGTCACCGCCGCGCATCGCGCTCTTGGCCGTGTCGTATAGCCGGTCCATGGGCCAGTCGGCGGTCTCGTCCGGCTTCGGTGTCGAGGCGCAAGCCCAAACCGAGAGTGCAGCTGCCGCAACCGCGGCGTGCTTGAGGCGTCTCATTCGCTGTCCGTGGCCGTGCGTAGAAGCGGCAGCATACCCTGAAACACAGTTTGCGTGAAGTGAACAGCGCTCGGGACCATACGAATCAAACGCAGCGGCGGGTGTCCATTCCACCCGAGCTGGCGGGACAACGCCTCGACCGGGTGTTGGCGACCCTGTTTCCCGAGTACTCGCGCACGTTGTTGCAGCGCTGGCTGCGGGACGGGCGGGTGCGTCTCGACGACCGCTGTCCACGCCAGCGCGAGAAAGTCGCGGGCGGCGAGCGTCTCGAGATAGAGCTCGTCGAGGAGCCGGCCGGCGAGTGGTTGCCGCAGGCCATCCCCCTCGAGGTGGTTTACGAGGACGAGGCGCTGATAGTGGTCGACAAGCCGGCGGGCCTGGTGGTGCACCCCGGCGCGGGCAACCCGGACGGCACGCTATTGAATGCGGTGCTCGCCCGCGACCCCGACCTCGCCCGGCTGCCGCGCGCCGGTATCGTTCATCGTCTGGACAAGGACACGTCCGGCTTGCTGGTGCTGGCGCGTACGCCGCCTGCCCGTCAGAACCTCATCGAGCAGCTGCTGGCGCGAAGTGTCGTACGCACCTACGTCGCTGTGGTGTCCGGCGTCATGATTTCCGGCGGCCGGATCGACGCGCCCATAGGCCGGCACGCGCGGGACAGGCGCCGGATGGCGGTGACCGAGCGCGGCAAGGCCGCGGTGAGCCACTATCGCGTGATAGAGCGCTACCGGGGCCACACGCAGATTGCGGTGCGGCTGGAGACCGGGCGAACCCATCAGATTCGCGTGCATCTGGCGCATCGGGGCTTTCCGGTCGTGGGTGACCGTGCTTACGGCGGGCGCCTGCGTCTGCCTCCCGATGCGACGCAGCGCCTTGGGCAGGTGCTGCGGGGCTTCCGCCGGCAGGCGCTGCATGCACGCGCACTGAGCCTGCGTCACCCGGTCAGCGGCGAGACAATGAGCTGGCGCTCACCGCTGCCCGCGGACATGCGTGAACTTATCGAGGCGCTGCGCGATGACAAGCGCCTGAGCGCACAGAGCCCGTGACGCGGGAGGCCATCGCGGTGTGGACGCCGCCTTGGGACGCTCCCGCCGGGGTGCGCGCCCTGACCACGTTGCGCCGCGGCGGCGTCAGCAAACCCCCGTACGACACCCTGAACCTTGCCGACCACGTCGGCGACGAGCGCCTGGCCGTCCGGGAGAACAGGCGTCGTCTGCGCAGCGCGCTCGACCTACCGGAGGAGCCGATCTGGCTGCGCCAGCGCCACGGCGCCCGAGTCGTCGACGCCGCCGGCGCCGCGCCGGGAGGTGCTGTGGCGGATGCGAGCTTCACGCGCCGGACCGGGATCGTCTGCGCCGCGCTGACGGCGGATTGCGTCCCTGCGTTCGTGTGCGACGTCGAGACGCCGGCAGTGGCCATCGTGCACGTTGGCTGGCGCGGGCTGGTGGGCGGCGTCGTCGAGGCGGCTGTGGCGGCACTGGGGGTCAGGCCCCAGGGCCTGCGCGTGTGTCTCGGGCCGGCCATCGGTGCGCAGGCCTACGAAGTGGGGGACGAAGTCTACCGCGCGCTCGTCGGTGACGGCGCCGAGACCCCGCTGGCACGGCCCTCGCCCCGCGCCGGCCACTGGTTCGTCGATCTGCGGGGGCTCGCGGGGGCTCGATTCGCGGCGGCTGGGGTGCGTTCGGTGGAGGTGCCGGAAAACGGCACGTGCACGCTCACGCATGCCGACGATTTCTTCTCCTACCGGCGCGAACGCGAGTGCGGACGCATGGCGTCGCTCATCTGGATGGAGGAATGAGAAAGGCGGGTTGCCCCGCCTTTCTCAACGTGACAGCGGTCTGGACCTCAAGATGCCGGCTTCGCCGTCGACAGTCCGAGGATCGACCAGTCCTGCATGCCGCCGCGGTACCACTTTATCTTGTGCGCCGGATAGCCGAAGCGAAGCAGGTTCTCGATGTTGTTGGGCGACTGTCCGCACCACATTCCATTGCAGAACATCACCGCAGTCTTGCATTTGCTGAAATCGAACAATCCCTCGCTCTCGGAGACGTTGAAAACTTTCTGCATGATCTCTGCAATTTCGATCGGTGTGGCGCCCTTCGCGGGGTTGAGCGAGGTCCACGGAACGTTGATAGCGCTCGGAATGGTTCCGCGGCTGACCCAGTCGGGCGTGCGCGAGTCGATCAGCACGATGCTGTCGTCGCCCGCGCTCATGCGCTGCGCGTATTCGATGACCTCGACCTCACCGATGGTCTCGACGCCGGGGGCCAGGGACGACGGCTGAATGCAGAAGGGTGGGCAGGGTCGTGAGGTCTTGGCGAACGCCGGGTCGATCGTGGCGTTGTTGTCCTGGTTGCGCTCGATGACGACGTCGCTGCCGCCGTGTTTCACCGTCGCCTTCATCATGTCCGGCGTGATGCCCACCGGTTTGTTCTCCGCCGCGGACATGCCGGGCAGCAGAAACAACGCCATCGCGACGCCGGGTAGTGCTGCTTTGGACAATTTCATCGTTTCCACCTCCTGCTCTCGTGGGTCTTGGCTTTACCGCAAGGGGCCCGGTTTCTGCACGACAGCTACCGACCAGCTGACCCCTCGCGCCTTTCGCTATTCTGCCACCGAACCGCGCCGAGGGAAACGCGGCACGCGGGGGCCCTATCCGCTAGACTAGAGCGTTCGGACGGGCGCGATGCGCTCGGCATGCCTGAGCCCCGGCTCGGCGCAGGCGCACGGGACGAAGCCCGTAACGGAGTTTGCACAGGTGCGTCGACTCTTCACAGTTATCCTGTTACTCGCCCTTCTCGGCGGTCCGTCTGCGGCGGCGCAGCCGGTAGAGCTCATTTTGCCCGACCTGACCGGAGCCCCCCGCAGTCTGTCCGAATTTCGCGGCAAGTGGGTTATCGTGAACTTCTGGGCGACGTGGTGCTCGCCGTGCCTGAGGGAGATTCCCGAGCTCATCGATTTCCACGCGCGTAACCACGAAGATGCCGTCGTCGTCGGTATCGACTTCGAGGAAATCGAACGCGAAGAGCTGGTGGCCTTCGTCGAGAAAATGGGCATCAACTACCCGGTGCTGCAGGTCGGCCCCACGCCGGCGGTGCCCTTCGAGCCCTTGAAGGGACTTCCGTCCACCTTCTTCGTGACGCCGCAGGGCGAATACGTGGCGAGTCATGTAGGCCCGTTGACGGCAGCCGCCATCGAGGATTTTCTCGCGCGAGAGGCGGCCAGGGCCCCGTAACGCCGGCACCGCGGGCCGATGAGGGAGACGGCACACAATTTCCTTCTGCGCTGGCTTGTTTTTATCGGCGTTCTTGTCACGGCGGCCGCCGTCGCCTGGCACCAGCAACTCTTCGCGTTGCTGCTCGAGAACGATCCGAGCCGAATCTCGATCGTCATTCTGCTGGCGTTCGTGTCCATGACCGGGCACGCTGGGTGGCGCATCGCTGAGCTCACCAGACAGCTGGGCGCGGCGCAGGCCGCGCGCCAGCTGCTGGAGGCCGACGGGAACGGCCTGCTGCGCCTCGAAGGGAGCACGCCGACCCTCGGTCCGGGACGCAGCATCCCTGTGGGATGGCTCGCGGGGCACATTGCTCAGCTGCTGAGGAAGTTCGCGCGGGGTGGCACGGCGCCGCGGGTGCCCGCCGAGCACAGTCAGCTCCTCGACGCCTTGTCCCAGCGGGTGCGCGGGCCGCAGCGCTTCGGCTGGCTCGTCGCCGACCTCATGATCAAGCTGGGCCTGCTGGGAACGGTCATCGGGTTCATTCTCATGCTCGGTGCGGTAACGGACGTCGAGCAGCTGGACGTTGCCTTGATCCAGCAGCTGCTGACGAAAATGAGCGCCGGCATGCGCGTCGCGCTGTTCACGACTGTGTGCGGGCTGGTGGCGGGCACTCTTCTCGGCATTCAGTACCATCTTGCGGACCGGGCCGCCGACGAGCTGCTGGCGAGCATCACCGAGATCGTCGAGGTTCATGTTGTACCGCGCCTTCTCGGCGACGAAACATCGGTCAGGCTCGAGCGGGCGGACTGATCGATGCCGGAAATCATGCTGCGACGGTAAGCCGGTTTGTCCAAGTCTGTCATGGGATTCGGGCGCCACTACGTCACCGATCCGTTCACGGATCTGCTGTTCAATGCACTGCTGGGGGTCACTTTTCTCTTCTTTGTCGCCATCATGTTGGTGAATCCCGCGCGCAAGTCGGGCATCGTCGATCCCAAGGCGGAGTTCATCATTACCGCCACGTGGCCGGAGAATCTCCCCGACGATATCGACATCTGGGTCGAGGATCCCAACGGAGAGGTGGTTTCCTACCTGCAGCGCGACGCGGGATGGATGCATCTGGACCGTGACGACCGCGGTGAGATCAACGATACCGTGGAAATAGACGGTGAGGTGGTGATCTATCCGATCAATCAGGAGATCGTCACCGTTCGCGGCACCATACCCGGAGAGTACGTGGTGAACGTGTACTACTATGAAACCGTCACCGGGAATGCGGTGCCGGTGACGGTCAAAGTCGAACGTGTCAATCCCGAGTTCAAGCTGGTGTTCGTGGACCGGGTCGAACTCGAGCATGTCGACGTCGAACGTACGGTCGTCAGGTTCACCATCAATGACCGCCGCGACGTGGTCCACGTCAGCCGGGTGCCGAAAAACCTGACGCCCTACATGCTGCAGCCGCAATGACGCAGGCAGTTCTGGGACTGACGGCGGCCATGGCGGCACTGGGGGCGTTGCTGCTCAATCTCGGGCTGCGCTCTGCCTGGTCCTGGCAGGTCAAGGCGGCTGCGGTGGCGGTGTCGTTCGCCACCGTCATCGCGGGCTACTTTGCGCTGGTGTCGCTGATGGGCAGGCCGACGCCGTTGACGCTGCCGGTGGATGCGGAGCTCCTGCACGCCGTCGTGCATGAGCCCTCGGCTCGCGGTGCCGACGCGGGGGCAATCTATATCTGGGCAAGACCGCTCGACGACCCCGCCGCGGCGCCCCGTGCCTATGAGCTGCCTTATGACCGCGGGCTGCATGAAGACCTTGCTGCGGCGCTGGTCCAGCTCGCGCAGGGCACGCGTCAGGGGACGCGGCCGCTCGCTCCGTCGGCGCAGCAGACGGAGCGTCGCGGCGGTGGCAGGTCGCTCCAATTCTTCGCTCTGGAGCGCCGCCTGCCGCAGAAGCGTTGATCCGCCTCGTACCGCGACACCGGTCGGCGAGCGCGCCGTCAAGACCTCGCTCAGTGCGTGAATCGCAACGACAGATCGACGGCCTCGACGTTTTTCGTCAGGGCGCCGACGGAGATGAAATCGACGCCCGTCTCGGCAATGGCCCTTATGTTCTCCAGGGTGACGTTGCCGGAGGCCTCGAGCTCAACCCGGCCGGCGGCGACGGTCACGGCGCGGCGCAGCCCCTCCAGATCGAAATTGTCGAGCAGCACGCGGGAGGCGCCGGCGGCGATGGCCTCCTCGAGCTGCTCGATGCGCTCGACCTCGACCTCGAGCAGGCATCCCGGCGGCGCCGAGGTCCTGGCCGCGGCAATGGCGCGGGTGATGGAACCGCTGGCCTCGATGTGGTTCTCCTTGATGAGGATGCCGTCGAACAAGCCGATACGGTGGTTGTGAGCGCCGCCGACACGCACCGCGTATTTCTGTGCAAGTCGCAGACCGGGCAGAGTTTTGCGCGTGTCGAGAACGCGCGCCCGGGTCCCCTTGATGCGCTCGGCGTAGCGGTGGGCCGCCGTCGCCGTGCCCGAGAGCGTCTGCAACAGATTGACGGCGCTGCGCTCCGCGGTGAGCATGGGCCGCGCGGGACCGTGCAATCGGCACAGGACCTGGTCTTGCTCGACGAGGTCGCCGTCGCGGACGTCCCATCGGATACGGATGCTGGCGTCGAGCTGGTGAAAGACCCCGTCGAACCAGGCGGTGCCGCAGAGCACGGCCCGCTGGCGGCTCACGAGGACGGCGTCGACGCGGGCGTCGGCGGGGACGAGGCCGGCCGTGAGGTCGCCGCTGCCGACGTCTTCGTCGAGCGTGCGCTGTACGGTGGCGATGATGTCGGCTGCAGGCGGAGCGATCACGGCAAAGCCCTCGCTGGCGGGTCGTGAGTTGTGCGACGCAGTGCGGCGCGGCGCAACTTCAGTCACAATGGCCGCGGCCGTCGCGGCCTTGTTTAGCAGAGACGGGCCCGGCGGCGCAATGCGTCGTGCCGCCCGGCGTTGGGTGCGGCCGTGCGGTGATCGGGGTGCGGCGGTTGTATAAGTGAGAGCCTCGCGGCGCGAGCCGCCGGGCGTGGTTTGCGTGGATATGTCCGACGACATCTGGGAACTGCTCAGTGATTCACTGCAGTCGCGGCCGCAGCAGCCGGCCTGGATCCGGCGCTTGCCCGCGGGTGGTCGCGAGGTGCACAGCTATGGGCAGGTTCGCGATGCCGCGTTGGCCCTTGCCGCCAGGCTGCATGTCGAGGGTGTGGCGGCCGGCGACGTCGTCGGCATCATGGCGCCCAACGGTCCCGAGTGGGGGGTCGGGGCCCTGGCGGTGTGGCGGCTGGGCGCCATCTTGGCGCCGGTACACATCGGCAACAGCGCGCAGGAGATAGATACCCAGGTGAGGGCGCTGGATCCCCGCCTGGTGCTGGTGCACGAGGCCAGGCACCCTCTCGACAAGGCGCTGGCGATCGCAGCGCCGGCCCCCGGGGAACGGGCCGCCGTCGACGCGCTGCCGACGCGGGTCGAATTCCGCGACGAGGAAGCGGTGCGCATCTACACCTCGGGCAGCACCGGCACACCCAAGATCGTGCGCCTGTCCCATTGCAATGTCAGCTCCAACTTCAAGGCGGCGTCCAAAATCGCCGAGATCGGTATCGAAGACCGCTTCCTCTCGCTTTTGCCGCTGTCCCACGCCATGGAGATGACGGGCGGCATGCTCACGCCGCTCTACTGCGGGGCCAGCATCGTCGTGCCCAAGGTGCTTGCGGCGAGCGAGATCCTGGCGGCCATGGCCGAGGAACGGATCTCGGTGGTGATCGCCGTTCCGCGCCTGTATCGCAATATCATGCACGGGCTGCAGAGACGCTTCCGCGAGGCCGGTGCGCCGATGCGCCTTTACGTAGCGCTGCTGCGCCGTTGCCCGATCGCGCTGCGAAGGATGGTGAACAGGCCGTTGCGCCGTCACTTCGGCGGGGATCTCAAGTGCTGGCTGAGCGGCGGGTCGCGTCTGGATCCCGAGATCGCACGCTTCTTCCATGATCTGGGCCTGCCGCTGCGGCAGGGATACGGCCTGACGGAGACCGCTCCGGTGGTAAGCGTTCAGGACGACTTTCCCGCGGTCCTGGACAGCGTCGGCAAGCCGTTGGACGGGGTGCAGGTGCGTATCGCTCAGCCAAGGGCGTCGGGCAGCGGCGAACTGCTCGTGCGCGGCCCCAACGTGATGCTGGGCTACGTGGACGAAGCGCAGACGCGCGAGGTGATGCGCGACGGATGGTTCAAGACCGGCGATCTGGCGCGCATCGACGCCGAGGGCAACGTCATCCTCACCGGGCGCGCCAAGCGGCTCATCGTCACAGAGGCGGGCAAGAACGTCTACCCGGAAGAGCTCGAGACGCTGCTCGAGCGTTTCGACGAGGTCAAGGAGGCCGGTGTGATCGAGATCGACATGCGTGCGGCCGCGGTGTTGGCAATGGGCGGCGCGGACCCGGTGAGCGCGGCGCGGGGGGTGCTGCGTCGCTTCAATGCCGCCGCCTCCGGCCACAACCGCATCTCCCGTTTCGCTGTGGTCGATGAGCTGCCGCGCACTCCGCTGGGCAAGGTCGCTTTGAAGGCGCTGCCGGAGGTGTTCGCCGCACACGAGGTTCGGAGCTAGTACGCTTGGGCTGCGCTTCTGCGCGCTTGAACGGCCTGCCTCATACCCCCACATTCTCAATAGTCTCAGGCCCCGACCCCGGCGTGGTGCCGCGGCGGCACGGCCCGCGAGCCAGTCGACAGGAGAAGCCCTTCGATGAGGATGGACAAGCTGACATCGAAGTTCCAGATGGCGCTCAGCGACGCGCAGAGCCTCGCCGTCGGGCGTGATCACCAGTTCATCGAGCCGCTGCATCTGATGCTCGCGCTGCTCGACCAGCAGGGCGGCACTGCGCGACCCCTGCTGGCGCGTGCGGACGTGAATCTCAACATGCTGCGTTCTCAGCTTGGGGATGCACTCGACCGGTTGCCCGCCGTCGAGGGCATGGGCGGGGATGTGCACGTGTCGAACGATCTGGCACGTCTGCTCAACGTCACGGACAAGCTGGCCCAGGCGCGCCAGGACAGTTTTATTTCCAGCGAGCTGTTCGTGCTCGCAGCGGTCGACGACAAAGGCACTCTCGGAGACATGATGCGGCGGGCCGGTGCCTCGCGAGGTGGCCTAGAGAGTGCGATCGATCAGATACGCGGCGGACAGAAGGTCGAAGACGAGCACGCCGAGGAACAGCGTCAGGCGCTTGAGAAGTACACCATCGATCTCACCGAGCGCGCCGAGCAGGGCAAGCTCGATCCGGTGATCGGGCGCGACGACGAGATCCGGCGCACCGTGCAGGTGCTGCAGCGGCGCACCAAGAACAACCCGGTGCTCATCGGCGAGCCCGGCGTCGGCAAGACAGCCATCGTCGAGGGTCTCGCGCAGCGGATCATCAACGGCGAGGTGCCCGAGGGCATGAAGAACAAGCGCCTGCTCGCGTTGGATCTCGGCGCCTTGATTGCGGGAGCGAAGTTCCGCGGGGAATTCGAGGAGCGCCTGAAAGCGGTGTTGAGCGACCTTGCCAAGCAGGAGGGACAGATCATTCTATTCGTCGACGAGCTGCACACCATGGTCGGCGCCGGCAAGGCGGAGGGCGCCATGGACGCGGGAAACATGCTCAAGCCCGCACTGGCCCGCGGCGAGCTGCACTGCATAGGTGCCACCACGCTGGACGAGTATCGCAAGTACGTGGAGAAGGACGCCGCACTCGAGCGGCGCTTCCAGAAGGTCCTGGTCGACGAGCCCAGCGTGGAGGACACCATAGCCATTCTGCGTGGGCTGAAGGAAAAGTACGAGGTGCACCACGGCGTCGATATCACCGACCCGGCCATCGTTTGCGCGACCACGCTGTCGCATCGCTACATTACTGATCGCAATCTTCCCGACAAGGCCATCGACCTGGTCGACGAGGCCGCGAGCCGGATCCGCATGGAGATCGACTCCAAGCCCGAGGAGATGGACCGGCTGGATCGGCGCCTGATTCAGCTGAAGATAGAGCGGGAGGCGCTGAAGCAGGAGACGGACGAGGCCTCGAAGAAGCGCCTGCTCGGCCTCGAGGAGGACATTGCGACCATGGAGCGCGAGTACGCCGAGCTCGACGAGGTCTGGAAGGCGGAAAAGGCTTCGCTGCAGGGCGCGCAGCACATCAAGGAAGCGCTCGACCGGGCGCGCCTCGAGATGGAGACCGCGCGGCGCGCCGGGGACCTGGCGCGCATGTCGGAGCTGCAGTACGGTCGCATTCCGGAGCTCGAGAAGCAGCTCGCCGGCGCGGCCGAGGCCGAGACGCGGGAGAAGAAGCTCCTGCGCAACAAGGTCACCGAGGAGGAGATCGCGGAGGTCGTCTCCAAGTGGACCGGCATCCCCGTCGCCAAGATGCTCGAGGGCGAGCGTGAGAAGTTGTTGCGCATGGAGCAGGAGATCCACAAGCGCGTCGTCGGCCAGGACGAGGCCATCCGCGTGGTTTCGAACGCCATCAGGCGCTCGCGGGCCGGCTTGTCCGACCCCAATCGACCCTATGGCTCCTTTCTGTTCCTAGGCCCCACGGGCGTGGGCAAGACCGAGCTTTCGAAGGCACTTGCGGCCTTTCTGTTCGACACCGACGAGGCGATGGTTCGCGTGGACATGTCGGAGTTCATGGAAAAGCACTCCGTGGCGCGGCTGATCGGCGCTCCCCCGGGCTACGTGGGCTACGAGGAAGGCGGCTATCTCACCGAGGCGGTGCGCCGCCGGCCTTACTCCGTGATCCTCATGGACGAGGTCGAGAAGGCCCATCCCGAGGTGTTCAACATTCTGCTGCAGGTGCTCGATGACGGCCGGCTGACGGACGGCCACGGACGCACTGTCGATTTCCGCAACACCGTGGTCATCATGACCTCGAACATGGGCTCGAACGAGATCCAGGAGCTTGCCGGGGAAGAGAACTACGACCGCATGAAAGCGGCGGTCATGGCCATCGTCACTCAGCACTTCCGGCCCGAGTTCATAAACCGCATCGACGATATCGTCGTGTTCCACCCGCTGGTGCGCGATCAGCTGCATCGCATCGCGGAGATTCAGATGGGCTACCTGAGGCAGCGCCTGATCGCCCGCGACATGGATCTGCAGATCGAGCCGCCGGCCTTGGACAGGCTCGCCGAGGCCGGTTTCGACCCGGTCTACGGAGCGCGGCCGCTCAAGCGCGCGATCCAGACGCAGATCGAGAATCCCCTGGCGCAGGAGATACTCGCCGGCCGCTTCGGGCCCGGCGACATCATCGTGGTGGACCTGAGCGACGGGGAGCTCGTGTTCAGGCGCAGCCCCGCGCAGGCCGCCGAGGTCGCCTGATCCAGGCAACCGCGGCGTCGACCGCTCGAGCGATGCCGCCTGTCGCGGCGGGGGCTCGCTCGCCGAAGGCCGGCAGTGCGGCTAAAATCCCACGCCTTGGCCTGGCACGCGATCGGAGCAGCGAAAGCCATGAAAGCGATGATTCTCGCCGCGGGCAAGGGCACCCGAGTCCGCCCGCTCACCTACGAGCTGCCCAAGCCCATGATTCCCATTCTGGGAAAGCCGGTGATGGAGTATCTGGTCGAGGAGCTGGCGCGCCACGGGTTCGATCAGATCATGGTCAACGTGAGCCACCTGCCCGATCGCATCGAGCACTACTTCGGCGACGGGCGGCGTTGGGGAGTGGAGATCGGCTACTCCTTCGAGGGGCATATCGAGGACGGCACCATCGTGGCGGAGCCGGTGGGCTCGGCGGGCGGGCTCAAGCGGATCCAGGACTTCAGCGGCTTCTTCGACGACACGTTTCTGGTTGTGTGCGGCGACGCACTGATCGATCTCGACCTGACCGCGGCTATCCGCAGGCACTGGCAGTCGCGCGCGGCCGCAAGCCTCGTGGTGCATGAAGTGCCGCATGCCCGCGTGTCCAACTACGGTGTCGTCGTCTGCGGCGACGACGGCCGTATTAGCTCTTTCCAGGAAAAACCCGCTGTTGACGAGGCAAGGTCCAATCTGGTCAACACCGGCATTTACATCTTCGAGCCGCAGGTCCTGGATCTGGTTCCGAGCGACACGGATTTCGACATCGGCAGCGAGCTGTTTCCGCGTATTCTGGAGCGCGGGCTTGAATTCAATGCGATTCGCGAGCCGTTCAACTGGATTGACATCGGTCGCCTGAGCGATTACTGGGAGGCGAACCAGCAGCTCATGCGGGGCAAGCTGCGGGACATCCGTATGCCCGGCTTGGAGGTCATGCCGGGCGTATGGACAGGAGTCAACGTGGACGTCGACTGGGACAACGCGCGCTTCGAAGGACCCGTTTATATCGGCGCGGGCTCCCGCATCGAAGGCGGTTGCGAGGTCATCGGCCCGACCTGGGTGGGTCACGGCTGTCATCTCGAGAGCGGCGCGCGGATCGCCCGCAGCATCCTCTTCGAGTACAGCCGTATCGGGTCTCGCGGGTTCGTGCAAGATGCCGTCGTCTTTGGCCGCTACTGCGTCGACCGCGAGGGTTCACCCGTGCATGACGGCGACGTCGAACTCGACTGGGTCAGCGATGCGCGAGCCCGCAGTGGCATTGTGAGGGCAAACGCCTCGTCCTGACCCGTGTACCGGGCCCGCCGCGACGCAGGCCCTTGCACAGCGGCGGCAGCGCTAGCGCGTCGCCGCCTGCGACAGCAGCTCGTTGATCCGCTTGACGTACAAGGCGGGCTGCTCCAGGTGAGCGCCCTCGGCCAGGGCCGCCTGGTCGAAGAGCACGTGCGCCCAGTCCTCGAGTCGTTCGCTGTCGGCCCGCAAATTACGGATCAGCGCGTGAGTCGGATTGATCTCCATGATGGGTTTGGCCGTGGGCGCGTCCTGACCGACGGCTTTGAGAATGCGCTGCAGGTTGGCGCCGAGGTCGTGCTCGTCGGCGACCAGGCAGGCAGGGGAGTCGGTGAGGCGATGACTGACTCTGACCTCTTTGACCTTGCCCTCGAGTATCTCCTGTAACCGGGTCACCAGTTCGGCGCTGGTCTCGTCGAGCTCCTCGCTCTGCTCCCCGGCATCCTTTTCCTCGAAGTCGTCGAGGTCTAGGGTCCCCTTGGCGACGGACTGAAGCGGCTTGTCCTCGTAATCCGTGAGGTGCGTCACCAGCCACTCGTCGATGGGATCGGACAGCAGCAGCACCTCGATGCCGTGCTTGCGGAAGATCTCCAGGTGCGGCGAATCCTTCGCGGCGCTGTGACTGTCCGCCGTGATGTAGTAGATCGCCTTCTGCTTCATAGGCATCCGCTTGAGGTAGTTATCGAGCGACACTGTCTGAGACGGCGTATCGTCCTTCGTCGTGGCGAAACGCAGCAGCTTGGCGACACTATCGCGATTCTCATGATCCTCGACGACGCCTTCCTTCAGGCATCTGCCGAACTGCGCCCAGAAGGTTGCATATTTCTCCTCGTCCTTGTCGGCCATGCGCTTGAGCTCGCTCAGCACCTTCTTGACCGATGCGGCGCGTATTTTGTCGATCTCCTTGTTGTGCTGCAGGAATTCCCGCGATACGTTGAGGGGAAGGTCGGCCGAATCCACCACGCCGCGCACGAAACGCAGATAGGAGGGCATTAGGTACTTGGCGTCGTCCATGATGAAGATGCGGCGGACATAGAGCTTCACGCCGTGCCGACTTTCGCGGTCCCAAAGGTCGAAGGGGGCGCGGGATGGAACGAACAGAAGAGAGGTGTATTCGAGCTTGCCCTCCACGCGGCTGTGAATGGTGGCGAGCGGCGGCTCGGCATCGTATGCCAGCGATTCGTAGAAGCTGTCGTACTCCTCCTTTGAGATCTCGGTCTTGGAGCGCGCCCACAGCGCCGAGGCCTTGTTGACGATCTCCCAACCCGGTGTTTCGGATTGCGCGGAGTCTTTGCTCTCCTGGGTATCGGCCTTCTCCTCGGGCATCCTGATCGGCAGCGAGACGTGATCGGAGTACTTGCTGATGATGCTGCGCAGCCGGTACCCATCGAGAAACTCGCTCTCTTCCTTCCTCAGGTGCAGCGTTATCTCCGTACCGCGCTCCGGGCGCTCTAGACTCTCCAGGGAATACTCGCCGGTGCCGTCGGAGACCCATCGGACCGCCTCGTCGGCGCCGTGACCGGCCTTGCGAGTGCTGAGAGTTACCTTGTCCGCTACCATGAACACGGAGTAGAAGCCCACTCCGAACTGGCCGATCAGTCTGGCATCCTTGGCCTGTTCGCCGCTCAGAGCCTCGACGAACTGCTTGGTGCCGGATCGGGCTATGGTGCCGATGTTTTCGACGACCTCGTCGCGTGTCATGCCGATGCCGTTGTCGGCGACGGTGATCGTTCTCCGTTTCCTGTCCACGGAGATGCGAATGCCGAGATCCTCGTCGTCGTCGAGGAGACTCTCGTCGGTCAGCGCTGCGAAGCGCAGGCGGTCGCTTGCGTCCGAGGCGTTGGAGATCAGTTCGCGCAGGAAGATCTCCTTGTGACCGTAGAGCGAGTGGATGAGCAGGTGCAGGAGTTGCTGCACCTCGGTGTGAAACGCGTGCGTCTCCACTTGGGCGGCCTGAGCCATGGACCTGCCTCCCGGTTGCCGGTTAATGGTTGTGCTTAATTAGGACTCGACCGCAGAATTTCAAGGTCGAAGGGGGTGTGGCCGGCTTCTCCCAGAGAGAATTTGACGCTTTTGCGGACGCAGCGTATAGTTTTAAAGTTTTGCAAGCCGGTCCTAATTCGTTTTCTCGGGGTATGGCGCAGTCTGGTAGCGCACCTGCTTTGGGAGCAGGGAGTCGGGGGTTCAAATCCCTCTACCCCGACCAGCTTGCAGACAAGTGCGCCCGTAGCTCAACCGGATAGAGCAACGGCCTTCGGGCGAGGAGCCTTCACGGGGAAACGGAACCCGTGGAGTGGAGGGCACTGTATCGGTAGAACCTTAACGCGTGGTGGCGATGGCAATACCGAGGAAACCGTCGGTCGCGGCGCTGCGCAGGCTTGCGTCGCCGGGGCCGGGAGGCGCGAAGGGTCGGGCGGCGGACGCCCGACGGTAGCTCCTCCGGGCGATCTCGACACGACGCCGCGGGCTCCGTAGAGACTATACGTGCCCCGCCTGAGACGGCGAAGATATAGTCCAGACCACAAACCGGCCGTGCCGGACGCAAGGCGCAGGAGCCGCAGCGATTCGCGCGCCCATTGGCGCGCGGCGGCGAGGCGAGGCATCGGCGCCGGCGAAGGCGGTCGGGCAGCGAAAGCTGCAGCGGTAAGCTAAGCCGTAGGTTACAGGTTCGAGTCCTGTCGGGCGCGCCATTTTTGCCTGGGTTCGTCGTACAATGGGCGCCGCCGCGACCGCGCGCACGACTGCCGCGGCGGCGGGGAAGAAAAATGGTGAGCGTAGCTCAGTTGGTAGAGCCCCGGATTGTGGATCCGGTGGTCGTGGGTTCGAGCCCCATCGCTCACCCCAGTTTCGCAGGGCCGTTAGCTCAGTTGGTAGAGCAGCTGACTCTTAATCAGCGGGTCAAAGGTTCGAGTCCTTTACGGCCCACCAAAAGAAAGCCTAATTTTTACAGTATCTTATATTCTCTTCCTGCGCTTTGAATAACCTGTGCCTCGCGCTGATGTGGCACAACGGTTGAACAATTCCCCCTTTTTCCCCATAATTGTTAGGGCCGTTTC
>JABAOH010166792.1_pt1 | contig 31521 bp, 25 predicted proteins | sample 7062181 | NCBI WGS metagenome assembly JABAOH01 (sample SAMN14538630, study PRJNA623070) | marine sediment metagenome | biome: marine biome [ENVO:00000428]; feature: marine pelagic biome [ENVO:01000023]; material: deep marine sediment [ENVO:00002113]; isolation source: pool of 5 deep marine...
ATATGGTCCAACAAATTTTGGATCGCTGTGCCATCCAGCCAATACTCGGCTTGGTCGAGAGAAGATCTTGGTTCCGGGCTCATCTCTCAAGGCGCGATCGATTACGTTCTTGACCTCCTTTCGTGTCAAACCAGTCAATATCGCAACTTTCGACTGATTTACTTTTGACGACGGATCGAAATGGCGAATAGCCGCTTCGACATAGACGTCTTTCGCTGCCTCCGAGAAATCCCCATGGGTGACGCCCTGGCTAATAAGAAGCCGCACCAACGGCTTCAGCATCATCCTCAAAGCGAGTCTTAGGTGTTCTTTTACGCTTTGTCCCATTTGGGGAATCGACTCCGAGGCAATATGTAAAGTAATCTGACCTTATGTAAGAATCAACTAGTAACTCTATCTTATTGTTTATTTTGAACAAGAGAGAGGGAACCAGGTGCTATTTTATGTCAAACAAAGTGTCCTAGAGGACTTTGAATTGGCTGAGGGCCCAATCGCAACTGATTGATATCGAAAGTTATTCTGCAAAAGTGACAGAATGACCAGATTTGGTTGTGAAACCTAATAATAGCGCGAGTTAACCCATCTTAGGATTCGAGCGCGCTGATCGCCAAAAGGGCTTCTGAGGAAATTCACGATGAATCTGCGCAAATTCAAGCAGCCTGCCGCCCTCCCACAGCAAATATAACGGTTGGAAGGTCTAGATTGCGGCCAGCCTCCATAGGCTCCGAGAGTCAATTACCACTGGTCTTTCATGCGCTCGTCGCGCTCTTCAAAATAATAGACACCAATAGCCACAATACTATCGTCTTCAGGGCTTCCATTCGTCTCATGCAAAGTCTCATACGCCATAAACAGGTCGTCTAGCGACTCCGACAATTCTGAAAGGCGATCAAAGCTGATTCGTCTCAATCTCGGTAAATCGCTTTTTCTAATTGACTGACTAAACGTGCTCATCTGAGCCCAGGAGTCCTCATTCCTACTTTGATCTACATTGTGAGCAATCGTCGATATGAGCGGGTACACAGCATGAACCATCGATGTTATGAGCTTTTCCTGAGCGTCTTTAGGATGAAGAGTTCTCTTTACAGCCGTTAGGCTGCCTTCTTCATCTTCAGTTATTGCTCCGACGCGCTTGAGTTCGGTTCTCATTGCGCCGGGTGGAATATCTCCGCCAAATCGTCTGACCAAAGCAGCAAATGAGCGCGTTTCTCCCGCAAATGGTAATACCGCGGGCCGTCCTGAGGCATCAAGAAACTCATCCTCCCCGTACCACCGGTGCAGTATTTCGGTAAGAGGCGTAGTCTTCACTACAACTGCATGCTCTCCCCGCTCAATCTTATTCCGGATTCGCTTAACTTCTTTTCGAGTCAATCCCGTCATGACTGCAACTCGAGAAATATTAGTAGGCCGACCGCGAAGCCCGTATTCCCTGGACGCTACGTCTACGAATGCGGTTTTCGATATTTCAGAGAATTCGCGGAAGCCGATACCGAATCGGAGCAGGATTCGCGCGATAGGCCTCAACGCGATCAGAAAGGCGTTAAGAACTTGTCGCTGGACTTCATCTTGCATGGGCGCAAAATATATTTGGAGAAACAGGAATTTGCCAACAAATTGATGAAATTGGGAAAAATGGCCCAAGTTTTACCGCTGTGATTCTTTGGGCGCAATATGTGTTAATTAGCGAAACATAAAGATTCACCAATTGACTGCGCTGCGGGGGGGGAGGCCTCAGCCTTCCTCTATCAACTCCCGGAATTGCGCCTCATCGAGCGTTTCCACCCCGAGATTGTTCGCTTTCGTGATCTTTGACCCCGGTTTGTCACCGTATACGACAAAGTCGGTTTTTTTGGAAACGCTGCCTGTGACTTTACCGCCGCGCTGTTGAATTGCTGCCTTAGCCTGGTCACGCGTCATATTGCCGAGCGTGCCGGTCAGGACAAAAATCTTACCAGCCAGAGGTCCGTCCGCAGCAATTCTCTGGGGCTGTGCGTCGGCCCAATGCACGCCGGACTTGCGAAGCCGATCTATGACATCAAGATTATGTGGCTCATTAAAAAATGCACGAATTCTTGAAGCAACAACCGGCCCGATATCGGGTACCTCGAGCAGTTGCTCTTCCGATGCCTTCATAATCCTTTCCAGGCTTCCGAAATACGTGGCCAGCGCCAGCGCCGTTGCCTCCCCCACTTCACGTATACCCAACGCAAACAGGAATCGAGACAACGTCGTTGACTTGCTCGTCTCGATCGAGTCGATCAGATTCTCTGCGGATTTTTCTCCCATGCGTTCCATCGCAGCGAGTTCAGCCTTTGTCAGCTGGTAGATATCGGCTGAGGTTTGAATACGATCGGCCGAGACCAGCTGCTCAATTAGTTTTGCGCCCAGTCCCTCGATATCCATCGCTTTTCGGGAAACGAAGTGCTTCAGCGATTCAGCACGCTGCGCCGAGCAATACAGCCCGCCCGTACAACGCGCGACCGCTTCACCATCCTCTCTGGCTACGGAGGAACCACACACCGGACATTTCTTCGGCAATTGGACGCGCCTGGTCCCTTTTGGCCGCCGGCTTGCGATCACGCTGACGACCTCCGGAATTACGTCACCCGCCCGACGAATAATTACGGTGTCTCCGATCCGGACATCCTTTCGATGCAACTCATCGATGTTGTGCAGCGTCGCATTACTTACGGTCACGCCGCCGACGAAAATGGGTTTCAGACGCGCTACCGGCGTCACCGCGCCGGTTCGGCCAACCTGAAACTCGACGCCCTGCACTTCGGTGAGTTCTTCTTGCGCGGGAAACTTGTGTGCTATCGCCCAGCGTGGTGCGCGGGATACAAACCCCAGTTCGCGTTGTTGGCGTAGGCTGTCTACCTTGTAAACGACACCATCGATCTCATAGGGCAAAGAGTCCCTTTTCTGGCCAATTGCCTCGTAATACGCCAGGCATCCCTCGACACCCTCGACAACCCTGTACTCCGGACAGGTCTTGAACCCCCAATCGTGCAGCCGCTCGAGAATTTCACTGTGATGACCGGGCAGCTCCCCGTTCTCGACCAAACCGACGGAATATATATAGATATCGAGCGGGCGTTCGGCGGTCAGCTTGGGATCCAGTTGTCTCAGGCTGCCGGCAGCCGCATTTCGTGGATTGACGAAAGTCTTCTCGCCCGCGGCACGGGCTTTTGCGTTATAGGCGTCGAAACCCGACTTGGGCATGAATACCTCACCGCGAACCTCCAGCGTATCGGGGTAGTCATTACCCAGTAACCGCAAGGGCACGGCCTCGATCGTCCGAACGTTGTGAGTGATGTCCTCACCCGTCGTTCCGTCCCCGCGGGTCGCGCCGCGAACAAGTTGCCCTTTATCGTAAAGGAGGCTCACCGCCGCGCCATCGAGCTTGGGTTCCGCTGCATAACGCAACATGTCTGCACCGGATTCGAGTTCCAGGCGTTCAGTGACACGTCGATGAAAGTCGCGTAACTCATCCTCGGAAAACGCGTTTTCCAACGACAGCATCGGCACTGTGTGCTCGACGGTTCCAAATGCGGATATCGGCGCATCACCAACACGCTGTGTCGGCGAGTCCGGCGTAACGAGCTCCGGATGTTCGCTCTCCAGTGCCTGCAATTCACGCACGAGACGATCGTACTCGGCGTCCGGAATCTCCGGATCATCAAGCACGTGATATCGGTAGTTGTGATGACGGATCTGGTCGCGCAGGTCGTCCAGCGTCTTCTGCACGGCAGCCTTTTCAGTCATCAGGCAACGAGATTGCTGTGCTGATACTGGATGATTTCTTCGCGCATGTAGCGCTCCCGCTGAATACTCAGCGTGCTGCCGGATTCATCAAGCAATTCCGCATTCAGTGACTGCGCGAGCGCCCTGGCCGCCTCCATCATCATGTCGAAGGCCTCGACGCCATCTACCGGCCCGGGCAATACCATGAACAGGCTGATACCAGGAATTTCCTGTTCGGCAATATTGGCGAGATCGAACGATCCCGGCTCTACCAGGCTTGCTGCACTGAAGATCGTTCGACTGTCATCACCGCCGTCAATACGATGAAAAATTCCGAATTTGCCGTGCCGCAGACCGATGCCGCGCATGCTCAATACCAGCTCATCGCCTTTGAATCCCTTACCTTCCCGACCTATCAGGCGCAGCGTGACGATTTTTTGTGGCACATCACCGGTAACCTCGCCCTCTTCTGCAAGGTCATCTTCCACTGGCGGTTCTGACTCGAATTCTTCGGGCGGTTCTTCATCATCACCTATTGTCGGCGCTTTTCGCTCAACATCAGGCGATGGGTCTCGCTGTTTGTCTCGCTCGCGGCGGCTATAGAAATAGACGCCGGCAATTACCAGTAATCCGAGTAGCAGCAGCAACCAGCGAAGACCGTCCATTTCCCAACGACCTAACTCGCTGCCATCTTCACTGCTTCATCGAGATCCACAGATACGAGACGTGATACACCAGGCTCCTGCATGGTCACGCCGGTCAGCTGTCTGGCGAGTTCCATTGTTCCCTTGTTGTGCGTAATGAAGACGAACTGAACCTTGTCCGACATTTCCCGGACGATGTCACAGAAGCGGCCGACATTGTGATCGTCGAGCGGCGCATCGACCTCATCGAGAAGACAGAACGGAGCCGGATTCAATTCGAAAATAGCGAAAACCAATGCGACTGCTGTCAGCGCCTTCTCACCACCCGACAATAAATGAATGTTGCTGTTGCGCTTACCTGGCGGGCGCGCCATCACAGTGACGCCGGAAGTGAGCAGATCATCGCCAGTCAGTTCCAGATAAGCATGGCCCCCACCGAACAGCTTCGGGAACAGAGTTTTGAACCCCGCGTTGACGTTGTCATACGTCGCGCGGAATCGAGATCGCGTTTCGCGGTCAATCTTGCGAATTGCGCTCTCCAGCGTTGCAAGCGCGTTATTGAGATCGTCGAGCTGCGAGTCGAGGTATTCCTTTCGCTCCGATTGCTCTTTGAACTCGTCGATTGCGGCAAGGTTGATCGGGCCCAGTCGATCGATGCGCCGCCGAATTTTCACCAGCTTCTCTTCCCATCCTTCGACTGTGGCAGCGTCGTCCATCTCTTCGATGAGCGTGCTGTAATCGAAATCTGTTTGCGCCAGCTGATCGGCGAAGCCTTCACGACGAACAGTGACTTCGCGAAGCTCCATTTCAGCCTCGTTCACAAACCCTCTTGCATCGTCGACCGACTGGTCGATCTGCATGCGTCCCTGATCCAGCTCGCGTAATTCCGACTCAACCGATTCCACGCGCTTCCTCGCAGCAGCCATCTCTTCCTCGACGGCGACCCGGGCCTCCAGCTGGCGCTCGAGCTTCGCTTTATTCTCAGCCACTGGCGCCTGGCGCTGCTCGAGCTGTTCACGCAGCTCCAGTTCCCTGCTCTCGAACTGCTCCAGCTGCGCGAGCATGCGCTCGAGGTTTTGCGCAGCGGATTCCTTGCTCGAGCGACGACTTTCGAACTGGATCGTGATGTTTTGCACGGTCTGACGATCCTGTTCCGCCTGTTCACGAACGCGCTGCAGTTCATCCCGCAATTCGGCGCGCCGCGATTCGAGGCTTGCGCGCTGCGATTCAAACTCGGCGATTGACTCGGCTGCCTGATTGAACCGGCGCTGCGACTCGCGCAGCTGTTCCTCGGCCGAAATCCGATGGTCGTCTACTTCGCTGGTCTCTTCGGCAATGGCCTCACGACGCGCATTGGCCTGATCCATACGGTATTGCGCTGCATCCAGAGCCGCCTTGATCTCGGAGTATTCGCCAAGCACGGCCGCGGCATCCTTCTGCATGGCCTCACGACGCTCTTCCAGTTGCGTCAGGCGCATGCGCCCATCCTGGACCAGCTTACGCGCACTGTCGAATCGCGCCTGGAATTCGCGGATTTCGCCTTTGAGACGCCGCATGTCGTGCTCGCGCAGGAGAACCCCGGATTTGGCATCCTTGTCTTTGGCAACGCGCAGCCAGTTCTTGCCCATCCAGATGCCTTCCGCCGTGATCACGGAATCCTCGTCGCTGAGCATCTCCCGAATCGAGACCGCAGCGTTGAGCGAATCCACAACCTGGACGCGCGCCAGTATTTGCTGGATGGCATCCGGTGCACCGGCTGCTTTAGAGGCGAGCGAGTTGGCAGAGTCTATATCCGCAGACGCGTCGCTCCGTTCCTGCAAGATAGTGACATGACCCGCCTGCAGGCTGCCGATCTTCTCGGTTACCGGCACGATGTCGCTGACACACACGGCCTGCAGATAATCGCCCAATACGGTTTCGATGGCCCGCTCCCAACCATCATCGACTTCCAGCGTCTGGGCGACCCGGCGATTTTCACCCAGGCCTTCATGATCGAGCCAGTCACGGACGGCTTCGTCTCCTTCGCCCATCGCCGCCTTTTGCAGCGCTTCGAGAGATGCATACTTGCCCTCTGCGACCTGTAAGGTCGTGCGACGCTCGTCGACAAGACGCGTCAGCTTTTCGTCCTGCTCGCGCAGTTTGCGAATCTTGTCGGCAATGTCCGCAAGGTGCCGATCGAATTCATCCCTCGCCTGACGCTTGCGTTGTTCTTTTTCGGCAAGATCGTCGAGGTTGGCCTGCAGATCATCTGCGCTCGCGTCCGACTGTGCCTCATCCAGCTTCTTCCTGCGCTCCGAAAAGCTCTGGATCTTCGACTCGATCTGCTCTGAGCGCGTTTGCTCCACGTTGTGCAATTGCTGCGCCTCATTGAGCGCGGACGTGTACTCATCCCATTGTTGCTGCCAGCCGGCCAGCGCTTCCTCAGCCCGCCGCAATGACTCCGCCGACGCCTTCTCGCCTTGCCTGGCCTGTTCGAGGCCAGGAACGAGTTCGTTCAGAGTCAACTCGAGCTGAGCAATCTCATTCTCATCCTTGTCGATATGCTGACGGATCTCCCCGGCGCCGGAAATGGCCTGCTCTAGGTCCTTGGACTGCCGCTCGCGAAGCTCGTGCGCATGCTCGATAGACTGTTCCAGTCGCGCTATCTCCGAACCGACTTTGTAGAAACGGCCCTGGACCTCATTGAAGGCGTCGTTGCGCTCCGTCTGCCGGTCGCGCGCATCCTCAATGCGGGCCTCGATCTTGCGTTGCTCCGCGATGACCGACTCAAGTTTGTTCTTACGCTCGGCGAGACGCCTTTCCGCATCGTTGGCCTTATCGTCGAGATTAGCCGACCGCAGCGCGAGCAATTCGGCCGCCGTCCGGCGTTCTTCGTTCTTGTGCTTTCCGTAGCGCTCGGCTGTCTTCGCCTGCCGATCGAGGTGCTTGATCTGTTTTTCGACCTCTTCGAGAACATCCATCAAGCGATCCAGATTCTCCTTCGTGTGCTTGATGCGATTGGAGGTCTCGCGGCGCCGCTCCTTGTACTTGGAAATGCCCGCCGCCTCTTCGAGGAAAACACGCATCTCTTCAGGCTTCGCTTCAATCAGCCGGGAAATCATGCCCTGCTCGATGATTGAGTAACTCCGCGGTCCGAGCCCGGTGCCGAGGAACACGCCGGTTATGTCCTTGCGGCGGCAGCGAGTGCCGTTCAGGAAGTAATTCGAGATGCCGTCGCGGGTCACCTCGCGCCGGATCGAGATCTCCGCGTACTTGGCGTACTGGCCCTCCAGGGTCGTTTCTGAGTTATCGAACAGGAGCTCGACCGAGGCGGCACCAATCGGCTTCCTCGAGCTGGATCCATTGAAAATAACGTCCGTGATCGAGTCGCCACGCAGCCGACTGGCGGAGCTTTCGCCCATCACCCACCGCACGGCATCGATGACATTCGACTTGCCACAGCCGTTCGGGCCGACGACGCCGACAAGGGCGCTCGGGAAGGTAATGGTTGTGGGGTCGACGAAGGATTTGAAGCCGGCGAGCTTGATTTTGCTTAGTCGCATGTGCTGGTAGACGCCAATCGCCCGTGAAATCGGGCTAGTGTAATGGAAATCGCCCGATAAGACACTTGTCGCCGGAAAAAGACGACCCACGAAAGCCATGCCCGGCGCGGCTTCCAGCCTGCTCCGGAAACAGGCGGTTCCGGGCGAAAAATTGGGCTTCCATGCCCGCGCCAGCCATGTATAATCCCCGCCTTTTCTCGTTCCGGCAGGAGTACGAAATGGCCGCAAGAAAGGCCGCGAGCAAGAAGCGGAAGAAGGCCGCAACCTCGAAAAAGAAGGTTGCGAAGCGCAAGGTCAGCAGGAAGAAGGCGGCGGCGAGAAAGGCCAGCAGAAAAAAGACCGCAAGCAAGAAGAAAGCTTCGAAGAAAAAAGCCTCGAAGAAGAAAGCCTCGAAGAAAAAAGTCTCGAGGAAGAAAGCCTCGAAGAAAAAAGTCTCGAGGAAGAAAGCCTCGAAGAAAAAACCGGCAAGCCGCAAGAAGGTGAGCAAGAAGAAGCCTGTCGCTCGGAGAAAGGTTGCCAGAAAAAAGGCACCCGTTCGCAGAGCCAAGCCGAGAGGCGATGTCCTGTCCGGTCCGATTCACGGCATCCAGCCCTACAAGCCCAAGCGTGGCGAGGACTACATGAGCGACACGCAGCTGGAGCATTTCCGGAACATTCTCAAAGCCTGGAAGCGGGAGCTGATGTTCGAGGTGGATCGCACCGTGCATCATATGCAGGATGAGGCTGCCAATTTCCCGGACCCGAATGATCGGGCTACCCAGGAATCAGAATTCGGCCTCGAGCTGCGTACCCGGGACAGGGAGCGCAAGCTGCTTCGTAAGATCGACTCGGCGCTGGCGCGTATCGAAGACGGCAGCTATGGCTACTGCGAGGAGACTGGTGAAGAGATCGGCCTCAAGCGACTCGAGGCTCGGCCGGTAGCGACCTTGTGCCTCGAAGCGCAGGAACGCCGTGAACTCGCGGAACGTCAGTTCCGAGACCGGGACGATCGCTACCGATAGCCAACGAGCAGCCGCAGCGTATATCGGGCGGTTCGCACCCTCACCTACCGGACCATTGCATTTCGGCTCGCTGCTGGCAGCAGTGGCGAGCTATTTGCAGGCGCGCTCTCGACACGGGCAATGGCTGTTGCGCGTCGAGGATATCGACCCGCCCCGTGAGCAGGCAGGCGCCACCGACGAAATCCTCAAGGCCCTCGACTGCTATGGCTTCCAATGGGATGGCGCCGTCAGTTACCAGAGCACGACCCGGGAGGCCCACGATGCCGCCATTCGGCAGCTGGTCGATACGGGACACGCATATCGGTGTGGCTGCTCGCGCAAGGACCTCGCCGACATTCCGCGAGGGCCATTGGGCACGATATATCCGGGCAATTGCCGGGAAGGCAGCGACGCTGAGGAATGCGCCATTCGTGTCCGGACCAACGACCAATCCACACGCTTTCATGACGGCCTGCAAGGCGAACAATCCATGAAGCTGGAATCGGAGTCCGGCGATTTCGTCATCCTTCGGCGTGACGACTTGGTGGCCTACCAGTTGGCGGTTGTTGTCGACGATCACCTCCAGGGCATCACGGAAATCGTCCGGGGAATCGACCTGCTGAACTCCACACCGCGGCAGATCTGGCTGCAGCAACTGCTCGGCTACGCGACCCCCGGCTATTTGCATATTCCCGTCGTAGTGAATTCCCAGGGCCAGAAGCTCAGCAAGCTGACGGGAGCGCCTGCCATTCCCTGTGACGCCCCGGGCGCTGTTCTGGTGGAGGCCCTGGCAGCACTCAGGCAGGCTCCGCCATCGGACCTTGCCGATCACTCGCTGAGCGACATCTGGGGCTGGGCAATCAAGCACTGGCAAATAGGCGCGCTCGCCGGTCTAAGCACGATTCGGCCCGCCAATACAACTATGGATGGCAGGGAAAATGGGCTAAGGTAAGCTCCAACCTGAGGCTGGGGGGCTTACAGTGACATTGCAGAGCCACACGCGCACGATCAAGAAATATCCGAATCGCCGTCTGTACGATACCGAGGAAAGTCGATATATAACGCTGAGTGACATCAGAGATCTCGTTCTGAGGCAGGTCGAGTTCGCGGTCATCGACAAAAAGACCGGCGAAAACATTACGCAGTGCATCCTGCTGCAGGTGATTTGCGAGCAGGAGCAAAACGGTGAGCCCATTCTGAGCGAGAAATTTCTTGCGCAGGTTATTCGCGCTTACGGCAACGCGGCCTCCGATATCCTGGCGGACCATCTCGAAGAGAGCCTGGCGCTTTTTCTGGCACAGCAAAACAATATTTCGCGCGATCCGGCCGAATTTCGTTACGAGCAGGTCAAACCAAAAATTCCTTGACATCAGGGCCTTAGATGCCCTAGCTTCTAGGTTGCAACGGGGATACGCTCCCCCGCCCCCTGTTGCAATGCCTGAAGGGGTTAACACTCCACGGCGGGCCCCCTGCGCAAGCGGGGGGCCGTTTTTTTTGCCCGCTATTTGCGACTAAGGCAAATTGGCAACGATGACGAAAGAAGCAAGCGAGCACCGCATCATCCCCAGTAAATTCCGCCCGCCGTGGTGGCTCAGACATCGGCATCTGCAGACAATCCTGCCGTCGATGCCGTGGGCGTACACGGATCACCCCGAACTCAGGCGCCGCGAACTCGAGCTGCCGGACGGCGATGTCACTGCGGTGGATTGGGTCTCCGAGTCGATGGGACTGCTTCCGACAACACCGCTGCTCGTCATCCTGCATGGTCTCGAGAGTTCAGCCGAATCGGCCTATGCCCGTATGCTGATGCGGGGGGCAACCAGAGCTGGCTGGCGCTGCTGTGTGCTGCACTTTCGGGACTGCGGTGACTACCGCAACAGGCTGCCCCGACGCTACCATGCGGGCGAGACAGCGGACATCCGCTATTTCCTGCAAACCCTGCTCAAGGAAGGCAATGAAGGCCCCATCGTCGCTGTCGGCTATTCGCTGGGTGGGAACGTGCTCCTCAAGTATCTCGGCGAAGTGGGCGAAACGACGCCTTTGCGAGCCGCCGTCGCTGTTGGCGTACCCCTGGATTTACACCTTTGTGCAGAAGCACTAAACACAGGTTTTTCAAAGATTTATCAGAGATACTTACTAAAAAGCATGAAGGAATCCGTGAGCCGCAAATTCGACCGGCACACGGCTGCTTTCGACTGGGACCGTACGATGAACGCGCGCACTTTCGCAGAGTTCGACGATGCGGTCACGGCCCCTCTGCACGGATTCAGGGGCAAAAACGACTACTACGATCGCTGCAGTTCGATCCGGTATCTAAAGGATATAGAAACGCCGACACTTATCATTAATGCTGTAGACGACCCATTCATGACACCGGCCGTAATTCCACACAAGGATCGTCTTTCAGAGCAGGTGACCCTCGAGATCTCGGAGACCGGAGGCCATGTCGGATTCGTATCGGGCGGAACGCCGTGGCGGCCCGAATTCTACCTGCCGCCACGGATCCTGGAGTTCCTCGAGCCTTACGCGGCGTCGACTTCCTTCATCGACAGTCGCACGCGGCCCTGACGGTCGACTTCGAGCACTTTGACCTGAACGATGTCGCCCTCCGCCAGTTTGTCACTGACTTTTTCGACCCGCTCATTCGAAATCTGCGAGATGTGCACGAGGCCGTCCTTGCCCGGCAGGATCGTAACGAAAGCGCCGAAATCCATCAGGCGGGCAACCTTGCCCTCGTAGATTCGACCGACCTCAACGTCGGCCGTGATCAGTTCGATACGGCGACGTGCTTCCTTGCCGGATGCGCCGTCGATCGACGCAATTCGCACGGTACCATCCTGCTCGATGTCGATCGTCGCGCCTGTCTCTTCGGTCATGGCGCGAATGACAGAACCTCCCTTGCCGATAACATCGCGAATCTTCTCGGGGTCGATCTTGAACGTCATGATCGTCGGCGCCCATTCGGACATTTCTTCGCGCGGCGCGCCGATGACCTTGTTCATTTCGCCGAGAATGTGCAGGCGAGCATCACGCGCCTGCGCCAGAGCGATGTCCATGATCTCGCGGGTGATGCCCTGGATCTTGATGTCCATCTGCAATGCCGTGACACCGTGCTCGGTGCCGGCAACCTTGAAGTCCATGTCGCCGAGGTGGTCCTCGTCGCCCAGGATGTCGGTCAGGACGGCGAAGTCGTCGCCTTCCTTGACGAGTCCCATTGCCACGCCGGCGACGGGCGCCTTGACCGGCACGCCGGCGTCCATTAGCGACAGGCTCGTGCCGCAAACAGACGCCATCGAGCTGGACCCGTTCGACTCGGTAATCTCCGAGACGACGCGGATGACGTAGCCGAAGTCGTCATGGCTGGGCATTACGGCCTGGATACCGCGCTTGGCCAGCTTGCCGTGGCCGATCTCGCGCCGCTTGGGGGAACCGACGAAGCCGGTTTCGCCCACGCAGAACGGCGGGAAGTTGTAATGCAGCATGAACGGCTCTTTGCGCTCACCCTCGATAGCGTCGATGATTTGTGCGTCGCGGCCAGTCCCCAGTGTGGTCGTCACGATGGCCTGTGTCTCACCGCGCGTGAAGATAGCGGAGCCGTGGGCACGCGGCAGTACTCCGACTTTGACGTCAATCGGGCGAACCGTCTTGCGGTCGCGGCCGTCGATACGTGGCTCGCCCGCGATTACGCGGCTGCGCACCGTGTTCTTCTCGAGCTTGTAAAGTGCCCCGCTGACTTCTTCGGCAGTCCACTGGGACTCTTCACCATCAGCGAGGGCTTCCAGGGTCGCGCGTTTGGCATCGGCGACGGCGGCCTGGCGCTCCTGCTTGTCGGTAATCTGGTAGGCGGCCATCATGGCATCCCCTGCCTGCGCTGCTGCGGCATTGGCAAGATTGACGTCTTCCTCAGGCGCTTCCCACTCCCAGGCGGGCTTGGCGGCTTCGGCAGCCAGCTCGTTGATCGCAACGATCGCCGCTTGTAGCTGCTCGTGACCAAACATTACCGCACCGAGCATCACGTCTTCAGAAAGACAATCCGCTTCCGACTCGACCATCAAAACGGCATCCTTCGTTCCTGCGACAACGAGTTCGAGGTCGGACGTTTGGAGCTCACTCGCTCCGGGATTGAGGACGTAGTTCCCGTCCCGGTAGCCGACCTTGGCCGCACCTATCGGTCCTGCAAACGGCATGCCGGATATGGCCAGTGCCGCCGAAGCGCCAATCATGGCGGGGATATCCGGATCCACGTCCGGATTCAATGACATCACCGTCGCGATGACCTGCACTTCGTTTGTAAACCCTTTCGGGAACAGCGGACGAATCGGACGATCGATCAGGCGGCAAACGAGAACTTCTTTCTCGCTCGGACGCCCTTCACGTTTGAAGAAACCGCCCGGAATCTTGCCGGCAGAATAGGTCTTTTCCTGGTAGTTGACCGTCAGCGGGAAAAAGTCCCTGCCCGGCTCCGCCGTCTTGCGGCCGACCGCCGTCACCAGAACGACCGTTTCGGCCATATCGACGAGAACGGCGCCATCTGCCTGACGAGCGACCGCACCGGTCTCGAGCGTTACCTTGTGCTCTCCATACTGGAAAGTCTTTACGATTGATTTCACGATTTTTCTCTTGATTGAATAAGTTTCGGCAATGACAGATCGCGACGCGCCCGGATGGGAACGGCGAAATGATCAGGCCATTGCGTGTAGTCGCGGGTTAGCGACGAAGCCCGAGCCGGGAAATTAGCTCGCGATACCGGTCCTGGTCCTTCGCCTTCAGATAGTCGAGCAGCTTGCGGCGCTTGTTAACCATCTTCAGCAGGCCCTGGCGGCTGTGGTGATCTTTCTTGTGCTCACCGAAGTGCTCGGTGAGTTCGGCAATGCGCGCAGACAGCAGCGCTACCTGCACTTCGGGAGAACCCGTGTCCGCGTCTCCGCGGGAATATTCAGCAACAATTTTGCTCTTCTGTTCCGTCGTAAGTGACATCTTCCTAAAAACCCTCGGTTTTCTCTTCTTTGGCCCTTTTCAGTGAGCGCGCATTCTAGCGTCTGTTTGGGCCCATTGACAGCAAAAAATCGGATATCTACGGGTTTTTTTCACCCGCTGAAAATACCCTCCGTGGCGCGATCAGGCCGTGCTGGCCCAGCTCGCCTATTCCGAGGAATTCACCTTCCGCGCCATAGACCCTGACGAGCCCGGGTTCGGTCCCGGCAGGTGCCTCGACCTCCTGCCCCGACGAGAAGCGCAATGCGTCGTCAGCCCCACCAAGTTTTGCCTCCGGCAGGCCGCCGAGTGCCTCGTCCGGGGTCATGAGCTGTGCCCTGAGCGCATCCCTGCCTTCCTCGGCCAGGGCTTCGATCCGGGCCATATCCAACATCGCCGCCGTCTCGAAACCGGCAACGGACTCACGATGCAGCCGCGCCGTGTGCGCCACGGTACCGGCCCTGGCGGCGATATCCTCGACCAGCGTCCGCACATAGGTCCCTTTCGAGCACCGGACGCGAAAGACGAGTCGCGTTCCCGCGATCTCGAGCAGCTCAATCTCGTCGACCCGAACAGGGCGGGGTTCGCGCTCGACCTCCTCGCCTTTGCGGGCCAACTCATAGAGTCGCCTGCCGTCCTTCCTCAGTGCCGAATACATCGGCGGTATCTGCATCGAGTTGCCGAGAAAGCCGTCCAGGATCGCAACCCAGTCGTCCCGGCCCAGCTCGGGCACATCCTGGCGGTCGACCTCGATGCCATCCGCATCGCCCGTATCCGTGGCGATACCGAGCTTCGCCGTGACGCGGTAGGTCTTGTCCGCATCGAGCAGATAAGCGCTGACCTTGGTTGCCTCACCGAAGCACAACGGCAGCATTCCTGTCGCAGCCGGATCCAGGGCACCCGTATGGCCCGCCTTGCGAGCATTGAGCAGGCGCCGGACTTTCTGCAATGCCTGGTTCGACGTCATGCCGGCAGGCTTGTCGAGCAACAACAAGCCGTCTACCGCATCGAACCGGTTGCGTGCGCGGCGGCCCATAAGTTTCAGCCCTGATCGTCTGCGTGAATTGCGCTGTCGATCAATTCACTGATCTTCGCACCGTGCTCGGCGCTGTCGTCATGCGCAAAACGCAACTCCGGCACATGCCGGATTTTGAGGCTGCGGCCGAGCTTCGAACGCAGGAACCCGGACGCCCGTTCGAGACCCTCGAGCACCGGCTCGGGACTCTCGTCCTGATCGAGCAGGCTGAAATACACGCGTGCCACGCTCAGGTCCCGTGACAGATCCACCGCAGTCAGCGAGATACGCTGCAACCGCGGATCTTTGGTCTCGAACCTGAGCAGCTCGCTCAGCGTTCTGAGCACCTCGTTGCCGAGGCGCTCATGTCGCTTGAACTCGCGAGGCATCAGTCCAGTGTGCGGGCGACTTCGACGCGCTCGTAGCACTCGATGTGATCGCCAATCTGCACGTTGTTGTAGTCCTTGACGCCGATACCGCATTCGGTACCGGAGCGGACCTCATTGACGTCATCCTTGAAGCGTCGCAGCGACTCCAGTTCGCCCTCATAGATGACGACATTGTCACGCAGTACACGAATCGGGTTGTCGCGCTTTACGTAGCCCTCGGTCACGATGCAGCCTGCAATATCACCGAGCTTCGGCGACTTGAAGACCTCCTTGACCTCTGCAAGACCGACAATCTGTTCCCTGATTTCCGGCGCGAGCATACCGCTGATGGCCGCTTTTACGTCGTCGATCGCCTCGTAGATGATGCTGTAATAACGCACGTCGACGCCGGATTCCTTGATGGCGGCACGCGCCGCAGCGTCCGCGCGAACGTTGAAACCGATGATCACCGCATTGGACGCCGCTGCCAGATTGGCATCGGTCTCAGTGATGCCGCCAACGCCGGAACTCAACACCTTGACCTTGACCTCCTCGTTGGAGAGCTTCGTCAGCGCATCGCGCAGCGCCTCCGCGCTGCCGTGCACGTCGGACTTGATGATCAGCGACACCGACGAGCCCTCGCCTTCAGCCATCTGGCTGAACATGTCCTCGAGTTTGGACGCCTGCTGCTGGGCGAGCTTGGCATCGCGCGTCTTCGTCTGGCGGAACTCGGCGACTTCGCGCGCCTTACGCTCGTTCTTGACGACAAGGAAGTCGTCGCCAGCGTTCGGCGTCTTCGACAGTCCGAGCACGACGGCGGGACTGGACGGACCTGCCGAGTCAATTGGCTTCTGCGCCTCATCGAACATCTTGCGAATGCGGCCATATTCTTCACCGGCGATAATCATGTCGCCCTGCTTCAACGTGCCTTCCTGCACAAGCAGCGTGGCAACCGCACCACGGCCTTTCTCCAGGCTTGACTCGATAACGAGACCCTTGGCCGGACCGTCTGCGACCGCCTTGAGGTCCATCAATTCCGCCTGGAGCAAAACGGATTCGAGCAGCGAATCGACGCCCTCTCCGGTCTGGGCCGAGACATTGACGAAAAGATTCTCGCCGCCCCAGTCCTCGGGAATGACTTCATGCTGTGACAGCTCATTGCGGACACGCTCGGGGTCGGCGTTATCGCGGTCGATCTTGTTCACCGCCACAACCAGCGGCACTTCAGCAGCCTTGGAATGCTCGATCGCCTCGATCGTCTGCGGCATAACGCCGTCGTCGGCGGCAACCACCAGCACGACGATATCCGTCGCCTGCGCACCGCGAGCGCGCATGGCAGTAAAGGCGGCATGGCCCGGCGTATCGAGGAACGTAATTTGCCCCCTGCCCGTCTTCACCGAATAGGCACCGATGTGCTGCGTGATACCGCCGGCCTCGTCCTCCGCGACGTGGCTGCGCCGGATGTAATCGAGCAACGACGTCTTGCCGTGATCGACATGGCCCATGATAGTGACGACCGGCGGGCGCGCCACTTCCTCGCCCGCTGCCTTCTCTTCTTCCGCGAGCAGTTGTTCGTCGACGTCGCCCTCGGTGATGGGCTTGGCGACATGGCCGAGTTCCTCGACGACGAGCGTGGCGGTGTCCTGATCGATAATCTGGTTGATCGTCACCATGGCGCCCATGTTGAACAGCACTTTGACGACCTCATTGCCCTTTATCGCCAGCCGCTTGGCCAGTTCCGAAACGGCAATGCTCTCAGGAATTTCAACCTCGTGGATAACAGGAGCGGTCGGCTTCTCGAAACCGTGCTGCGTATCACCCAGCGACACCGTGCGACGGCGGATTGGCGCCTTGCGCTTGCGGCGGCCGCTCTTGTCCCCGGCGACATGCAGTTCCTTGCGGCCGTATCGGGTCTCGGGCTTCTTGGGTTTTTCCTTGCTACGCCGCGAACGCGCGTCGGCCTCAGCCTTTTCGAGCCGTACCTTTTCCTCTGCGGCAGCCTTGGCCGCTTCCTCGGCCGCTTTGCGGGCCTCCTCTTCGGCATCGAGTCGGGCTTTTTCTTCTTTCTGGCGTTCTTCTTCCTCGCGACGTGCAGCCTCTTCCTTCTCGGCTTTGAGGCGCTCCTGCTCGCGCATTTCCGCTTCGACGCGCTCTTCTTCTTCGCGTCGCTTGCGATCGAGCTCTTCCTGCTCTTTTTGCGCCTGCTCCTCGAGCACATCCCGCTTGATATACGTCCGTTTCTTGCGAACCTCGACGTTGACCGTACGCGAGCGCCCCTGCGTGCCGGATAGCCGCAGCTCCGACTGCGACTTACGCTTGAGAGTAATTCGCCGCGGCGCGGCTACGCTTGCGCCCGCGTCCTCCTGACCGTGACTACGGCGCAGGTGCGTGAGAAGCTCGAGCTTTGCGTCGTCGCTGATCGTATCTTCGGAACCACTGACTTTGATGCCCGCCTCGTCGAGCTGCGAAATCAGCTTCTCGACCGGCACCTTCAGTACTTCCGCAAATTGTGCAACTGTCACATCAGCCATATATTAACTCCGTGTCAATCGACACTCAGGCCTGCGCCTCTTCTTCGAACCAGTGCGCACGTGCCTTCATGATCAGGGCTGCCGCCACTTCCTCGTCCATTTCCTTGATATCGATCAGCTCATCCGTACCGAGTTCAGCGAGATCTTCGCGCGTCACTACGCCCTTGCTGGCCAGCTGGAATGCGAGGCCCTTATCCATGCCCTCGAGGCTCAGGAGATCCTCGGCCGGCTCCGCTTCGTCGATCTTCTCTTCCTGCACGATCGCCTGCGTCAGCAGAACGTCTCGTGCACGATTGCGAAGCTCGTCGACGATATCCTCGTCGAATTCCTCGATCTCGATGAGTTCGGAAGCCGGTACATAGGCGACCTCCTCGATCGTGGAGAATCCTTCCTGCACCAGGATGAGCGCGACTTCCTCGTCCACGTCGAGCTGCTTGGAGAACAGCTCGATGAGTTCGCGCATCTCCGTTTCACTCTTCTCTTCAGCATCGGCCGCCGTCATTACATTGAGCTCCCAGCCGCTGAGCTCACTCGCCAGGCGAATGTTCTGACCGCCGCGGCCAATTGCCTGCGACAGCCTGTCCTCTTCGACGGCGATATCCATGCTGTGCGCGTCCTCGTCGACGACGATAGATACAACCTCGGCCGGTGACATCGCGTTGACGACGAACTGGGCCGGATTCTCGTCCCACAGAATGATGTCGACGCGCTCACCTGCCAGCTCGTTGGATACAGCCTGTACACGCGAGCCACGCATGCCGACGCAGGCACCAACCGCATCGATTCGGTTGTCGTTGCTTTTTACGGCAATCTTCGCGCGCAGGCCGGGATCGCGCGCCGCGCCGAGAATCTCGATGAGGCCCTGGCCGACTTCCGGCACTTCGATCTTGAACAGCTCGATCAGAAACTGCGGCGACGTACGCGTCATGAATAACTGCGGGCCACGCGGTTCCGAGCGAACTTCGGTCAGCAAGGCCTTGATACGATCCTGCGGGCGCACGGGCTCGCGCGGCACCATCTGGTCGCGCGGCACAAACCCCTCGGCATTGCCGCCCAGATCGATGAAGACGCCATTGCGGTCCACGCGCTTGACCAGGCCCGACAGCAATTCACCTTCGCGATCCTGATACTCCTCGACGACCTGCTCGCGTTCCGCCTCGCGGACCTTCTGCACGATAACCTGCTTGGCTGTTTGTGCCGCGATTCGGCCAAATTCCACCGAATCCATCGGTTCCTCGACGTAGCCGCCGGGCTCTGCGTTCTCATCCATGTCGAGGGCATCCATCAGTCGCAGTTCGCGGTCCGGCACCTCGAGCTCGGTGGAGTCGTCCTCGAACACCATCCAGCGGCGGAAAGTCTCGTAATCGCCGGTATTGCGGTCGATCGCCACGCGCACGTCGATGTCGTCGCCATGCTTCCTCCGAGTGGCAGACGCAAGCGCGGCTTCGATGGCCTCGAAGACAATATCTTTTTCGACACCTTTCTCGTTCGAGACGGCGTCGACAACCATCAAAATCTCTTTGCTCATTCGCTAAAACTCCATTCAGCCCCGTATCTCTCAGGGCACCAGCCGGGCGGTATCGATCGTCGCCATCGGCAACGTGTGCGGCTCACCGTCCACTTCGACTACGATATTCTCGTCATTCGTGGACACCAATGTGCCCCGAAAACGCCTGCGCCCCTCAATCGGAAAGCGCATAGAAACTTTCACGGTTTCTCCTTTAAACCTATGAAAATGCTCTACTTTTGTCAGCTTCCGGTCCAAACCGGGAGATGACACCTCGAGGTTGTACTGCCCCGGCAGCGGGTCCTCGACATCGAGCAGCGCGCTGACAGCCAGGCTGACCTTTTCGCAGTCATCCAGACCGATGCCGTCCGGCGAATCGATGAAAATCCGCACGACGCCGCTCTTGCCGCCCAATCGAACCTCGAGGTCGATCAGTTCATACCCCAGGCGCTCGATGGCCGGCTCCAGCAAAGCTTGCAGCTCGTCACCCGTCATCAAAACACCTAACTCATTGTTCAAAAACAAAAAATGGGCCTGTGGCCCATTCCTTCTCGCAACAAAAAACCCCTTGTCGGGGCCTTTTCTGCGAAGACTCTGGCCGCGAGGTCTTACTCCCTCCCCTCGCGTTTGCGCGCGATTATACGGCAGTCCACAGCCCGGACGCAATGCAATGACATTGCGCCCGGGCCACGAATCTAGTCCTCTGCTTCAGCAGCTTCATCCGCGGCTGATTCAACCTCAATCTCAATTGCCACTTCGACGTCTGCCTCGTCTGTTACCTCAACGTCTGCGGCTTCCTCGGCCGGCGCCTCATCGCCGAACAAGGCCTCGAGGTCATCCATGGCCTGATCGTCTGCGTCGATTACCGCCGGCACCTCGCGGTTCGTACTCTGCGGCCACTTCTTCTTGTACTTTGCGGTCTCGCCGGGAGCCGGAAAATTCTTCAGGGTCTTATTCGCAAGTTTTGCCATGACGTTTACCGGCTCCATCGCCAGCTTCGCCGGCGACATTCCCGGGTCGATAGCGGAGAAAAATGCTTCTATGTCACCGTTGTCACCCGCAACGATCCCGATGCTCATAGCCGCGTGACCCGCGCTGCCGCCGAACAAAAAGGCCATGGTCTTTTGCCCGCCAGTTGCGCCGCTTGCATCAATACGCCCGATCATTATCGCCTCCGCCCCCAGCCGGGCGGCCAGGATCCTGGCGGGGTCACCAACGCTGAATCGACGACTGCGAATATCCTTGGCCTTCGCAGCTATCCGGCCCAGTTCCTCGTCGTATCGCTCATTCACGCTTCGGACCATGGCCTGCAACTCCGGGTCGGCGATGACTTCCGCAACACTAAGCGTATTCAGCTCATAGCCGAGCTGCCCGAATTGCTGTGACAAAACCAGCGCTGCGGCGTCTTCGAGCCGCGAACCTTCCTCGATCATCTGCTCGGTGCTCGCGACCTTGTTCTTCGAAGCCTCGGCCTGTGGCGGAATGAGCACCATGATTTTCGGCCGGTACTCACCGCGTGCGTATTCGGGTGTCATTATCCCGGCAAAAGCCGAAGTCCCGGTCAGAAAAAGGCACAGGCCGATGACCATACGCCTTGATGCTGCAATTCGTTTGCTTCCCATGTCTTAGTCTCCCGAATCAGCTTTGATTTTTCGTGCAAGTTCCTGCAGGTCTGCCATCACGATCGTCCGATCCGGCGCATCCGGATCCAGCTTGAGGTATTTCATGAATGCCGCTCCGGCTTCCCTGAAATTGCCACGTTGCTGGTGCACGATACCCATACCCCTGTAGGCACTGGCGCCCTCGGGATCTAGCTGGATCGATGTCGCAAAAGCTTTTTCTGCTTCTGCAAGGTTTGTTTCAAGGTCGTCCTTTGCTTCAGGCGATTCCAGCGCTTTGGCCAGCCACTCCTCGCGCGTCATCATCCGGCGTTCCCGGGCAGCTTTTCGCTTGGCCTTGTCGAGCTGCTTCTGTTCTTTTTTCGTGGTCGGCTCAGGCTCTTCCGCGTACTCCGACCGCGGACCGAGTGCGATATGAGAATAACCGACCGCATTCCAGCCCCGCGGGTCAGAGGGATCCTCTTCCGCCAGCTGGCGCGAAAGCACCAGGGCGGATTTGGCAAAGTCGTCGAGGATGTAATCCTCCACCGCTGACAGCGCGAGCGGCCGGACCTTCTGCCTGAAATCTCCCGGGCCTAACGACAGGATGTCTATGACGCCTTCCGGCGTGTCTGCAATTCGAGCTTGCATGTACTCTCCACGCGAAACCAGGTCGGGATGCGTACTCCACTTTGTGCTTATGCGTGGCTGCAGTCCTTCGAAGTCGTGACCGAGAATGTCATACAGCTTGGGCATTTCCCGAACATCGTAGCCAGCACCAAGGACGCGTTCGTAGCCGTGAATATCCGCCTCCTCTTCCAGGTCTCGGTGATACCCCAGAATTGACCACATGAATCCGACCTGGGTCATCATGCCGGCTATGTCGCCCCAATTGACACCCCCGGGCGCCATGTTCGCCGCCCCAACAACAGAGAGCGTCAAGCTGAGGAAGATGCCAGTCTTGGCCTTGGCTTTTTGCGACCGATATGCGAGTACGCCGTGATGGCCGGCCACATGGTTGACTTCATGCGCCAACAAACTGGCAAGCTGTGCCTCGTTCTCGAGCCGCCCGATCATACCCGTGTGCACATAGATTCGACCATCAGGCAGTGCGAAGGCATTCGGCGACGGATCTCTTACCAGGTAGAACCGGTACCGCTGGTAAAAGTCCGTGGGCTCGGGCGCGAGCCTGTCGCCGATCGATTGCAGCCAGGCATCGAGTTCCGGATCCCCGTAAAGCATCCCGCGACGTTGCAGCTGCCCATGCAACTCATCCGACGACTCAATGAGGTGATAGTCCTTGGTCGTTAATTCTACGGCCTCGTAAACGCCTTTCTTTTTGTCCTGCTGCGACTTTTGTGCAAACACGCCTGTGCAAAGCAGGAGCCCAGAAATACAAGCAATGGCTATTGTTGTTGACCTGACTTTCATGTGTCCGCCCGATTTAAAAGACATGTTCCGTTTTCAGAAAAAGTTAAGATATCAATATAAGCGATCACGCTCACGATTCATGATCATTTTGTTACGCTTTCCTTATACTTTACCATTAGGCATGTCGTCGAACCGACAAGGCACTTCGTGCCGAACTCAGTGGTTATTGGCGAGACGCTTGCGTGGCTGGACGAGTACCTGAACGATTCAAGGTAGAACAGCAAATCTGCTGGCGCGATTATCAATGCTCTTGCCAATGACGCTTGCAGCCGGTGGCTCCCCATAGGACGCGTGCTCATTGAACTACCGCACGGCACCGAATCAGGTACCGCAAAGATTCATTTGTTGCTCTCAAACAACAGCATCTTCTCGTTGCAGCGTCTGATCAGGCAGCCACCGATCGGTAACGAAAATGTGCCTGGATCGCATCGAGATCCTGTGCGCATGCCCAGAGTTTATCGGTAAAAAACGCATTCGCCTAAGTAGTTTCCGCAGAAACTTGTAAACCTGTATCTGGTCGGTGTATATGTTTTAGAGAGAAACACTGTCAAGTGTTTTTACAAAGTGTTCTTTCTAAGCAACACTTAAATTAGATCCACACGTTCTGTGTGGGAGGTGGGAAACATGCGTAAGCTTAAATATACGGCACCCGTTCCCTGGGGCCTGGCGGTTACCCTGTGCGTGGCATTTTTGCCCGCGGGCGTGGTAGTCGCACAGGACCAGTACGCGGCTGCTGAAGAGGAAATCATTGACGAAATCATAACCACGGGGTCCGCGATCAAACGCGTCGACCTCAATGATGCTTTGCCGATCCAGGTGATCGAAGCAGATCAGTTTGAACGCGAAGGTATCACCAACGCGGGCGATCTGATCGAGACCCTGCCGTCAATGCAGGGCTATATTCATCCCTCTGAATCCGTAGGTGGCGGTGGCGGCGGTATCCGCACGGCCAACCTGCGATCGATCGGCAGCCAGTACACGCTGAGCCTGTTGAACGGCCGTCGCATGGCGCCGGCTGATTCGGGCAGCACGATCGACCTGAGTAACATTCCGCTGGCTGCGGTTGAGAGGGTGCACGTGCTGACCGACGGCGCCAGCGCGCTATATGGCTCTGACGCGATTGCGGGCGTCGTGAATTTCATGCTCAAGGACTCGGTTGAGGAAACCACGGTCAACTTCCGTGCGGATCGTCCTGCAACGAGTGGTGGCGAGCACTGGAATGCCGACCTCGTAACGGGCTTCGGTGACCTTGATACTGACGGCTACAGTGTCGTTCTCAGTTTCAGCCACGAGGAGCAGGAGCAACTCAAAGCCTCCGAGCGGAAATTCGCCGAAACTGGGTTCCTGTTCTTTGAACACGAAGGGCAGACCCTGTATTACCAGAACTCATCGCCCAACGCGATTCCTGGCAATGCCTTCGTTTGGACGGCGGATTGGGACCTGATCCGGCTTTTCAACCCGAATGCGATGGCGAACGGCGGCACCTGTGCCGAGCAGACGACCCCGGTCGGTGAAGCCTGCTATTTCGACTACACCAGCACGCTCGAGATTCTTCCCGAGACGGAGCGCGACAGCCTGACGCTGAACGCGAAGGTGGATTTCACGGATAACCTCCAGGGCTTTGCTACGGTTTTGGCGTCCAAATACGATCTGATATCGCGTATCGCACCGTATCCGACCGGGTATATTCCGCTGCCGATCGATTCCGTGCTGGTGCAGGATTACGTATTCCCGTACCTCACGGACGAGGAACTGGCTAACGTTGCCTACGTGGACGGTACCTGGCGTGCGCTGCCGGCAGGCAATCGCACGACGAACTGGGGCATCGATTCGATGAACCTGACAGTTGGCGTCAATGGCGTGGTGGGTAGCGCTGACTACAGCATTGCCTACACGAGGGCCGAGACCGAAAGTACCCAGGATTACCCGGATGGTTGGCTGTTGCTCGATGAGTTTGTCGATGCAGCTTCCTCTGCCTCGTTCAATATATTTGCTTCACAAGACGAGTTCTCGGAAGCCGACCAGGCTGCTCTGGATCCGACCGTCTATCATGGAAACTGGGACAGGGTAAACAGCGTCATGGATGCCTTCGACGCACAGTTCTCGCTGCCAATGTTCGAGATGTCCGGTGGCGACGCAATGATTGCGGCCGGCGTAGATTACCGCACTGTCAACTATGATCGTGACATCAGCGAAGCTAATGCCGACGAAGCTCTGCTGTTCCTGTCGAAGGATACGCAATACGAGCTCGATCGCGATTGGTGGGGCGTCTATGTTGAGGCGTTTTTCCCGCTTGCGGCAAACTTCGAAGCAACGGCAGCTGCGCGCTTTGACGATTATTCCGCCGTCTCCGACAAGTTGAACGGTGGCAATATCGACAAGGGCGACAAGGACGCGACCTACAAGCTCAGCATGCTGTGGGATGTGGCCGAGGGTTTCGCACTGCGCGGTTCGTACGGTACCGGCTTCAAGGCGCCGTCGATGCGCGAAATCGGCGAACCACTGTCCGAATTCGGCGTCACCGGGCAGAATTACGACTGCCCGTTCACGGCGCCCGATCCTCTGGCAGTCTACTGTCCGCCGCCGCAGGCGCAGTATGACGTTTTCCGCCAGGGTTCCGGTGACCTGCAGTTCGAAAAATCGAAGCAGTATACATTCGGTATGGTGCTGACGCCGTTGGACAGGCTCGACGTCACCGTCGACTACTGGAACATCGAACTCGAGAACCTTGTCGAGCGCCTCACGGAAACCCAGATCTTCGCCGACCCGGAGAGGTATCGTGATTTGTTCACGACCAAGACCAACCGGGCGACCGGTCGAGAACTACTGGCGATCATCCAGGCCGCAGTCAACGTCGGCTGGCGCGAACAGTCCGGTATCGACTACAACTTCAACTACGACTTCGATCTTGGTAACTGGGGCATGCTCGATCTCGGGCTGCAAGGTACCTACATGCTCGACTCGGAAAGCTCCTTGACTGGCAGCAGTCTCGGTCGCCTCGGCAATGACCAACAGGTTGTATTTAGAAACATCGTCAACCTGCTGGCGACAGTGACGCACGGTGACTTCGAGCACACGCTGTTCACGCGTTTCCGCAGCGGCTACCTGGACCAGGAAGCCGAAGTCGAAATCACCGGCACGGGTGCCCCGCTTGGGGAAGGACCGACGACAATGGTTCAGCTGAATATTCCGTCCTACACCATTACGGACTACCAGCTGCGCTATTACATGATGGAAGAAAGCCTGATGTTGGCGCTGGGTGTTTCCAATTTGTTTGATAAGGAACCACCGCTGTCATTGCAAGACAGTGCCGCCGGACACCAGGTGGGATTTGATCCGCGCTTCACGGATCCCTATGGTCGGACTTATTACCTGCAGGCACGCTACGCGTTCTAAGGTAATAACCTCGATTTCCCGCCCATAGCGGGATGGGCCCGGCTCCCTCAGGGAGCCGGGCCTTTTTATATGGACAATTCTGCCGACGGGGCGGTATCACGCCGCGCCAGTCCAGTTTTGCGCAGTTGCCATCCGGAAATTCTTTCCCTGCCACACCGATCAGTAGACCTCTGAGGGGATCAATCCAAACAGGGAGCGGCACGTCACCGTTGTCCGTCGGACGCAAACTGCGGCCGGTAATGGATGTGGCGAAGTAGACAACCCGGCGCCAGGAAGTCCGGAAACAGCCAAATAGCGTGTTGGTTCATTGCAACACAGGCAGCGCCGCAATATCGGCGGCCCGTCACCGCACTACGGAGCCACAGCTTTGCTGTCCAGACAGCGCGGGCCCTCCGATGATGAAACCGTGAACTCCTATTTGCGTGACGCCAGGAACTGAGATATACGTATAACTACGTATATTCCTAAGTATTTGCATCTAACATGAAATTACCTCTTCTAATCGCGTCACTGGCCTGGCTGCTTTGTTCCTGCACAAGCTTGTCCCCACAGCAGGAATACGAAATGCAAAACAAATATGTGATGGCCAAGGAAAATTTTTACCAGGCGGAAAACAACTGTCGTAAGAATGGCGGTGTCATGATGGTTAAGCAGCGGGGCACGAGTATTTATAGCGCCCGTAATTACGAAGATGCCAAGTGCGTCAAGCGCTGAGGCGGCGTATTCCTGTCAATAAGGCGATTTAGCGCCCTCTCGCCTGGGCCTGGGCCGATTCGTTTGTGCCGGGCCCAGAACCCGAGCCCCGCGGCGGAGTTCGACGACCTTCCCGCAGTCCTCCTCTCTTTCTGATAATCCTCAGTCTCCGGGCGCGGTGTGCATTAGTTCTATCATCCCTTCCAATGGGCAGATGTCGGCAAACGTGACATATGCACCGCACAGAGGAAAGAACGCAGCAATAATGATTGTCCAGATTCCCAGTACTCGGCCGAATCTGCTCAATCTTCTTTCAGTCCTCGTGGCTGCGAACAGAACGAAAAATCCGATTACTAGCCAGAATGTTGCCGGGATCAGGCTGAAAAAGAAGCACATTTATCATTACCTCTCATCACAGTTGATTTGATACCGAGTCCTGAAAGGCGGATATTCAAGCCACTGACACTTGCCCTTCCTTCAGCTCTTCCAGGCCCTTGTCAGCGACCTCGCGAGCTAATCGATTTCGCGTCTCTTCGGGGACATCGGTATACAGAAAAGCTTCCTTGTATTCCTTGTACAAGGGAAAAGCGTCGATGCTGATGACTTTTTTCTCTTCAATCACGTTTTTCATAACGCGACCAATACATTTCAAGAAGCACCCATCAATCACGACGGCCTTGTCGGCTTCTTTTACCCAGGAATTCATGGCCGAATACGGAACCAGGAATGTTTCTGCGTAACAGCAGCGTGCATATGGTGCTTCCTCCGAGATCAGGTTAGCGGCAAGCCTTGCGACTTCCCCACTGATACACGGACCCTCGCAGGCCAGGACGGGGATCTTCTGTGCAGCGAGACTCTGCTTTGCATGTTCCTCACCGGCCTGACAGGACCCTTTGATTGCAACGACCTCAAGAGAAAAACCCGAACTTGATTCGGTCATAGTCGTCTCCTCGCAATGGATTGTTTTACGCGGCGGCTCGGCGGTCTTGGGGTCCTTCGGGAGGTCTTCCGTGGCTTCTCGGAGGAAGCGAGGACCGGTGGCTTTGCGTCCCCAGCTTTAGCTAGGTTTGCCTTTTCCATGGACCAGATTCGGTCAACAGTTGAAAATCTGTCAATTCGGGAAAGTACCTTAATTTAGAATGAGTCCAGTCCGTATTGGCAATGTTATTTGCCTTACGAACTTCGCACGCAACCAGAAGCAGACACTCGGGAACCCGCGAGAATCAATAAGTAAACACAAGGAGCGAATCGTTCATTGCCCAATTGAACGGCTAGCACCAGTTTCCGAACTGACACGATGAATCTTTACGGCGCGCAATCAAGAAAAAACCCGGCGCAAGACCGGGTATTTTTGTTGGGCGGCGTCACAATTCGTCTGAATACTGCTCCCAGTTTATCACTGGGTTTGCCATTTGGAGGGCACCCAGTCCTGATCTTCCCCGGTTTTTCCCAGCCGAGGCGGGTCGATCGGCATCTCCCGAACCGCCGAAATCGTATTAACGATCAGAGCGCAAACGATCGCAATCAAAATTCCCACGCCGCCGATAATGTAGTGATCCGAAGAGTACAGTGAGGCCATCATTGCCCGCGTCGGTCGTAATTTCACATTACATATCAGCCCGAAACCTGCATCGATAGCGGCCTCGGTGCGGATCACTCCCGAGAGGTCGGTGCCTTTGCTAGTATCGATCCGGACCAACGGCACATCGGAATCGACCTCCGCATCAAAAACAGTGATTTCACCTATAAAGTCAGTGGCGGCCGGGGATGTCAGGATCGCGTTCGTCACTAGCTTCCGGACATCGATTACGGCCAGTGTAAAGCCCCTGAGGCTTTCAAACCGTGCCGTCTGACTGACCGGCACCTCGTCTTCCGCGAACACCGGGCTGAACATCAGGAACCCTGTCACGTCGGCTTGGACCAATTCGATCGCCTTGGTTTGCCAGGTCGTACCCGACAGCATTGATTGGTTGATCGCCTTTGCCCGGGCCGGGTTCGATAGCAGATCATAGCCGATTGCCGCTTCATTCCCGACCTTGGGCACCGTGTAAGTGACCGGAAAATAAATTTCCCGCTTCTTAGCCGGTATTTCCTTACCGCTTCGGTCAAACGCTTTGATAGTGAAACCAGGGTAATATTCCGCCATATCGGCAACGAACGACTCCCTGTCGACATCGGCGACGCGCGGAACCCATTCGATCGCCCTGATCTCTTCGTGATCTGAAATCACCACCTCGGAGATGTACTGAAACGTCCGCATGTCGGGTTCACGGTTTTCAACAAACAGTGCGCCAAGCGTGCGCAAGACTTCGCTGTCAGCCACCAGATGGTGACCGAGTTCGTGTGCAATTTCTTGCGCCACAATGTCGAACTGCCGTTCGAGGGCGCGCACATCGTGCAGGTGGATCACCGCTGCGGCACCCACCGAAAGGCCGGTGCCGATAAACAAGATCCAAATGGCAGCGGTGGAAAGGACGACGCCGGTACCTTTATTATTATTGTTGCCCTTGCCGGGGATATAGTTTCCACCCGGTTGCACCTGAGGCTTTTCACGGTAGATGCCCAGGCTGGTCAGGTCGAACTCCCAAGAAAGAATCAGGGCGACCGGCAAGCCACCCAGCAACAGGAAGAATATCAGCTTGGCCACCCACGCCGGCAAATCAAGGATCGAGCCGACGACATCGGTGATCTGCAACAGCAACCAGAACATGACCAGATAGACAAACGCCGCCCTGAGAACCTTACGACGTTTCATTTCAACAATAAAAGTCATGGTTGAATGCTCTTACCGCCGTATCCAGTTTACTCCGACACTGGCGCATGTCAATTCGCACAAGCCATACACTAACGGTGAGTTTATCCAAACCGTCGATAGGTATTTTTACTTATAAACAGTCAGTTCAAATATCGGCAAGCTTGGGGGTAATTAGGGACAATTAAATCTGACATGAGCGTCGGCACGAGGCATCGACGGGTGCGGGTGTGTACACCGCGATGCATTGTATCATCCGTCACTCTGTTGGCTTCTCTGCCTGCAAGATCGCAGGAAATAATTACCTCGATGATGACTGAACCGGATTCGGTCGGCGAAGGCTGGGCCGGATTCACGGACGTCAGTTTCATGGTTAACGCGCTTTCGATGCTGCTCCTTGCCGCAGTTCTTGGCGCTTTAATGGGTATACAGCCCAAGCATGGTAGGACGACGGATTCGCGTGAAGAAATCGAAACACCTCAAATCTACACAATCTACGCGGTTATCGGCGCTATCGTTGGCGTCATGGTCGTCAAGTATGGGCTGGTTGTCGGATTTGTCCTGTTTGGCATTGGTGGACTGATCCGTTTTCGAACGGTCCTGCAGTCCGCCTCCCGGACTGGCCGGGTAATACTTGTGGCCCTGGTAGGCCTTTCTTGTGGGTTGGATCTTCCACATGTTGCGGTCCTGTCGGCCGCATTCGGCTGGATACTGGTTTTCTTCGTCGATTCCCGTGTAACCTATCTATTACAAATTAAGGGTGTCAATGCCGGACGGTTCGCCGAGACCGCGGCAGCATACCGGTCAGTGCTCGAGAAGCTGACCTGCATTGTGCTTAGCGAAAAAAAGAGTCCCCGCAAGAAGAGGATGACATTCGTTTTCAGATGCTCACAGGCGATCGAATTCGACCGTCTCGAAGAGGCCTTTGCGACGCAGATCGATCCCGAACTGCAAGCGACGATCGACTGGGAAATAGATTAACTGCTGCGTGTGCAGCAAAATTTGAGTCGAAGCGGCGAACACTGCTCTTCGAGGCTACCTCCAATTCGGTCAAGTGCATTTTCAGTAACCAAAGATCAAATTTCGGATGATGGCCTCTGGTACATCCAACGCATTACTATAATGGGAGACAGAACTGCGTACGGAAGCATTAGCAGAGCATAGAGGTGCGCGGTCTCATATTCGCCGCCAAGAGCGCCAAACAACATCAGCGGCATCAAGATGGACAAGATTCGGGTTGGCTTGAAGAAAAAACCGGTGATGAACGCAATGAAGATCAGAATCACGGGGACAACTAATACCGCTAAAAAACCCAGGTACCAAACCAGGCCGATCTTGCTCAGTTCTCCAGTTGGCGGAGGCAGAGCACTAACAATGTATGGCCAGAACATTAGAGCGACTAACCCGTGCGATACGTAAGCCAGTTTCTCGCGGGTTGCATCCTTCATTGGATCGCAGACGACATAAATCACTAATCTCGGAATGCAGCACTGCCGAAGTCTGGACAATCTTCGACTGCTTCTGGGTTCTGAAGATCCCTTCGACTATCAGCCAACCAACACTCGCTGAAAATTGAGCAGTAGCAGAAAGCTATGAAGCTGTCAGGACTGGCAACGCTTTCCCGAAATCGGCGCGCGAGATTCGGTTCAGTGGTTCTAAAGGAAACTATCTTTTCATCAGGACTCAAGACCCGATTACTAACGAAATTTCGGCTCACGTGATCGGCGAGCTGTCCTCCGAAAAGTGTGACCGCGTGTTCCCAATCCCTGATCGACTCACCGTCAATTACCAGTCGCATTGTACGCATTCTCGCAGGGCCAACGCCCGCGTTTGTGAAGGACATCGTGAACTCGGCTGCTTCGCCCGAATCCGAATCTTCTGTCGAAAACTGCACGAATGGCCATACGGCAGCAGCCGTCTGTTGGCGCACGGCCGCGGATTCCGTCAACGCAGCGTAAAGAGCCAAAATTGCAATGATCACCCCTGCAACGGACAACACTGTCTGCCAAAATGTCAGACGCAAGAACATGCGTTCGGTTCCGGTAAACACCGGTTCAGAGTGCGCATCCAGAGGTGGCTCTTGTGTTTCAGTAGGCTTTTCAGTCAAGTGATTACTCCCGGTTTCTAGGCAGGACAGATTACCACTTCACCGCGAATTGTACGGCTTATCGTTCTGATGATAGCTCCCGGATTTAGTGGCCGCTTTCGGCCAATAGAGGTCAAAAAATTACTTGCAGATGATTAGTCTTCTTTGGCGGCTAGTGTAGACATTTCCGACTCTACAAATCGACTAAACGGCCCACCAAAACTCAGATGCCCCAGCTTGTACCACCAATCCCGGCACCC
>JABAOH010001102.1_pt3 | contig 31477 bp, 36 predicted proteins | sample 7062181 | NCBI WGS metagenome assembly JABAOH01 (sample SAMN14538630, study PRJNA623070) | marine sediment metagenome | biome: marine biome [ENVO:00000428]; feature: marine pelagic biome [ENVO:01000023]; material: deep marine sediment [ENVO:00002113]; isolation source: pool of 5 deep marine...
AGCTTAATCGTTTTTAAAGAATCCTCGATTCTTGTCTCATCAGCCACTTCAATTTTATCCTGGACAGAACAAAGAGGAACATCATAATCAGTTCGAAGAAGAACCTTTTTATCTTTTAAATCAAAATCGCGGACATCAGGCAGATTCATGGTTTAAAACCTTTAACTAAGTCTTCTAATTCTTTCTTGGGATTTCTAGCCAAAACCACGTCAGTGGCAACTAAAACTCCCTTGGCCCTCATTTTCAGACTAATCTCCACATCCTTCTGAGAGTGGATACCAGCCCCAACAATCAAAGGCATATCAATCATCTTTACTAGATTCCTAATTGCTTCTGGTTTTTCCGAAGCAACGGATTTCTCTCGACTGCCAATTAATTCTGGTGGTTCGTAAGCCAGAAGGTCAGGTTTAAATCTGGCTAATCTTTCTGCCTGACCAAGAGATTTGCAACAAACCAAAATTTTAAAATCTTTGGCTCTTTTTATCACTTGCCGAACTGTTCCTGGAGAGATTCGATGTTCACTGTGATTGAGAATCGTTCCTGAAGCGCCAGCCCCTTTAACTGCCTCCAAATTAATCCAGCCTGTATATTTCCCTTGAGGAAAAGGATCAATGTGCTGAACCCAAATCTCCAATTTCGGAAAACGATTTTTAAGCTGATACAAATCAATTATTTGAACCACTGGGATAATCTTAATCTTTGAAGTTTTTTGAACTTTCTCACAGATTTCAGTTAATTTGACCGCTCTTTCTCCTGTTCCTTCCCGATAAGTCTTGAAGTTTATGAAGATCATTCCTTCATTATATAATAATCTTGATGAAAGAAAAATTCACTCTCTTTCTTTCTTCTTCTCTATTCCTAATTATTCTTGTTTTATTATTCTTCTTGCCTCAGTCACGAAGATTAAGTTTTATTCCCCAATCTCTACCTTCTCAATTCTTTGGCCAATTCCTTGAAAAATTAGAAAAAGAGGAAACAATTACCTTAATTGCTGTTGGTGATGTTATGTTGGGCAGGAGTGTCAACGCCAAGATGCGAACTTTAAATGATTTCACCCACCCTTTTCTTAAAACCGCTGATTTCCTCAAACAGGCTGATTTAACTTTTCTTAACTTAGAGGCTCCTTTTTATAATAACTGTCCAACCACTAATACAGGCATGATTTTTTGTGCTGATCCAAGAGCGATTGAAGGATTAATCAGGGCAGGAGTCGATATTGCTAATTTAACCAACAATCACATTAAAAATTATGGCCAAGAAGGAATCAATTTAACCCAAGGTTTGTTAAAAGAAAATAAAATCTCTTTTCTTAACCATCAGGAAAACTTCCTTATCAAAGAATTAAAAGGAACAAAACTTGGATTTTTAAGTTTTGATTTAAGCTCAGGTTATCAAGAAGAGAAAATTATTAAAGCCATCAAGGAAAAAAAGCCTCAAGTTGATCTCTTAATTGTCTCCTTCCATTGGGGGACTGAATACGCTCAAGAACCTTCTTCTCGACAAATTGATTTAGCCCATCAGGCGATTGAGGCAGGAGCAGATTTAATCTTAGGTCATCATCCTCACGTGATCCAAAGAGTTGAAGACTACCATCAAGCTAAAATCGTCTACTCTTTAGGCAACTTTGTCTTTGACCAGCCTTGGTCTGAGGCAACGGAAAAAGGGCTCGTAGGCATTTTTACTTTCCAAGGCAAAAAACTAGTCAAATCTGAATTTAAAGAAGTCTACATTAAAGACTACTCCCAACCTGAATTAAAAGCAGAGTAAGGCCTTATCTCGGACTCTTGTGTCATAAGTGCTTAATTATTTCCTACAATTTAAATCTAAAAATAAGAAAGGGTTAACTGGCTCCGTATTTTTCCTCATCTCAAAGTGAAGATGGGGTCCTGTCGTTTGACCTGTCATCCCTACCTCACCAATTTTATCTCCTGTAAAAACTCTATTTCCTTCTTGAACCGAAAATTCTTTAAGATGACCATAGACTGTCTCAAATCCTCCATCATGAAGAATAACGACATACTGCCCTAAGCCTTCTTCTCTTCTCTCAACAATAGCCTCAACCCTATGTCTTATTTTCCCTTCCTCATCCTTCCAAGTCATCAAGCTCTTTGTAACAATTGTTGTTATTTCGGGTGACGCAGTGGCGATTAAAACTATTCCATCGGCGGCCGCTAAAACCGGAGTCCCCTCATCGCTACGAATATCGACTGCTTTATGCTTCTCCCAAAAACCCTGGGTGATCTTAGTTGCGTAACCAATACTAGGCCCTTTTTCAGTCAGTACGCCTTTTTTAATTGGCCATATGGGCCAACAAAAATCAGGTTCTTTCTCGACCCTTTCTCCAGAGGATCTTAAAAGAAAACCAGCGGCAGTGGCACCCAATGTGGCACAAGCTAATCGGAGAAATTTCCTCCGCCCTGGATCAAACTCTATCCCCACTCTCGTCCTTTCTATTTCTTCTTTTTCCGCCGGTAATCAGCAATTGCTTTTCTTAAAGCATCAGCGGCCAGGACTGAACAATGAACCTTAACCGGAGGTAAACCACCAAGTTCATCAGCAATCTCTTCTCGGGAAATCTTCTCTGCTTGTTTAAGAGTTTTGCCTTTGACCATGGTCGTCAACATACTTGAAGAAGCAATTGCCGCCCCACAGCCCAGAGTCTGAAATTTAATATCCGAGATTTTATTACCTTTAACTTTAATAAAAAGCCTCATCACATCTCCACAGATAGGATTACCTTCAGTGCCTACGCCATCAGGATTTTTAATTTCGCCCATATTCCGAGGATTCTGGATATGCTCCAACACTTTCTTTGAATAAAAACTAGGATAAAGATCACTTAAATCACTCATTGAAAACTCCTTTCGGTGCCATTTCCCTCAATTTCTTTACTATACCAGGTAAAACCTTAATCACATAATCAATTTCTTTTTCTGTCGTATCTTTTCCCAAAGAAAACCTTAAAGACCCGTGGGCTTCTTTTGGTTTATAACCCATCGCAGTCAAAACATGGCTTGGTTCCAGAAGCCCGCTCGTACAAGCTGAGCCCGATGAAGCAGCAACCCCAACCGCATCTAAATGAAGAAGCATTGCTTCACCTTCAGCACCCTTGACAATGAACGAAGCAATATGAGGAGCGCTTTGGTTCAGACGGCCAGTAAATTGGGCATCGGGAATTTTTAGAACTCCCTCAACCAACTTTTTTCTTAATTTTCCTATCCGTTCGGCATTCTCCTTTTTGTTTCTCTCGATTAGCTCAAATGCTTTTCCCAAGCCAACAATGTAAGGCACATTTTCTGTGCCTGACCGGAGTCCAAATTCTTGGCCACCACCATCCTGCTGTCTAATAATCGATGTTCCTTCACGAACATATAAAACCCCAATTCCTTTAGGAGCATAAAATTTATGACCAGTTAAAGAAAGTAAATCGACTCCTAGTTTATCAACGTCACAATCTAGATACTGAATCGCTTGAGTAGCATCAGTATGGAAAAAGACTTTTTCTTTCCCATTATCCACTCTTAATTTATTTATTTGCGAGATTGCTTCACCAATTCTGTCTATCGGCTCGATTGCCCCAACTTCATTATTAACATACATTATGGAAACCAAAATCGTTGTTGGTCTAATTGCTTTTTTAACATCAGTTACCCTAACCATTCCAGATTTATCAACCGGAAGGAAAGTGACCCTGTAGCCCTGGCTTTCTAAATGTCGAGCTGATTCTATTCCGGCTTTATGCTCAATCGAAGAGGTGGTGAGATGAGGGATTTCTCCCTTCTTCTTCTTTTCCCCATTTTTGAGAAATGCCTCTAAGACTCCCTTGTGAGCAAGGTTGATTGACTCAGTAGCACAGGAAGTAAAAATAATCTCTTTTGCTTTTGCGCCTAGAGAGGAAGCCACTTGTTCTCGGGCTTTTTCAATTGCCTTTCTAGTCTCCTGTCCCCAAGAATGTGGTTCTGAAGCGTTGCCAAACTTGCCTTTAAAATAAGGTTTCATTGCCTCAAAAACCTTTGGGTCCAGGGGTGTTGTCGCCGCATAATCAAGGTATATTCTTTTCATTAAAAAATCCCGCATTCTCCTTTCTTACACTTTTCCGAAATAAAATAATAAACTTTCCTGCCTTTTTTTCTGGAATTGAGAACTCCAGTATCCTTAAGATATTTAAGGTGATGGGTAATTGTCGGCTGAGTAACCTCAAAATGCTTGGCAATCTCCATTACTGACATCTCTTTCTTTTCCTGCAAAAGACTAATTATGCCAATCCGGGTCTGGCAAGCCAGACCGGCAAAACAAGTTGCACAAGCAGAAGTTAGTTTCATAATATATCGATGATAATCTATATATTGAATTTTGTCAAGAAGAGTTTGAATTTGAAACTATTAAAAAGTAAAATTTATTTGTGAGCAAGAAAATCATTATCCTCTTTATCCTTCTTGCCTTTGCTATCCGCCTCTTTCCTGGCCCTGATAGGTTTATTTTTAGTTATGACCAAGCCCGGGATGCTTTTGTCTCTCGAGGTATTATTGAAAACCGGGATTTAAAAATCCTTGGTCCGCCAGCCGCTGTTGATTTAGAAGTCACTGGTGCCTTCCATGGCCCTTTTTATTATTATTTAATCAGCCCTTTTTATGTTTTCAGTAGGAGTAATCCCAATTCAGTTCTTCTTCTAACCATCTTGATCAATGTTTTAACCTTAATTCCTCTTGCCTTTTTAGCCCAAAAACTCTTTAACAATAAAGCTGTTACTTTTATTTCTCTTCTTCTTTTTACCATTTCTTTTGAACAACACTCCTATGCTCGCTGGCTTTCTAATCCCTCGCCAGCGATCTTTTTTCTGGCTCTTTTCCAACTTGGATTCTGGTTAATTATTACTAAGCCTAAAAACCTTTGGGGCTGGTTTCTTGCTCCTCTTGGATTAAGCCTTGCCATTCAACACCAGCTTTTTCTTTTATCTTATCTACCTGTCTCAATTCTCACCATCCTTCTCTTGGGTAAATTCCCCAACAAGATTAAACCATATCTAATTGCCATTATTACCTTAACCATTGGTCTCTCTTCTTTTATCCTGGCTGAATTAAAATTTGGCTTTCAGATGACTAAAGGCCTTCTTTGGGGTCTTTTAACTGGCTTAACCTCTTCTCCTAAAACGGCTACTGATTTTATGATTAATTTTCTAAATCGATTAAGCCAGGTTTTTGCCTACAATACTCTTAATCTCGGTCAACCAACTGGTTTACTTTTCTTTTTTGTTTGTTTAACCATCATTTTCTTTTCTTGGAAAAAATTAACCAAAAAAGAAAAACAGGCTCTTTTTTATCTCTTGATCTTGATTTTTTCTTCTTCTCTCCTTTTTCTTTTTTCAGAAAACAGTGTTAGCTTCATCATGCTTGGCTTAGCGATACCGATTATTGTCTTTACCTCATTTTCTCTAATACTTCTTTTTAAGAGACAAAAACTAATCACTCTTGTTCTCCTAATCATGATCGTCATCACTAACCTAAATAAAATCGCCAATCAAAATCTCCAAACCACGCCTATCTTTGCTATCCAAGAAAACATGACTTTAGAAAATGAAAAAAGGGTCATTGATGCCTGCTATCGTTTAACTGAAAATCAATCTTTTAGTTTAAACACGGTTACCAACCCTCTTTTCATTAACACCACCTGGTCCTATCTCTTTCAGTGGTATGGACAATCCCAACATGGCTATCTACCTACTTGGTCAGGAATCTCTCAAAAAGGGAATTTAGGAGAAGAGATTCTATCTCGAGATGAAAATAAAGAAGAAATAAGAATTCTAATCATTGAACCTCCACACGGAATCCCCAAAACTTGGATCGAAGCTAGTGTTCAAGAAGAAAATCTTCATTCAAGAATTGTTAAGGAGGAAGAAATTGATTATTTTATTGTTCAACTTAGAGAAAAACTTTCTGATAAAGAATTAGAAGAAAAGATAAAAGAAATTAATTTACTCAGACAAAAACCCCTGGATTCTCTTTCGCCTTTTGAAAAAGCTCTTTTACATGTCTATGACCTAAGAAAACAGGCGACAAAAAGCGGTCCTTTTTAGGGGCACCGCTTTTGTCAGTAAGGAGTTCCCTTACTTCTTTTTCTTTCTTTTCCGAGCCACAGTCACCACCTCCTTTCTTTTTAATAAGCTCGTTTTTAATCCTCGCCTCAATCCTCGTCTTCATCATCAACCTCTTCTTTTTCAGTAGTGTCAAGGCCACAATCTTGACAGACTCCCTCTTCATCTAATTCACCACCACAGTCAGGACACTCCGCCATAGTCTTCACCTCCTTTCAATCACTAAAAAACTCCTCAAAATCTAGCTTGAGGAGCTAAAATCCAAAAAGGGCAGAATATTTAGTTTTTTCTTCATGTTTTTTGCCCCGTTTTTCGAGGCAAAAATAGCCTGCCAATAGATAATCCTATTTAAGAAGTTTTGTCAATAGCCAATTCAAGGCTAAATTAAGATTCCATCCTGAAGTAAATTCCAAAACCAGCCAAAACGGCTGCCACCAAAAGCCATTGGGTTGAGGCTAGCCAGAAATCGCTACCCGTCGCTCCGAAAGCAGCTAAAAAAACACTAATCAGTGAACCAACCATTAAGAACTGAGAAATCTGTCTCACCTCTTTCTTCTTTATTTTCAATTTTCTCACCCCCTTCTTAATTTCCATTATATAACAAAATTAAAAAGGAAAAAGGAGAAGGTTTTCTGTTAAACTAAACCAAAAAGCATGGCCAGACCCAAACCGAGAATAATCAATCCAGCAACTAAATGAAGATAGCGGATATTTTTATCTTTCCAACCAGAAACACTCTCAACCGTCGTAAAGCCAATAAAACAGGCGATGGTTATTGCTAACATTGGCAAGATAAAAATTAAATTATAAAGCAAAAGCCAAGGAATAGTCTCAATAAGATCTAGAGAACAAAGAATTCCTCCACAAATAACATAAGGACCAATCGTACAAGGAAGTAAAAAGATAGTCACTAAAGCACCAGCAACAAAAGCGCCTTTTGGGCTAGCAACTTTGAAAAACAAACTTCGAGCCTTAGGTCTAAGAAAAACTGGCATTTCCGTCAAAAAGCCACCAGGTTTATAACGGATAAAATCTTTAATGTTTAAAATTCCTAAGATAATCGCCACCAAACCTAGGGCCCGATAAAGCCAAAGGCGAAAGCTGGCTAAAACCTGGATTATTTGAAAAAACTTAACAATAACCAAACCATAAAGAAAATACATAACAAAAACTGAGAAACTAAAAGCTAAACCTGCCAAAAGAATGTTAACTCGCTTTTTAGGGGCAAAGGCTAAAATGGCGAAAAGCAAAAGAACAAGGACTGCTAAAGCGCAGGGATTAATGGCATCAACAGCAGCCAGGGAAAGAACTTTAGGTAAAGTAAGTTCACTCGGAATAATCTTCCTAGACTGTTCGTCTTCTATTGAGATAGATTCTGGAAATATCTTAGGCTTACCAGGCAGACGAGTAAGTTCAAGCTCATTGAATTTAACTGAGGAGCCATCAATTAGAGGACAAGAGTTGCCTTGGTGCTCTTTTATTAATTCCTCAAGATTATTAAGGATTGCCCTTTCACCATTGATAAACTTCTCTTTCCCAAAAATTATTAGAGGAATCCCTAAACCTGAATTGTAAACATCATTATATTTAGCCAATAAAGGCGCGTTTTCTTGCTCTTGATAGATCTCGTATTTAATGACCGCCAGATCAGAATATTTCTCAGGTAGTTGTTCTAAAACGACTGGATCGGTTTTGGCACAATGAGGGCAACCAATACCAGAAAAATAAACAAGACAGGTCTTTTGTCCATTTACGGCCAGACTAGGAGAAGCCAAGAGGCCAAAATAAAAAAAGAAAAGAAGCAAACCAAGAATTATTCTCTTCATAATCAGTTCTTAAGGATAAAAGATTTTCTTCTAAAATTCAACCCTTCCTGTCAGTCTCGATTCTAATTGCCTTTCCTTCAACCAAACCTTGACTGACTTTCTTACGAGCTGAAGTTAAAACTCTTTGAAAAGTCGACTGGGATATCCCCATTTTTTTTGCTCCCCTAACCTGATCCAAGCCTTGAAAATCAGCCAACCGTAAGGCTTCTAGCTCATCTGTCTCCAAATTGACTTCTTCCAAAAAACGCAAAGGAATCCCTCGGGGTTTGAAATAAGTCACCCCTGGCCGAAAACCAATCATTCTTGGTCTTTTTGGTCTTGGCATAGTATAATCAAAGCACGGCGGGGGCTGACTAGATTTCTCTAATCAGCCCTCCCTTTATTCGGTAACTTGAAGCTCCTTTTTCTCCTTGGCCACGTCTTCTAATTCCTCTTCTAAAGCTTGTTTGTATTCTTTTAGAGCTTCTAATTGGTCCTTTTTTGTTTGGGGCCATTTCCAGCCAAAGTATCTACCTAGGCCTCGGCCCGGACCAAACCTTGCCCGCCAATCCAAACCCAGTCCGCATGGCCCAAACCCACGGCCGGTAATTGGGCCCTGGCCCAAAGGACCAGTTCTCTCAAATCCTGGCATATGTTTCACCCCTTCCCAAACCTAAATTATGAATATATACCCATTATAAAGGGTTTGAGAGGCGATGTCAAGAGTTATCAGCTCTTCTTTCTTCTTCTTGAAAGTTTGTTAGGATTATTTGGTGGTCCAAAAAGAAGGCGACGAAAAAGCTTGCTGTCAACAAGTAATTCGCTAATCATCGCAAAGGGTAAAGCCACTAAAAAAGCCACTTTAAAAACATGAGGAGTAATCACGGCGTCAGTGGCAAAGTGAATCGCCAAAAGATCCTCAGTCACTCCCATCACTACTCCGATAACAAAGAATTCAAAAAAGCGAATAATAATTCTTCTTTTGGTCTTGGGCCCCATTATTTTCAGTTTACACTTTTTTCTTTTTTTTAACAAATAAAATAAAAGGATCCCCGATTGGTCCTCAACCAGAGATCCCCATTCTTATTTTTTGATTACTATTGATTATTTCTTGGCTTTAGCTTTAATAGTAATCTTTTTAGGTTTTGCCTCTTTGGCGATTGGGGCTTTAATAACCAAGACGCCATCTTCCATGTTAGCTTCCATTTTGGCTGGATTAACCGCCCTCGGAAGAGTGGTGCAATAATCAAAAGCAGTTGCTCGGCGTGAACGGTAAACAACCTTCTTTTTCTTTTTTTCCTCTTCGGTTTCTTCTTCCATGCCCCGAATTCGGAGAACACCGTCCTCAAAAGTGATATCAATCTTGTCTTTAGGAATTCCAGGGACAGCGGCCTTAACCACAACTTCTTTATCAGTTTCATAAACATCCAAGCCTTCTCCTGACATTAATTCTGGCCAGTCTTCGTCTTCAAGCAAAGAAGGAAACCGCCAAACCCAGGGTGAAGGTCGCCAACGAATAATTGCCATAATCTTTTCACCCCCTTCCATTGGCACTCTTTGTTTCAGAGTGCTAATTAAATTATGGTCAGGCGGTTAAACTTTGTCAAGTCCAGCAGATTAGGAGTTTAAGAGAAGCTAGAAACTAGAGTAATTTTTTGTTTTTCTATTTTATTTTTATTGTTATAAGTAAACTTAGCCTTAAACTTTTCTCCTTTTAAGACTCGAGGTAACCAAAGAGCGTCACTGGCCCACATTTCTTGATAAGGAACTTTAGCTATGGAAAACCATCGAGGTCTCATTTCCTCTGACTCAGCAACTTTCCCCATCCATTTTCTAACCAGAAAAATATGGGCGACCCAAGCTCCTCCGCCAGGGATACTAGGTTCAATAAATGTTATCTCCGCTACTTTCTCAAACTCGGTCGGAGAAATATTGAACTCCTCCTTCATTTCTCGCTTCATTACCTCTTCTATTTTCTCTCCCTTTTTTGCCTTACCTCCAGACCCATTCCATTTCCCTTCACCAAAACCTCTTTTCTTCATCCCTAACAAAACCTTTTTATTTTTAGTCACAAAAGCAATCGTCACTCGGGGTAAAGGTTTCATTGTTAATCAAAAATCTCTTTCCTCAAGAGCTATTATGCTAAAACCTCCTCTGTCCTACTCCTGCATTCCACCCTGCATTAACTCGTCTAAATCCACAAAGTTAATGTCAGCCGGGGGGTTGAATTTGGCATCAGTAAAGACAGCCGGGGCACAGCGATATTCGGCCTCAGTCGGCACCGTTACCTGGCCTTCTTGAGTGTATTCTTCAGATGTCTCCCAAAAATCTCCCTCAAAACACATCTTCACTCCTTGTGTCTCACCAGTGCTCCAACTCCACATACAATTATCCTTAATAATCACATAGCCTGTCTTACCTTGCTGGCTAACCTCGCCGTACATCTTTTCACCCTTGACATAGCTAGTTCCTATAAAGTCACCTTGGGTATAAGTACACTTCATCGGCACCCCCCTAGCCACCACGTCTTTGATTTTGCCAACAAATTCCTGACCTTCCTCTCCGGCCTCTTTCTCAACCACACCAGGAACAGTGGGTAACGAAATTCCGCCCTTGCCCTTGCCCAAAAACATCCAAGCACCAACCGCTAAAACTGCAATCACAACCACCACGATAATAATTAAAGGTAAGTTCTTTTTCATTTTTTAACTTCTCACCTCCTTTCTTCGCCTCCGGGGGTGAATAATCGCCCCCAAGAAGATAAAATAAACCTATCAGTCCGTTCCAAGAGATCAAGAAAAGTTCTGACTAAATTAGACTTCTTTCCCTCTTCTACTTCTTCTTTAAAGCTGGCTCCTAAAACCTCAGCCTCTTCATAAAACTTCATTTGGGTTTCTTCTATCTCTTCTCCTAAAACCTCTGGTTGGATTAAAACCTCCTGCTCTTCTTTCTCTTCCTTAGAAATTTCTTCTGGTAAAATCAGGTAGGAGGTGGAGGCTAGTTGTTTCAATACGTTTGTTCCTCGACCATCATTAGCTAAAACCATCGATGAAGGCAAAAACTCGATCTGAGCTAAGCCTGGACTCTTTCCCTGAAAAAGAACTGTGCCGAAGGTGCCCCGATCAGCAAAAAAACCAGGACTGGGCAAACCACCAGTTAATCTGGCATAACCAACCTCATTATTAATCTCTTTTTGAATAAAAATGTTGGCGAATGAATCTTTGGTTGAGATTCCGACCATCTCGATTCTTCGAGAGTCAAAACCTATATCGGCTTGGACAGCGTTAATTGCCTTTTTAATCCCAGCTATTTCAATTTTCATCAGACAAATTTCTTCCAGGCGGCACTGGCTCTTTGGAGGAATAGTAAAAGCAACTGTTCTCGGCGTTGGTGGAAAGCCTAAGTTGAATAAAATTTTGCTTTCAGTAAAGACTAAACCAAAAGCAATCAAAGAAAAGATTAAAATTAGAGAAGCATTAAGAAAAGCCGAAGAAAGAGACTTTGGATTAAGGCCCCCCTTCTTCCGAACCTTCTGACGACACAGAGGACATCGCTCGCCCTCTTTCTTAACCCGACAAGACAGACAAGGAATCTGTTTTGGTGTCAATAACCACCATACTGGGTAAGCAACGGCAATGAACACCCCAAAAAGAGCTAGAACATGAACCAGCAACCAGGAGGCAACAAGGAAAGAAAGAATTTTTAGAAAAAGAGTAATACCTGGTAAAAGTATCATCCTACATAGTATAACAAAATTGAAAAATCCCTTAAATCACAATGGTTGTCGCGATTGATATCGCATTTTCTTGGTTCTTTCTTCTTAGGAGTTTCCCCTCTAGCCTCGGCGACCTCTTTTAGTAAAGCGCTTCTCCATTCATCTACCCAAATCTTTACCGCATTAAAAACCTCAGTTATTTCAATCTTGCCGCTACCATCTGGGTCAAAAAGGGCAACAACTTGAGGAAGAGGTGGAACCGGCACCAAAACCGGCGTGGAAGTCGGAGTGGGAGTCGCTGTGGGTGTTTCGGCAGAAGTCGCTGTTGAAACCGACGTGGTCGCAGGAGCTGAAGTAGGAGTTGGCGTGGGAGAGGGTGTGGGAGTGGGCGCAACGCAGTTGGAGGTGTCAAAAGTACAGGCAATATCGCAACTTAAATCGCCGCTAGCATAACCAAGACTAAGACAAGTCTCTCCATTAAGATCATCACCCTCGCAATCTTCTCCTCCTTCGATAATCTTATTGCCGCAGATGCTGATTTTAATCGTCACATTTATATAATCCACTATATCAGCATAAATAGGAGTCGTTCTCAGCAATACCACTGCAACAGGAGCTAAGCTTAAAAAGAAAGTAAGCAGCATCATGTTTTTTATGAGTTTCATCCATCTCGATTATCTGTTGAAGAAGTTTTACTCCTAGGCTTCTTAAGATTAATCTGTATGTTGAAGAACTTCTTAAGTAGAACCAGTAGGCCAAATATTAATATCACAACTACAACTCTTTGCGGCCAGGGGGCATAGACTTTAAAAAAGGTGACTATTTTATAATAAATTCCCAAGAGAAAGTTTGCTGGCTCAACTGTAAAATAAAGTTTGGCGGCAGCAGCCACACCAATTTTTGTCTGACCCTGCTCTGCTTTTTTGGTTGGATGAGCCTCCAAATAAGCAAAATAATCGCCCGGTTCCATTTTTAGGGGCAAGTTAAGCTTAACATCAACTTGCTGAGTTTCACTCGGTTCCAAGTAAAACCTCTGCGGGGAAAAAATAAACCAAGCTTGCAGGGGCCGGAGCTCAGGTTGTTTTTCGTGATATTCAATCGAAACTTCATAGTCAGAAGGCTCATCTCCGGTATTCAAGACAGTGAAGGAAGGCAATTGATAAATCACTCCTGGTTTTAGCTTCTCATCAACCTGAATTTTGCCGACTCCAACCCCAACACCTATTTTGGCAAGAGCTCGACTGGGCAACAAAGAAAAGATAACAAACAAGGAAAGCGCGGCAATAACTAACTTTCTCATTAAATCGATTATACCAACAATGAAGAGAAAAACAAACCGAGAAGAATTTTAGCTGGCGACTGCCTGAACTGTCACATCAACCGATTGCTGAGTAAACACCGTAGAAGGATTAGGGGTGTTTATCTGGAGCTGAAAGTCAACTGTGCCGCTTTCCGCCACACTGGCCTTGAGTGTTTGATAGCTAGTAGTAAGAGCGGTATAATTAGTTAGCGGCGTCGTGCAATCATCGTCTGTGTCATTACAGAAATGGTGGGTGTACGTATCACTTCCGGCAGTACCAGCTAATGTCCAGTTAGCAGAGTTTTGCCCTTTAATATTAATGGTGGAGGTAATGTTTCCGTCGTTAGTGGCGGTTTGCATATCATTTACTCCGGCTGGAAGAGTGTTTTGCGTTGAGTTTTGTCCGAGTGTTTCGTAACCAATAGAACCGTCAGAAACAGATACGGCAATATTCTGAACTGTAACAGTGGCCGTCACCGTAGCAGTAGTAGCAGCTTTGACTATTCCGGAAGATGTTACTATAAAAAAGGATGTAGCTAACAAGAAAGCTAGTAGTGAATATAAATATTTTTTCATTTTTACACCTTGATAATTTATATTAAATAAACCTGAAAAGATTTGTCAAGGAGTAGTTTTACGAACTCATTGTTGGACTGCTTGAATGGTAACATCAACTGACTGCTCAGTGAATACGGTGGATGGATTGGGAGTGGTGATTTGTAATTGGATATCAACCGTGCCATTGACAATAATTCCCGTATCAAGCGCCTGATAGCTGGTGGTTAAAGCCGTGTAATTGGTGGGTGGCGTGGTACAATCAGCAGTCGTATCGTTACAAAACTTATGAACATATTGGTCAGAACCGGCAGTACCAGCTAATGTCCAGTTAGTAGAATCCTGGCCTTTGATATTAAAATTTTCGGTTACATTGCCGTTATTTTCGGCCGTTTGTATATCATTTAGCTCACCGGGAAGGGTGCTTTTTGAAGTGTTAGCCGCCATCATTCCATAAGCAATCGTTCCATCAGTAGTAATAGTTACGGAAACAACGGCAGCCTGAATCGTAATTACTCCCGGCGAATAGTCATTCACATCAGGATTCACACCATCAGTGGCAATACCATAAACATAATAATCTCCAGGCGTCATACCAGTCGTATCCCATGAACAGATTGCTCCCGTGCCTTCTGCTTGATCCTGACAGCCGGTGATGGCCGTACCATCCAGACCGGAACTATCGGAATCATAATAAAAATCAACCGTCGCTACATCTTCTGCATCTGATAAATCATAGGTGATATCGTAAGACTGACCAACAACGACCGTATCGCTCACTCCGTCCGGCTGGGAAATGGTTAAAGAAGGCGGATTATTGGAAACTTCCCAGGTCAAAATACATTTACCATTAGCGCCACTTCCGCCGCTTTTACTGCCACCCGTTCTTCCTCCACCTCCCCCACCACCTCCACCAGGCGCCACTCCCGGGTCACCATTACTATTCACATTACCTCCATTACCCCCATCGCCACCATCAGCAACTCCGGAGGCGCCGGTTTGACTGGTAGCTGATGTTCCATTGGAACTCGCGCCCGCGCTTTCTCCTCCTCCACCACCAGCAGTCCCACTCCCTTGGTATCCACTTCCGCCGTCATATTTTGTGGTGCCGGTGCTGGCACTTGCCTGTCCGCCTGTTCCGCCACCAGCGCCTGAACTGGTGCTTTGTCCGCCGGCTCCTCCTTTAGCCAAAACACTACCGGCATCGCCATCGAAAGAAGAATCGCCGCCGGCCGGTCCGTCTCCCGTACCACCACTTCCGCCAACTCCCACAGTAACAGTATATCCAGTGCTAGGAGTAACTGTTATCCCCGTTGTTTTGGCGTAGACTCCTCCACCTCCACCTCCGCCACCAGTACCACTTTTAACATCGCCGCCGCCGCCAGCCCCCCCAGCCCCCCAGCACTCAACATCGACTGAAGTTACACTCCCGGGGGCAGTCCAAGTGTCAGTTGACGTAAACTCTTGACTGTCCGCCCGCGCTTCCTTAATTTTTGGCGGAATCTGAGGATTTTGCCAAATCCGTGGCCAACCGGCAAAAAACCAAACCGATATCAAAAGAAGGATTAAAAAGGTTCTTAGTGGTCTTTTTACCCGCATAGACTACTCAATTATACCTTGAAGTTAATAATAGCGAAATAACAAAATTATGCCAGGAAGTTTCAGTCGGAAACCCAAAAGACGATCTCCCAAGAACAATTCAAAAAGGAAACTCGCTCCGGCGGGCAAAATCAAATCATAACCTAATTCCTTTTATAAATCGCCAACCCAGTTTTTTAAAGGACTCAATTTTCTCCCCTCCTAACTGATTTTATCTTACCCAAATCAAACAACTCAATAAATCGAACTCTTTTGGAGTCAACTTGACGAAATTAGAAGTCAAATCAAAGGTTCAGGCCTTTGGCGGTCGAGCTTCATTAACAACCATCTTTCGTCCCTGAAAATCCTGACCATTAAACATTTCAATCGCTTTTTTTGCTTCTTCTTCAGTGCTCATTTCAACAAAGGCAAAGCCTTTTGATCGGCCAGAATACTTGTCAGTTATCACGGTCGCACTAGCGACCTTGCCAGCCTGAGCGAAAAGTTCTCCTAGCTGCTCTCCGGTAACACCGTAGTCAAGATTACCGACATAAAGTTTAAGATTCAATTTATTCACCTCCTTTCTTAATCATGGAAATTTCTTTGGAGACCAGCCTTGCCGCTAGGCAGGCCAAAAGGAGACCAAAAGAAAAACCAGACATTAACGAAACAGATACTAGCAAAAATTATATAAAAAAGCAATGTTTTGTATTACGACAGCATTGCTGACTATATTCTTGTTAATTAAACGAGGAATTAGTCTTCTTCTACCTCAGAAGACTCTGGAGCCTTGTCGTTGCCTATGATAAGAAGAAAGTCAGCCTCACTTGGAAGAGTTTCTCCTTCTGGAAGGGAGCTAATTTTAACCCCGAGAACACTGGCAATCTCCTGAGTCTCATTTTGCCTGTCACCGATCAGGTCAACTAAAAGAGTCTCTTGGTAGTCAGTGCCTTTGGCATTGGCTCTTGTTTTAATCTCTACTCCAGGAAAGTCCTTTTTGAGCTCGGTTTCCATAAGCCTTGTCAAGCCCGCAACCTCGGTCCCATTGAGAAGAACAAATCTCATTCTTTTAGTTTCCTCCTCACTCTCCTGACTCTGGACGTTTATGGTTTCTTGGTTCTGAATATTGACTGTCCCAACCTCAATCACTCTGTTCTCAGACGGTCTGTAGAGTATAACCTTACCTGCATCAGCGTAAATGAGCAGTTTATCTCCTTCCAAGGCATTATCAAAAAAGACTTGTCCTTGTAATTGCTCCTTATCCGAAACCGTGGCCACTGTCGGATATTCATCTTCTGGTAAAGTAATCAAGCTCCCTACCCGGGCAATCAGTTCTTCTTCTTCTTCTTTAAGGATAGAAGGGCCTTTAATCAACCCCAGGATCTCAGGGTTTTTCCTGACAATATTAACGGTCAATAAAACACTGAGGGCCATTAAAATAACGACAATGATCATGCGCAATGATAGCGGAGAAAAGATAGCTTTACTAATCGCTGAAAGGACTTTTTTCATAGGCTTGCCTTCTGTATATCATACCTTTTTCCTTTTTGCAAGTCAGTATTATTTCTCGACCGCTTATGATACAATTAGCCTCAAGTGAAAGATATTTTAAAACCAGGGGCAAAAATCCTAATTCTCCTGACCCTATTTCTGATAGGTTACTACTTTTTTATTCTTGGGCCAAGGCTTGCTATACCTGAAAAAGCGGCTCAATTGGAAAAAGAAATTGGCCAGCACTACTTCAATCTTCTCCAAAACAGGCTCGCTTTTGTTGAGTTGACCAGGCTTAACCCAGGTTCAGCCGCTTTTAACTTAGAAAAATCAAGCCTCGTAGAAACAATTCAAAAAACAAATCAAGAAGGCCAAGAAGCATTAAAGAAAGCGGGTGAACTGCCCAAAGTAAACCAGGAGTTCTCGGAAAAGTTTCCAGAGCTGATTGAGAAAACCAAGCAGGTCTACCAAAAGCAAAACCAACTATTAGAAAGAGTCTTTAAGACTAATTCTTATGAAGCCGGCATTGAAATTATTAAATCTGATGAATCAGTTGAGCTCCTAACCCAGGAAACAAACCTTATCTTGGAATATCAATACTGGCTGGCCAAAATTGATGACTTGAGAAACAAGTATTAGGAACGACGAGGTCTCCCTCCTGGGTCTAGTTTTCTTACAACTCATTATCCAATTCTGCTGCAGGCGAAGCTTCAGCCGAAGGGGTCGCCTCCAGTTCCTGTCTTATTTCTTCTTCGGTCACTACTATCGGCTCTTCTTCTGGAGTTGGTTCTTGAGTCGGTAAAGGCAGCTCAGGTGAAGAGGTAACCTCAGCTGCCAAAGAAGGTCCCTCTTTCTTCTCATCCTCCACGCCATTTAAAGTTATATTTCCATTCTCAAAAGCAGGATGTTTAGCCGCAATTCCAGTGGCAATTTCTCGTGTTTCCTGGCTACTAATTGAATAAACAATTGCTCTCCAGTTACCATCAACATCTTGCCTGGCATAGACAATGTTATCCCCCTCAATATTGGCATTCACCGAAACATCGCCACTTGTTAACTGTTGAGTTGATTTGCCATCAAACAAAAACAATTGCCACCTATCTTCAATCCATTTTTCCCAAACTATTTCTCCCTTTCTTGATACTTTTGGTTTTAAATTCGTCCCGGAATTCGTGATCTGGAGTGTAGTTTTTGTCGGAATATGATAAAGATAAATTTGTCCAGCCCCATTTACATCGCCAGCCCAGACAATATATTCACCTTTCGAATTCGCGTGCCGGCTGTTTTGACCTTCTGGAGAAACATAATTTTTCTTTCCTTCAAAAAGATAATAAACTCGCATAAATCCATCTTTTGTTTCTTCGCCCACCTCTACATTATTTGAGGCAAGATAATCAAGAAAAACTGCTTGTCGCTGGCTAATTTGAGCCAGAGTTGGCCGTACAGCCACAAACAATAGGCTCGCTATTACAAACGGAACCAGCCAAGATTTTATCTTTTCATTCATAAATCAATCTGCCCACCAAAAACCTTTTTCAGAGCCGCCGACAAATATATTGCCGTGTCTTAATAAGTCCCCTGTACCAGGTTCTGTCTCGAGAGTGGGACAGTTGGTATAACTATCAAAAACAGTCCCGTCTGACTCAATGACTCTAAATGTATATTGAGATGCACTCGAAGCGCTCGTCCCCACAATATGGAAATCATATTCTATTTCTTGACCCGTAGTGGCACTGTTGGGGTTAGTCCCAGTCGGGTTTGATTTGATGTACTCCTCAAGAACATTGGAAACTGGAGAAAGCCGGCTGACAGTTAAATCGGTTCCGTCGGTAACAGTTGAAGTCGCAAAATCCCAATCTTGACTGGTACCAACGTCAGTCCAGCCAGAACCCGTACAGTCTATAGAGGTTTGCTTTTTGAACTGCAACTTAAATGCCGTGTCACTTGCTGGTAAATCAGTGGTATTAACCGTAAAGTTAACCCTCAAACGCAGCTCTTGGGTGGTACTTGGCGGATCATTGCTGACTGGCGTTGCCGTAATCGCTGTATCCTGGGCAATATCAGGATCTCCCCAAGGTTCAGTGACATCCTCGGCATCTGAATCCACGTACCAGCGATAAGAATTAAGGGTGAAAGTCGGCGCCAAAACCACCTCATTGTAAGTCCCATCCAGCTCAGCCGCTGCCACATAAATCTCGCCACCATCAGGGCCTTTGTTCTGAGTATAAGCCCAATCTAACTTCAAAACCGCTCCATCCCAGGTTGTTTTATCACTCCCGGTTACTGTCGTGAAACTTACACTATAAAAGCCTGCTGTAGTAGTTTGTATTGCCAACTGCTCTTGCGACGTCAAAGTTGTTGTCTCGTCCGACTGGAAAACTTGACCTGTCAAAATAGCAGTATCATCACTAAAAAATGCCGGCGCATTCAGATAAAAATCAATATCTAAAGTGGCCATTGAGCTAAAATCAGCCGGCATATCAGTCAGATTCAAAAACACACTGCCGGCAGCACCATCATTGTTAATATAATCACCAGTGTCTGGTGTATCTGGATCATCATCAATAGAAGCATATAAATTAGTAGCTCCATCACCTGCATCAACCACATTAGTTATAGTACCGTCGGGAGTAACCGGCCTAAGGGTAGGCAAAGCAGTAATGGCCTGAACTTCCTTAATTCTTGAATTTAACGGCCAAAGCACAACCATGGCCAGAATAAGCACCAGGCTTATGGCTTTGGCAAATAATTTCTTCTTGTTTTCCATTTTCCTCTTCATTGTACCGGTAATAGTAATTCTTTGAGATTTGCTCATTTACTCACTAATTTCTAGAATTTGGCGTAGTATTCAAGATAAATTCTACCCACTCTGGCATTGGCACTACTGATTGAACCAAGTCTTAGTTGAATGGTCATAATCCCGTTGGCTGCATACGTCCCCCCAGAGCACCCCTGGTCAGTTGTTTTGTCTGCCCAGGTACTGACTGTTCCAGGTTCTATACTCACGGCGGCAATACAATCAGCAGTGTTGGCGGTATCATATATTTGAACTATTTCGATAGTTGTGTTTGCCAAGTTGTCTGAATATGCTTCGGCGGTAACGGCATCACTCGAGGTAAAGGCGTCAAAATCAGCGGGCAAGGGAACGCGGACCCAAATATCATAGTCTTGACTAGTTCCTGTTTCTGAGGTGGTCCAGTTGTAGTAATTTTTCCAGTTAGTGGCCGTCTCGTTATCTGATGTCATTGTCCCTGTATTATTTGAGCCATCTCCTGTTAATGTTGCTCCGGCATATTCAGGCGACAAAGTAATTCTTTTAGTTGGCCTGGCCGTGCCAGCATAAGTTGGTCCGCTGGTTTCATCAACCTGGAAATAATTGGTGGCGTCTCCCAAACGGACAATGTTGCTGGCGTTGATGGTCAAGGTACCATCTGAGGTAATGGAATCAGAATTAACCGCCAAAGCACCAGCCACAATGGTTATACCTCCATCAGTAACTGAAGCCCCTCCTGAGGAAACCGTCAAAGTATCAGCTAAAGTCAACCCGCCTGTGCCACTAAAATTAGTTCCTGATGACCCAATATTCGTGAGTATGTAGCTAGTGTTCAGATCAATATTACCAGCGGCAGTAAAAGCCCCAAGAGTGTCGGTAGCATTATCAAAAGTAATCCCGCCATTAGCGGCAATTGCTCCTGAAGCAGAAATAGTCGTAAAAGCGCCAGTAGAAGTAGAGTTAGAGCCAATCGCCGTGCCATCAATATTGCCACCATTTATATCAACTGTACCTGCAGTCAAAGTCCCCGAGTCGGTTAGTTCGCCAAGGGTAATACCGGAATCAAGCAGATCAAGTTCGATGGAAGCAATAGTGGCCGCTCCGGTAACAATATTGTTGGTGCCAATATTAATCGCGTTGGTAATGTTGGCGTCAGAAGCATCAATCGCATCAACAATTCCGTCGGCCAGGGTTCCAGAAACAGTAATCAGAATGGCGTCATCAACTACGGTTGAACCAGAAGCTGAGGTATCAGCATTGTCAAGCCTCAAAAGCGCTTCAGTATTAACATCCGCTGTTTGTGCAGTAATCGTATTGATAATTGACATCACTCGTTGGGTAGTGATCGATCCAGCGTTGTTATTGAAATTATTAGTCCAAGCGTCAAGAGCTCCAGTCGCTGTCCAGCCCATAGTTGTGGTGTTGGCTGCATGAGTAAGCGAAAGCGGTCCTGTGGGATTAGTCAAGTCACTCCAGGCGCCTCCACCACCCCCAGTGTCAAGATTGGTAATGCTGCCGTTTTGACACTTTTTCAGGGTGGTATCACCGGAATTGGCCCAGATAAAGTAATCGCCGGCGCCACAGGTTGGATTGGTGGCCTCTTCAATAAATTCAAGATAATCATTACCGCTGGCATCACCAACAGTAATTTTTGTATTCGCGGTTAAAGTGGTTACCGTGGCTGCCGCTGGGCTACTGGCGCCAATGGTCACACCATCAATATTTCCCTGGTTAATATCAACCGTGCCGGTGGTCACGGTCAGGGTCCCAGAGTCAGTTAGTTCACTTAAGTTAACACCAGAATCAAGAAGATCTAGTTCGGTCGAAGCTAAAGTAGTCGCCCCAGTAGTAATGTCATTCGTCCCAATCGCCAAAGCGGTGCCAATCTCCGCATCCGAAACATCTACGGCGGTGGTGATCGCTGTTGATCCTGCCCCGGTGATAATGACACCGGCAGTCATCGCCTGGGTGGTGTCAGTGTGATTAATCGCCAAAGCAGCATCTAGAGAAGCAGCGCCATCGCCAGTCTCAATCACCAGGCCCCGAGCACTACCTGAGGAAGAAGTGTCGTCAATAATCGTGATTTGGACCGCATCAGCGCTATTTGTGTCCGTTATTGTGGCCGAAAGAGCAACTACATCAGTGGTGGAAGCAGTCGTATTACTAATGGTCAAGTTTTCTGTTCCTCCAAAAGTCAAGTCAACGTCGGTGTTAAAGGTAACTGCGCCATTAGCCGTTAAGGCTTCTGAAACCGTTAAAGCCCCGGCATTGGTGGTCGTGATGCCACTAGCCCCAATCGTAATACCTGAGCCAGCCGCCGCTCCTAAAGCCAAGGTGTCACCTGACTCATCAATAAAGAACCAATTGGTGGCCCCGTCCCAGATACGAAAATCACCAGTATCAGTCCCGGAACCAATCGCAAAGTCAAGATTGGCACTGGTGGCGGTAACTGAAAGAGCTCCTTCAGCCGAAGTGATCGAAATCGTGTTCCCAGCTTCATAAGCTTGTTGAAGGGTAGAGGCGCCGGCTGAAGAATTAATCTCGGTCACCCCAGTTGAATTGCCTACATACAACTTCTCATTATCACTGTCCCAACAAATAAGGCCTTCGGCGGTTTGGTTTGAGCAATCCGTACTTTGGACCAGTTTTAGGCCCTCAGTCGCCGTATTCGGCGTCACAGAAGAAAAGTCGATTAAATCACCATCAGCAAAGGTAATGGTGGCCGCCAAATCAGTAGCGCTGACAGTATTATCCAGGATTTCGTCGGTATTAATCGAACCATTGGGCAGCTCAACTTCAGCATCGCCAGTACTATTAGTAGTTAGGGTAATTGACTCCACGTTGGCGCCGCCAATGGTAATTCCACTCCCGGCCGCTCCCCCCATGGCTAAGGTGTCACCTGACTCATCAATAAAGAACCAATTGTCAGTGCCGTCATAAATGCGGAAATCACCGGTGTCAGTGCCACTCCCCACGGTAATATCAAAGTTAGCCGAGGTCGCGGTCATCCCTAAAGCCCCTTCCGCCGAAGTAATAGAAATAGTATTACCAGCTTCATAGGCCTGTTGAAGAGTCGAAGTGCCTCCGGACCCAATCTCCGTCACTCCAGTCGAGTTGCCAACATAAAGTTTTTCATTATCAGAATCCCAACAAATTAAACCCTCGGCGGTTTGAGCGGTACAATCAGTCCCTTGAACTAGCTTTAGCCCTTCGGTGGCAGTGTTTGGGGTAACAGAAGAGAAATCAACCAAATCACCATCAGTCCAAGTAATCGTGGCGGCTAGTTCAGCGGCAGCGACTGCCCCAGAATTAATGGTTAAACCACCCTGAAAACTACCGGAGATGTCAGCCGAGGCTGGAGATTCGTCAACATCCACATAATCATCATCCAAAGTGGTGGTATAATTAGCAGAGGTTAAAACTGTGCCCGTGGTTCCGGAAAAAGTATACGTCGCATTTGCTCCCAAATCGCCCACCTCTAAAGTACCGTAATAAGTATCACCGGCGCTTTCTTTAATCTTTAATTCACTACTGGCATGATTTAAAACAATGTCAAAAGCACCGCTTTGACTCCAATCAGCTGTTAAGTCTCCTAAGGCCACAGCTGGTTCCCAACCTTCCCCAGCTGTACCGGTAATATCAATACCGCTCCCCCCCGTTACATTGTCAATATAATTGCCGGCGGTATCCGTTCCTAAAGTAAGTTCTGAAATTTCGGTTGAGCCAATGCAATCTGTACAGGATAAATCGGTCGCCGTAATCGTCCCTGTTCCTGAACTCGAAAGACTGCCACCAGTGCCAATCACTAAGGCATTGGTATTGGTGGCGGCGCTAACTCCAGAAAAAGCCACCGCATCAGCAGTAATGCCACTCAGACCAGTGGCCACGCCAGCAGCGGAAATACTCCAGTCATCGTCGGTTAAAGAAACATTGCCAGCAATGGTGACCGTATCATCGGTGGCTCCGCTTTGGCCAATAAGAATCGTGTCTGCCGAGGCATCATTAGCGGTAATGTCGCCATTAATCGTCAATGTGCCGCCAAACGTCCAATCACCAGAAACTGACTCTGACTGGCCTTTTCTGGTTAAGCCGGAACCAGTGTAATCAATGGCGATGTCGGCCTCATTTTCTGCCTCGCCGGTATCCAGGGTGACACTAAAATCGCTGCTAAAATCTAAAGAGGCCGCGGTGGTAACCACATCAACATTGTTTTTCTCAACCACGGAGATTCCGGAACCGCCGGCACCAGAGTCATTGCCACAGGCCCAAACTTTGGTTGTCTCGTTCCATTTAAGAATCTGACCAGCACTACAACCTCTTAATAAAGAGAGCTCTTCGGAATCAAACTCGAGCCCGGAATTGGAAGAGGTCGTCGTTGTCTCGCCAGAAGAAGATAAGGTGACGGCTCCACCGATTTGGGCCCAAGAACTGCCATCATAAACCAAAACCTGATCGCCTGAAGTATCATAAGCCAAAAAGCCTTCGCCTGAGGAGGGCGAACTGGGGCTGGCTGATGAGACATTAGGTAATATTAAGCCCATCTTTGATGTAGTTGAGTGATCAATTGCCGAAAGATTAAGAAGGTCGCCATCTGCAAAAGTCAAAGTTGCCGCCAAGTCAGAGGCAGAAATGGTGTTATCGGCAATTTTTCCTGTTGTTACCAAGTTATCGGCTAATTTCGCCTCAGAAATGGTGCCGTCTTTAAGATCCGCGGCGGTGATAGTTCCATCTTCAATTTTGGCCGCGTTGATCAAGCCGTCGGCAAGATCCTCGTTCTTAATAGTATCATTCAGTATCTTACTACTAGTTACTGCATCAGTGGCTAGATCATCAGCCGTTATCGAAGAATCCGAAATTACTCCCCCAGAACCACCGCTAATTATTGCTGTAGGCAAGTTTAAGGCACTAAGGCGCAGAGCTGGAATCCGCCCTCCAGCAACAAAATAAGCTAAATCTCCCTCTTCATCTCCAGGAGCTTTGCCCCGAACTGTCTCGGCATTAAGGTTTTGAACGATTTTTGTTTCTTTAATCTTCAGAAGCTCGGGCTGAGTAATATTGAGGGCGACTTTTGGAACCAGATTGCCTTCTTCGTCAAATTCAAAAACCTGGTTAATATCTCTTATTCCTTTTTCAGCAAAAGCAAGTTTAACTTCATCAACGATGTTACTCCCTATCTTAGTTAAAAAGCTGCTTACTTTTGTTAAAACCCCCTGAGTCTCATCGGCTATTCCTAAAACTCTAGCAGTCTCCTCACGAAATTGCTGTTTAGACCCAGACCAATGATCTTGTAGGTATCTAAACGACAGGGATGAAGTCAAGATTAAAAGGAGGCCAAGAGCAACCTGGGCGAAGGAGAATTTTGGTTTTTTAAAAGACCGGCCCAGATTTTTCAACTCTAAAATTGGCAGGCTTATCCTTATTTCTCGTTTCTCTTTGACCGGGACTTTTGGAATAAACTGGGGGACTCTCTCAATTGAGGGTTTGAGATTAAGGAAACTACTCAGTGTCTCTTTGGTGTAGGCTCGCTCCCCCCTCTTATTTCTGGCTGGTCTAATCAAGCCCCTCGCTTCATAGCGTCTCAAAGTAGAAGCGGAAACTCCAAGCTTTTCGGCTGCCTCTGAAATCGTCAAAGGCTGAGTCTGTTTAAACCGCACCAATTCTTTCAGAGAAAAATAACGATTTTTACCATCTGGCCTGACAGAGTGAAGCTTGCCAGACTTGTCCCAACGTCTAACTGTATCAATAGAAACGCCAAGAATGTCAGCCGCTCGACTGATAGGCAGTAAATCTTTCATTGTAGCCCAAAGGGTGGGTTTTCCTCACTTTTATTTTAACGAACTCGATGGATAATTTTGCCTATGTAGTGATTAAGCGATGCCTAGGTAACCCTCTTCCATTTTAAGCACTTCTACGCGGATTTGTCAAGAGCCATTCTAGGTAGGAATGACTAAGCCTTGCATAGGTGAAAAACAGAAAATTTTCTGAGTCAAAAAGACAAAAGGTTTGCGGAGTAACTAGTAACTGGCTCCCCCTCGTGGATGAAGTTAGAACTTCTTTTACCTGGATGCAATTAGCAGGTATAAACCTGCCAATGAAAGCATAAGGCCAGTCAAATATTTAAGATTTACCCCCTCTTTAAGAAAAATAATTCCTAATATGCTCGCCAGCAAAACAATACCTATCCTTACTAAAGGAACTCCAACCGAGAGGTTTGTTCCAGTGGCAAACATTTTGAGAAAGAAAATAGTGGCAAATCCAATGGCCGCACCAGCTAAAGTGGAGTAAATCATTCCGCCTGGCTTAGTTTCGAAAACCTTTTCTCCTTGGAATTTAGAATAAAAAATAAAAACCAAAAGAACAATTGTAGAAACAAAATTAATAATAAAACCGCCCAAACCAGCGTGAATCTTATCGGAAGATAACTTAATGAAAAAATCCATTAAAGAGTAGAAGACAATCGTTGCTAGAGCGAAGGTCAACCAATTCATACTTTCAATTATACCAAAACAAAAAGCCCAATAAACTGGGCTTTCCGAAACTGGCTCCCCCTAAAAGACTTGTTCTGCAACCATAAGTTAGAGTTTGATTTTAGCTTGGATGATCTTCTAAGGCTTAGGTTTGACATAAATCACAGCCTTCGATGCTTTTAATTTGTCCCCTGAAGTGGAGTTAAATGGTATTGGGTAAACGAACCACCATTTGGATATTCAGTAACAATAGGAGTAACCAGCACCAAATCACCCTCGGTGATGCCATGGCCAAAGGGCAAAGGAAATTCCGCTACTTTCCTTTTGTCATCCATTACAACTCCAATCTCTACGGACTCGCCTCCCTTAAGAGGGTAAAGTTTTTCAATCTCAGTTATTTGGGTAACAAAGGGCTCTCTCTCAGAAACCATGCTTTCATCTTGGAGTGTTTCTTTAGTACCCATAGTTTAAATTATATCATAGAACGGGAATGATTTCAATGAAAAACTCACTTAAAATCCATAATTCGGGATTTTCTGTTGTTAGCTTCCCATCGTGGATAAAGTTAGAACTAGTTTTCTACCTGATTTTGTCTAATTGACTACGTCTTGAGGTTTGCCTCCTACTATTGCTTTTATATTCCCCACCCAAATTTTAATAAGGTTTTCAAAAGCATCTTTTGTATAACCTGCCATGCTGGGTAATGGCAAAACATTTCCTTTATACTTTGCTGGGGGCTTAAGATCTTCACCTTCTAACGCATAGCCGCCGATTTCCTTCTTTCGGACTTTTTCGAAAACGTAATCTTCATCCCAAAGCGCCCTTACCCTGTTTATGCCAACTAAAATAGCAGTTGGCTTCATTAAGTCTAATCTTCTATGAGTGATGATTTTCTTTGTTTGGCTGTTTTCTGCTAGAGCAGGCATAATTAAGTCGGCTTGTTTGAAAAGCTTATCAATTCCAACATATTTAAATCTTTTGTCTCGAGATTTTCTCGACCAATAAATTACGTTCATACCAATACCCTGACATAGTTCTGCCATTCTCGTTCCGATTCTCCCTAAACCAACAATGCCAGCAGTTTTTCCTTTGAGCATCATAGGTAAAAAGTCATCAACGCTGTAACTCCAATTATTTTAAATTACTATTGGTAAACCCCTTGCAACATTGATCGCCATGCTTAACGCATATTCTGCTACTGTATCGCTGGACCATCCAGACACATTACAGGCAATTATCCCCATCTTCTTTAATTGATTAGGCTTAAGCCAGTCAAAGGAGGTTGATGAGGTGCATATTGCTTTTACGTTTGGCACATCCTTTAGAGACATAGCATCCAAGTCCCAATTAAATACTTTTGGGTCAACTCCAAGCACTTTTTCTTCCTTGTCCTTTTTCAATTGCTCAATTTCGGCCAATCGGCCTTTATGTCGGATAATTACTACTTTACCTAGAGGCTTGAGTTTATCTAATAAATCCTTCGATGGGGTATCTTCTTTAGTTGAAACTATGAAATAAAACTTCATTGCCCTTATTCTACCAAAATACGCTTTCTGACAAAAATTCTGCTTCTCAAACAAAAACCTTAACATCCATATCTATACATTGCCAGAAGACACTCTGGGAAGGTTATATTAAGAAGCTGGTGGCTCCCCACTTCGCAATTTACTCTGTATAAGCTCTTCCCCAGAGATCTGGTTGCGCAGGTTAAAGAACAAATCCAGGTTCTTAAAGAGATTCTAGAAAAAGAGCCTAGCTATTCAATGGTAAAGGCAACTAACGGACAGTTTTGTAAAATCCCAACTAATTATTAGTTATCTTTCGTATCTAATATCTTGTCGATTACTTCAAGAAACTGCCTATTTACTCTTCTCAATCTTGGGCTGACTCTTATAAATTTATCTCCTAAACCACCAAAGCAGTCTCCATTGACCACTGAGACACCATTCTTATTTAATAAAGCAACAAAGGCTGTGGAAGAGTCAAAGAGACTATTTACACTCACTAGTAAGTTATTTGCTCCTGATGTAATCACTTTAAAACCCTTTTCCGAAAGCTCTTTTGTTAGAAAATCTCTCTCTTTCTTCATAAAACCTTTTGTTTTTCTTATAAAAGAAACATCGTTCAAAGCGATGATGGCAGCCTTTTGTGATATGGCTGAAACCGGAAATGGCTGTGCCACTTTTTTAAGCTGATTGATAATAAATGAGTTTGCAACACAAAAGCCTATGCGAAGCCCGGCTAGGCCAAACCCCTTCGAAAAAGTCCGTAAAACAATCAAATTCCTCAAAGAATTAGTATCGGCCACCACCGATTCCCCACCAAATTCAATATTCGCCTCATCAACTACCACAAGGGCCTTAACTGATTGGGCAAAATCTAATATATCTTTCCTCTTTAAAATCCTTCCTGTTGGGTTGTTTGGGTTACAAAGGAAAATCAACTTTGTTTTGGGTGTAATTTTGTTTCTAATGTCTGATAAATCTATATCAAAACTCTTTGTCATGGCAGAAGTAACCACTTTATTTCCGTTAATTTCAGTTGCGATTCTAAACATCGGAAAAGTGATTTGGGGAATGATAACTTCATCACCTTTATTCAGAACTGCCTCGGGCAACATTTTTATTATCATTTCTGAGCCATTAGCCACGAAAATACTATCAGCATCAATGTTGAGACGATTTGATATTGCCTTTCTTAAACTGGAAGAGTCTGGATCTGGATAGTCAAAGAAATCATTTCTGTTAAGTGATCTCAAAACCATAGTTACCCTTGGCGAACAGCCCAGAGGATTTTCGCTCAAAGAAAGGTCTATCGGTAGTTTTTTACCGAATGCGTACAGCTTCCTGAAACTGAGTTTTTTATTTGTATTCATAATTTTTCCCACTAAAAAACCTCCCGTTTGGGAGGTTGTTCCTAATTCCGTAGCTCTAAATCCTAAAATTAGACCACGAAACTACCAACCTCCCTTAGAGAGGTATAATGCCAATAATAAGCACTGGTAGCTCGTGTAATCATGGTCTTGATTATAACATAAACACCTGGCTTGTGCACTTCAAGACAGATGAACTGATAATTAGTGAAAACCAAAAATAAAACCCTCCATTTTTAAGATATTGAAAATCACTTGACTAGTGTCGACACGGCCTTGCGCGCGTCAGTCAAATGACTCTCTCCATCCGGAGGGTCAGCCAGTAGGCGGGTACTGGCAAATTGGTTCAACTCTTGCGCTGTTTGGGCTTACCCAGTTTGCGCGTGCTTGCCATAAGGACGTCGAACTCTGCCAGTTCTTCAACAACAGCGGCAACGTCGCCAAACTCCTCAAGAGCTTCATTGAAGGCTTGCGTCAGAGCCTCTTGGAGTTTTTGGACTTCTTCGCTAAGTTGTGCTCGTTGAGCCACTTCAAGCTGTTGTTCAAGCAACCGAATCTTGGCTAGTTTGAGCAACTGGCGGAGTTGTTCTACGGTGGCATTACGCGTCTTCGTGGCAGCCCGGCTGGCCCCGTCTCGGATTCTCTTACCTCCGTCTTGAGCATCCCATCTAGCTCGCTCTCTTTCCCAAGCAACGGCTTCAAGGAGCTTCTCACGAAAGTAACTCTCATCCCAGAACCTCTTCTGTTCACCCCTGTGGTACCTGATGGTGTAGTCCACTTCTTGGCTCACTCGCTCAAGGAGTTTGCGAACCCTTCCGCGGAGAACGCCTGCAAGGAACCACCCCAGGATGCCAAAATCGTCGAAAATGACCTTGAGGTCAATCTCTCGACGACGAGGCTCTTCGAGACCGAACGCCATAAACGCCTGGTAGAGACCCACATTGCTATCCTTGGTGGGTATACCCACCTCAGTAACGACTGCTTGAGCGAGTTCCTTCAGGCGTGCCTCTGCCGTCTGGTCTTTCATTTCGCACCTCCTAAACTGTTATTCTTTCGTGCCACAACCACCAATTTGTGTCCCACCCCACTCGTTGGCAGCAGTCAGAAACCGAGTCCTTCAGTCCCTAGCTGCTACCAACGGTGTAGTGTTCTTTCATTTGTAAAAGAACAAGGCCTCTATTAACAAAAATCAGGCTGCTTTTAGCCTGAAATTGTTCATAAAAACAAGCAAATAATACTAAAAATAAAGCCAAAAGTCAATGTTATAGGATTTTATTTTAGACTACAAAACTCCCAGTCTCCTTTGATATTCAAAATGTCTTTTAATGTCTTGCCAGATGGTTTCCTTCTCTTCCTCCCACTCTAGAAAGACTCTATCAAAACCTTTGCCTTGTCTTAATACAGTCTCTCTGCCCAGTCTTCTCTCTTTGTTGGTATCCATGACAAAATAGCAGGCACAATGAGGAAAGGTTTGTTTTATCTCTGAAGCGATTTTCTCAGAGGTAATCATCACATGGGTAACAATGGGGGCTACCTTTAACTCACAAATAACCAGAGGGATTATCAGATTTTTCCTTAATCCTGTCCCGGCGGTTTTGACTAGCTTGCTACAGAACTGGTCTCTTGGCACTTCGTCTTTATAAAAAACAATATCCTGTTCCTGAAACCCGGCTAAAAGTTGCCAGCCGTCTTTTCTTTTGGCAAAGGTAAAATCTCTTAAAATATAGATACATGACTCTAATTTAATGTCTTTGAAGCCTTCTTCTTTTAATTTGTCCCTGAAATATTTAGCGACTTTTTGGTTAAACTGTTGCTCGCTCATTTTAGTTTCCCCAGTCCTTACAAAGCAATTCTGCTTGCTCAAGCACCGTCCTAGTAGCTTTCTCTTGCTTGTCAGGCGGGTAATTGTATTTCTTTAAGAGTCTTTTTATATAGACTCTCAATTTAGCCTGGATGCTCTCTTTAATTGTCCAGTCAATGGTAGTGTTTTTCCGAAGCATATTTACTAACTCCTTAGCCATCTGCTTTAATGCCTTATCTCCCAACTCTCTTACCGCACTCTCGTTATCACAAAGAGCATCGTAAAAGGCCACCTCTTCCTCACTTAACCCCAAATCTTTACCTTTTTCCTTTTCATCTCTAATCTTTTTAGCCAACTCCAGCAACTCAGCAATTACTTGGGCTGCTTCAATAGTCCTGTTTTGATATTTTCTAATTGTTTCCGCCAACATCTCAGCAAAAGACCGGGATTTAACCAAATTCTTCTTGGTCATTGTTCTCAATTCATCGTTTAACATTTTCTTTAGAAGCTCTAAAGCCACATTTTTATGCTTCATATTTCTAACTTCTTCCAAAAACTCCAGAGAGAACCGGGAAACAGAAGTTCAGGGTCTTAGAAATGCCATTAAACAGCTTGAAAATAAAAGAAACCTACTGGAAGACCGTCTTTTGGACCAAACGGTTGATAATGACACCTTTAAACGCAAACATAATGAACTAGCCTTCAAAATCCAAAACCTAGAAAATGATGTAGCTACGATTGAAAATCAAAGGGGTTTTGATATTGACATTATCAATGAAATCTTAGGTCTTACACAGAATCTTTACCAAACCTATCAGAGGGCTAATTTCGAAGCTAAAAAACACTATCTCTCTATTTTCTTTGAAAAATTAGAGGTCAAAGATAAAGAAATCGAAAGAGTAACCTATGCTCCTCTTTTCAACCGACTCCTTACTGCCGAAAAGGCTTGCAGAGTAAGTTCCAACTGGCTCGCCCGATGGGACGATTTTCGAACTTTTGAGTGGGTAAATTTAGTTAAAAACCCCGAGG
>JABAOH010148891.1_pt1 | contig 31462 bp, 21 predicted proteins | sample 7062181 | NCBI WGS metagenome assembly JABAOH01 (sample SAMN14538630, study PRJNA623070) | marine sediment metagenome | biome: marine biome [ENVO:00000428]; feature: marine pelagic biome [ENVO:01000023]; material: deep marine sediment [ENVO:00002113]; isolation source: pool of 5 deep marine...
TACCCGGACTTCAGCGACCGCATGAGCCCGACGGTCTGGGAACAGAGCGGCAAGCCCGTGTTACTCGACAAGGCTGTCGCGAGGAAAAAGGAAATCCTCGCCAGTTATTTCCCGTCGCACATCAGCAGCGAGACGGACACAAGGATTCGGGACGAATTCCCGATCGCCCTCTCGCTCGAGTCAATGCGCCAGATCTGAAAAGTCAGCTGCGAATGCGTTCGTTGTCGGGGTCGTACATCGGCCGCAGCGACGCGACTGCCGCGTGACGGACGCCCGCCACCTCGATCTCGTAATCGCCCTCCGCCAACTTGCTAGCATCTGAGCCGGCCGGCACGCTGACGTAGCCCAGGCCGATACAGGCGCCGAGCGTATGGCCGTATGCTCCCGAGGTCACGTGGCCGACCAGCTCGCCGTTTCGCCAGACCGGTTCGTTGTGATAGAGCAGCGGCTCCGGGTCGGCGAGCCTGAATTGCAGCAAGCGCCGGCTTATTCCCGCGTCTTTTTGCTGCAGCAGGGCCTCACGGCCCGTGAAACCACCCGGCTTGTCGAACTTGACCGTGAACTCGAGCCCTGCCTCGAGCGGCGTGTCCTCGTCCGTGATGTCGTGGCTCCAGTGCCGATAACCTTTCTCGATGCGCAGTGAGTTCAACGCGTGATAGCCCGCATGCGCAAGACCGAAAGCCTCGCCCGCGGCAACAAGCTCGTCGTATACGCCGAGCATGAATTCGGTTGGCACGTAGAGTTCCCAGCCGAGTTCGCCCACAAAGGTGATCCGCGACGCGCGCACCATGGCGAAGCCGAGTTCAATTGCCCGGCTGGTGGCAAACGGGAACGCCGCATGGCTCATATCCGCCGGCGTCAGCGACTGCAGCAGGTCGCGCGAGCGCGGTCCCATGATCGAGATGACGCCCATCGCGGAGGTGACGTTGGTCAGGACGCAGTGCGCGTCGTCGGGGATATGCCGCCGGAGCCAGGACTGGTCGCGGATCTCGGTTTCGGCAGCCGTAACGATCAGGAACGTCTGTTCGTCGAGCCGCGTCACGGTCAGGTCGGCCTCGATGCCGCCGCGCTCGTTGAGCCACTGCGTGTAGACCAGGCGGCCCGGCGCAACGTCGACATCATTGGCGCACACGGTGTTCAGCACGCGCATCGCGTCGCGGCCTTCCAGCCTGAATTTGGCGAACGAGGACTGGTCGAAGAGTGCGACATTTTCGCGCACGGCTTTGTGCTCGGCAGCCGAATACTCGAACCAGTTCTGCCGTCCGTAGCTGTATTCGTACTGCGGCTCGACGCCCTCGGGCGCATACCAGTTCGGCCGCTCCCAGCCAAACGCCTCGCCGTGGCAGGCGCCTGCGCCGACGAGCCGGTCGTGGATGGCGGACTTGCGAACCCCGCGCGACGTTGCGTACTGGCGGTAAGGCCAGTGGGTGGCGTACAGCAGGCCGAGACTTTCGCTGACGCGCTCTTGCAGGTACTTGCGATTGCCCTGGAACGGCATGTTGCGGCGGACGTCGACTTCCCAGAGATCGACGGGGGGATGTCCGTCGCGAATCCACTCGGACATGACTTTGCCGATGCCGCCCGCCGACTGCAGCCCGATCGAATTCAGTCCGGCCGACACGAAGCAGTTCCTGAGCTCCGGCGCCTGGCCGATGTGATAGCGGACATCGGGCGTGAAGCTCTCCGGGCCACAGAAGAACTTCTGGATTCCCGCATCCTGCAATGCCGGGATTCTCTGCATGGCGTCATGCAGCACGGGTTCGAAGTGATCGAAGTCGCCGGCGATCTCGTCGAAGCAGAAATCCTCGGGGATGCCGTCCATGCCCCACGGCTTGGCCGACGGCTCGAAGGCGCCCACGAGCAATTTGCCGGCATCGTACTTGTAATAGGTGCAGGCATCGTAATCGCGCAGAACGGGCAGGTTCGGATCGAGTCCCGCAACCGATTCGAACAGGGCATAGTAGTGCTCGCAGGCATGCAGCGGCACGTTGACACCGATGCTCGCGGCAAGATCGCGCGACCACATGCCGCCGCAGATCACCACGTAGCCTGCCTCGATATCGCCGGCCGGAGTGCTGACGCCGGTTACCTTCGCGCCGTCATGCAGGATTCCGGTGACCTTGGTGTCCTGGAAGATTCGGGCACCGTTGGTCCGTGCGCCCCTGGCGAGCGCCTGGGTGATATCGACGGCGTTGGCATACCCGTCCGACGGTATGTGAATACCACCGAGCACATCGTCGCTATTAATCAGCGGATAGCGCTCTGCGATCTCGTCGACGTCGATCACGTTGACCTCGAGGTCGAAAACCTTCGCCATCGAGGCGCTGCGTCTGAGTTCCTCGAAGCGCTCTTCGTTGGTGGCGATCGAGATAGATCCGCATTGCTTGTAGCCGGTCGCCTGTCCGGTTTCGGCTTCGAGCCCGCGGTAGAGCTCGCTCGTGTACTTCGCGAGCTTGGTCATGTTGATCGATGTGCGCAGCTGGCCGACGAGGCCCGCCGCGTGCCAGGTCGTGCCGCTCGTCAGCTGCTGGCGCTCGAGCAGGACGACATCGGAGAAGCCGAGCTTCGCAAGATGGTAGGCAATCGAGCAGCCGATGACGCCGCCACCGATGATGACGACATTGGCCTTGTCTGGCAGTTCGGCCATCGGTCAGGCTCGCAGTCGTTCGTTCTGCGGGTCGTAGGCCGGGCCTTCGAGGATGCGCGCCACGCGCCGTTCGCCCAGCAGGCTGATCTCGAGTTCGCCGCCGGGTGCGGATAAATCCGGTGGCACGTAGCCGAAGCCGAGGCTCTTGCCCACGGCGTAGCCGTAGCCGCCCGACGTCGCCAGGCCGACACATTCATCACCGGCGAATATCGGTTCGTTGCCGCGCACGTCGGAGTCCATGGCATCGACCTCGAAGTAAACGAGCTGCAGGATACGTTGCGTGTCCCGCTGAGCCAGCGTTGCCGTCTTGCCGGTGAAATCGTCCTTGTCGAGTTTGAGGAAGCGTTCCATGTCGGCGTCGATCATCGTGACTTCATTGGTGAGCTCGGCGCCCCAGCCGCGGTAGGCCTTCTCGATGCGCAGGCTGTTGACGGCATACAGCCCGAAATCGGCAATGCCGAACTCCTGGCCCGCTTCCCAGAGCGCGTCATAAAGCGCCGGCAGGTCATCCATCCGGGGATGCAGCTCCCAGCCGAGTTCGCCGACGTAATTGACGCGCAATGCACGCAGGTCGATTCCGGCGACCGTGATTTCCCTGCCGGTCAGCCAGCCGAATGACTCATTGCCGAGGTCTGTGTCAGTGAGCTTTGTCAGAACGTCTCTTGCCCGGGGTCCTGCAAGCACGAGGACGCCGCGCTCGTCGGTCACGTTTGCCACGGTGACGTTTTCGCTCTCGAGGCGGCCCTGCAGAAGGTGATCCAGATCGCGCAGCTCCGCGCCGGCGGCCGATAGCAGGTAGTAACGCTCGTCACTGAGTCGTGTCACCGTCACCTCGCCGAGGATGCGGCCGTTCGCGGACAGGATGTGTGCGAGCACAATGCCGCCGTCCGATGTCGGCATGCGGTTGGCGCACAGCCTGTTCAGGAACGTCTCCGCGTCGGCGCCGGTGACGTCGTATTTCGCGAATCCGCTGAGATCGAGAATGCCGACGCGCTCGCGCACGGCCAGGCATTCCTCGCGCACGACATCAAAGACGTTGTTGCGGTGATAACTGTAGTCTTCGTCCCTCCCGTCGAGCGAAAACCACTTGGGCCGCTCCCAGCCGAAGGTCTCGGTGAAGACGCCCCCCTTGCTTCGCAGGGTTTCGTACAGAGGGCTGGTCCGCCGCGGCCGGCCGGCTTCGAGTTCCTCGCCGGGCAGCGGGGTGGCATAGGTCATGCGATAGTCCTGGAAGGCCTTCGCCCGCGCATAATCCTCGTCCGCGAATACGCCCAGGCGGCGCGGATCGAAGCCGGTCATGTTGATCTCGGCATCGCCGTGCAGCATCCACTGCGCGAGGAACTTGCCGCAACCGGCGCCCTGGGCAATGCCGAACGAGGAGCCGCAGCAGAGCCAGAAATTCCTGAGCCCGGCCACGGGCCCGAGGTAGGGCGGGCCGTCCGGCGGATGCGGGATGGCGCCGTTGACAAAACGCTTGATCCCGGCGTGCTCGAGAATCGGCAGGCGTTCCATCGCGTGACCCAGCCAGGGCATCAGCCGGTCGAGGTCGTCGGGAAACAGCTCGCTGTCCGATTCCCAGGGCGGGAAGCCGTCCGGCGCCCAGGCTTCGGTCAGGCCTACGCCTTCGTAGATGCCGACCAGCCCCGACTTCTGTTCCTGGCGGATGTACGCCGATGCCCGCGGGTCGCGAATGACGGGCATCTCCTCGTCGCGCTCGACGAACTCCTCGACATTGCCGGTCACGACGTAATGGTGTTCCATGTTGACCAGCGGCATGTCGCTGCCGACCATCTGCGAGACCCGGCGAGCGAAACAACCTGCCGCGTTGACGACGACTTCGGCGATGACGTTGCCTTTCTCGGTAACGACTTCCCACTCGCCCGACGGCAGCAAATTGATGTCGAGGACGCGGTTGCGCCGTTCGATCTTCGCTCCCATGTTCGTTGCGCCACGGGCCATCGCATTGGTGAGCCCGGAGGGGTCGGCATGACCGTCGCCGGTCGTATACGCGCCGGCGATCACGCCATCGAGATCGAGCCAGGGCACGATGCGCGCGATCTCATCCGGGCCGATGATCTCCATGTCGAAGCCGACGCTTCTCGACATGCCATGCAGGTAATGAAACCAGTCCAGGTCGTCCTTTTCGCGGGCCAGGCGAATCCCACCGGAGGCATGCCAGCTCACGTACTGGCCGGTCATCTCCTCGAGACGCGGATACAGGTCATTGCTGTAGGCATGGATCTTGGCAAGGTTGTAATTGCCGACGAGACTCGGGCACTGGCCCGCCGCATGCCATGTAGAACCCGAGGTCAGTTCGCCTTTCTCGATCAGCAAACAGTCGGAGCAACCGTCTTCAGCGAGGTGGTACAGCAGGCCGACACCCATTATGCCGCCACCGACGATAACGATTCTGGCGTGCGTTTGAATGACGACCTCCCGGTGATTGAATCGACGGCACTATAACGCGCTAATGTACCTGACTCATAGCCTGATCCTGATCGAAGCTGCCGACCCTTTATACCGCTTGAGGCAGCACAGGGATTCAACTAAGCTCGAAGCGTTTTTCAGCAAGATTTGAGCCATGAAACTGCCGTGGTCGTACGACAAGGTACTCGACTGGTGGCCACCCCCTTCGGCGCCGCAATAGCAGCGTTACGTATTCCTGAAAATGGCCTCTTTCGGGGAGGCGCAGATCACACGAAACTTTCGCATGCCTGACCTGGTGCTCCAACGGGAGAAACTGCAATGCCCCTGGAAATGAACAGAGAAGTCTTCATCACCTGTCCGGTTACCGGCTCCGGAAACACGCAGGACCGGTCACCGCACGTGCCGCGCACGCCGAAAGAAATCGCGGACAATGCGATCGAAGCCGCAAAGGCAGGCGCAGCCATCGTGCACTGTCACGTACGTGACCCCGAGACGGGCAAGCATTCACGCCGTGTCGATCTGTACCGCGAGGTGACGGAACGGATTCGTGATGCCGATACCGATGTGGTTATCAACCTCACGGCCGGCATGGGCGGCGACCTGATCGTGGGTCCGCCTGAAGCGCCCCTGCCGCTGGTCGAGGATGGCACAGACATGGCCAGCGCTGAAGAGCGCGTCGAGCATGTCGCCGAGTGTTTGCCCGAGATATGCACGCTCGACTGCGGAACGATGAATTTTGCCGAGGCTGACTACGTCATGACCAATACGCCGGGCATGCTTCGGGCAATGGGCCAGATGATGACTGACCTCGATGTGCGCGTGGAAATCGAGGCGTTCGACACGGGTCACCTGTGGTTTGCCAAGCAACTCGAGAAAGAGGGCATCATCGAGTCGCCTGTCCTCGTGCAACTGTGTATGGGCATTCCGTGGGGCGCACCGGATGATCTGCACACGTTCATGGCCATGGTCGCCAACGTGCCCGACCACTGGCATTTCTCCGCGTTCTCGCTGGGACGCAACGAGATGCCCTACGTCGCAGCAGCAGTCCTGGCTGGCGGCAACGTTCGCGTCGGCCTCGAAGACAATCTCTACCTGGAAAAAGGGGTGCTGGCCACGAACGCGCAACTCGTCGAACGCGCGGTGCGTATCGTGGAGGACATGGGCGCCACGGTCATGACACCCCAGGCCGTTCGCGACAAGCTGCAACTGACCAAACGAGCGCCTCGATGACAGGTCACGACGCCGACCGGCGCAAAGCCGCGATCATTGGCGGCGGCGTCATCGGTGGCGGCTGGGCAGCCAGGTTCGTGTTGCACGGCTGGGACGTGGCTGTGTTCGATCCGCATCCGGATACCGCCAGGCGCATCGGCGCGGTGCTCGACAATGCCCGCCGGTCACTGCCGGCGCTTGCAGATTTCGCGATGCCAGCCGAGGGTAATGTGCTGTTTACGCCGAATCTCGCGGAGGCCGTAGCGGACGCGGAGTGGGTGCAGGAAAGCGTCCCCGAGGACCTTGCGCTCAAGCATGCCGTTCTTGCCGAAGTGCAGGAACTCGCGCGCCCCGATGCCGTCATCGCGTCGTCGACCTCAGGATATAAACCGAGTGAACTGCAGCAAGGTGCGTCCAATCCTTCGCAAATCCTGGTCGCGCATCCTTTCAACCCGGTATATCTGCTGCCGCTCGTCGAATTGGTCGCCGGCCCTGCCGGGGAGTCCGGCACAACAGAGCGGGCCGGCAATGTACTGACGTCAATTGGCATGGCGCCTCTCTTGGTGAGAAACGAAATCGACGCGCATCTTGCGGACCGCCTGATGGAGGCCGTGTGGCGGGAGGGCTTGTGGCTGGTCAAAGACGACATCGCGACGACCGAGGAAATCGACAACTCCATTCGCTATGGCTTTGGTTTGCGATGGGCGCAGATGGGCCTGTTCGAAACGTTTCGCCTGGCCGGCGGCGAGGACGGCATGGCGCATTTTATTCGCCAGTTCGGCCCGGCGCTGCAGTGGCCCTGGTCAAGACTGACCGATGTACCCGAGTTGACCGAGACACTCGTGCAGAAAATCGCGGCCCAATCCGATGCACAGTCCGGTGCGCATTCGATCCAGGAACTCGAGCAGATACGAGACCGTAATCTCGTTGGCATGCTGCGCATCCTGAAAGAGCGTGACTGGGGCGCGGGAGCAATACTCAATGCCCATGACCGGCTGCTCCGGACCCAGGTGTCGCTTGTCGACGATACTTCGGCGCCGCTGCGACTGCTCGAGCTTTCCGTGCTGCCCGCCTGGATCGACTACAACGGCCACATGACGGAGTACCGTTATGTGCAGGTGTTCAGCGACAGTTGCGAGGCGTTGCTCCGGCGCATCGGCATGCACGACGAGTATGTCGCCGCCGGCAACAGCTGGTACACGGCGGAAACGCATTCACAGTTCTTCGACGAGGTTGGCGTCAACGAGCCCATGTACACGACGGCGCAAATCCTGGCCGCGGATGCCAAACGGCTGCATGTCTTCTACCGTCTGCATGCCGGCGTTGACGATCGGCTGCTGGCGACACTCGAGGCGATGTACCTGCATGTCAACATGGCGACGGGCAAGGTCGCAGCGGCGGGCGACGAGGCCATGCGAACACTGGGTGCACTTGCCGCTGCGCACACAGGGCTCGAAAAGCCCCAATCTGCTGGCCGCTTTGTCGGCCAGCGCTGACAGGACCTGGCTATGGACTTTCAACTGAGTGACGAACAGCAGCTCATCATCGACACGACACGCGCGTTTGTCGAGAATGAACTTTATCCTCACGAGGCGGCGGTCGAGCAGAGTGGCCATCTCGAAATGGACCTCATCAGGGAGATCCAGGCCAAGGCGATCGAGACGGGTCTGTATGCTGCCAACATCCCGGCGGAGTTCGGCGGCGCCGGACTCGATACGCTGACCTGGCTTCTGTACGAGAAGGAGCTGGGGCGGGCGAATTACGCCCTGCACTGGACCTGTGTTGCGCGCCCATCGAATATTCTGTGTGCGGGCACGGCCGAGCAACGCAAGAAGTACCTCGAGCCCTGCGTCGCAGGGAAAACCTGGGACTGCCTCGCGATGACCGAGCCCGGCGCCGGCTCTGACCTGCGAGGCATGAAGGCAACGGCGAAGCAGGATGGTTCCGACTGGGTCCTGAACGGCACCAAGCATTTTATCTCCCACGCCGACATTGCCGATTTTTCCATCGTCTTCATGAAGTCGGGAGAGGAGGATACGCCGCGCGGTAAACGCGCCCTGATTACGGCCTTTTTTGTCGACAAGGGCACCCCTGGTTTCACCGTGCGCGACGGTTATCGCAATGTCTCTCATCGCGGTTACACCAACGCGATTCTCGAGTTCGACAATTGCCGGATCCCGGCGGAAAACATGCTGGGTGAGATGCACAAGGGCTTCGAAGTCGCCAATACCTGGCTGGGCGCGACGCGGCTGCAGGTGGGTGCAACCTGCCTCGGGCGCGCGGAGCGGGCATTCGCTCACTCGGTCGAGTATGCGGCAGAGCGCGAGCAGTTCGGGCAGCCCATCGGGCGGTTCCAGGGTATTTCATTCAAACTCGCCGATATGGCGACCGAGATGAAGGCGGCGGAACTGATGATCCTCGAGGCGGGCTGGAAATACGACGCGGGAACCGTCACCGACGCCGATATGGCCATGGCGAAACTCAAGGCGACCGAGATGCTCGCTTTCGTTGCCGACGAGGCTATCCAGATACACGGCGGCATGGGGCTCATGGAGGAGCTGCCGCTGGAACGCATCTGGCGTGACGCGCGAATCGAGCGCATCTGGGAAGGGACATCGGAGATCCAGAGATACATCATCAGCCGCGAACTGCAGCGGCCATTCGCAAAATAAACGATATTTCCGAAAGGCAAGCGACTATGAGCCAGGAGCAAATCAAGACGCGCATCGAAGGCGGCATCCTCGAGGTCATCATCGACCGGCCCAAGGCAAACGCAATCGACCGCGCGACCAGCACGGCCCTGGGCGAGATTTTTTCCGCTTACAGGGACAATCCGGAGCTGCGCGTAGCGATTATCAGCGGTGGCGGCGAAAAGTTCTTCTCGGCGGGTTGGGATCTCAAGGCGGCGGCAGACGGTGAGGAAGTCGATGGTGACTACGGCATAGGCGGTTTCGGCGGAATCCAGGAGCTCGAGGACTTCAACAAGCCTGTGATCGCCGCGATCAACGGCATCTGCTGCGGCGGCGGTCTCGAACTGGCGCTGTGCGCCGACATCATTATCGCGGCGGAACACGCGACTTTCGCTTTGCCGGAGATTCGTTCAGGGACGGTTGCAGATGCGGCGTCGATAAAACTTCCGAAACGCATTCCGTATCACGTTGCCATGGAGATGTTGCTCACGGGTCGCTGGCTCGAGGCAGCCGAAGCGAATCGCTGGGGTTTCGTCAATGAAATCGTGCCGGCTGCGAATCTCATGGAGCGCGTCTGGGAAATTGCGCGCCTCGTCGAATCGGGCCCGCCGCTGGTCTATGCCGCGATCAAGGAAGTCGTTCGCGAGGCTGAAAACATGAAATTCCTCGACGCGCTTCGCAAGATTACGAGGAGCGAGTTCCCGACGGTCAAGACGCTCTATTCCAGCGAGGACCAGCTGGAGGGCGCGCGTGCGTTCGCCGAGAAGCGCGATCCCGTCTGGAAGGGCAAGTAGGCTCGTCTTCCGGCTGAGATGGACAGGAAAAAGGCGCTACAAAAGTTACTGCGTCCGAGAACGATCGCGGTGATCGGTGGCGACAGCGCGGCGGAGGTTGTACGCCAGTGCCGCAGAATCGGTTTCGAGGGCGAGATCTGGGCCGTGAATCCGAAACGCAAGGAACTTGCCGGCGTGCCCTGCGTTCCACGGGTTGCCGATCTTCCGGGTGTACCCGACGCCAGCTTCCTCGCACCACCACCCGATGCGACATTGCAGATTATTCGTGATTTGAGCGAGCTGGATGCCCCGGGCGCCGTCTGCTTTGCGGCCGGGTTCGCTGAGACCGGCGCCGAAGGACGGGCTCTGCAGCATAAACTGCGCGAGGCAGCCGGCGACATGGCGATCATCGGGCCCAACTGCCACGGCTTTCTGAACTATCTCGACGGCATTGCGCTCTGGCCCGATCAGCACGGCGGGCGGCGGGCGCACCGTGGCGTTGCGCTTATCGCACAGAGCGGGAATTTCGCTATCAACCTGACGATGCAGCAGCGCGGGATCGAGTATTCCTATGTCATTTCGGTCGGCAACAACAGCGTGCTCGGCATGCACGATTACATCGAAGTGTTGCTGGACGATCCACGCGTAACAGCAATTGGCCTGCACGTCGAAGGCCTCGAGGATATTCACGCATTTTCGAAAGCCGCTATCCGTGCATTACGGCAACGCGTGCCGATCGTCGTGCTCAAGGCCGGTCGCTCGGTTCGCGGCGCCGAGATCACCATGAGCCACACGGGATCGCTTGCGGGTTCGGACAGGCTCTATTCCGCGCTGTTCGCCAGGCTGGGCATCGCACGCTGTGACACCGTTGCGCATTTCCTCGAGACAATGAAATTTGTTTCCACCGTCGGATCTCTGCCCGCGCCGACGATCGGCTCAATGAGCTGTTCCGGTGGGGACGCGTCGATTGTCGCCGATAATGCGGAATCGCTCGGGCTCGAGACGCCGCCTTTCGCCGGGGCGTCGGTCCGCAGGCTGCAGGAATTGCTCGGCCCCAATGTCGACGTTGCGAACCCACTCGATTATCACCTGTATGTCTGGGGTAACTACGACAAGCTTGCCGCGAGCTTCGCGGAGGTGCTGCGCAATGAATTTGCGTGCACGCTGCTGGTCCTCGACTATCCGCCGGGCAGTGACAACGATGACGCCAACTGGCAGGTCGCGGAGCGGGCATTGCTGGCTGCCGTCAATGCGACCGGGCAACGAGCCGTCATCGTTTCCTCGCTTCCGGAGACGATGTCATCACCGGTTCGCGAGCGCCTGAAAGCGGCTGGCATTGCGGCAATGCAGGGGATCGAAGACTGCCTGTTCGCGATCAGGGCGGCCGCCACGATTGGCGCCGCGCAGGACCGTGTCGAGCGCATCGAGCCCGTCATGGCGGCGCGCGCACTGGCCGGCGAGCCGGCAACCCTGGATGAAGAACGCAGCAAACAACTACTCGCAGCTGAGGGTTTGGCCGTGCCGCAGGGTCAGGCTTGCGCCGCAGACGGCATCGTTTCGGCCGCTGATGCCATCGGGTACCCGGTTGTTCTGAAGGCGCTGTCAGAGGGGCTCGCGCACAAGAGCGAGGTCGGGGCTGTGCAGGCAGGTATTCTGAGCGAGGATGATCTTCGGCAAGCGGCCGATCGAATGGCCGATCGCTACCAGCGATTCCTGGTCGAACAAATGGTTGTCCCGGCCGTCGCCGAGCTTATCGTTGGCGTCAGCCGGGATCCGACATTCGGCCTGTCGCTGCTGATCGGTACGGGTGGAACCCTGGTCGAACTCCTCGATGACACGGTCTCGCTCCTGCTGCCGGTACAACGCGAAGAGGCAAGGGCGGCAATATCGTCAATCAGGGCAGGCACCTTGTTGAACGGGTATCGCGGCAGTGCGGCAGGAAATATTGAAGCCGTGCTCGACGCGATCGAAGCGATCGCGGCATTTGCCATGAAGAATGCTGATCGTTTGCACGAACTTGACGTGAATCCTTTGCTCGTGACACCGGATGCTGCGGTCGTTGTCGATGCGCTGATTCGTATTGGCGGGAATGCGGACTGATTACGTTGATTCGGAACTGCGGGCGGCGACGATAGCCTTGAGGCGCCATGCAGCCAGCGCGCCGAATATGCCCATGATGGCAATGCCGGAAAAATAAATATCGTAACCGAGCTTTCCGGGAAATCTTTCGAGCAATGCGCCATTGATCAACGGCAGATAAATGTCCGGCGAGTAACCGAGCAGAGAGATCGCGCCGATTGCAAGACCCTTGGTCCGGTTCGGGACGTTGCAGCTCTCGAGCGTTGCCCAGTAGATTCCGCGCACGGCGTAGGTCAGGATTCCGATGACCAGCACCATCGTCAGCAGCATTGCCGTGCCGGCTCCGGCAGGCAGCACGACAAACCCGGCCAGCGAGACCGCAGCCAGCAAGAGCAGGGCCCCAAGGACGCGTTCCCGGTCGAGAAAATCGCCGGCAAATCCAGCGGCTGCAGCCCCGATAGGGCGCATCCACAGCTTGGCGACGGTAATCGAGCCAACGGCGACGGCCGAGAGTCCGTAATGAATCTGGAAATAGGCCGAAAACGAATAGGTGGCCCAGAACAACTGGTAGCCAGTCAGAATGCAAACAGCGGCAAGCCATATCTCCGGGCGCGTCGCAATGACCTTGAGGTCATCGAGGAGGCGCGAGGTGCCGGCGCCGTCTTCGCTAACATCTCTGGCGCCGCCGCGGTTCTCCTTGAGGGCAAACAGCACGATTGGCGACATGGCCAACATGAATACGACGTAAAACCAGATGACCTTGCGAAGCGCATCCGCGGGATCCTGGCCGAGACTCTCGAGCCAGTAGGCGAACAGGCCGACGGCGATGGTTGCCAGCAGTGCTTCCACGAGTCCGCGCCCACCATCGAGAATGCCGAAGAATCGCCCTTGCTCGTTGGGCCTGGCCAGTATGGCAGTGGCCTTGATCAGCGCGGACCAGAACGTCAATCCCGTTGCGAGTCCCCAGCCGGCAAAAATAATACGCACCGACTCGAACGACGGCATCGTCGAAAACCAGATACCCAGGACGCCGGCGAAAGCCAGTGAGAACGACATCAAAATTCTCGGGGCGATACGATCGGCCAGCCAGCCGCTGGGTATGTAGGTGATAACAAACAACACGCCGAGCATTGCGTAGCTCTGCCCCAGCTGGGCCGCCGTCATGCCGAAGGATTCGAGGATCGTGACTTCGAAGTTCTGCCGCAGATAGATCAGGGGATAGATGGCGCCGGCGACGATGACAAGCACCGCCAGCTGTAAATATCGTTGCAGCGCTGTCGAATCCCGGCTTTCGTCCGTATGTGTCATCGTTGCCCCGGCGCTATAGCGTGGCCGGATCGTAGCGGTCGTCGACGGCAGCAGCGTCGGGCCAATTGCTTTGCCAGATCTCACGCGACACATCGCCGACCGTGAGGTCCGCGCGCTCGAATCCCTGCAGAGGTTCGCAAAGCGGCGTTATCCGCACATCAAAACGTGGCACCGCGAAGTACGGAAAGCTGTGGCGCGCCTGGCCCGTCGAGTTGACAACCTTGTGTGGTGTCGAGACGTAATAACCTCCGGACCAGGTTTCGAGCATGTCACCGATATTGACGATCAACGCGTCGTCGGGAGCGTCTGCGGAAATCCATTCGTCGCGGCCTTTCTGCCTGACGTACAGGCCGCCAACCGGATCCGGGGCCACTATCGTCAGCGCGTCAGTGTCCTTGTGCGGATGAATACCGAAGCCATCCGCGCCGGGTGCCTGGGGCGGGTAGTGCAGCAGTGTCATGTTGGTCAACGGCTTTTTGAATGCACGCCTGAACACGGCCGGGTCGACGCCGAGCGCCACGGCGAGCGCGTCGAGCAGGGTGCTTGCGACGCGATCGCATTCCTGCCAGTAATCGAGTACCGCTTCCCTGAATCCGACAGGCTGGTCGGGCCATTTGTTGGGGCCATACAAGTTGCAGTCCGCGCAGATGGGGTCTGTCGCGTCGGTTTCGGCATGCAGCTTGTAGCCTTCATACCGGTCGGCTGCGCCATTTGCCGAATTCGGCGTGAAGAAGCCGAGCGGAATATAGCCGCGATAGTTGTCGCGCGTAATCGACAGGGCGCTCTTCTCTTCGAGCGGACGGGCGAAGAACTGCCTGACGACGCCGCGTAGCCTGGAAGTCGTATCCTCGGGAATACCGTGGCCACGGATAACCATGAAGCCGATCTCATGGCATGCATCCCCAATTGATCGAACAACGGCTTCGCCAGATTGGCTTTTTTTGCCGGTCAGCGGGGAGATATCGATTGTCGGGAGAGCAGTCAAAGCCCGTTGAGTTGACATCAATTCGGCGTTAAATGAAAGTGGGCAGCCACTGGCTAACGCTACCCGTCCGTGGACGAGCAGGCGTTGATGGAAGGGTCGGCAAAACTCGAAGACCCGCTGGAGCTGGAACGCGCCATTTGCGGACCTGGATGAGGATGAATGGCAGGGCATACTGCTGCGTAACAATTCCGACGCCTGCCACGGCATGGCATTCCAACTGCAAGACGAGGCCGCAGCGCAATTCGGCCGACGAATAAAAAAAGGGCTCCCGGAGGGAGCCCTTTCGTTCTGCGTTGTTGCGCTTAGTTGAAGTCCATCGTCAGTCTTGCCGCGATCGTTCTCGGCCGGATTCTTACGCCGTAGATCTGCGCGCCGCAAGTCTCGGCGATGCACTGCGCGCTGTAGTACAGCGGCTCGTCCGCGCCGGTCGCATTGGAGACAAACACATCCACTTTCCAGTTGTCTTTGCCGAAGCCGGCGGCCAGGTCAAGCGTGGTATAGGCCGGGAGGTCGCCAATAATCGCGTTGGCGCTCTGGTCCATATCCGATGAGCGCTTGCCCTCGTGGACAAAGGCACCCTGGATGTAGGAATCGAATGATCCAATGTCCATGTGATACCGCGCGACCAAGTTGCCCTTGAAGTCGGCCGTGACGGGTAACTGCGTTCCCTTCGGCGCCAGAACCTCGGTGCAGACGCCTGCCGAGAAGTTACAGTAGTCGTCATCCAGCGTGGAATCGTAGAACGCCGCGGATGCCGAGATCCTCAGGTTGTCGGTAGCCAGCCAGAGAAGGTCGGCTTCGAGGCCGTTCACGGTTGCCGACGGTCCGTTGTTGACGGCCGTAATGGCGTTGTCGCCCGTAAACGATACCTGGAAGTCTTCCCATTCCTGCGTGAACAATGCGCCGTTGAACTGCAGGCGATTGTCTGCCCACCGGGTCTTCCAGCCAAACTCGATGTTGGTCAGGAAGTCCGAGAGGAACTCGCCGGCGAACGGGTTGCGTTGCACGCCACCCGGCCGGTATCCCTCGGACCACGTGAAATACACCATGTTGTCGCCGGACACGTTCCAGGTCAGGTTGACGCGGCTGACGTTGTCACTTTCCTCGAGCCGCTTGTCGACGTTCAGGCAGGGCTTGTCCTTCCAGTCTTCCTGGCCATTGAAGTTCGGTGTCCAGCCCGGGTCCCCCTGTTGCAGATTGCACCGGTTTTCGCCGTTCGATGACCAGATTGGCGTAAAGCCGAGCCCGAATCCAAAGAACCCAATAACGTGTACTTCAGGTTCGAAGAAGCGGGTGCCGACTGTCAGTTCGAGATTGTCGGTAATGTCGAAACTGAGGCTGCCAAACACGGCAAAGTCGCGGTCGGTCCGGTACATGCTGTTGAGGTACACCGTGTCATCGAACCTCGGGTCCGTTCCCTGGTTCATTTCCATGACCGGCGCAAGGCCGCCGTCGACTTTCCAATGTTGCTCGAAGTCGTGGAACTGCTTCTGCAAGAAAACGCCAAGCAGGCCGCGAACGCGCTTATCGGGGTCCGAGCTTATGCGGAGTTCGTGGTTGTTTTTCGTGTAGACGTCATCGTTCGTGTATCGAGCTCCGACCATGGAGTTCGTGCCAACATCGGCCGGATCAAAGTAATCCGGAACGAACTGGTTGGGTATGGCGCGCGGGCCGGTTGCCTGAAAGTGTAAGTCTGCGTAGTAACCTGTCGTGTAGGTGTTGTCATACCAGTACGAATAATCCGAGTAGTCCTGCGAACCCTGAAACTCTCGATCGAGATACGAGCCCGCATAAACCACGTCGAAGTTACCGATGCTGCCTTCGATGGTCAGGCCGATCATGCTCCATTCGTCATCGAATCCTTCGTTCGAGAAGTTGGTGACCGCGTACTTGCCGCTTGCAGTGACGTCATTAATGTCATCACCCCACGCGCCCCGCGACTCCGAATTCTGGAACATGACGGTTGGAGTGACAGTCCAGTTTTCACCGAGATCCACGCGCAATGCGGCGCGAGCGCCGGTCGTTACGAGCGTGTTGTAATCATCCTTGGCCGTGCTCGAATTGTCCCAGGTGATGTCGTCGGCGCTGCAGGGGACGCCTGCTGCGGCACACGTGGCCGGATCTTCCACACCGGTGAATACTCGCGTGCCTTGCTTGTTGTCGATCCAGCCAGGGTCATCGCGATGCCAGCCAACGAGTCTGATGGCCGCGTTGTCGCCGATCGGCGCGTTGACGTAGCCCTCGACCGTGTAACCGGTACCGCCATCCGAAACGCTGCTGGCTCCGGCACTGACACTCGAGGAGAACTGCCCGAGCTCGGGCTTGTTCGTGATGATCCGGATCGTACCGGCCTGCGAGCTTGCACCGTACAGGGTGCCCTGCGGCCCGGCGAGCGCTTCGACGCGCGCGATGTCGTACATGTGGACGTCGATATTGCCCTGGATTGTCGTCATGGACAGTTCATCCAGGTACATGCCGACGCTGGGCAGTGACGTGGTCGCCTGGCCGTCACCGGCTGTCGCGATGCCGCGCATGTAAACCAGGTTGAAGCTCGACCCCGACGAGAGTGTTGGCGTCATGGCCACACTGGGCAGCATCTGGGTGTAATCCTTGAAGTTGGTCAGGTTCAGCTCGGAGATTTGCTGGTTACCGAGCAACTGGACGCTGATCGGTACGTCCTGGAGACTTTGTTCGCGCTTCTGCGCGGTCGTTACGATCTCTTCGATCGCAGTCTCCTGCGCAAACAGGGCAGGACTCGCAACCGCCAGCATGACGCCGGTGGCGATAGGTGTGCGGACAAACTTCTGTGGACTGTCGCTTTTAAGGGAAACCTGCATTGCCATTCTCCAGTGTGTTATTTTTGCCACAATCGTTGCGATATAGCCATGGCCGAGTATAGCGAATTGGAAAGCCGCGTCCAGATTTCATTCTGATACCAAGCTGTGGCAAATACGCCACTTGAGCCGCATCAGAGCTTCGGCACGTCAGGATACTCGTCCAGAACAGGACCGAGCGCCGACTTGAGCGGATCCAGCCACTCTTCGTAGTTCTGCCACTGTTCGACGCCCTGCTTGTAGATGGGCTGACGCACCTGTTCGGAACTGGCCGTGCGCACGGGTCTTTGACTTTCGAAAAAGCGCAGGCACTCCGGCTCATACTCCAGCCCACAGTAGTCGAGCAATTCGCGCACAACTTTTTCGGTATCCGCGACGGTGTCTTCGTAGTAAACGCGATGGATGCGCCCGGGCAGCACCTTGTCGAAGTGCGCCATCAAACTTACGTAGTTGTAGTAGAAACTGCCTACATCCTCGAGGTTGTAACTGAAGTTCTGGCCGCGCGCATAGAACTGCTTGAAGTTGGAAAAGCAACAACCGAGTGGGTGGCGCCTGGCGTCAATGATCTTCGCATTGGGCAGCACGAGGTGAATCAGGCCAATGTGCAGGAAGTTGTTGGGCATCTTGTCGATAAAGAACGGGCGGTCCGTCTTGCGATGAATGCGCGTGTCTTCCACGTACTTCTCACCCAGGGCGAGCAACTCGTCTGCACTTTTCGACGCCAGAGCACTCGCATACATGCCGATGTCATCCGAATCGGACTCTTCGCGCAGGTTTTGCGCCAGCGTGATCATGTTCGGTAGCTCGGTCGTGCCTTCCACGGCCGAGTGACAGGACAGGATCTGTTCGAGCAGTGTTGAACCCGAGCGTGGCATCCCGAGGATAAAGATCGGATCAGGCGCGTCGCAACCCATACCTTTTCTCTCCTCGAAAAACGTACGACTGAAATCGCGCTTCAGGCGCCGCGCCCTGTTCGTATTGAGATCCGGATCGTAGGGATGACTCTCACGGTAAAACGCGTTGCCCTGGTGGTAGTGTTTGAACGATCTCGCAAAATCCTCCGCGTCTTCGTAGGCCTTGCCGAGCGCAAAGTGCAGGTGCCACCGGTCGGCGTCCTCGAGATCGGGATTGGTGAGTTGCTCGTGCATGGTGGCAAGGTCGTCGTCCGTGAAGCGGTACGTCTTTAAATTGGCAAGGCTCCAGTACGCCTCGCCAAACCGGGGATTGAGCGCGAGGCTCTTCCGGTAGACGTCGATGCAATCTTCCTGCCGGCCTTCGGTCTTGAGTACGTGCCCATAACTGAGCCAGACCTTGGAATTGTCCGGGTACTCATCGAGCAGGCGGGCGTAGATCGCGCTCGAGCGCTCATACTCGCCGACCCGGCTGAGAATAACGGCAGTCAGGTTGCGAAAACTGGGATTCTCGGACTCGGCGGCAAGACACTGCTCGATCTGGACCAACGCCGCCGGCGAATCGTTACGCCGGTGCAGCAGCATGGCGTACATGTAACGCGCGGCGGCAAACCCCGGCGCCAGTTCCAGGCACCTTAGAATGAGGCGCTCCGCCTCTTCTTCGCGGCCGCAACGAACTGCAACCTCGGCCAGCATGCGTATCGCCGGGACATCGGTCGGCTTGTCATAGAGATGCTTCTTGAGCAATCGCTCGGCCGTCGGGACGTCTTTTCCGAGCATTGCCGCAGCGGCTTCCTGGAGTATCGGATCGCGAGTCGAGCATTTGACGTGGCGCGTGTACGCAGCATCACCGCCTTCGATATCACCAATGGCCATCAGGTGGTCGGCGAGAACCCGCCACGCCTCCGGATGCTCCGGCTGGAACTCCACGGCCCGTAATAATGCATTGATGGCGTCGTCACCCCGGCCGAGCTCGCCCAGCGTAACTCCGTACTCGTAGTTCGCGGCAGCCCACTTGGGCTGCGCGTCCAGTAAACCTTCGAGTTCCTCCAGCGCTGCCTCGGGATCGCCCGAGAGTCGTTTGGCCATCGCGCGGAAAAATCGCGCAGGGGGGTGGTTCGGGATCGCCTCGAGAATGGCCTCCGCCTGCTCGGCGGCCAGTACCGGGTCGCTTTCGAGAAGCTTTGCCGTATGCTCGAGGGCGACTTCCAGGGAGCCCCTTGCTTCAGATGCCTCACTCAATGAAGGAGGCCTCCATCCCGGAATGCCAGCCTGCGGCGTTGGAACACGAGCACGTAAACAGCCGCATAGATACCGACGACCACGAGGCCGATCCACTCGATCTTCAATGGCGTAAACCGATACAGCATCACAAGTGTCGATAATACCGCCCAATTGCCGATCACGTAGTACCGCATGCCGAGCTTGTCCAGCGTTACTCCCAGATTGACCGTGTACAGGCGAATCAGCGAATCGAGCGAATTGATGACAAAGATAACGCCGACAATAACCATCGCCAGGCGCCAGGCGGCTCCAACTTCAAGACCCGTGCTGAAATAGTGGTACAGCACGGAGAACCATATTGCGATGGGAATGGATGGCACGATCAGCAGTGCGAGCAGCAGTTTCCAGGCTGGCAGGCCGCCGACAAACCTTGAAACAAACTGACCGATCATGATGCTCCACGCGAACCACCAGTACAGGTAAAACTGGTGATACTCGCTGATCGGCGAGACGAACCGGTGGATGTTCGCGAAGTATGCGCCGATACCCTGCATCGAGTCTGCCAGGCCCGGTGCGCCCATCCCCGAGACCGCCCAGACGCCAGCAATCAATGCAAAGAACATCCAGGTGGAGGAAACGCTCAGTATCTTCACGTACCTGATATGAGTACTTGATAAGGCCGCGAGCAGTATTACGAGACCCACCAGGCCGTAGCGCGCCGGGTCGCTGATACCCTGGATATAGTCGGGAAGATAGACCAGGAACAGAAGCGCGGTGAATGCGCAGGTTCCAATAATGACAATGTTGTTGGTCATCTTGATTATCGGAATCTCGAACAGCTTCAGCCTTGGTTCCAGGATGCAAAAGTAAAACGTCGTCAAAAAATAGAAGCCCCAGACAAGAAAGCCCCAGAAGCCGAACTCGATGGCCAGTGGATTGGCGAACGCGTAAGTCTCCTCGCTGGCATACAGTTCGAAATCGACCAGTGGGAACATGATGAGACCGACATCCAGCCCCGAGGTAAAAAGGATGGCAATGAATGTAAAAAATGAGACAGGTATGGTGCCCGTGCAGCGCGTGTTGCCCCAGCGGATTACGATGAGCAACGCCGTAAGCATAGTTACAGCCATGGCGACGACCAGTATCTGAGTCAAAGCAGGCCCTCTTTACCGTTCCCGGACCAACACCCAGACAGGATTGGTGTAGGCAAAATTCTCATTGTTGTCCTCGACCACGAGGCTGTACCAGCTGTCTTGGTCAGGGCTCACTGAAAATTCGATCGAAAACGGTCCGCTGCCACCCAGTTCCCGCGTTTCGATAACTTCGCCTCTTTCAACGAGTTGAACCTGGCGCAGCCCGGATACAGCTTCCACGGCGTAATTCAGGACGAGTTCCTCGCCGGCGACGTGTTGCACCTCGCTGCCGAACAAAATTTCCGGATAGACAAGCGGCCCCTGAGTGGCGAAAGCATGGCCTGCTTTCAGCGCCAGGACGAATTTTTCAACGCTCAGCTCGCCGTCGACATACGCATAGGTGCGCGCAGCTCCCGATTCCTCGAGCCACACGTCGTGGACGTCGGAACCGCCCGCCAGGTAGGCTTTCTGACCTTCGTTCCACAAGCTCCACACGCGCTCTAAAGTCCTCGAATTACGCGACGTACTCAAAGCCTCGATCTCTACGAGGTCAAAACCTGCGTCAAAACCACCCGGCACAGAGTCGGTCTCAAGACTCTGAAAAAAACCGTACTCGGAATACGGGTGATTCACTTCGATGACGTCTGCGCCCATCCCGCGGGCGGCCGAAAATATCTCCTGCACGGTGGCCATGCCCGTATCAATATCGATGTCCTTGCCGTCGTCCAGCGGATACACGTTGAAATGTGCCCAGGACGGTGACATTTCGGTGCCGGCTATGAACTGCATGTCGCGGGCCTCCGAGAGTACTCGCAATTGGCCGTTATTGATGATCGAGTCATGATCACTCAGGAATGTGATGTCGACCCCGGCCGCAAGCAGGGAGCGCATGACGTATTCCGGCTCGGTAAACCCGTCCAGCACGTCCGAGTGATGGTGCAGGTCCGCGTTATACCAGCCCCTTTCCCGTGGTCGCGCTGCCTCGGCTATGTCGGCTTTCAGAGCGTGAGACTGGCCGGTCTCGATCGTCATGTCGACCAGTTGTGGCAGCGAGGTAAATCCGCCTCCAGCCGCCACTTTGAACACGTAGTCTCCGGGAGGGATTGAGACAGTCGCTTTACCCTTGCGATCCAGCTCCGTAAAAAAAGTGTTCCTGCCGAAATACCCGATAAGCGCTTCGTCGCCCTTCTCGATGTTGATTCTCGCGTCCAGAGGACGCCCGGACTCGTTGTCCGAGACCTCGATGTGCAAAATTCCCGGGGCTCGTACGTCGTCGAAATCCAGTTGCGTATCGCTGTCCCTGGCAATCGACACGCTCTTGGTGGCGCCCTGGGCATGCCCGGCAGCGGTGGCATAGACGTCGTAATCGCCAGCCGGCAGCTCAATCTCGTAATCCCCGTTACCGCCAATTGTCCAGGCGTAGGGATTGCCGCCCTTTACGATAACGACGGCCGGCTTTGCGAGCGGTTCTCCGTCTTCGCCAAGGACACGGCCGAATAATTTACCCGAGGCGAGCGAGCGAAGTTCGATCTCAGCTTTTACAAGCGGGGCGAGCGTTCCACTGTCCTCGATCTGCAGCCATGCCTCGAACACGCGGGTCGCCCCTGGCTTCAGGTCATGCTTCACGTAGCGATCCCGCCCCTCATAGGCAACTGAGTCGGCAAACGGTGCATGCAGACCCAGGGCCCAGTTTTCGTCGTACGAGGCCGACCAGTTGGCAAATAATGGTTCTTCAGCGATAGAGACCAGGTTCGATTCCGACGATGATGAAAACAGAGAGCCGCCGTCGGGCCAGACGACATAGCCGGAAAAGAGGCCCTCGAGCGCCTCGTCGCCCATGTTGGTCATCCGGGTAACGATACGAATTTTGCTGTCATCGTCCTTGACGTGAAACGTCGTTTCGAGCGCCACATCGCCCCAGTCGCGTTCCGTCCTGATTATTGCTTCTTCAGCCGTTGCTTCCTCAAGCGTTACGCGTTGATACGTGGTCGGCCAGCTGGACCAGTTGTTCGGCATGAAATCGGCGAGCGACGCGATGTCGTAGCCAGGCTGACCGCCGTTGATGATCGCGATATCGACGATTCCACCGCGCGCTACGCCCCACGGCGGCGCGGTCTCTACCGCGAACGCGATGGCAAACCGATCGTTCGTCACGGTGATATCGGTTGTGCCGATCGCATCACCGCGAGGAATCATTGTCGGGCCAACCGAGACCCTGACCTCGGCATGCGCCGCCGCCATCGCCAGGAAGGCTGCGATCCCGAGTATTGCTGGCGATCCGTTGCGCATGGAGTAAATGACCCTCGACATCAACGAGCGATTATCCAGTTTACTGTCATAACCGCACTCAGCGCTGCTTCTCGTGGTAATCCATTGCCCGGTAAACCGGCACGTCGATTGGCTCGAGAGGTTTTTTCCCGGCGACAAGATCAGCCGCTTTCTCGGCCAGCATGATCGTAGGCGCATTCAGATTGCCGCTGACTATCGATGGCATGATCGAAGAATCCACGACGCGCAAACCACTGAGTCCGTGCACGCGACACTCGGCATCCACGACCGCAAGATCGTCGCTACCCATCTTGCAGGTGCCGCAAGGGTGGTAAGCAGATTCCACGGCGCCAGCCAGGTAGGCATCGATGTCGGCATCGCTGACGACATCGGCGCCCGGCGACAGCTCACGGCCGCGAAAAGGCGCAAACGCGTCCTGTTGAAAAATCTCGCGGGTTAGTCGCAGTGCGCTGCGGAACTCTTCCCAGTCCCGGTTCCTGGACATGTAGTTGAAAAGAATCCGCGGCGGTGCGTCGGGATCCGTGGAGCGCAACCTGACCCAACCCTTGCTCTGCGAGCGCATCGGCCCAACGTGCGCCTGGAAGCCATGCGCTTTGTTCGGGCTCTTGCCGTCATAACGCACGGCCATCGGAAAGAAGTGATACTGGAGATCGGGATGCTCGACACCAGCGCGGCTACGGACGAAACCGCCGACCTCGAAATGATTGGATGTTCCGATTCCGCTGCGTGTGAACAACCACTGCGCGCCTACGTAAGCTTTGCCAAAGGCATTGTAATAGCGGTACAGCGATACGGGCTGGACGCACTCCATTTGCACGTAGATTTCGAGGTGGTCCTGCAAATTCTCGCCGACGCCTGGCAAATCGTGCGCTGGCGAAATGCCGATGTCGTGCAAATGCTCTTTGGGGCCAATGCCGGATAGCATCAGCAGCTGTGGCGAGTTGATCGGGCCTCCGCAAAGCAGGACCTCGCGTTCGGCCAGCGCACGCGCGCACTTTCCTCCCCGTGAAAACTCGACGCCCTCGATGTTCCGGCCGTTCAACAGCAACCGCCGTGCGGTGGCGTGGGTCAGGACCCGCAGATTGGTCCGGCGCCTGGCCGATCGCAGATAACCGACCGAGGTCGAATGGCGAATGCCCCTGCGCGTCGTTCGATCCATCGGGCCGAAGCCTTCCTGCTGATAGCCATTCAGGTCCGCCGTTTTCGGGTAACCCGCCTGCCGCGCAGCTTCGAGAAATGCTGTGGGCAAAGGGCCGTCTTCCCGGCCCCGTGTCACGTGCAGAGGCCCGCTGTCGCCATGGTAGTCATCGCCTCCGCCCTCGCGACATTCGGTCTTCCTGAAGTAGGGAAGACAATGGCGATAGTCCCATTGGGGCAGCGACGGGTCTTCCCTGGCCCAACGGTCATAGTCGAGGGCGTTGCCGCGCATATACACCATGCCGTTGATGGAGGATGATCCGCCGAGTACACGACCGCGCGGGCAATGCAGCGTGCGGCCACCGAGATGGGGTTCTGGTTCGGTGTGATAGTCCCAGCTGTATGACTTGCCGTTCATCGGGTAGGCAAGTGCTGCGGGCATCCGGATGCGCCAGTCCCAGAACGGATCGACCCCGCCGGCCTCGAGTAGCAGCACGGACACGTCCGGATCCTCGGTCAGCCTGTTCGCGAGCACACAACCCGCCGAACCCGCCCCGACGATGACGTAGTCAAACTGGATTGTCTCCGTGTATCTTGTTACCACGAACAGGGACTCCGCTGTGCCGAGTGCATACCATACACGGGATTGCGATGAAGCAGATCACTGAAGTGGCGCGTCACGTCGACGTTATCCTCGAGACCGATGTGCTCGTTGTAGGCAGCGGGCCGGGTGGCCTGGCCGCGGCCATTGGTTCTGCCCGAGCCGGTGCCGATACGACGTTGCTGGAACGCTACGGCTGTTTCGGTGGCAACATCACGCAGGTCGGCGTCGAGGGCTTTGCCTGGTACCGCCACGAGAAAACGGTCGACAGTGAAGGCGTCGGCATAGAATTCGAAGAGCGTGCCAAGGCAATGGGCGCCGCAAATCCCGAGCCACAATCCGACAGCCATGCGCTCGATGGTGAAGCCTTCAAATACGTGGCTGATGTGCTCGTACAGGAGGCCGGCGTTCGTCCGATGCTGCATCGACTGATGGTGGCGCCAATCGTCGACGGTGGTGAGATCAAGGGCGTCATCAGCGAGAGCAAATCTGGCCGCGAGGCGATTTTGGCGAAGCGCGTTATCGACGCAACCGGTGATGCCGACGTGGCGGCTCGCGCAGGGGCCAGGTGTTACAAGACTCCACGCGAGAAAATGATGGCGGCATCGGTCATGTTTTCGATGAGCGGCGTCGATAAACGCCGTTTCATTGAGCACATCAAGGCGGACCCGCAGACTTACAAGGACTGGGAGGGTGGTGAGTGGACCATCGAAACCAGCGGCAAGGAAGACAACATGTTTTCGCCGTTCCTGCGAAAACCTTTTCAAAGCGCTATCGAGGCCGGCCTGATCCCGGAACACCTGGACACGATTTGCGGAACCTGGGGCGCCATCTCCGAGCAAGGTGATTTGACGTACCTCAACCTGGTGCATCTTGCCGGTTGCGATGGCACCGACGCCGATCAACTCACGGCCAACGAGATCGAGGGGCGCAGGCAGGCAATGCTGGCAATCGAAGCGTTGCGTCGATATACGCCGGGATGCGAAGACGCCAAGCTGCGGAATTTCGGTATGACTATCGGTATCCGGGATACCCGCAAAATCGACGCCCTCTACAACATGGTGGCAAGCGATGTCAGGGAGCAGGGACGTTTTGAAGATTCGATAGGGATTTTCCCCGAGTTCATCGACGGCTATGGCATTTTGATACTGCCTACCACGGGCCGGTACTTCCAGGTGCCGTACCGGGCGATGCTGCCGAAGGGTATCAAGAACCTTCTCGTGACCGGGCGTAGCATAGGTGGCGACAGGGACTCTCATGCGGCTGTTCGCAACATGATGTGCTGCACCGTTAGCGGTCAGGGCGCGGGCGTTGCCGCAGCGGTTTCACTGCGTTCCGACGCAGCGCTGAATGAAATAGATATTTCGGCGGTGCAAAAGGAACTCTTACGGCAAGGAGTGCGAATCCAATGACATCCCCGGCAAACAAGTACGGCCCGGAGACAAGCCTTCCCGTACAGCAGAGTTACGTCAATGGCGCCTACCTGCCGAGCAAAACGGGTGAGACTTTCGAGAACCGCTATCCAGGTAATGACGAAGTCATCTGTGAAGTCGAAGTGGCGGGTCAGGCAGAGATCGATGCAGCCGTGACGGCCGCCAGCGATGCGTTCGAATCCTGGTCGCAGTCACCGGCAGCCGAGCGCAGCGAAATACTCTTGAGCGCCGCGTCGATACTCCGCTCAAGGAACTCCGAACTTGCGGAGCTCGAATCGCTGGACACAGGCAAGCCCATTGCCGAAACGAGTGTCGTCGACGTCATTACGGGTGCCGAGGTCATTGAATATTTTGCCAAAGTCATACAGGCGATTGGCGGGCGTCATGTCGACCTGCCACCGGCAGCGTTTGCACTGATGCGACGCGAGCCGCTCGGTGTTTGCGCCGGTATCGGCGCCTGGAACTACCCGATCCAGATCGCGATGTGGAAATCGGGCCCGGCTCTCGCTTGCGGCAACACGATGGTCTTCAAACCTGCCGAGCAAACACCGCTGACGGCGCTCAGGCTCGCCGAAATCTATACCGAAGCGGGGCTGCCTGCCGGCGTTTTCAATGTTGTACAGGGCGCGGCCGGCACCGGTTCCGCGCTCGTTTCTCACCCTGGCGTGGCAAAGGTCACCCTGACGGGCTCGGTCGAAACCGGCAAGATCGTGCTGGAGCAGGCGGCGCGCGAACTCAAGAAAGTCACTCTCGAGCTCGGTGGCAAGTCACCTATCGTCGTATTCGACGATGCGGATTTCGATAACGCGTTGAACGCGGCGCTTGTCGGCAATTTCTATTCGTCCGGACAGGTTTGTTCGAACGGCACCCGGGTGTTTGTGCATGCGCCAATCTACGAAGAGTTTGTCACCCAGCTGGCGCAACGAACGCAAGCCATTCGAGTCGGTGATCCGTTTGATCCCGCTACGCAGATGGGCCCACTGGTATCTCGCGAACATTACGAAAAAGTCCTGGGTTACATGGAGCTTGCCAGGAAGTCCGGTGCGCGACATCTCTGCGGCGGGGATGCGATAAGCGAAGGCGATCTCGCGCGCGGCTACTACGTGACTCCCGCAGTCTTCGCGAACTGCCAGGACGATATGGAGTTCGTTAAAGACGAAGTGTTTGGGCCGCTCATGTCGGTGCTGCCATTCGAGTCGGAAGAAGAGGCAATACTGCGCGCAAATGACACGCCTTTCGGACTGGCGGCTGCGGTTTTCACAACCAGGCTGGACCGCGCCCACCGGGTCGCGAACGCGTTACGGGCCGGCATCGTGTGGATAAACGCCTACAACGTGACGCCGCCGGAAGTGCCTTTCGGGGGCTTCAAGGAGTCCGGGCTGGGACGCGAAAATGGACTCGAGGCCATAGAGAGTTATACGCAGATCAAGACCATCTACACCAATCTCGGCGGCGTCGAAAAAACCTATTAGGGTGCGCCACCGCTGCCGCTGGCCGTGTTGATGCATTGCATGGCCAGTCAGCGCAGGCCGGGAGTCCCAGGAGCCGCATTGGGCCGGCTTTTTTGTCCATATCGTGTCGTTTCTGGTCGCGTGGATGTCGCAAACGTATATGCAGTTCGGTCCAATCTGGAACAAACTGGCACGCTTGAAGTGCTCTGGATCCATGTTTTTTTGCGGCCCGGCGCCGCACTCGGCAAGGTGCAATTATGAGCAGTAGACCCCGCAGGCGCAGGTCCGCGGGCCGGGAGGCGAAACGCGCCGCCCGGCAGCAGATGCCAACGGCAACGGCCGCTTACATTGATCGAGAAATTCCCTATTACGAGCTGCTGAGTGACGAGGCGCTCGAGATGATCGAGAACAATGCGGATACCGTGCTCGAGGAAATCGGTATCGAGTTCAAGGATTTTCCGCGCGCGCTCGAGTTGCTTGGTAACGCCGGCGCCGACGTCGACGGCGAGCGCGTGCGATTTCCGCGCGGCATGTGCCGATCCATTATCCAGGCATCCGCACCAGCGGAGTACACGCAGCATGCGCGCAATCCTGCGCGCAGTGTGATCATCGGCGGCGATCGCACCGTACTCGTGCCGGCTTATGGTTCGCCGTTCGTTCGTGACCTGGACAAAGGGCGCCGCTACGCCACGATCGAAGACTTTCGCAACTTCGTGAAGCTGGCCTACATGTGTCATGGACTGCATCACTCGGGAGGCACGGTCTGTGAACCCGTGGATATACCGGTCAACAAGCGTCACCTCGACATGGTGTACAGCCACATCAGGTACAGCGACAAGCCGTTCATGGGCTCGGTGACCGCGCCCGAGCGGGCGCAGGATACGGTCGCCATGGCGAAAATCCTGTTCGGCGACGAATTTGTCGAACAGAACACCGTGCTGACCAGCCTGATCAACGCAAACTCGCCGATGACCTTCGATGCCACGATGCTCGGTGCGGCAACGGTCTACGCCGAGCACAACCAGGCGACGATGATCTCGCCGTTCCTGCTTGCCGGGGCAATGTCGCCGGTGACGGTGGCCGGCACGGTCACACAGATACTGGCCGAGGCGCTGGCCGGACTCTGCTATGTACAGCTCGTGCGGCCGGGTGCCCCGGTCGTGTTCGGCACTTTCGCCGCGGCCGTTTCCATGCAGTCCGGTGCGCCCACCTTCGGCACCCCCGAGTCCAGCCTGATCCTGTTTGCAGCCGCGACGCTGGCGCGGCGGCTCGGCTTGCCGTTCCGCAGCGGCGGCGGGCTGTGCGGCTCGAAAATATCCGACGCGCAGGCGGCCTACGAGTCGGCCAACACGCTGCAGGCCTCGGCGCTGGCCGGGGTCAATTTCATGTTGCACACGGCCGGCTGGCTCGAGGGTGGGCTCGTCATGGGCTACGAGAAATTCGTGATGGACGCCGACCAGGCGAATATGATCGCGGTGCTGCTCGGCGGCGTCGATCTGTCGGAGAAAGGGCAGGCGATGGATGCCCTGCACGAGGTCGGTCCCGGCAAGCACTTCCTCGGCGCTGCGCACACGCACGCCAATTTCGAGTCTGCGTTCTATCGCTCGCCGCTGGCCGACAACAACAGTTTCGAACAATGGGAGCAGGAGGGATCGCTCGACCTGGCGCAGCGCGCCAATACGATGTGGAAATCCATGCTGGAAAGCTACGAGGCCCCGGCGCTGGATCCTGCGATCGACGAAGCGCTCAACGACTTTATCACTCGCCGCAAATCAGAATTCTCGGACCAGGATCATTAGATGATGGACGGCACACAAGTTTTCCGGGTGGCCGCGCGTGCCTGAACCAATACTCGTGATCGCCTGTGGCGCCCTGGCTCGGGAAATCAACGAGCTGAAGCAGTCGCATGGCTGGGACCATGTGCACATGAAGTGCATCGACGCACAATTGCACAATCGTCCGGAGCAGATACCGGCGCGCCTGCGGGAAGAGATCAGGCGTTTCAAAACCGAGTACGCTCGCATTTACGTGGCTTATGCGGATTGCGGCACCCGCGGTGAGATCGATCGCGTGATCGAGGAAGAAGGCGGGGGAATCGAGCGGCTGCCGGGCGTGCATTGCTATCAGTTTTTTGCCGGCGCCAAGCGCTTTGCAGAGCTCGCCGATGCCGAGCCGGGCACGTTTTACCTGACCGACTTCCTGACGCGGCATTTCGACAAGCTCGTCATCCAGGCGCTCAAGCTCGATGAGCACCCGGAATTGCGGGATTCCTATTTCGGCAATTACCGCCGGCTCGTGTACCTGTCGCAGACGCCGGACGACAATCTGCTCGCGGCCGCGCAGGCGGCGGCGCGGCGCCTGGGGCTCGAGTTCGAACATGTCCACTGCGGTTACGGGCAACTCGAGACCAGCCTGGTTGCAATGGTAGCGGGGGAGTCTCGTGATTAAACAAATCATAATTTACTGGCGGGATATTCCGGCGCAGGTCATCGTGCAGCGCGGGCGCACGCGCGAGAAAGTGCAGCTCAGTCACCGCTTCCAGGAGGCGATCGACCGCGCCGCCATGCGCGCCGGCAAGGGCAGCAGTGACGCATACATGTCCGAGTGGCGCCGCGTATCTTCGGCCATAGAGTCGGAAGACGGGTTGCGCGATATCGCCGAGCAGGAGGCGCAACGCCTGGAGGCGGGAATAAACGACGAGCAACTGTTGCAGCTGATCCGCAATCACGGCTCGGCCAGTCAGGAAACGCAATGACGCCACGGGCGTCGCGAAAGAGGAGTAGGTAATGACAGAAACCCTGGTCAGTTCCGCCAGCAGGGAAGTGCGCATCGGCTTTAATTGCCCGTTCGTGATCATCGGTGAGCGCATCAATCCAACGGGCCGGAAAATTCTGGCTGCAGAGATGAGCAAGGGCGACTACAGCCGGGTCGAGGCCGATGCGCTTGCGCAGGTCGAGGCCGGCGCGCACATGCTCGATGTGAATGCCGGGATTCCGCTGGCGGATGAGCCTGCCATACTCGCCGAGGCGGTCAAGCTCGTGCAGTCGGTTACCGACGTGCCGCTGTCAATCGATTCCTCGATCGTGGCGGCGCTCGAATCAGGCTTGTCGGTCTACGAGGGCAAGGCGCTCGTCAACTCGGTGACCGGGGAAGAAGAACGTCTGGAATCGGTGTTACCGCTGGTCGCAAAGCACGGTGCAGCTGTTGTTGCCATTTCCAACGACGAGACAGGAATCTCCGAAGATCCGGACGTCCGTTTCGAGGTTGCGAAGAAGATCGTGCAACGCGCGGCGGATCACGGGATTCCGGCCGGAGATGTCGTCGTCGATCCGCTGGTCATGCCGATCGGGGCGATAAACACCGCCGGCAAGCAGGTCATGCACATCGTGCGACGACTGCGCGAAGAGCTCAAGGTCAACACGACTTGCGGGGCATCGAACGTGAGCTTCGGCCTGCCCAATCGCAATGGTATCAACAGCGCTTTCCTGACCATGGCGATCGGTGCCGGCCTGACGTCGGCAATCACGAACCCCTTGCATTCGGAGGTGATGCAGGCGGTACTCGGTGCAGACGTCATGATGGGTAACGATCCGGACTGTTCGAACTGGATCCGCAAATACCGTGAGCCGGCGGCCGAAGGCGAAGCGCGTGGCCGCGGCGGACGCCGGCGTCGCCGGCGAGCCAACTGAGGGATCATTGAGCGCTAAAGAGGCAAAAGTCGTTTTCACGCCTTCGGGGCGGCGCGGCGTATTCCCGGTCGGTACGCCGGTTCTCGATGCGGCGCGGAGTCTCGGTGTCGACGTGGACTCGGTATGCGGCGGACGCGGCCTGTGCGGGCGTTGCCAGGTGACCTGCTCCGAGGGTGAATTTACCAAGCACGCGATCACCTCGCGTGCCGGGAACCTCTCCCCGGTCGGAGAAGTCGAGACTCGCTATAGCGAGCGGCGCAAGCTCAAGCCGCTTGCAGAGGGCCGCAGGCTCAGCTGCCAGGCCCAGATCCGGGGCGACCTCGTCATCGACGTGCCGGCCGAGAGCCAGATGCATCGCCAGGTGGTCAGGAAGAGCGCCGAGCATCGGGACATCACGCTCGACACGGGCGTGCATCTGTACTTCGTCGAAGTGCCCGAGGCCGAGCTGCATGAAGCCAAGGGCGACGTGCAGCGGCTGCAGGAGGCGCTCGAGTCTGCCTGGGAATTGCCGGGCCTGAGCGTTGAATCCTCGGTTCTTCCGCAACTGCAGCAGGCACTGCGTGACGGCAAGTGGAGCGTTACCGTCGCTGTGCATAACGGCTCCCGAATAATTGCCGTATGGGCCGGTTTCAGGCGCGACGG
>JABAOH010097952.1_pt1 | contig 31430 bp, 28 predicted proteins | sample 7062181 | NCBI WGS metagenome assembly JABAOH01 (sample SAMN14538630, study PRJNA623070) | marine sediment metagenome | biome: marine biome [ENVO:00000428]; feature: marine pelagic biome [ENVO:01000023]; material: deep marine sediment [ENVO:00002113]; isolation source: pool of 5 deep marine...
CTCGATTCGGCGCAAGCCGCCCGCCGACGTCTCGCCGCTCACACCCGCGTTCACCACCCGGAACCCGAGACCGGCCGAATCGATCCTTTCTTGGATCAGCGCCGGATAGGCCTGGTCGGAGGGCAGTCCATAGCCCGCAGTAAGGCTGGTGCCAAGGAACAGGACGACGGGCGCCGCCGGATCCCTAGCTGAAACCTCGGAAGCCGGCGAGCGTAGAACATGCTGCCGATTCTCCGAGCTACAGGCACCCGCCAGCGCGGCGAGCACCAATACAGTTATCCTTCGACCCATGANNTTCGACCCATGATCATCGTCGCTAAGGGACTCGAACAGACCTATCTGAGCGGCGGCCGCCCGCTGACCGTCCTCCGAGAGATCGATCTCGAGATCGAAGCGGGCGGCGTCATCGCCATCGTCGGCCCCTCCGGCTCCGGCAAGACGACGCTGCTCGGACTGCTGGCGGGGCTCGACCTGCCGTCAGCCGGCACCGTCATCCTGGACGGCCAGAACCTGGGCGAGCTGACCGAGGACGAGCGCGCGCTCCTGCGTGCAGAAAAAGTAGGCTTTGTCTTCCAGATTTTCCAGCTCATCCCCACGCTGACAGCGCTGGAGAACGTTCTCGTGCCGCTCGAGCTTGCAGGTCCAGGGGGTGGCAAGAACGGTGCCGCCGCGGCGCGCCGCGCCCGGGAGCTGCTCGCCCGGGTCGGACTGGCCGACCGCGCCCACCACTACCCGGCCCAGCTCTCCGGCGGCGAGCAACAGCGCGTCGGCCTGGCCCGGGCCTTCGCCAACGGGCCGAGAATCTTGATGGCCGACGAGCCGACGGGCAACCTGGATGCCGATACCGGCCGCCACGTCATCGAGCTGATGGTTCGGCTGAATCGTGAGGAAGGGACGACCCTCGTCCTCGTGACCCACGACGTGGAACTCGCCGCCAGAGCGCAGCGCATCGTCCGACTGGCGGGCGGCCGCATCGTCTCGGACGAGCGCGTGGCGGGATCGTGAGCGCCCAGTTCGTCCTCGCTATGGTTCGACGTGAGGGCCGGGCGACGCGTCGGCGCCTGCTCATCTACGTGGCAGCGGTCACCCTCGGCGTGGCCGCGCTGGTTGCCATCAACTCCTTCCGGGCCAACGTCACGGCCGCGGTACGTGACCAGGCGCGGTCGCTCATGGGCGCCGACCTGCGCCTAGGTAGCCGCTGGGAGTTCCCGCCGGAAGTCGAGGCCGTACTCGACTCGCTGGAACGGACGGGCGCCGGCCTTTCACGCGTTACCTCCTTCTCGTCGATGGCGCTGGCCCCGCGCTCAGGGCTCGCGCGGCTGGTTCAGGTCCGGGCACCCGACGGTGATTACCCGTTCTACGGTGAGATCGAGACGGACCCGCCCAATCTCTGGCGAGAATTCCGCTCCCAGCGGCGCGCCTTAGTCGATCCCGCGGTGCTGGTGCAGCTCGACGCCGCCGTCGGCGACACCCTCGCGATCGGCGCCAGCCGGTTCGTGATCGCCGCCACCGTGACCAGTGTGCCTGGCGACATCGGCCTGCAGTCCGCGTTCGGCCCGCGCGTCTTCATACCTTCGCAGTACGTGGACGAGACCCAGCTGCTCCGCTTCGGTAGCATCTCATACTTTCGGGCCTACCTGCAGATCGACGACCCTGCGGCGTTGGAACGCCTGGTCGAGGCTAAGGATTCGCTGCTCAAGGCAAGCCGCGTCAGCTATACGACCGTGGGGGAGTACGAGGAGAACTTGACGTCGGGCCTCGATCAACTGGGCAGCTTCCTCGCTCTCGTCGGGCTCGTCGCACTCCTGCTGGGCGGCGTCGGCGTGGCCAGTGGCGTGCACGTCTTCGTGAGCGAGCGCCTGGACACGGCGGCCGTGCTCCGCTGCCTCGGCGCCACTCAGCGACAGATGTTCACGATCTATCTGCTGCAGGCGACGCTGATGGGGCTGGGCGGCGCGGTGCTCGGTGTGGGGCTCGGCGTCGGTGTACAGGCAGCTCTGCCCCGGGTAGTCCAAGACTTTCTACCCCTCGACGTACCCTTCGTCCTTGTACCTTCGGCCATCCTGGCCGGCCTCGGCACGGGCCTGTGGGTCGCGGTGCTCTTCGCGCTCCTGCCGCTCCTACGCATCAAGGATGTGGCGCCGCTCCGCGCGCTGCGGCGCGATTACGAGCGGCCGCCCCGCCGGCGCGATCCCTGGCGCCTCGGCGCCCTGGCGGCGCTACTCATGAGCGTGCTGGCGCTGGCGCTGTGGCAAGCGGCCGAGCCGTCCATCGGCCTCGCCTTCACCGCCGCGGTCGTCGTGGCGATGGCGGCTCTGGGGCTGACGGCGTGGGCGCTGATGCGAGGGACGCGGCGCTTCTTCCCGAGCCGGGCCCGCTTCGCACTTCGCCAGGGCATCGCCAACCTGTTCCGGCCGCAAAACCAAACCGTGGCGGTCACTCTCGCCATCGGCTTCGGCGTCTTCCTCATCGCCACGCTCTACGTGGTTCACCGCAACCTGCTGGACCAGATCATCATGGAGACGCGGCCCGACCGGCCGAACCTGCTGATGTTCGACATCCAGCTCGATCAGGAAGCGGGCGTAGCGGAGCTGCTGGCGGAACGAGACGCCCCGATCCTGCAGCGCACCCCGGTCGTGCCCGCGAGGCTCACCCGCCTAGGGGAGCGGAGCGTCGAGGAGGTCCTGGCCGACACGATGGGGCCGCGAATCGAGCGCTGGGCGCTGCTCCGGGAGTACCGGCACACTTACCGCGACACGCTCGTCGGATCGGAGCGCCTGATCGCCGGCGTCTGGTTCGAAGAGGAAGGGAGCGAGGCCTTCCAACAACACGAAAGGCGCCCAGCAATCTCCATCGAGGAGAGCATCGCCGAGGAACTCGAGGTGTGGGTAGGCGATCGCATCACCTGGGACATCCAGGGCGTGCCGCTGGAGACGGAGATTACGAGCGTGCGCCGGGTCGACTGGGCCCGCTTCGAGCCGAACTTTTTCGCCGTGTTCGAGCCGGGCAGCCTCGACCGGGCGCCCCAGAGTCTGGTGCTCTTGACCCGGCTCGAGGATCCGATCGGTCGAGCGGAGTTCCAGCGGGACCTCGTACTCAGCTTCCCAAACGTCGCCGCCATCGACCTCACGACCATCATCGAGGCGATCGACACAGTGCTCGGAAAGGTGGCGCTGGCGATTCGCTTCATGGCGCTGTTCAGCATCGGCAGCGGACTCGTGATCCTGGTAGGCGCGATCGCTACCTCGCGCTACCAGCGGATGCGCGAGTCGGTGACCCTGAAGACGCTAGGCGCCCAATCGAAAACCATCCGGCGCATCCTGGCTACCGAGTACTTCGCGCTCGGTTCCTTCGCCGGGCTGGCTGGCGTGGGCCTCGCCGCCGTCGCCGGCTGGCTGGCCGTGACCTTCCTGTTCGAGCTGCGCTTCTACCTGCCTGGCCTTCCACTCCTCGCGCTCTGGGTGGGAACGGCGCTGGTGACCACTCTCATCGGACTGGCCAACAGCCGCGACGTGGTGCGGCGCACGCCCCTCGCGGGGATGCGGGAACTCGGCGAGTAAGTCACGGGTTGCTACACGAGCCACAGACGAACCAGGGCGCCTAAACTTGCGCCTCCGCACCGGTACACTTCTTGCCCTCTCCACTACCGGAGTGCGACCCGCCGGCACCGCATTCCCCGCCTTTGCCCATCGCGAGCAGTGACGATGATCGGCCCCAAGCCGTCATCTCCTGTGCAGGCAGTTCCCGCCACAGCGTAGGCGGCCCCCGCCGCTGCCCCACCAGCTCCGGAGGGTGTCGAATGAACGCCTCAATCTCACACTGCCCAGCCCTAGCCCGACGCGTCACAGTTGCTACGATCGCCGGACTCATCTGGCTGGGCTGCTACGGGGAGCAAGCCGAGCTGACGGCTCCAGAAAGCGGGATACGAGCCGTGCAGGACGTTCTGAGGCCGGCGATGAACGTGCAGGACCGACATACCGAGCGCCTGCTTGCGATCCCGGGGGTGGTCGGGACCGCCGTTGGCCTGAGAGCGGACGGCCGGCCGGCCATTAAGATCTTCACCGCGTACGCCGGAGTCGCCGGGCTGCCCGATTGGCTAGACGGCTTCCCCGTCGTGGTCGAGGTGACCGGCATGTTCTTCGCGCTGAGCGATCCTACAACGCGCTTCACCCGACCAGTGCCAACGGGCGTCTCCACCGGTCACCCGGCGATTACCGCCGGCACGATCGGCGCGCGGGTGCGGGACGCCGCGGGCAACGTGTACGCGCTGAGCAACAACCACGTCTATGCCAACCAGAACGACGCCAATATCGGTGATAGCGGGCTGCAGCCAGGGCCAGCCGACGGCGGTAACGATCCCGGCGACAAGATCGGCGAGCTCTACGACTACGAGCCGCTCGACTTCTCCCTGAACGGCAGCAACACCATGGACGCGGCGATCGTCCTGTCATCGACGGACCTGCTCGGCAACTCAACACCGGAGGACGACGGCTACGGGACCCCGAGTTCGACTACGGCGTCGGCGTTTGTGGGCCAACAGGTTCAGAAATACGGCCGCACGACGAGACTCACGCACGGCGAGGTCTCGGAGGTGAACGTCACCGTGGAAGTGTGCTACGAAGTCTTTATCATATGGTGCACGAAGTCGGCGATCTTCGTGAATCAGATCGCCATCACCCCCGGCACCTTCAGTGATGGGGGCGACTCCGGCTCGTTGATCATCACCGACGACCTGAATAAGTACCCCGTCGGCCTGCTCTTCGCCGGTAGCTCGACCCACACGCTCGCCAATCCCATCGATGTCGTGCTCAGCCGGTTCGGGGTGAGCATCGACGACGCCGGGCCCGGGCCGCCCCAGCCCGTGACCGACATCGCCGTCACGGCTGTGACCGCGCCAGCCTCGGTGACGCAGGGCGATATGGTGAACGTTGATGTCACAGTGAAGAACGTCGGCAACCAGGGCGTCAGCAGTGACATCAACGTGACCCTGACGGACGATACCGACGGCGTGACGATCGGCACGCAGACCATCAGCGGCGGTCTGGCAGCGGACGCGTCCACCGTTCTCAACTATACATGGGACACGAACGGGGCATCGATCGGCGACCATACCCTCACAGCGCGTCACGACTTACCTGACGACAATGCCGCCAATGATTCCAAGAGTACCACCGTGACGGTGACTCAGGCACCGGATCTATCGACTGGCATGCATGTGGGTGACCTCGACCCGTACAACTCCAGCGAGGGCAAGACCTGGACCGCCTATGTGATCCTCAAGGTCGAGGACGAGTCACACAACCCACTGGAAGGCGCCACGGTCTACGGTAGCTGGAACCCCGGCGGTCTCGCGGTTGACGAGTGCACGACCGACTATGCGGGCGAGTGCCTGATGTTGAGAACGCTGATACCCAAGCGCACAAAGAGTGCGACCTTTACCGTGGTCGACGTCGTCTATCCAACGCTCAGTTACGTGGAGTCGAGCAATCACGACCCGGACGGTGACAGCGATGGCACCCGCATAACCGTGAACAAGCCATAGCCAACCGAAACTGGTCGCGAAAATGACGAGGGGGTCCATCTGGACCCCCTCGTTCTGTCTATGCTTGGCCGCGCCTGTGTCTCGACGCTTGCCCGCGCCTCACGGTTGGACTTACTCTACGGCTTGCTCAACCACGCACCGGCTTCGCGAAGCGGCAACATCACATTATCCTGAGACCAGGTTTGCATGCGTGCCGAAGGACTTGTTCTTACCCTGAGCACCGCCTCAGCACGGATCACTCTTATCGTCGGCGCGCTGATCGTCACCGCCGTTGGCGCTGGATGCTCCTCGAAGCGCACCGCCGATGAGGGAGGCCACCAGGAGATGACATCTAAGACGATCGAGCAGGTTCTGAAGGAGCACACGAACGAGTGGATGGCGCTTCCCGGTGTGGTAGGAACCGGCATCGGCGAGTGCGCGGGGGAACCCTGCATTAGAGTGTTCGTCGTGGAGAAGACCAACGAGCTGATGTCGAAGTTCCCGGCCAGGCTGCAGGGGTACGTCGTCGATGTCCAGGAATCGGGAAGGTTCCGCGCGCTAGATCCTCCTTGATCGTCGATCTCAGTGCCAGCCGATCCGTAGTGCACGCCTGTACCAGCTTTGCCCGCTCTCGTGAACCGTTCGATGTTGACCGGCCTTTCGCTGACGGCGGTTGCCCAGGCGGTCATCAGGCTATATCTCCTGAGGTTGGTATCCCGGCAACCTCAGCACGGCTGATCTCGTAGTGAAGTTCGGAGACCGGTTTCATTGTGAGACGGGTTCTGTTCGGTACTCGACTATGAGAATAGCACAGCGCTTCAGATCGTCCCTGTGTTTCCTGCTGCTCGCGCTAGTCAGCCCCGGCACGGCGCGCGGGCAGGAATCCGCACGCGAGATCATCGACCGAGTCGACCGCATCCTGCGCGGCGAGTCGAGCCATGGCGTCGCCACGATGGAGGTGGTGACCGAGCACTGGCAGCGCAGCGTTACCATGGAGGTGTGGTCGCTGGGAACGGACTACGCACTCGTACGCATCACCGCGCCGCGCAAGGAGGCCGGCACCGCTACCCTCAAGGCAGGCGACGACATCTGGAATTACCTGCCCCGGGTCGATCGCACCATTAAGGTCCCCGCATCGCTGATGATGGGCGCCTGGATGGGCTCGCATTTCACCTACGACGACTGGGTGAAGGAAAGCCGGCTGGTCGAGGATTACGACATCGAGATCAGCTTCGAGGGTCTGCGCGACGGCGTCGAGGTTTGGGAGTTCGTTCTCACGCCTCGGCCGGAGGCGGCGGTGGTCTGGGGCCGCATAGAGTATCAGGTGCGCAAGGACGACCTGATGCCGATCTGGGCGCGCTATTACGACGAGGACGGCAAGCTGGTGCGGACGATGAGCTTCGGCGAGTACCAGATGATGGGTGGTCGCCTCGTCCCGGCGGTGATGGACATGCTTCCGCAGGACAAGCCGGGCGAACGAACCACGGTGCGTTACTCGGAGCTGGAGTTCGACATCGACATCGAAACCGACTTCTTCTCACTCCGGGCGCTGCGAGTGGGGGGACGATAGCCATGACCGCAGGCCCCTGGTGGCGCATCGGCTGGCGCAACCTCGGCCGTAACCGGCGGCGCACGGTCATCACGGCCCTAGGCCTGGCGGTGGGCTACTTCGCCGTCGTCTTCATGGTCGGCTGGGCGGAAGGGCTGGTGAGTGAGATGATCGAGAACGGCACCGGCCTGCTGACCGGCCAGCTCCAGCTTCACGCCGACCAATACCGACCAGAGCGAAAGATCTACGACACCATCGGAGGACGTGAAGGCGCGGACGTCGAGCGACTGCTGCGCGAGGTGGCGGCCGACCCGGCCATCGCCGCGGCGGCACCCCGGGTCTTTGCCGGCGGCCTGGTGAGCTCCGGCGACGCAACGGTGGCGGGCATACTCATGGGAATGGATCCACAGCTCGAGCCTCGGGTCAGCAGGTTGCTGCGCGCCGTGATTGCGGGCCGCGTCCCGAGCGCCGGTGCGAACGAGATCCTCGTCGGCAACGAGATGGCGCGACAGCTGGCGGTGGACGTGGGGGACGACGTGATCCTCGTCGCCCCCGGGGCCGACGGCTCGCTGGGGAACGACCTCTACGTGGTCTCCGGGATCTTTCGCAGTGGGATGGCCGAGCTGGACGGATCCTACGCCGTGTTGCCGATTGGGTCCCTGCAGACCTTGATCGCCCTCGCGCCCGGTCGGGTCCACGAGATCGCCGCGGCAACGACCGACCCCTGGATGGCGCCGGACGCGGCTGATCGATTGGCGGCTGTTGTAACTCCACTGGTGCCCGACATCGAGGTTCAGCCGTGGACTCGGCTCCGACCCGAGATGCTCGACTACGCACAGTTGATTGAATCCTGGTACCTCATCGTCCTGGTGATCGTGTTCGCGATCGCGGTGTTTGGCGTCGCGAACACGATGCTGATGGCGACGTTCGAGCGTCGTCGCGAGTTTGCCGTGATGCTGGCGCTGGGGACAACGCCCTGGCGAATCAGCCTCGCGGTTCTCTGCGAGGCGCTGGCGCTGGGTCTCATCGCGTTAGCGCTCGGGGTCGCCATCACTTTTCCGCTGCTCGCTTGGTGGCATAACGCTCCGCCGGACCTGAGCTGGCTTTACGGTGACTTTACCATGTTCGGAGCGCTGGTTCGGCCGGTGTTGCGGGTCGAGTACAACATCGTCTTATCGTTCTGGACGGGCATCGCCCTGCTGTTGACGGCCCTGATCGCAGCACTCTACCCGGCGACGCGCTCGGCGCGCGTGCCGCCAGCCGACACCCTGTCCGGTCTATGATCGCCCGAGCGCTCGCCCTGATTCACCTCGCGCTTCGCAACCTGCGGCGCCAGGCGCGACGGAGCCTGCTCACCGCGGCAGCGATGATCATCGGCGGAACGCTGCTCATGATCTCATTGCCGCTCGGGGACGGTACACACGAGGAATGGATCGAGTCCGCCGTGCGTATGGGCAGCGGCCACCTGGCCGTTCAGGCGCCAGGCTACCACCTCAGCCGCAAGATCGAGCACCGTTTGTCCGGAGCGGCGCGGGTGGCGGCGGAAGCAGCGTTCCAAAAGCCTGGCATCGCCGAGCACGTGATCGACTTCGTGCCACGCCTGTCGGTGGGTGGGCTGGCCAGCTCCCCGGCCGGCGCACGGCCGGCGCAGATCATCGGGGTCGACCCACTTGCCGAGGCGCCGTTCTCGATTCTCGACGACAGGGTCGTCGAGGGACGCTACCTCGAACCCGAAGACCGACTGGCCGCATACGTCGGCGCCGGCCTGGTCGAAGGCCTCGAGCTCAGGCTGGGTTCACGCCTCGTCCTGACCGCCCAGGATGCGGACGGCGAGATCGCCGGCCAGCTCGTACGGGTAGTCGGCATCTTCCGCACCGGAGTGCCGGAGGTCGATCAAGCGCTCATCCACATACCCCTGACCACGGCGGGATCCTGGCTCCGGTCAGGCGATGATCTGACTACGATCGCCGTGCTGCTCGATTCGAGCCGGCGCGTCGATCGAACACAGCGCATGTTGCGACGCGAGCTAGCTGCGCCGATCGCGGATGGCAGTCTGACTCTGCTGCGCTGGCGCGAAGCGATGCCCGAGCTCGATGCCGCCGTGAAGATCGACGACTTGGGCAACTACATCTGGCAGCTGATCCTTTTCGGGATCATCGCTCTCGGCATCGTCAACACGATTCTCATGTCTGTGATGTACCGGCGACGCGAGTTTGGACTGCTCCAAGCGCTCGGACTGACGCCCCGCCAGACAGGCGGCCTGGTCATGGTCGAGGGACTCATATTGACCACGATCAGCGGGATTATCGGAATCGGCCTCGGCCTTTTGATCACCTGGTTCTTCTGGCGAGAAGGCTTCGATTTCTCGTTCGCCTGGGAAGAGGAATGGACCTTCTCGGGCGTTGTCATGGATCCGATCGTGATCCCCATGTTCCGTATGGCGAGAGTCCTACAGGGCCTGGTATTCATACTGGCCGTCGGTACGCTCGCCTCCATCTATCCCGCCTATCGGGCGACGCGAATCGACGTGGCCGAGGCGATGAAGTTCGATCGATGAGTGATAGAACGATGGTTCATGAAAACGCGAACGCCGTCCGCACCGAAACTGTCTGGAAGATCTTCGAGCAGGAAGCGGAGGAAGTTCAGGCCGTCCGCGGAGTTACGCTGGCGATCGAACCGGGCGAGTTCATCGCCATGGCCGGACCGTCGGGCTCTGGAAAGACGACCCTGTTGAACCTGATCGGCGGCCTGACGCGGCCGACGCGCGGTGAAGTGTGGGTCGCCGGACGTGAGCTCACCAAGATGTCCACTCGTGAGCTGGCGCGGATGCGACTGGCTCACGTGGGCTTCATCTTCCAGGCCTACAATCTGTTGCCTGTGCTCACGGCGCTGGAGAACGCCGAGTTCCCGCTTCTACTGCAAGGCGTGAACGGCGACGAGCGTAAGTCACGGGTCACACGGCTATTCGAGCGAACCGGACTCGCGGGCCTGGAAGACCGGCGACCTGGAAAGCTGTCGGGTGGCCAGCAGCAACGGGTGGCCGTGATCCGTGCCGTCGTGGCGGAGCCGGCCCTCGTTCTCGCCGACGAGCCGACCGCCAACCTCGACTCGGCCGCCAGCGACTCGCTGCTCGATATGATGGAGGAGTTGAACCGCGACCTCGGCACCACGTTCGTCTTTGCCACTCACGACCCGCGGGTCATGGAGCGGGCGCGGCGACTGATCCGGCTGGTCGATGGCCGGGTGGCGTCGGACGAGCGGCACCGGCCCGAGCCGGAACGGTGATACGGGGTGCGGCGCTCAGTGCGGCCGTCGCCCTGCTTGGCGCCCAGGCGCTACGCGCTCAACTCCCCACCGTACGCGGCTACTACCTGAACGTCCCTCTCTGGAGCGATTCCACGCAGTTCGCTGTCGGCGGTTTCGGCGATCTGCAGCGGTTGCGTGTCATGGCCACGCCCCAGGTTGGTCCAGTCGCCGCCGAAATTGCTTACGAGCACCTGCTTTCCTATAGCGAGCGTGCCGTGGCGGCGCCGCTTGGCGCGCTCTTGCAAGGCGTCGCTCCTGGCGGCGGCGAATGGCTCGACCTCCAGTGGACACTCAAGGAGACGAGCCATTGGCTCTGGCGGCATCGCTTCGACAGGCTGAACGTAACCTACAGCGGCAGCGACCTCATCGAGGTGACGGCTGGCCGGCAGACGATCTCCTGGGCCACAACGCTTTTCTTGACGCCCGCCGACCCGTTCGCGCCCTTCGACCCCGCCGACCCGTTCCGCGAGTATCGAGCCGGTGTGGATGCCCTGCGTATCAAGGTCTTTCCGGGCCCACTCAGCGAGGTGGACCTTGTCGCGCGCATCGCGGACACGGCGGCGGACACGACGCTCACGCTGCTGAGCCGCGGCCGCACGACGTGGCGCGGCTGGGAGCTTTCGGCCTGGACGGGGCTCTTGCACGACGACCCCGCGCTCAGTCTGGGCGCCACCGGCGCAATTGGACGGGTCGCCCTGCGCAGCGAGCTCTCTCTGCGGGATCGAAGGGACAACCTGCGGGCTCGCCGCGGTGGCGTCGCCCTCCGTGGCGCAGTGGGGGTCGACACGCGCTTCACGCTTTCCGGCCGCGAGCTCTACGTCGTCATCGAGTACCAGCACGACGGCTTCGGGGCGAGCCGCAGCGAGGAGCTGGCTTCCGTCGTCTTCTCCGAGCCGTTTGCGCGGGGCGAGCTGCAGGTGTTGGGGCAGGATATCACCGCCGTCCAGGGCGTCTACCAGATGCACCCTCTACTGGCCACTGACCTCCTAGTGCTCGTGAACTTGAACGATGGGAGCGCGCTGCTGGGGCCCGGCGCGTCATACTCCGCGTCAAGCGAGGTGACCCTCAGGGCCGGCTTGTTCCTCGGGCTCGGCGACGCTGAGTTCGGTCCCTCGGCCCAACTGCCCTCGGAGTTTGGCATCGTGCCGGCGATCCTGTACGTGTCCGGCAGTGCCTTCTTCTGACGCTGGGTTGGGCGCAAGCGCGAGGCGGCCAAGGCCGTCAGGAGCCGGGCCGCCGACGCGTGGCGGACGGCGGACTTGGAGCTTGGTGGGTCCAGATTCTGAGAGAAGGCAGCAACGATGCCGGGTCAGGGAAACGGAACACGGGGCGGGCCGCCCGCCCCCAGAACGTGTCGCTTGAACTCGCCTGGCTCCAGGTTCTCCGTCTCCTGGAAGAGCATGTGCTCGAACAGATGAGCGAACCCGGAGCGGCCCGGCGCCTCGTTCGCGCTCCCCACATCGTACCAGATGTTGACCGCGACCACCGGGGTCGAATGGTCCTCGTGCACGATCACCGTCAGTCCGTTGTCGAGGGTGAAGCTCTCGAACTCGATGGGCGGGGCCGTCCCCTGCGCGAGCAGCGGCGCGGCCAGGAACAGCGAGATCGAGAGGCTCACCAACGGGCGAAGACCTCGCATGTGCAATCTCCTAGCTTCAGAATGTTTTCGAACCAGATTGAGCGCGATCAACTGCCGACGGTCGATCATCAGGCCAACCAGTGGACCGACGGCGTTAGAACTGAAACACCTCGCGGCGCCGTGCTGTTCCGCCAGCGGCCTGCCGGTAGGCCAGACGAAAGAGAAAAGCGCTGATCAGCAGGGCCAAAGCGATCCACACCACCCCCCAGACCACCGTCGGCACACCGGTGAGCTCGGCGAGCATCCGGGCGTCCGACATGAGGCCGGGCCGGTCGAGGATGTCGCTCTTGATGTCGAGGATCGCGTAGAGGCAGCTGGTCAGCCCTAGCCCCGTCAGCAGCGCCGCGTTCCCCTCCACTGGAAGCCGCCGCCCCGCCGCGACGAGACCCGCCCCGAAAGCGACTCCGAACAATACGCCGAAAACGTTGCGCACGTAGAGGAGCGTGACGCCGATCACCACGATTCCGATGATCGCGGACGCGTACCTCGGCAGCGCGCCGCGCCCACGCGCGGCGGCCAGGATCAGGCCCCCCCACAGCAGGCTGCCCAGGTAGCCCGCCGACAGCACGAGGAACGTGCTGCCGCCCGGGCACTGGCAGAGGCCGCCCTCGTTCGCGGAGATGACGATCCGCTCGATGGCGCCTCCCGTCGCCAGGGCCATCAAACCATGGCTGATTTCATGCAGCAAGACGACAAAGATCTTGACGGGATAGACGATGGGCGTGTTCCAGAGCAGCCAGACAGCACCGAAGTAGACGGCGAACCCCGCCAGGAACTGAATGCGTCGCTTCGTTGTCTCTTCCATGGCGCGTTCAGCTTTGGCGATTGGCTCGCCGTCCGCACCTGCCCGCTGATCAATCGGGAGCCGCGCCGCTCGGCGTGTCCCTTGTCACCGAACCTTACGACCTACGGCGTCGGCGGGTTTCGGCCAAGAGACCGGCGGCGTGTCAGCCACCAGTTGGCCGATGCGCCGGCACAGCCGCAGCGACCATAACGCCGCCAAGGCTAAGACAGCCAGCGTCAAGGCCACCGCGCCCGCCCCCTGATCGACTTCCTGCGGCGCCACCCCTCCGCTCACCAGCAATCCGATGAGACCCACCAAGTTGTTGACGGCGTGCACGACCACCGCCGGCCAAACGCTACCCACCCGCCAGGTCACCCAGCCCACGGGCAGGCTCCAGAAAAAGAAGAACAATGCCGGCTCGGGTCCATGCAGGAGCGCGAACGGCAGCGCCGCCGCGGCGATGGCGAACCAGGGACGCAAACGGGCCTCGAGGACCCCTTGCAGAAGCCCCCGGAACAGCGACTCCTCGACCAACGGGGCGGCAAGCGCGACGCCTACCGCCAACACGACGCGCTCGGCGGTGCCCTCCACCTGGCCGAAGAACTCGATGTCGCGAAGCGGCGGCCCGAGCAGCGTCGTGGCGGCCAAATTGGCGAGGAGCAGCGCCAAACCCAGCTTCAGCGCCTGCGGGTAGGTGGATGCTGGCACAGAGCCCAGCCGCAGGTCGTCGGCGAGGTGCCGCCCGGTTGCGCCAAGGAAAGCGACCACGCCGGCGAGGAAGCCCACCTCGACGAGCAGCGAGGCGAGCGCCAAGGACTCGCCAACCAGAAAGGTGCCAACACCTCCGACGAGAACGGCCGTCGCCAGGCCGGCCCCGAACGCGGCGAGCACGCCACTGCAGCCGAGAGATCGCCCGAGTGGCTCCGCCGGCGCAGACGGTTCCTCCGGCCTCACATCCCCAGTCTCGGTGCCGGGCTCCTTCATCCAGCCTCTCTCGTTCGCGCAGTCTGTCAGCGGTGCGTTCGCGCACCGCCCGCCGCTAAGCTAGCGCCCACCCTCCGTCGGGCGCCTGCATTTTAACGTTTTCCGCCGCCAGGGCATCTCTACACATGGTAACGTTGGCAAGGGAAGAAGGAACGCGCGCCAGCGTTCACCGAACGGAAGATAGATCTCGAACGGGCGAATTGGTCATTCGACCCGGCCCGCACGCTGTGCTGTTGGGTCAAAGACCGCGATGCAAGCTTCAAAATCGTGCTGGGTCAGGCGATCGGAGGGGGGACCGTTTGGATGGGGAACAGGTCCCGATCTCCTGGCCCAGCACCGGCAACCACCGTTCCCATCCCTCGCGAGCTGAACCACGACGCTCGCCGCTCGAGCCCGCACACGCTAAGATGAAGGGCGCGCGCCCCAACCATCATGGCGAGTCTACGCAACAGGCACAGGTCCTAACCGGAGGCCACAATGAAGCTTTCTGTCAAAGCCCTGGCAATCACCGCAGGGGTCCTGTGGGGCGCCGCCATCTTCCTGACGGGTATCGCCAACCTGATCTGGCCGGGATACGGCCTCGCCTTCCTCGAGCTGGCCGAGTCCCTCTACCCCGGTTACGGAATCGGCGGCTTCGGGTCGGTGATCGTGGCGACGCTCTACGCCATCCTCGACGCCGCGGTCGCTGGAGCCATCTTCGCCTGGCTCTACAACCGGCTGGCCGCGCCGCCGGCGCGGGCCGCGCCGTTGATGTGAGGGCCGGCGGCCAGGCCGTCCGTGCATGGCGTGCAGGCAGCAGCCGGCGCTGACGGAGGCTGCCGGCACGCCAAGCGGCTGTCGCCTCGAAACCGCCCGACGGCGGGTGTCGTAAGGACAGCTAGACGACTGAGATAACGGTTCCAACCCATCCGCCGATCCATATGTCTAACCGGTGTGAGCTAAGCCCGGCCGTCCCGTCCCGCGGGCGGTCTAAGTCTGTCAAGCGGAGGCCATCCATGAGATACCAAACGCTGAGCGCGACGCTGGCGGGCGCCCTCGTCGTCCTGACCGCCGTCTCGGCAAGGGGCCAGCAGGAGTTCTCGTTCGAGGGGGACAAGCTCTTGGTCACCAACCTTGCCGGCGAGATCACTGTCCGGGGGCATGACGGCTCCCGCATCGTCGTCCGGGCCACGCCGGGGGGAGACGACGCCGACCTTCTCGACTTCCAGGTGAAGCGGGGCGGGTCGGCCGAGTTCCATGTGGTCTATCCGCTGGAGCGGTCTCAGAGCTACGGTTATCCCCACGGCGGCGGTAGCACGCAGTTACGGATGCGATCTTGGCGCGATGAGAGCTCGTTTCTCGAGGAGATCTATGCCTCTGTCCCCGGCGGCGAGCGGATCAAGATCGGTCGGCGGGGCGATCTGGAGGCCTGGGCCGAGCTGGAGATCCTGGTGCCGAGAGGTGTGGCGACGCGGGTCAAGCTGGCGGTCGGCGAACTCAAGGCGATGAACGTCCAGGCCGACGTCGACCTGGACACGCATAGCGGGCCCGTGACAGCCGAGAACATCGAGGGTGACACTCGCATCGACACCGGGAGCGGCTCCGTCCTCGCCAACACGATCCGGGGCAGCCTGAACGTAGACACTGGCTCAGGTAGCGTCGAGGTGGGCGACGTAGAGGGCGACAATGTCCGCATCGACACGGGCAGCGGTCGCGTGACCGTCGACGGCGCCCGGGCCAGCCGACTGGAGGTCGACACAGGGAGCGGCTCGGTCCGTGCAAGCTCCATCTACGCCGGCGAGTCGGTCATCGACACCGGCTCCGGATCGGTGACCCTCGATCTGATGGAGCTTCAGGGCGGCGATCATGTGCTCGACACCGGCAGCGGCGGCGTCACCCTCACCCTGCCGGCGGACGCCTCCGCCCGAGTCTACGCCGAGACGGGTAGCGGCGGCATCAGCCTCGACGTGCCGAACGCGAAGCTGCGCCGCATGAGCCGGGACGAGGTCGAGCTGGAGATCGGCGAAGGCGCGGCCAGCATCGAAATCGACACCGGCTCAGGGGGCATCAGAATCCGCACACGCTGAGGCACCGCTAGCGCGTCAGCTGGGCCAGTCGGCACTATCCGCTTGCAGCCTCCGTTTTGGAGCGCGCCCGCTGGCCAGCGGGCGGTGCCGCCGGCCCACCTCTCTTCTTCCAGTGCGCCTTCCTCGCTAGTCTTCATGCCGGTTCAATGATGAGATACGGTTGGGCGTTCGCCCTGGCGCTGATAAGTGTGACCGGCATCGCCTGCACGTCGCCGGACGCCGAGCACCGCGGTGGGCCGGGGACCTCGCCCGACGACATGATTTGAACCGCGACGGCGTTTGCGGCTCCGCCTACCTGATCACGCGGAACACCCGACCCAGAGTCACCAGCGCCGAGACTTGAAACAGCACGATAACGATGAAGGCGGCCCGCACGACGCTCCACTCCAACGTGAGATCGCCCTCGCCGTGCCAGATATCCGTCAGCGCAAAGTGCGTCATAGCGGCGGCGATCAAGGAAACTGCGCCAAGGAAAAGGGACAGTGCCACAGCGCGTCGTAGCGGAGTCATCGAAACACCTGCCTGTTATGTCGTAGCTGGGACAATCGCCGGGCACGGCCCGAATAGCCGCGGCCACGGCCTGTTTCCAGCATGGTCACAGCGCCGACTTAATCGTCTGATGCTGAAACTCGAACCCGAAGGTCTCCAGCTCGGCAAGCACCGGCCGGTAGATCTCTGGCAGCGTCGGCATGTGCACGCCGGCGAGCTCGAGCTCGCCCTCTAGGATCAGCCGCACGGCGATCGCCGCCGGCAGCGAGACGGCCCGCGACATGGCGGTGTCGCCGTCCGCTTCGGCCGCCACGCACAGGGTGGACCGGCGGGTCTCGGTGCGGTCGGCGAACCGCGCGGTCACCTCGTCATGCACGATGATCATATCCCGCTCGCCGGGCGCGTAAGCCATCTTCTTGAGCATGAGATCGACGAGAACGTCGACATTGGCCCCGCGCTCAACGCTGATCGGCGTGTCGTCGAAGAGGCCAAGCCAGGCCAGACGTTTCATCACATCGTCCTTCGGCTCGCGCCCCAGATGGCGGGCCATGTCATCGACCGTCGCTTCAGAGCGACCGATCAAAGCGCCCGCGAACTGACGATAAGTCATCCCCGCAAAATCCTTTTCTTCGTCCCCCTCTAACAAGTTCAGGTCAATCAAGGTGCGCATCGTGTTGCACCAGCCGACGAAGCGAAGCAGGCCGCGGTAGAGGCTGCCGCTCTCATCGAGCCCGAAGTAGTCCAGATAGCGCAGGCTGTCGCGGTTGGGGTAGGTCTCGAAGGTGCCCAGCCCCTCGATGTCCACCAGCCAATGGTGCTCGAACAGCTTGTCTCCCGGCACCTCGATCTTCTTGCCGTTCTTCAGGTAGGCGGCCGGAGCTTGTGCCGCCAGCATCACCCCCCGCGGACTCCAAGAGAACTTGTAACCCATCGGGTTGCGGTTGTCGCAGAAGTATGGCAGCCCGGCGCCGTACGAGGTGAGCGCGGTGACCTCGCCGCCTTCGGCCCGGACCTCGTCGATCATCCGTTTCGCCGCCATGTGATCGATGCCGGGATCCTCACCGATCTCGTTGAGCAGTAGCACGCCCTTTTCCTTTGCCTGCGCATCCAGGCTCTTCATCTCGGGGCTGATGTACGACGTGGTGACCAGGTGCTTGCGGTGCTCGAGACAGGCTTTGGCGACCGGCATATGCAGGGTCGGCGGGATCATGCTAACAACCAGGTCCATCTCCAGCACCAGTTTGTCAAGCTCATCGAGCTGGTCGACGGTCCAGGTCAACGCAGAGCCCAGGGGCCGGCCAGCGATGATCGCTTCCGCCTTCGAGACCGTCCTCGTCGCCATCACGGTCCGATACTCGCAGCGATCGATCAGGTAGTCGGCGAGCGGTTTGGTGACGAGACCGGCGCCGAGAATCGCGACCTTCTTCACTGAACCTCCTATTCAATCCCAGCCGCACCGCCTGCCGAAGACGAGCAGGGACGGCCTCAAGGCGAAGACCCGGACTCGCGCTGATCCGCCGGGATCATCGACTTCCAGAGCCCCAGACCAAGCAACGCGTTGACCAGGAAGTGGGCGGCCACCGCCGGCCAGAGCCCCGCACCGACTATCACAGGTAGGCAGAGCACGTAACCCATCAGGAACGCCCGCACCGTCCCCGCCGGGCCCTGGTAGCCGTGGAGTACCCCGAAAGCCAGGTTCGCCACCAGCGCCGCCCACCAGCCGCTGCCGAGCCAGGCGGCGAGGCCGGCGAGCAGGAAACCGTGGTAGGTGAGCTCCTCGCCGAAGCCGGCGCTGGCCGACACACCAAGGAACGCCCAGCGCTCGCGACTCGCCCGCGGCATCAAGTGATAGGTGAGCCGTGACTCTTGCACCCCCAGACTCGCTGCCGTACGACTGATGACGAAGTTGCCTGCCAGAGCGCCGGCGGTGGCGGCGGCGGTCCAGCCGAGAAACGTCCCCGCGCTCGTCGCGTGAAGCCCGATCTCCGACAGCCGAGCGCCCTCCACGAGCACGACTACCGCCGTGATGGCCGCCAGGAATCCGATGCCAACCACGGCCGACGCGTAGAGGACGAGCCGAGGGGGCATGGCTATCTGTCGCTCATCCGGCTGGAGGAGTGTCAGGAACGGCACCACCACGAGCAACGCGAAGACGAACAGGCGCCCGGGCCAGCCGAATTCCACGGCGGGCGCCAGATCGCGCAATATCGTCTCCAGGAACGTCATAGTGGCTCGAGCTCAGCCGCACCCGGTGGTTCGCGCACTCAGACCGCGAACCTCCCCTTGCCGGAACCCCCGGGCACGGACAGCATATTGACGGTACGAACCCGCCGCGGCCCCACTCGACCGACCAGAGGGCCAACCGAACGAGCGCATGGGCAGCAAGATCGAGCATACGGCGCCGCGACTCAAGCGGCGGCTGCGCCAGGCGGCCGACCCCGAGTTCCGCGTCTCGCAGCAGCGTTTCTTCAAGGGTTCGGCGCACACCCTCGGCTTGCGCACGCCATACGTGCGACGGCTGGCAGCGGACGCGGCGAAGGAGTATCGCCAGGCAGAACTCACCTTTGACGAGATGCTGCGCATCGCCGACCGGCTCTGGGAGAGCGGCATCGTCGAGGAACGCGCGCTGGCCGTTCTCATCCTCTCCAAGTTCCGCCGAGATCTGCAGCGGCGCCACTGGGCGCACTTCGACGCCTGGGTGGACAGCCTCGCCAATTGGGCCGAGACCGACTGCCTCTGTGGCGATCTCCTGGCGCCGCTCATCGAGGCCGAGCCGGACTTGATCAAACGACTCCGCAAGTGGACGCGCAGCCGCAACCGCTGGCGGCGCCGCGCCGCGGCGGTCGCCCTGGTCCCGTTGGCACGGCGCGGCCAGCACCATGAAGCCGCCTTCGACATCTGCGATCGACTTGCCGAGGACCGCGACGACATGGTCGAGAAAGGGATCGGCTGGCTGCTCAAGGAGGTCTCGCGCACGCAGCCGGCGGCCGTCGCCGACTACCTGCTCGAGAACATCGCTCGCTTATCGCGCACCACGGTGCGCTATGCGTGCGAAAAGCTACCTGCCAAGCTCCGGGCTCAAGTGATGTCGGCCTGAAGACGGCCGCCGAGCGTAGGGCACAGGCGGCGCCGATCCGGTTCGCTGCGCTTAGGTCTAGCGGCGATAGGCCACCTCACCTTCGACGATCGTCAGATCGACCGTCACATTCTCCACCTCGGCCGGATCGATCGTGAAGATGTCGGCGGAGAGCACAGCGAGATCGGCGTACTTGCCCGGCCGCAAATCACCCAGCACGTCCTCTCGGTGGCAGGCGTAAGCCGCGTCCGCCGTGTAAGCGGTGACCGCCTCGGCGACGCTGATCCTCTCCTCCGGCACCCATCCGCCCGGATTGGCGCCGTCAATTGTCCGGCGTGTCAGCGCCGCATAGACGCCCCTCAGCGGATCGATCGGCGCGACCGTCCAGTCGCTTCCGAAGGCGAGCCTACCTCCCGCGTCCAATAAGCTGCGGAAGGCGTAGGTCGTCTTGATTCGCTCGGGTCCGATACGCTTCTCGGCCCAGCGTCCGTCGTCGATGGCGTGGTACGGCTGCATCGAAGCGATCACAGCGTCGGCGGCGAGGCGGCGGATCGCGTCACGCGTCAAATGTTGAGCATGCTCGATACGGAAGCGTCGGTCACTCGGCCCGTTTATGCGCCGAGCTTCGGCGAACGCGTCGAGCAACCAGTCGTTCGCGCGGTCGCCGATGGCGTGGATGACCACGTGCAGCCCGGCAGAGTCGCCGGCGATGATCGAGCGCGTGAGCTCCGCCGTGTCCGTCACCACGAGCCCCGACGTGCCCGGCGCATCGTCGTACGGCGCGTAGAACCAGGCCGTCGTTGAGCCCAGCGAGCCATCCACGAATCCCTTCAGGCCGCCCCAGAACAGGCGGTCGTCGCCGTTGCCCTCCTCCGCCACGAACTCGGCCAGCCGCTCCCAAGTGGCGATGGGCACCACGCTGTACACGCGCACACGCAGCTCGCCGCGCTCGTGCGCGCGCCGGTAAGTCTCCAGGTCTTCCCACGAGCCCATGTCCGTCACCAGCGTCACGCCGCGGGCCAGTGCGTGATCGACCGCTGCCTGAAGCGCCCGATCCCGCTCCACCTCTGAGGGCGGCACCATCACCCGCGACACGAGTGATTGCGCCGCGTCCTTGAGGATGCCCGTGGGTCGGCCGTCGCGATCTCGCACGATGGTGCCGCCCGGCGGATCGGGCGTCGACGACGTGATCCCGGCGAGCGCCAGAGCCTTGCTGTTGGCGAGGCCCATATGCCCGTCCAGACGACTCACGAAGACCGGAGTCTCTCGCGTCAGCGAGTCGATCCAGTCGCGGCGCGGCAGCTCACCGCCCCACAGCTCGTGGTCCCATTGGCCACCGGTGACCCAGTCTTCCCGGTGCTGGGCGGCGAAGGCGCCGATCCGCCGCGCGAACTCCGCGGGCGTGGCCGCATCCCGGAGCTGAACGCCCGCGAGCTCGAAGCCACCGTCGACGAAGTGGGTATGGCTGTCGATGAATCCGGGCACCACGCGCCGACCTTCGAGCGCGATCCGCTGCGTCGAGGGGCCGGCGAGCGCCTCGATCTCCCCGTCCGTGCCAACGGCGAGCACTCTGCCCTCGGCGATGGCGATCGCCGTCGGCGCCTCGCCGGCCACTGTCGGTGCGTCGGGGCCGTACCAGATCAGGCCGCCGCTGAGGACAAGATCCGCCTGCCGGTCCGCTGTCCGGTCCCCGCAATTCGAGAGCAGCATGGCAGCCATAATGGCGATCATCACTCGCCTGGTGGAAATCATATCAAACCTCGAAGACACGTACCCTACCACCACGACCACAAACTGCACATGCCCGGTCCGCCGGGCTCGCTTATCCCGCGACTTCGGTGGCCGCTGCTTGATACGGCGACAGCTAAGGACTCTGTTCACCGCCTACGATCACTTGCGCCAAGACTTGTGGATCAATGTTGCCACCACTGACCACGACGGCCAGCTTCTCGCCGGCCTCGCGAACCTTCCCGGAAAGTAGCGCCGCGATTCCCACCGCGCCGCCGCCTTCCACCATCAGCTTGTACTCAAGAGCGGCGAACGCCATCGCCTGCCGTATCTCATCTTCCGTCACGACGACGTGTTCATCCACAAGATCCCGGACCAGCGCGAAAGTGTGCCGGTTGTCCAGGCCGATCCCACCCGCCAAGGCGCTGGCGATCGTCTCCTCCTCGTCACAGGCGACCGGCCGGCCGGCCTTCACGCTCTCGTACATCACCCGCGCGTTCGCCGCCGACACGGCGACGACACAGATCGCAGGGTCGTGCGCCTTCAGTGCGTAGGCGATGCCGCCGATGAGGCCGCCGCCGGAAAGTGGCACGATCGCCGTGCTCAGACCGGGGCATTGCTCCAAGAGTTCGAGCCCGATGGTGCCTTGACCCGCAATCACAAGCGGATCATCGAAGGGATGCACATAGACCAGACCGCGCTCCCTCTGAATCTCGAACGAGCGGGCCTCCGCGTCCTCATACGTGCGCCCGAATGGAACGGCCTCGGCTCCGAGACGTCGGATCGCCGCCAGCTTCGTGGGATCGACCCATTCCGGCACGCATACCGTCGCCGGGATCCCGAGGAGTCGCGCCGCGTAGGCGACGGCCCGGCCGTGGTTGCCGCTCGAGCAAGCCACGACACCCCGTTGGCGCTCGTCCGGTGACAGCGCCAGTAGCCGGTTGGCCGCCCCGCGGATCTTGAAGGAGCCGGTGACTTGCAGGCTCTCCAACTTGAGCAGGGCTTGCGCGCCCGCGCGATCCCCGAGCTCCGGCGCGTCCAAGACCGGTGTCAGCAAGGCGATTCCCGCGATCGCCGTGCGCGCGGCCGCGACGTCGATCGGGACAGCCGGATAGTCGTGAGCGGGCAGGTCGTCGCTCGACTTCACTTGCCGATCCGACTAGGCTCGATCACGGCCGCCGTGCAGACCGATGGTCAGGACCTGAAGCAAGCGTTTCACCGCCATCGCTCGATCCTCTGGGGAATCATGAAGTTGCCCGTTGTGGGGCGCGGCTAATCTAGGTCGTCGCAGCACCGCGGTCCACGCGGATCCTAAACAAGAAGGGGCGCCGCGTGGCGCCCCTCTTGTTTACATCCGAGCCGATCGGTGCGTCAGGCCCGGCGCAGCTGGACGCTGCCGTTCACCGTTTTCACGACCAAAGTCCGGCCGCCCTCGCCAATGGTCCCCTTAAGGTGTCGAGGGGAGAAGCGACCTGTCACGGTGAGCGGATAGTCGCTGGAGATGTGTCCGTTCACCGTGGAGATGCTGACGTCGCAGTTCAGGTCGGCAGGCAACTCCAGGGTGACGCTACCGTTTACGGTCGTGAAGTCCAAGGTGCCGTCCCAGTCGGCGCGACCCAGGGACGCCGTGATCGAGCCGTTGACCGTCGTCGCCTCGGCCAGCCCACTGGCGGAGATGTCGATCCCGCCGTTGACAGTGTGAGCCTCGACATCGCCGTCGATCCCCAGGGCATCGACAGCACCGTTCACGGTCCGCCCGATGAAGCCGACGCCGGCGGGAACTCGCACAGTGAACTCGACTTTTACGTCATGGTTCTTGACGCTCATCCGCCCCCGGCCGCCTGGCCGACATTCGTTGGGCTGGTCGCGGTCCTTGCTGGGATAGACCGCACAGATCGTCACGCCGTTCGCGTGCTCGATCACCTCCATCTTCACCGAGCTCGGGTCGTCCTCTTTCCCGCTGAGCCGAGCCCGAACCTCCACCTCGTCACCGGTCGACCTCTCGGCGCGGATGTCTCCGTTCACGCCCTTGATCTCGATCGCGTCGCCCCGATCGACACGGCCCTTCCACTCCCAATCGCGCTGCGCGGCGGCACCATAGACGAGCGAGTTCCCCGCCGCAGGGCGCAGTTGGACGCGCGGCGCATCGTGGTTCTCGGGCCCGGAGAGCGGCATCCAAGCTGCTATCACTGCCGCCAGGCCAAGTACGCCGACTTTGCGCATGTCTATTCCTCCCTCTGCAATTCCGCAGTTAGCGCCGATTCAGTTGTATGTCGCCGTCGAACGAGTGCAGCTCAAGTCGCGCGCTGCCGCTGCCAATCACGAAGCTGAGCCGCCGGCCCGCCTCCGCTTTGTCGAGCTTGATGGGAAAGGCGGCCTCGAACTCGCCGTCGAAGGTCGCCACCGACACGGTGGCGTTGATGTTCTCTGGCACGCTCACTACGACATCGCCGTCGTGCGTCGTCAGCCGGTAACGGCCGTCATCGGCGATCGCGCCATCGTAGAACAGGTCGCCGTCCACGGTCTTCGCCTCGACGTTCCGCGACTGGATTCCCTCGAGCCGTATGTCGCCGTCGATTGACTCGATGAACAGCTCGCCTTCGAAGTCGGTAATCGTGATGTCGTTCTCGACGTTGTTGACCTCGAGTCGGCCCTGCGAGCGCTGGAGGGTGATGTCGCCCTCCACCGAGCGCAGCGATATCTCGCCGGCGCAATCGCGGATCTGAACGGCGCCGTTCAGGGTCTCGACCCGCACGCCGCTCGCCGCGCCATCCACCCAGATATCCGTGTAGAAGCCCCAGAGATCCAGCGGCATCGACTTGGGTGCCGTGATCTTGTAGTCCACGATGTCGGGATGGCCGTGACGCGCCTCCGACTTGATCTTCACCGCCGATTCCGACTGGAAGACCTTGACACGGTCGTGACTCGAATGGCTCGCCTCGATCCGCACGGCGTTGCGGTCCCAGGTGCGAACGATGATCTCGCCAGCATGATTGCGCACTTCGAGTCGCGCCCTCGGACTGACGTCGAACACCGTATCAAGCTCCGCGTCCTGCGGGTGGGCTTCCCAACTCTCCCACCAGTCACCGGCGTCGTAATCCCAATCGGGAATCGTGATCGTGAGCGGTGGAACCGCTATCGCCAACTCCGGCACCTCGATATCCATTCCGGGCACTTCGAGCTCGTGTGCCAGGACCTGTAGGTCGAGCTGCGGAATATGCATGTGCCACGACGGGAGGTAGAGATCGAGAGCCGGCAGTTGCAGGTCTAACCCCGGAACCTGGATGTCCAATTCGGGAATGACGACCTCGATCGCGGGGATCTCGACATCGACGGCCCGCGGCGCGTCCGGCTCCTGAGGGCCGGCAACCGCCACCAAAGCTCCTAGCAACAACTCGGTAAACATGGCTCTGGACAGTTCCCTTCGTTCAGCTCACCGCCCCGGCCATCCGCGCCGCCTGCCGGAGGAACTCCAGCTTCTGCTGCATCGTCGTGGCCAGGTGCTCGTTTAGATAGATGCTCGCCGGGTCCAGCTCCAGGGCACGCCGCGCCTGGGCGATGGCCCGGTCGATGACGAGCAGGTTCTCCTCGATGCTGCGAACGGTCGCCTCGTCCAGCAGATCCCGCTTCTCATCCAGGATCCGCTGCAGCTCGGCCACCGCCGCGTCGTACTGCGACCCGGCGAACCTCGCCGGCGGTAGCGTCGGAACCGGCATCTCGATGCTGCGCTCCCCTTCCGCCACAACTTCCACACCGCCCTCCGGCCCCGCACTCGACAGCCACCAGGCACCGCCGCCCGACAGAGCCATCAGCGCGACGCTGGCGGCGACGAGCTGCGGGATCGAGAGCGAGAGGCGCCGCCCGCCAGCGCCCGCACGCTTGCGGGCGCGGTGCTGCTCCAGGTCGAGGACCTCGTCCGCCGCCGGTCGCGGCGCCCCGATCCGCTCGGCGATCCCGGGCCACAGGTCGGTCGCCGGCGGCCGGTCCTCCAGGCTCTGCGCCCTCGTCACCACCAGGCGCAGATCTTCGAGCGTCCCCGCGCACTCCTCACAGACGGCCAGGTGGGCCTCGAGCGCCTGCCGTTCGGCCTTCGACAGGTCGCCGTCCAGATACTCGGACAATCGGTCGGTCCAGCGATCGCTCATCTCACCGCTTCCCTCACGCCCTATGCTCTCTCTATCGCTCCATGTAGCCGCGGAGGATCATTCGCGCCCGGTGGAGCTGCGACTTCGACGTTCCCGGGCTGATCTCCAGCATCTCTGCGATCTCACCGTGCTTGTAGCCCTCCACGTCGTGCAGCACGAACACCTGTTGCGCCCCGTCGGGGAGGAGCTGCAGGGCCGCCTCGAAGTCGATCGCCGTCTCTGACAGCCTGGGGCTCGATTGCAGCCGGCCCACCGCCGCCTCGCCGTCCACGAAGCGCTCCCGACGGATCCCCAGTTGCTTGCGGCGTCCCAGTATCACGTTGATCGCCACCCGGTGCAGCCAGGTGCCGAACGCCGCCTCCCCACGAAAGCTGCCCAGCTTCTCCCAGACGCGGACGAAGATGTCCTGAGTGACTTCGTCGGCCAGTTCCGGCCCGATCATTCGCCGGGCCAGGCTGTGAATCCGGGCCAGGTGCCGGCGGTACAGGCGCTCGAACGCGTGCGTGTCGCCCGCGGCGGCCAGCGCCGCGTCCGCCCCGTCGGTCGGCTTGGCGTCCCGATTCGCCTTCAGATCCGCCACTCTCCAGGAGCCCTAGTCCTCCTTCCACCCGTTGAGATAATTGGGGTGAGAGGAAGGTTGGAATCCATTCAGACCTCGCTTCGCAGCCGCCCGGGCCGGGTGACGAACAGCAGCGCCAGGGCCACCGCCGTGCCCAAGGCCAGGAGCGTCATGTCGTCTATGATCCAGCCGAGGACGATGGCCGTCAGGCCGCCACCCTCCGCCAGCGCCCAGACGACCACGGCCTGGGGCATGACGTCGGTCCACCAGCGGCCCACGTCGGTCCCCGGCGCTGGCGGCTTGATACGCCCACGCACGAACAGCGAGCCGAGCACCGCCGCCGCCAGCACGATGTATCCGGCGAACCTTAGGGCCCGGGCCGCCTGGGCGGGAAAATCCAGACCCACCGCCCGCTGCAGATAGAGGAAGATCGCGAAGGCGACGACCAGGGCGCCGATGATGGCCCCGTGGATGATCTTGGCTACGGTGTCAGCCTCCTCCGGTTCGGGGGCGGAGTGCTGTTCGTCCATCGTCACCTCCTCGATCTCCGTCGAGGCAGCCCGGCCCCCGGCGGGGCTCGCCAAGCCCGCCGCGGGTGCCGTCGCTCGCCACCACGCACGGCGTGCGGGTTCGACAGGGGCTTGGTCGTAATCTATGCCGGATCGGGCCGCTGCGCCCGGCATCGTGAGCGGCAGCGGCCCTGGTGCTCGAGCGCGGAACGCCCAAGCGTGGACGATCGTCGGTCCGTCTCGCTCGTGACGCGCGCGCCGTAAGCGACGACACGCAAGCGACATCGTACGAGCCGCGTTATAATCGTTATAATAATGACGTTGACACACCCGGGAACGTACCCAATCCACCCATCGCCCGACGAACCACCTAGCCGGGGAGAGAACGGCCTATGCCCATCCATCGACGCGATCTGCTGAAAGCTGGGGCGGGCGCCGCGATCGGCGCCTCGATATGGCCGAACCTCTTGAAGCCGAACGCCGAGGGCCCGCCGCGGCCCGACGTGAAAGTGCGGCTCGGGTTCCTCGGCGTCGGCCTGCGGGGGACCTGGCTGCTGGGCCTGGCGCTGAGCCGCGACGACACCGAGGTGAAGGCCGTCTGCGACATCGTCCCCGAGAAAGTCGAGCGGGCGCAGGCCAAGGTGAAGGAGGCGCACGGGAACACGCCCAAGGGCTTCGGCGACGGTGATGAGGACTTTCTGAAGCTGGTCGAGCGTGACGACCTGGACGCGGTGGTCATCGCCACGCCTTGGACCTGGCACGCGCCCATGGCGGTGGCGGCGATGAAGGCCGGCAAAGCGGTGGGCGTCGAGGTGCCGGCGGCCGTCACCCTGCAGGGCTGCTGGGACCTCGTGAACACGTCGGAACAGACGGGCAAGCCCTGCATGCTGTTGGAGAACGTCTGCTACCGCCGTGACGTGATGTCGATCCTGCGGATGGTGCGTGAGGGTCTGTTCGGTGAGCTGATCCACTGTCACTGTGGTTACCAGCACGACCTGCGGGAGATCAAGTTTCAGCCGGGCGCCGAGTTCGGTGCACAGGGAAAGGACGAGTCGATCTGGCGAACCGAGCACTCGATCCGTCGCAACGGCGACATCTATCCGACGCACGGGGTGGGGCCCATCGCCAAGTGCATCGACGTCAACTACGGCAATCGCTTCCTCTCGCTCACCTCCACGGCCAGCAAGAGCCGCGGCCTCCACAATTACGTGGTGCGGGTCGGTGGTGAGGATCACCCGAACGCTGCGATCGAGTTCGCGCTCGGCGACGTCGTGACCACGGTGATCAAGACCGCCCGCGGCGAAACGATCGTCGTGACCCACGACACGAACCTTCCGCGGCCTTACTCGCTAAACTTCCGCGTCCAGGGCACCAACGGCATCTGGATGAGTGACTTCCGATCGATCTACGTGGAGGGGATGAGCCCTGAACCGCACCGTTGGGAGCCGTTCGACACGTACCAGGAGCGATACGAGCACCCGTTGTGGCGACGCTTCGGCGAGGAGGCGCAGGGCGCCGGCCATGGCGGTATGGACTTCTTCGTCATGCACGCCTTCATCGAGTCGGTGAAACGCGGCATGCCGCCGCCGATCGACGTCTACGACGCGGCGACCTGGAGCGTGATCAGCCCGCTGTCCGAGCGTTCGATCGCGATGGGCAGTGCGCCAGTCGAGTTCCCGGACTTCACGCGCGGAAAGTGGGTGACGAGGCGATCTAGCTTCGGATTGAGTGATGAGTTCTAGTCATCGGCCGTGCCGATCCTGACAGCTCGCGCCCCGCGCTTGCCCCGACAAGGAGGCGCTTACGAACCCTAATCAAGCCCCGTACCTCGGCCAGCTGACACGCGAGTTCGCCCGGCTATACGGCCCGCCGGGCCCCAGCCACCTAGTGCGCGCGCCCGGGCGGGTCAACCTGATGGGCGATCACGTGGACTACAACGGGCTCTCGGTTCTTCCCATGGCGCTGCAGCGCTGCGTCACGCTGCTGTACCGCGAGAGCCCCGACCCGACTGTGCGCGTCGCCAGCAGCAACCCGCAGTATTCGCCACGCCGGTTCGCCATCGGACCGGAGATCGAGCCCGACGCGGAGGGCGATTGGGGGAATTACGTAAAGGCGGCGGCCCAGGCGCTGGCTCGCCGCTATGGTCCTCTCGACGGCTTCGAGGGTCTCGTGCACTCCGATATCCCCGAGGCCGCCGGCTTGAGTTCTTCCTCCGCCCTGGTCGTAGCCAGCGCTTTGGCCATCCTGCACACCAATGACATCTGGATCGAGCGGATGGAGCTGGCAGAGCTACTGGCCGAGGCCGAGCATTATGTCGGAACGCGAGGCGGCGGCATGGACCAGGCGATCTGCCTGGCAGCGCGCAAGCACTCGGCCAGCCGCATCGACTTCCGGCCGTTGCGGCTCACCGCTCATCCGGTGACGCCCGACTGGCGCTTCATCGTCGCCTACAGCCTGGTACGGGCGGAAAAGTCGAGCACGCTCCGCACGCTCTACAACGCGCGAACCGGCGAGTCCCGCGAGGCGCTGACGCGAGTCGTCAGCTACCTGGAACTGCAGGAGCGGATCGATTCCTACCTCGGCCTGATCGCCGAGCGACCCGCCGAAGAGCTACTTCAGGCCGCCGAGGCGACACTGGACCCGACGCTGGCCGGGCGGTTTCGTCACGTGCTCAGCGAGGGGCTGCGGGTGCGCCAAGCAGAGCAGGCGATTCAGGGCCACGACATCAAGAGCTTCGGTCGCCTGATGTCAGACTCGCACCGCAGCCTGCGAGACGATTTCGCCGTGAGCTGCGCGGAGCTGGATGAGCTGGTCGAGATCGCCGAGCGCGCGGGAGCGGCCGGGGCCCGGCTCACCGGTGCGGGCCTCGGCGGCTGCGTCGTGGCGCTCTGCGACGAGCGGCGAACCGACAAGGTCCTCAACGCTCTGGCTCGCCGTTTTTACCGACCGCGAAAAGTCAAAGCCCGGCTGGCCGACCACCTCTTCGTCGCGGAGCCCTCCGAGGGCGCCTCGGTGACAGCGCTCTAGCCGCTCTCCACCTGCCGGCGTCGCCGCCTCAACGGGCCGCGGTCTCCTGATCCCGCACGTGCGACGCGCCTGCAGCAGCGAGAACGCGCAGGCACGGTGGAACCAGATACGTGTTGGACCCAAGCCGGCCAGCGAGGAAGGCGATGGCCGCGGCGGTCGCGCCGACCAGCCCAACTCCGTGGACCAACGCCAAGAGGGTCACGATGATGCCACCCACTTCCGTCGCCGTCGCCACAGTGATCGGGCGGGTCACACGGCCCTGCACCAGGATCGCCCTCTGGAATGAAAGCAGCACCGATAGTGCCGGGAGCACGACCAGGATGCGAGTGGGAAGGATCGCGAAGAGTGTCAGTTCGCGACTCAGCCCGGAGACAACCTCGAACCAGAAGTGCGCCAGCGGCGTGAAGCCGACCAGCGCCAGCCCCAGGGACGAGGCCAGAGCCAGGCCGACGGCGAAGCGCCCCAACTCCCTCACGTGCTCGTGGTGTCTCCCCAACAGCGCGATCGCCACTTCCTGATAGCTCAATCCCATCGCCCGAAAGATGAACGATAGTGAGTTGACCACTGGCAGCACCGCCAGCGACTCGACGGCAAAGGGCGCTCGCCCCATGAAGAAGGTCACGATCGGGTGCGCGGCCAGGCCGATGAGCGAGGTCAGGGCAAGCGGGACGTAGAAACGCGTGATGCGCCGGTAATCGAGCCGCTCTTCATCGAGCCGGTCCGCCGTCCGAGTCGCGCGCAGCCTGCGCACGGTACCGCGTGCCATCAGCCGACTGGCCAGCGCCTCCGTGCACACACCGACGGATAGCGCCGCCGCCCCGATGTAGGCGCCCGGCAGCGAGGCCGCCTGATAGAGAATCAGACCGGTGGACGCCATGCTGGCCAAGCGGATCACCGTCCCGTAGGCGACAAACCGCGTGAGGCCGTCGCGGATGAGCAACCCCTGAAAGAATCGCCGGTAGCCGATGGCGCTCGGCCAGGGGAGCATGATCAGCAGCGCCACGTAGGTGAGCCGTGCGACCTCGTCCGGCAGGCCGATCAAGCTACTCATGATCAGCGTGAAGACCGGTGGCACGAGGATCAGCAGCAGCGCGACGGTGATGAGACCGTTGAGCGCGTAGGTGAAGTTGCGGAGCTTGCGATAGCTGTCGGCGTCCTCCACCAAGGCGGTGGAGGCGCTGAGGATCATGATGATCGGTGCCTCGACCAGCAGAGCGAAGGCGAAGGCCACGCCGTAGGCCGCCAGGTTGAACTTGGGCTCGGCCAGGCGCGCGATGACGGCGGCCAGGAACGGCCCCTCGACCGCCATCATCAACCAGGTGGCCGCCATCGGCAACCAGAATACGAAAATCGACTTCGCGGAGCGGTGCAGCTTCAACCTCCTGACCCGGGTCGCGCCGAGTATAGCGCCGGCTGCAAGGGCTGACTAGACAGCCAAGAGCCCAAATACGGAAGCGGCGCGCGATCGACGCTGAATGCCGGTTTCACGCAGCGTTTTCTCGCAGCTCTCTCCCTTACCTGTTTGTGGTGGGACGGGCCAGTTCTCCTTATCTTGCACCTGTTCGACCCCGAGACCGGCGACCCTTGGTGCTGGCTGGGGCTCAGATGTCTCACCTGTCGCTCGCAATACGATAGCAGTAAGACGGCGCCTCGAGTCTTATGTGCTTGACGGTCTACATTGCGGCCAGTAAACCCTTGCCCTTGATCGAATGGCGCGAAGAGGCACGCAGTTTCCATGTGACCGAACTGACCCACGCCACGGATGAGCAGGTGAGGAGTCAGTTTTCGCAACCGCATGTCTACTACGTCGGCTCTCACACCATCTGCGGCTGCGGGTTCAACTACGGCCAGTACCCGGAAGCTGAAAACGATCCCGACGAACTAGCACTGAGACAGAGGTCCATGTGGGACCTGAGCAAGTACCTTCAGCTTCAGCTGTCTCGAGTGGGCATGATTGAGTTGTTCGCGTGCTGGGACGGAGACCAGGGAGCGTCTCCCGAGCACAGCAGAGATCTGACGCCCACCTCACTTCTTTCGGACGACTTCAT
>JABAOH010059329.1_pt2 | contig 31382 bp, 34 predicted proteins | sample 7062181 | NCBI WGS metagenome assembly JABAOH01 (sample SAMN14538630, study PRJNA623070) | marine sediment metagenome | biome: marine biome [ENVO:00000428]; feature: marine pelagic biome [ENVO:01000023]; material: deep marine sediment [ENVO:00002113]; isolation source: pool of 5 deep marine...
AGTATCCAATTTTCTTCGCCGCCGATCCAGGTTTCAAACCATCTATTTAATGATAATTACGAGGTGCCCAATCAATCAAGACCTGGCGAGCGATTAGCTATAGATTACATGAAAACAATCCCGAAAAACATACAAAAACCTTACAAATTCGAAAAATATTTTAGGATTTTTGTACTAGGCCAGATCAAGTGTAATTTCTATCGCCCAAAACTTTACATAACTGGGCATTTTTGTACATTCATGCAAGTTGCTTTGCAGATTTTGGAGAAGGGGCAATTCAGGTTTCAGCGGTTAGCTATTAGCTTTAAGCTATAAGCTGTAAGCGGTAAGCTTTAAGCTTTCAGCGATCAGCTATCAGCTTTAAGCTATTAGCTTTAAACTCTTAGCTTAGATCTCCAGCATTAGTGAACTGAGTGATTGAGTGCTGATTTCTGGATACTGACTACTGACTACGGGTTTCTGGTTCCTGATTACCGATCCCTATAAAATATCCAGCCGCCAGCGGATTGTTCAACTGGCGGCTGATCTCAGAATGATACCTACTAATTCTTGATAGTTACAGAATCCGTGAATTCAAAGGGATCACCTGAGATTTCTCCGACTATGGAAGCTTCCGTGCTGCTTGCATTAAGGTCGTCTAGATCCTGGATCTTGAAGCTGAAAAGGATATCTACATCACCATCGAGATCTACGTCATCCATAAGCCAAGTTAGGGGATCAGCACCTGCAAAGATAACGGATGCAGGATCGACTTCGAAAGCATCAAAGTATGAAGTGGTCAGTAATGCAACTTTCACTTTACCTCTACTTTTCAAATTAATCTTGTTTTTATCAGTTCCTGGCTTGATATCCAATACCTTTGAATTAAATTGAAGATCGTCGATGGCGAAAAAATCCCCGTATATCTTCAGGTACTTAATGTCCCAATTTGAGCTAGTAAGAACGAAGTACCTATCATTCGGACCTAATTCTGTTTCAATTCTCTCCACTACAGTGAAATCTGAAGCTAAGGCCATAATTTCTTCTGGCCCACCCTTGGAATTTGCAATGCCAATGCCAATTTGATTGGTCGGATGTATCAGTTCAATTAATATCGTCCCATCCCAACCTAGGGGTGAATCAGTTCCTCTTTCTCCTCCAGGCCCAGTTCCCACATAGTTGGGAGGACTTTGTGGACCATCATCTCTATACCATAATGGCCATCCCTCTTCAATATTTTTAATTGACGCAACGCCTAGGTGGACGTAGTCAAATTCATCAACTACATTACCCGTCGGTTGATCATCAAAATTGATAAGAGTTCCGAATCTCGGATCTAGAAATGGACTTGGTGTCCCCTCGAAAAAATCAGCAAATACTGCTAACGGTAACAACGACAATAAAAACACAAGTATCAGAGACAGTTTCAAGATTTTCTTCATGTTATTCTCCCCTTTCTTGAACTGACACATTGTAGACAAATCAAGGTAGAAAGTACAAATGGAAAAAATCAGCTTTTAGCGATTAGCTTTTAGCTATTAGCTCTTAGCTGTTAGCTTTAAGCTTTCAGCTATCAGCGGTCAGCTATCAGCTTTCAGTAGTCAGAATACAGACAACAGAAGACAGTAGCCAGACGACAGACAACAGTAGATAGTCTCCAATCTCCGTTTCTATGTAATAATGGATGTAGACGATCGATGGACCAAGGGAGGTTTTCATGTACGTCCTCGATAACCTTGTCATCATCGCTGGGATCATCATTGTGCTCACCTCTTCCATCCTGGCAGTAAAAGCTGAACAAAGATTTTGGCGAAGGTGCCGTAGGCGAGATTCATGCTTACAAGTGCAGCGCCACATCACCATGGGCAAATCTCACTGCAGATGACTCTCGCACACATCGACCAGATATTCCAAAGAATTGTTCTTTTCCTTTGAGGCATACTTGAACGGAGGTTGGTATGCGCCTCGTTAATTTGGCCTCTTTACTGGAAGCGATCCTTCTATTCATCCTCTTGAGCAGTTGTGGTCCACTACAGACCCCACAGCCCGACCCAACGGATATTGACACCAGTGGCGAGATCAGCCCTCCGGTCGGAGACCTTGCGACGCAGGAGCAGCCGCTTGATGCCTCATCTGGGGAGCCAGGAGATCTTGAACTGTCGCCGAAATACTCCATCTACGTGGGCATGATCCAGGAGGGTTTCTGCGGTCCAACGACCAATAGCGGATGGTTTTCAAGCTTTGATTTCGATTCAGCATTTCTCAATGTGCAATTCGTCCCGCCCGGTGCAAGCAGCCTATTTCCAAACGGCGGATTCTACGAAGACTCCATCATACCGTTGCAGTCAGTACACGGCAGGGGTGATGTTATGTCCTACTCCATCTGCCCCGATTATGACGCTGTTGCCAATGAGAATTCCGTGACTTCAGGCCCGAATCCATTCGAGCCTTTTCTGCAGATTTCCTTAGTGGACGAACTAGCGCCGGTACCTTCCGTTGGAGACACAGGTCCCCATGTGAACCTCCAATTCAACATGAGCACTGCTATTGGTGGAGGTACTATCATGGAGTGGGAGAGCGCTATCGGTATAGGGGTGTTGGGTGCGCCATTTGACACATTCGGCGTCGTGTTTTCAGTTGGTTGGGATAGCATCATGGCAGGTCAAGAGTTCGAGGTGAATGCAATCTATGAGGACGAGGGCCAGATCCAGAATTGGACGATAAGGTTCGTACCTCAGTAAGGGAACCCCAATTAATAACCTCAGTCTCACATGCATCAATGAATACATTGTGCAGTTGAAGACATCTAATCGCATCTCCTTATAATCTAGTGTAGGAATTCCAACTTCCAATTTAGAATAAACTGATGTAGATTTTTCTATCTCTAACACGGAAACAATTTCCATGAACTGCCAAAGGGATGAGGAGGTGTGAGGTGAGACAAAGGCGTAATGTGTGGGTGGCGATCGTATCGCTGGTCGTATTCACATCAGCATGCAACTTGTTCGGTCAAATAGCAGATGATGTTGAAGGTCAAATCCAGGATACTATTGAGGAAGAAGTCCAAGAAGCCATCGAAACCGCAGTAAGTGAGGAAATGATCGAGGATCTCGAGGGAATCGTCGATCAGTATTCAGGAGAGAACCTCGACGAGATGATTGAGGAATTCTCGGAGGGCGAGTGGACCAGGGAGGATATCCCACTCCCGCCCGATGCAGAGATCTTCGCTGCTTTTACTGGTGTATCAGATGACGATTTTGTACTCTTTGAAACTTCCATGGGCCTTGACGATGCAGAGGCTTGGATGTTGGAATCACTGGAAAGGAACGGTTGGGAAAAAAGTGAATTGCAGTTCCCATTTGGTGAGACTCGAGTGTTTGAATTCTCCAAAGGGAATGAGAGATTGACTCTGATCATGAACACCAGCCCAACATCGGAAGGGACCACCATCTCCATCTCGGTCACTTAAATCTAAGGATAAAGCATCCCCTTTGCGATTGGTCATTCATCATATTTCAGATAGCGAATCTTAAAGTTCAGTCAATCATCGTGTTCATGGGTAAATAAGACTCTTCATCGGTGGCACTACTCCCATGGAACCTCGTTCCTCTCTCGTAAGTCTTCTTATCACAACTACCAAGGAGACTCGAATGTCAAGAATCCTCAAAGTCCTCGCGTTGATCGCCCTTGTCACCCTTATACTGGCATGGTCGCCATGGATATCCCGCGGATTCGCTGAAGAGCGGGCAATGGATGCTTTTACGAGTGCGTGGGAAGGCGTGATCGATGGCTGTGGATTTAATTGTGAGGGTTGTGGTGTAGTTGATTCTAGCCGTACAATCTTCGGCTATGTGGTCCAAATCGAGTTCGCCTGCGGGATGCTCCCCTCTGATTCCTTCGAATACCACCAAATCGATACTGTATATATTTCTCCATTAGGAACAGTTCATGGATTTAAGCTGCCATGATGCATTGGAGAACTAGTCTTGTGCAACGTCCGCATATCCACAAGTAGAGAGATTGAGATCGTACGTACTTATTATCGTCCCTTATGGTCACTCATTCGGTCGTAATGTTGATCAACCGTGAAGGCGAGGTCCTTTGGCGAACGGAAGGACCTGCGACGGAGATTGCCATCCAAGAAATAAATGATCAAGTGCGTCCTCGACTTACTTTGGCGAATCCCGTTCGGAGGGATGGGTAATTTCCACTAAAACAATCCATCTCAACTCATTGGAACACATTCCATTCCCGGTGTAGACTTTGATCGTCCCACCGGTATCTTCATTCTCCACTTTAATATGGGGTGTTTGCATGAATCTCAATCGCATCATTGAATCTCGGACGCTTCCCCATTGGATCAAACGTATCGCAGTGCGTACGACTCTGATGAGTGGGCTGCGACGCCAGTACAACAAAGGGCTCGAACGTCAAAACACGCAAAAGAGGGCTTTGATCCGCAAGTTCAATCGCAGCCCAATCGCAATTTACACAGATGATGCGAATCTGCAGCATTACGAGGTCCCAACACAATTCTTCCAGTTGGTGCTTGGTAAGCGTATGAAGTACAGCTGCTGTTACTGGCCCAAGTACGTCAGCGATCTCGAAGAAGCCGAGGAGGCTATGCTGCGGTTGACTTGTGAACGGGCGCGGATCAAGGATGGCATGCGTATCTTGGATCTGGGCTGCGGATGGGGTTCTCTGACGCTTTGGATCGCCGAAAATTACTCCCAATGTGAGGTGCTCGCCGTTTCGAATTCAAGCACGCAAGGGAGCTTTATTCAGGCGCAAGCCGACCAACAAGGATTCAAAGGTGTTCGGACACAGACCGCGAATGTGGCCGACCTGGAGTTGGTTGAGCGCTTTGATCGCGTTCTCTCGATCGAAATGTTCGAGCATATGAAGAACTACGGTTCATTGATGGCGAAGATCGCTACGTGGCTGGAGGATGATGGTTTGCTCTTCGTTCACCATTTCAGTCACAAGCGTTTTACCTATGAGTTCGATGCTTCGAACCCTGATGATTGGATGGGGCGAACCTTCTTCGCTGGTGGCACGATGCCCTCCGACGATTTGCTACTCTATTTCCAGCGTGATTTGAAAACTGTCTCACACTGGGCTTTCTCCGGAATGCAGTATGCGAGAACGTTGAGGGCTTGGTGGGACCGCATGCATACTAAACGCGGTGAAATCGAGCGTTTACTGGCTGAGATCTACGGCTCAGACTCGGCCCAGAGTCGATTCCGAAATTGGGAACTCTTCTTCCTGATCACTGAGGAGACATTTAAACTTCGTCGTGGGGAGGAGTACCTTGTTACCCAGATGCTCTTCGACAAGATATGATTTTGGAGCTTTCGTTAATGAATGGATCTTGAGGTAGGTCAAAGAATGCCACATCTCTAAGACTCGGAGTTATAAATGAAGTGAAGGCACGCGCCCTGAGGTTAGAAGTGTGCTACTTGCGGACCTCCTTCGAAAGAAAAAGTCGGCCTGCGCCGACTCCCTTATCAACGACCAGAAGGCTCTCCTAATCTTCCATGTACCCATTATCGCATTATGAATCAACTTCTTGACCCATTGGCTTTTCAACTCGTTGACTGATCCCTGATCTCTGTTCCCTACTCTCTACACAATTGGAAAGAAAGCGGCGATCACCCAACCAAAGAAGAGCGCATTGCCGATGGCAAAGATCCATGCGTTGCTTACCTTCCGGCTTATGAGGATCTCAATCCCTAAAACGATGGGCAAAACGGGGGCTATTAGGATCAACACAAACATGCCGGGCGACAACATGGCTAAAATCAGCAGTGCTGATACCAATACAACACTTTGGATCACCCATATACCGGCCTTATGCCAACCCTTGGCGTGCTGGAGAGTGTGCCCCAACGCCAGCATCCAGGGTAAACAGGCTAATGCCAGAATAGGCCATCGCAAGAAGCGTGGGAGGATCAGGAACCATTGCATCCAGGTGAATTGAGCCATCAGTCCCACAGCCACCCAGATTAATGCAAAGAGCAAACTGCCCCACAGCAGGCTTCGCACATCCGGGGAATGGACTCTCACAGATGTGACCAACCATAGGATTCCCATCACGAGAAACCATATCGCTAACGCACCACCAACTTGAAGTCCAAGGAAGCCTGATAGGTTAATCCACTCATTCAGTAGCGCAATTAAACCAGTAGCTACAAATGGAGCCAGCAGCAAGCCGAGCCAGCGTCTGGCGACTCCAGGTTGTGCCGGGTATACGTCCTTTCTCGTATCACCCAGAGACCCAATAGCTGTTGCGACTAATAACCAGCCGATCAGATGCAGTCCGTACCAGATCATGCGCGTGTCCGTGTAATCCAACTCCCTCACCACACCAAAAGAGTCGCTTAGCCATTCTGCAGCTGCTTCTCGACTTGTGGGGCTGAAGAGGATTGTGATGTGCTCTACGTTGGGAATGGCGACCAGACGACGGGCCAAATTCTCGCCGAAATTATCGTTCGGTCCCCCAGCATCTGTGAGTAATTCTTGCGCGTTAGCCAGGAAACGCGCTTCCCACTCTCCGGCCTGAAACATCAAGTTTGGCGGCTCGCTTTCTGTAACCTCGGCTCCTGTCGGAGAGACAGCGATAACAGCGGTGTAGCGCTCGACGTCCTCGATTCCGGCCTGCATTACGGCCCCACTGCCCATGGAGTGGCCTAATAGTGCGATTTGATCGGGATTCACTTCCGGCTGGACAATGAGCGTCTGGTATGCTGTGTCCAGGTCATTTTGAAGTATGTCTCTTGAGAAGGAAAGCGGATTGGGATTGGATGCATGTCCAGAGAAATTCAAAAGCATCACGGCATATCCGGAGCGGGCAAAGCCTAATCCGTATCCGAGCATCAACTGCTGTGATCCGCCGAAACCATGCCCCAGTATGATGCCCGGCAGATCTTGACCCTCCGCGGAACTGATGAATGTGAGTGGAACTCCGCCCTGGGTGAAGCTGCGCGTTTTCAACCCGTCCTTCATCCACAGCACGCCCCACCACGAACCTATGATCAGCAGGGCACCAACTAAAGCGATGATTACCCGGGCAAGGCCAAATCGAGAAGTTTTTTGATGCATCGATGTCCCTCCGAGCTTAAAGATACGCTCCTGACCTCATGGGAGCAAGTCCGATTGCTCGCGAATAATTCCCACAGCCAAATGATCCTATCGATGATTGGCTACGGCGATCGCCATAATTTACCTCAATGAAGGAAAGGTTGAAGTCCACAAAGATGGACATTATGTAGCTTTTGCTGCGACTTTTTTCGCCGGATAATACCGGCGGTTAGCACCGCAAGCAACGGCGACCTTCGGTCGCTTAAATGAAGTCGGCTTGCGCCGACTCCAACGTGGGAAGTTCAAATGTCCCCTTGCTCTCCCCCATCCGTGCTCCCTTGCGCCAACGCTCCCCTGCACCCCAGCCCCCAAACTCCCACGTCCCCATACTCTTCCTCATCCATATGGTGCCGTTCAAACCATAACGGGACTGTCCCAAAAGACTGGGACAGCCCCGCTAAGCTACAGAGTGTGCGAGCTTAAGTAAAACCTACTCACCGACCATCCGGACGTTATCACTTCCTTCAAAGGGTGTGCCATCATAGGTTTCACCGGTAAGCGTGCCCATTATGCTTTCACAACTAAGTGAAGTATCCCCTAGCCGGAAGTGGAATTCCAGATCCATGAACCCATCCTCATTCACATCCATCTCGTGTCGGCGAGGCTCTCCATTTTTCTTGTTCACATGGATCTCGCTCGCTCCTTCAAAGGTTACTGTTGTGTGATCCACCGTCAACGCGTCGAAGTCTTCAGTTGTCAGCACTGCGACCGTGATGGTTTCTTTCTCGTTGTTGCAGTTGATCGAGTTTGGATAGCTGCTGGGCTTGATGTCGATTTCAATATACGGTAGGAGGCGAATGTCTGAAAGTACGGGGCTGATACCACTTGGGCTTGCCTTTAGAGTGACCCGAACCTCCATGAAACGACCGAATATCGAGAAAAGGTCTCCATTCAAGATTGGTTGGAAAGGTTGACCCCCAAGCCCCGCTTCCGTGTCAGCCGCTCGCACCTCTACCACAATGGAGCTGCCCTCAGGAACGTTGCCTTCTGGCTCTGTGTTCCAGATGATGCGGCCCCAGTTGAATCCCGGGATCTGGCTATCCTGGACCACTGTCCAGAAACCCTGCGGCGAAGTGGACCCTACCACGACGGCTCCAGTCATGTCGCTGTAGTTGTATGGCCACGCGTTCAGACCAAGATCGACAGTCAAGTCGACTGCGCCCAACCCATCTGGTCCTGCATTAGGGTCGATACGCATCGCGTTATTCGAACCCATGTTGGTTGCCCAGACCTTGCCAGCCGCATCCACGGCCACTCCTGTGGGCTCAGTTCCGACATCGATGACTGCGAGCACATTACCATCGTTGTCAAGTCGTGTAACCGTATCGACACCGCTGTTGGCGACCCACACGTTGTTGTCGATCGGTGTGAGCGCTACACCCCTGTTTTGCCGGTTCGTTGGGCCGAATTCGCGATTGGTTAGGTCGCCGTCGTCGTCAAATTCCCGAGCAGTAACACGAGTTATGCCGGTGACGTCAAATGCAGGTTGGCCCTGGGCCGGGACTGAGAAATCAGCCATCCATTCGCCACTCGAGTCGGCGGTCACATATCTTCCGGATCCATCATCGAACAAGCTAACCCAAGCCTCCACCGTTGCACCGGGATATGCCGTGCCGTGTATCTGGTCGGCGTCGGTATCGATAAGGGTGACTTCGATTTCTGTTATGGTGTGGGTCTTGGTAGCCGTCCCATCGGAAATGGTAACTATATGTCCCTTTTCGAGATCGTAAGGGATATTGAAGCCGAAGTCGCCTTTGGAATCAGTTGTTCGCGAGTCGGTGTACACCACGCCACTACCATCTTCGACAGTCAGTGTGATGGTCGCATCCGGAGTCCAGCGATTCCAAGACCCCAACCAGTTGTTCTCTGGCCATACTTGGAAGCTGGGGCTTGCCCACCAAACCCCAGTCGCGTCGCCATCGTCGTCGGTCTGCCCAGAACCTCCATCGGAGAGATAGGTGATGTCGGTTACCCCGGAGAAATCGGCTATCCAATTCCCGGAACCATCTGCAGTGACGGTCAGGTTGCCTTCACCATGCACCCATACATCCACATCGGTGCCAGCACCAGCTCGACCGAACACGGTGTCGGCTGTCACATTTACTCCATCGACAAAGAGGTCCGTCACAGTATGGGTCTTAGTGTTCGTACCATCGGAAACGGTCACCACATGACCACGTTGGAGATCAAACACATTCCAGAAACTAAAGTGGAAGTGGCCGTTGATGTCGGCCGTCTGAGAGTCGGCATACACTACGCCGCTGCCGTCTTCGACTGTCAACGAAATGGTTGCTCCTGGTGTCCACGGACTCATGGATCCCACCCATTCTTCATCCGGCGCGGCCTGGAATTTGGGACCAGCCCACCATACGCCTGTTGCGTCACCATCGTCATCGGTCTGCATGGAACCGCCATCTGAGAGGTAAGTAAGGTCGGTCATGCCGGAGAAATCGGCTGTCCAATCCCCGGAGACGTCAGCCGTGACTGTCACGTTCCCGTTGTCATGCACCCACACATCCACAGATGTGCCGGCATCGGCTCTGCCGAATACCAAGTCTGCCGTTATATCGACACCATCGACGAATAGATTGGTCACTGTATGGGTCTTAGAGTTCGTACCGTCGGAAACAGTGACCACATGACCCCGCTGAATGTCGAACACATCCCACAATTCAAAATTGAAGTTGCCATTGGCATCGGCCGTCTGTGAATCGGTATACACCACACTGCTGCCGTTTTCGATGGTTAGCGAGATGGATATACCCGGCGTCCATGGAGTCATCGACCCCACCCAATCATCAACCGGAGCAACCTGGAACCTAGGACCAGACCACCAAACGCCAGTCGCGTCTCCATCGTCGTCGGTCTGCATGGAACCGCCATCGGAAAGGTACGTGAGATCGGTCGTGCCGGAGAAATCGGCAGTCCAATTCCCGGAGCCATCAGCCGTGACAGTTAGGTTCCCATCGTCATGCACCCATACATCAACATTGGTATCGGCATCGGCCCGACCGAACACGGTATCAGCAGCTACATTGATGCCATCCACGTACAGGTTGGTCACCGTATGGGTTTTGGTGGTCGTCCCGTCAGAAACGGTCACCAGCTGGCCGCGCTGCAGGTCAAACACTCCATCCAAGCCGAAATGGAAGTTACCTTGGGCATTGGCAGTCTGTGAGTCGGAATAGAGCACGCCGCTGCCATCTTCAATGGTAAGCGAGATGGTTGCTCCCGGCATCCATGGACTCGTCGACTCTACCCAATCATCGACGGGTGCTACCTGGAATTTAGGACCAGCCCACCACACTCCAGTTGCATCGCCATCAGCGTCCATCTGCTGAGAGCCGCCATCAGAGAAGTAAGTAAGGTCGGTCATGCCGGAGAAATCGGCTGTCCAATCCCCGGAGACGTCAGCCGTGACAGTCAAGTTACCATCACCGTGTACCCACACCTCCACAGATTCGCCGGCATCAGCTCGTCCAAACACGGTGTCGGCAGTAACGTTGATGCCATCGACGTACAGGTTGGTCACAGTATGGGTTTTGGTGGTTAGCCCATCGGAAACGGTTACCACATGGCCGCGCTGAATGTCGAACACATCCCACAGTTCGAAATTAAACCGGCCATCGCTATCAGCCGTCTGTGAGTCAGAATACACAACCCCACTGCCGTCTTCGATGGTCAGCGAGATGGTTGCTCCCGGCGTCCACGAGGCCCACGAAGCAACCCAATCATCAACCGGTGCTACCTGGAATCTAGGAGCCGCCCACCACACTCCAGTTGCGTCGCCATCACCGTCGGTCTGCATTGAACCGCCATCGGACAAGTAGGTGAGGTCAGCCATTCCGGAGAAATCGGCTGTCCAATTACCTGCACCATCGGCTGTGACAGTCACGCCACCATCACCATGCACCCATACGTCCACGCTTGTGCCAGCATCAGCCCGGCCGAACACGGTGTCACCCGTCACATCGACGCCATCGACAAAAAGGTCAGCCACCGTATGGGTTTTGGTGTCCCCTCCGCCTGACACCGTCACCACATGGCCCCTCTGGAGGTCAAACACTCCACCAAAGCTGAAATGGAAGTAGCCACCGCCATCAGAGGTTTGTGAGTCGGAATACACAACGCCGCTGACGTCTTCGATGGTCAAAGAGATGTTTGCGTCCGGCGTCCACGGACTTGACGCTTCCACCCAATCATCAGCCGGTGCCAGCTGGAATGTGGGTGGAGCTCCATAAGCTTGGGTTGTCAGCGGCGCATCCATGGTGTTGCTGGCCACTCTTGGGATTGCAAACCTCGGTTTGGAAGCGCTGATGCTAAAGGATGTCGTGGTCATTGACGGCGGGTAGGTTGGCTTCGGATACCCGGGCTGGACGGTGCCGTCTGGAGCTATCTTCACGATGCCTCCGTCCCATATGGACATCCAGATATAGCCGTTCGTGTCGATGCCGAGTCCATATCCATATTGATGGATACAAGTTCCAGTTCCGGCGACTGGGTCATAGCGCAGCAGCGGACCTCCGACGGACCATAAGATCCCGTTCCCATCGACGAGACCACCGTAGCCACCACAACCGATGTCCCGCGCGTCGAATGAGTCGAGAACAGCTCCGGTTTCACCATCAAGCTTGTAAAACATGCGCGGATCATAAGGATAACCACCAACCCACACGTTATTGTCAGCATCTACCGAAACGTGCCGGGCGTTCTCCGCATCGTAAAGTCGCTGATAGATGAGAATGCACTCGTCCTCGGCATCTTCAACGAGGCCGTCGGCGCCTCCGGTTCGATCGGTGATGTCGGGCCAATCTAGATAGTCACCAAGTCCACCCGAAGTCCGAATCAAACCATCCCCGTTCCGATCGACGCAAGTGTTGTAACCGAATGGTGGAGCTAGATAATCCCCCACCGGGTTGGGCGTACCATCGCTTTCCACCCTGGTACCGCCGAAGATGAGCCCGATCTTCACGGCCGAGCCGTGCGGAACGTCGCCGATGGTATCAGCTTCGCCACGGTTGGCCGTCCACACGTTACCGAACAGATCAACGGTAGTGCGTGATGGATCCAGGCCTCGACCTTCAGGAGCAGTCCGATACTCGCCGACGATCTCGCCAGTCTCTGTATTTGCTCGTACTACGGTGCCTCGCCCTGAGGCGGCCACGTTAATGAACGGAAAGGGTTCTGTTGGCGAATCGAGTTGTAGTTGGTCATTATTGGGCGCGTCGTGGTTGACGCTGACCAATGTTCCTTGATCGAAATCTGCATCGGTTGTATACAGAACATTAACCCCCGTGACCGGAGCAGCCGCTGTACCATCCAATTGTCCGAATGCTAACAAACTTACCACCAAGCATATGGCCACAATGAGTAAGAATCCTTGCTTTCTCTTGTTATCATTCATTTGAAGGCTCCTTGCTTTCTTCAAAGGTGACTCGGTTATCCGCTTTCCGCCTTAGGATGTGCCAAATTTCGTTAGATCAAATTCACCTCCTGTCATTTCAAGAACTCGAGGATTCCGTTTAATATAAGAGCCGCCGACATATCGTCAGCGGCTATCGTGGATGCTAGTCTGCTGCAAAGCCCCCTAATCTGCCTTGCCTTACTTTTATTAATATTCATCAAGGATGAGGGTTCGAACGTTTACACTGTAAGATATTTCATAAGATAAATCAAGCTTATTTGTCAGAGTGCAATATTTAGCAGAGGACATCCTAAGGAAGTCGACCTACGCCGTTTCCGCTCTATCCATCTTGTCATTCTGAGCTCCCGAAGGGAGCGAAGAATCTCGTTTTCCGCCAGCAAAGGACCTTCGTCTGAAATGATCCTGCAAGAATAGTAATCATAGTAAAACGCTCGGTGATTTGACCAGAAGTACGATCCGGCGACTAAAGTCGCAAGCGAAGGCGACCTTCGGTTGCGTAAACAAAGTCGGCCTACGCCGACTAGTGTTCCATCATTTTGTCATTCTGAGCTCCCGTAGGGAGCGAAGAATCTCGTTTTCCGTTATCGTTGGAACTTGGTGTTCGACGACCCTTCCATGAGACCGATCCCAGCTCCCTCGCCCTGCGGTTAAAACCGCGGGCTATGTATGAATTCAATTCGCACAAATAAAAGTCGGCCTGCGCCGACTCCAACTTGGAAGGTAAAAGTCTCACCCTTTGCTCCCTTACACCCGTGCTCCCATGCACCACCGCCCTGCGCTTAAAAACCGCAAGGAAAACTCGAATTCAGCCTGCGACGACTCTGCGGTCGAGGGCTACTAACTAATTCGGACTCATCGATCCGTTAGATTGAAAAGAAAAGAGACTGCCTCTGGTGAGGTAGTCCCTTGATTATGTACCGCTAATTGATAATTAGACGGTCGTGACGTTGGCGGCTTGTAGTCCCTTAGGACCCTGCTCAACGGAAAACTCAACCTTCTGGCCTTCGTCCAACGTGCGGAATGAACCGTACTCATCCGACTGAATGGCGGAAAAATGGACGAAGACATCCTCGCCCTCTTCGCGCTCGATAAAACCGTAGCCTTTGCCACCGTTAAACCACTTAACCGTACCAAGAACTCGTTCTGACATTTCTGTTTGCCTCCTTTAGGCATTTTATTTACAGGTGCGTAACTCGTTCTCAGTAGTCGCTTCGTAGTTTCGTAGTTTTGAAACAAAGCGGCCTGAGCTTGTGCAGCTCAGGCCGTGATCTTTCGACTTTCAGACAGAACGTGCATGCAACCTACACTCCACTTATAACACGAAAAGTTGGATCCGAATAGGGTGAATAAAGAAGTCACCCACCCCCACTAACTTCAATAGGCCACTCAGTTTCTCAGCAACTTGGCCTTTAGGGTATGGAAAGCGGACAAAATTCGAAGGAGCTATTTTGAGATCTAAGGAATCTTTCATGGACAATCTTTACTTTACGCTTTGCTCAAGCTGCACTCGTAATAAACGACAGATAAACGCCCGCACCAGCGCGATTGAGGGGACATGTGAGGGCAGCCTTCCCACAGCTCTGCGCTCATGCTTCAACTCATCTATGTGCTCAAATCGCTCAGCTTGCGTGTCGATCCCAACCCACGGCACATCCAGAATGCTGTCCTGCCCTAAGCGCAATCCTCGCTTGTGATAGCCGGCGGTTAAACCGCTGGCTATATGTGAATTCAATTCCCATGAGAAAAAGGTCGCCATGCGTCGATTATTAAGTCGGGGATTAGACGGCACATCCTCAGGAACTTCTAATACTTTAATGACAAGAAAAAAGAGAATACTCATAGCTAGATTAACCGGCTGTACTGCTACAATTTTCATGTGGCACATGAGGGGGACATATCGGAGAGTGTTCCCCCTCCTAACAATACCTGCAAAATCGACAACAAATTGAGGATATGAAGTAACATGCTGCTACCGGATGAATGATGACCAGTGCCAGTTCTCCCACCTTCATTATTCCTTCAACCACAAGGGGATTCGGACATCACAGAGAAAAGGGGTGAAGCGATGAATTTATCCAAGCTGTCACTAGGTATATTTATAACTCTCATTCTAGTTTTGCTCTTATCCGCTTGTGATACATGCGAGGAAGTGGAAGATTGCATGTTTTCCCCGAACAGCACCGTAACGGTGTATCGCTTTCCGGATGAGACTTCAGATGTGTTTGGAGTTATCGGTCCAGGAGATGAATACAAAGCCCTGGCACGGACCGTGGATGGATGGCTCGGCTTCGACCCCGGTATAGCACAAGCTGGCAATATCGGGCTTGCACATCACCGGTGGGTTGAAGATCCAGTATCGATCATTCCCTCTTGCATTGAATCCGTCGAGTTAGTCACGATGGAAGAGATCATGGCTGACTACGAGGCGAGCACTGGAGGATAGGATCAGTCGTCAACGCCCAGTTACATCCAACGTTCGATATCCATAAAGATGGAAGATCCTTGATTCTTGATAGAACCATTAATGATTTGTCTCCACAAATTCTAACCTCGCGCTAACTTTCACGTCATTTATCGTTCATTAAGTCCTACCGTGTAAGCTATGATGGATTGGATGAGGAAGAACAGAGGGGAAGAACACTCATCCGGGCTCTCTTTCGTTTATGAAAGAGTTATCACTCGACTTCCCATATGAATTTATCCTTAGAGTTTCATAGGATCCTACCTACAAGGAGGGAGTTTCATGCGTAGGTCGTATATGTTGATCATTTTGCTTACTTTGCTACTGCTCATCATGTCTTTTGGTCCTGCATCTGCTGCCCCAGGCTCCGAAGTGAGAATTGAGGTTACAAACGAGCAGTTAATTCCTCCAACTTCTGGCCCGTTCATAGCATCTGGACCAGCGGTCGATGCCGGGATCATTTGCGGAAGTGGAAACACAAACGACGTCTTTATCAAAGAATCAGGGAATCCAGATAAACCGCTCAGAAGGCTGGTCGCTTACAAGCAATTCACCTGTGGTGATGGCAGTGGTGAGTTCATTCTAAAGATGAACATGAAATTTGATCGTCAAACAGGTTTACCCAGTGGCAATTGGAGAGTCGTTGATGGCTATGGCGAATACGAGGATCTCCGAGGCAGTGGTAAATTTGAAGGTTTCCCACTCGGAGAAGGCCTATTAGAGATCATCAACGGGAAAGTTCGCGACCGCTAAAAGCAGAATTATTTCAACTTGCCGGGAAGCAACATGGGTGGACCGATTGGCTCGCTCATAATTGATTTTCTCTAGTCGTTGTAGCCAATTGCGCGCTACTTGCTCCACTACACCCTTACCCCCTTGCACCCACGCTCCCCTGCACCCTAGCTCTGCGGTTAAACCGCGGGCTATAAGCGAATTTCATTCGCAGGAAAAAAAGTCGGCCTACGCCGACTCGAACGTGGATTGATCAAATACTCCTTACTTGCTCCCCTACACCCTAGCCCCCGTGCACCCATTCCCCCCTGCCCCCTCGCCCAGCGGTTAAAACCGCGGGCTACATGTGAATTCCATTCGCACAAATAAAAGTCGGCCTGCGCCGACTCCAATGTTAAAGATTCAAAGCCTCCCCCCTTGCTCCCTTCCACCCATGCTCCCATGCACCCGCGCTCCCTGCACCCATGCTCCCCTGCACCCGTAACCCAATGACGATCCAGACGTCCTGCCGCACAAAAGGACAAAGATTGACCCTCCCCCGTCACACAACTGTCATACTTGGTTGGTTTTATCAGAGTGACGAGTTCAATGGTTCACACCTGATATCTTCAGCAGGGAGAATGAGAGTTAAGCCGATGAAAGAGCTAACTCTCGAGCTGAGTGGAACTCGAATCATATGAAAGACGTCAATAGGTGTAGGGGAAAGTGTTTTGAGGAGGTTGAAATGGTTACGACAAGATTAAGGGGATCAAAATGGATCAGAGTGGTATTTACGGGGGTATTGCTCATAGTCCTTGTGGGCTTTCTGTTGGTATACACCAATGTCAGTCGAAGGTATCCAATTTGGATTTCACTCCCAAGGACACCCTCCTATGAGCAAGAAGCCCGGCTCATGAGCATCGAACAACTCTCACCGGTTCTCAATTACATGTCAGATGAAGGCATGTTTCAGCCTGGGATCATATCCTGGCGTGCGAGCCGTGTGCGGGCGTTACTTACAGTTCAAGGAAATGAAGAGGACGATAAAATCGCAGTTCCGTACGACCTGGAATTCCACGGAGAATATCAATTGATCTTGCCCAATTCTCAACAGAATGCGATAGAAGTGCTCTTCCCATTCCCGCGAAACCTGGAAACGCTACACGATGTGCAATTCCTGGTGGATGGTGATGAACCCGAGAATGTCGAATACAGCACCAGTGGCATCCGATGGCAAGATGAATTCATCTCAAAGGAAGAACACACGATTTCCATTCGCTACAAAGCCGAAGGCGCATATACCTTCACATACGAGCTCCCCAAAGAACAGCGAACGGATGTGGATGTTGAAATCACCGTGGTCGGTCTCACCGGAAGTTCAATCCCCGAAGCCTCATTACCCCCTCTCGAAATCGAGAGCGGCGATGACGCCGAAAAAGTTACCTGGGAATATGCCAACCTGATCGACACCCGGAACATCCAAATTGAGTTGCCAAGAGAGCAGACCTTTTCGCGGCGGATCGCCGAGGTTCAGTTTGAGCTGAGTGATCTATTGAACCGTGCTCCATTCATTATTGGCGCCACAATGGCGGCTCTAGCAGTCACCTTTCGTTTACGCGGCACACGTCTGAAGATCGAAACCTACCTGCTGCTCGGGCTAGGTCTCGTGTTCTTCTTCCCACTTGTTATTTTCTTAAGTGGGATCATCGGCGTCATGGCTGGGTCATTGCTTGCACTATTAATCACCATCGGGTTGTTGGTGGTTTTCCTGAGCCAGACCGTGGGATGGGACCAAATCGGTTGGCAGACGGTTCTTGTGCTGGTCGTGTTCTTGGGCCTTTTCGGCCTGGGACTCCTCACCGAGTGGAGCGGCCTACTTACCACAGTAGGCGGCGTGTTGATGCTTGGTGTTTTCATGGTACTTTACGCACGGCGACAGAAAAACCTCATGGAATTGGAGCCTATTCAGGCTCAAGAGGAAACCGAGGAGATTGAACCTTCGCCTGCACCGGAACCTGATCTCCCAAGTGGCCCAACGCTTCACTGCCCGCAATGTTCCCAAGGTCTTGAGGATGATGTCAATTTCTGCCCCAGCTGCGGTTATGAGACCAAGCAGATTGTCCGCTGTGGTCATTGCGGACGAGAACAATTCCCTCCAACAGGATTTGAGGTGGCCTATTGTCTTGGATGTGGGGAAGTGTTGAGTTGACCTTTCATTCTGCGGTTGAAGTCGCGAGTTAAGCTTTTTTCTAATCCCCCATTCGCCCCCCTGGATGGTCAGGGGTGCTGTGGGGGATCATGTCCTATGCGAACGAAGTTCGCACCACCACTTTCCCTACGAATTTTTCGTCATGAGCAAGGCTATATCGAATGGGAAGATATATCTTCTGTCAACGATGGACCTTCACATATGATGATCATGAAACAAGACCTATCGTCGCCATTGACCTTGCGGTAAAAACCGCAGGCAACGTGTGAATTCCATCAAACGAAAAAAGTTGGCCAGAGCCGACCCCGTAACCCCCTGCACCCTAGCACCCTCGCACCCAACTCCCATTCTCCCCATGCACTGCGGTTAAAAACGCTGTCTACATGTGAATTCAATTCACAGGAAAAGAAGTCGGCCTTCGCCGACTCACTCGTAGTCCAGTCCCATTTTATGATGCGCAGAGCTAGCTGCCGGATGATACGTATGTAGTCCGCTCGGGAATCCGGGGGATCAACCAGGCTAGAAAGGAATCCTGGCTGCGGCTCTGGAGATTAATTTTCCCGGGACCGGTCAGCTCTGCCACCAGTCCTTCACCGCTGAAAAGGGTACTTTTCCAGCCAGCTACCTTCTTCACGTCGTAATCAACCTGCTCTTCAAAGCTCACCAGGTGTCCTGTGTCGACCACGTATTTCTCACCAGCGTTGAGTTCCATTGGATGGATGGCACCATAGCTGGAAATGATCAGAGTGCCGGTACCGCTGACCCTGAGCATAATCAGCCCTTCACTGCCGAAGAAGGTTTTAGCTCCCGACCACTTGGTATTCACCTGGATGCCCTCGGATGAAGCCAGATATGAGCCGGATTGAACCAGCAAAGAATCACCTTGCATTTCGATCACTGCGATGTCACCCGGCAAAGGCGGCGCTAGCAGGATGCGATCACCATCCTTCACTCCGGTATAGGTGTTCATGAAGAAGCTTTCACCTCCGAACATCGAGCGAGTTATGGACTTGAGAATGCCACCTTTGGCTTCGGTCTCCATCTCCATATCTGGCGACATGCCCACCATGGCACCACTTTCAGCCTGGATCTTTTCATTGCGATCCAGTGATACCCGGGCCACAGAGTATGAAGGACGATATAAGATTTCTACTTGCATGATTTACTCCTTTCCTTACAAATTGAAATAATGAGCATAGTGAGTTCATTATATGCAAGTATTTCCATCCTCCTAACGGTTGAGCTTCGCGAAGCATATTGTAAGTGCACCTTCATCCCGGATATTGTCTCGTGAAGTGGTATAAATTCAGTAGGTTCCATAGGTTGTTCTGAATCGCGGTGTTAACACAATGTGTGACAAATCTTGCCTCCGATTACGCAAATAACCGGAAACTAATTAATCTCCCAAAGATCAATTTACCTAAAGAACATATGGATGTGAACCCAGTAGTCCAAAATCGATGTCGCGGTCCTCACGGACTCGTGATTTCGCGAACTATAATGAATACTTCCATATCAATCAATGCCTAACAGATCACACATTCATAACCCTTGATTTTATTAGTAGATCCAGACTCAATGTAGATTCTCAAAACTGGGACAAGTGCTTCGTGCACCGCCTCCCACGGAGAGACCGGAGAAGACGACAGTCCTTCACCAGCCGGATTTGAACCAAAACCCGCCTTATCCGCGGATAGTGCAATGATGGCCGATCTCAGTGATGCAGCTTTTTTCTGACGCATCAATGAGGGTGGTGAGATGGAACCTTTCGACTCGACCATGCCCGCCTGGGGGGAGGCATTCTCCGAAGAGCAGCGATGACAGCTTATCAGCCTCGTGAGGTCATTGCGTCAGTAAGCTTAAGAATAAAAAGCAGGCGCCCAAGTAGAATTGGCCGCCTGTCCTCAATCTATGTGGTTGAAAACACAACCATATTTCGAGCATAAGCCTATTTCATAGATCCAGTCTTTCGCCAAAGAACTTTGAACTATCGAGTAGCATAAATCCAAATATCTCCCTGCTGATTAAAGGCTAAGATCTGCAGTTGGTTTTTCGATTCTCCTCCCATACCTGGAGATCCCGCAGGCATTCCAGGAAGCGCCAACCCAACGATTTCCAGTTTTTCCATTAGGAGTTCTTCGATCACATCCACCGGTACATGGCCCTCTATGATGTAGCCTTCCACTTCTGCTGTATGACAGGAGGCTAACTCTGGGGGAATTCCCAGGCTCTCTTTCAGTGCTACAAGTTCGGCATTCGATGTATCGATCGTTTCCACGTTATAGTTATGATCCTGTAGGTGAACCACCCACTGTGAGCAGCAACCTCAAGTCGGGCTCTCGTATACCTTAATGCTACGGTTTACGATTTCAGAATCAGGCGGGACATCCATATTTGGTGTTTGACCCGAACAGGCTCCAGCTGTAAATGCCAACACGATCAACATCCCTGCTACCAGAGTTCCAATCCAGATTTTTTTGGCCATTCTCGATACCTCCAATCTCTCCCGGCGCTGCGATAGTTCTCCATTAACACCACCGATCACTATCAGATCGAATTCCTTTCATTGCATCCCCGCTCGATTCTCATTAAGATTATTGCACTAAGGATCATACCACTCTTAGGATGTCCGAACCCAACATCTAATATTCTGATCTTCCCGGATTGCTGAAAGACAGAGTCAAATATCAGATATCTTTGCTCGCCGCAATGTTTGTGCGTTCAGCGCGACAATCACCGTGCATAGTGATATAAGAAGCGCTCCTACAGCTGCGTAGATCAACAATCCCGCTGCTTTGTTCATCAGGACCTGAGTTTCGGATTTGGAAATCTCCGCCTCTTCAACCAGGCGAATGATGCCGGGAAGTGTTGTGTCATCTCCAGTTGCTGTTACACGGACTCTTAGGCTTCCCACTCTATTGATTGTTCCCGCGATCACTTCGTCCCCAACCTGCTTCCGCACTGATCTCGATTCACCATTGATCATTGCCTCATTGACATCAGATTCCCCGTTTACGACCATCCCATCTGCAGGAACGCTCGCCCCGGGATGGATGAGGACAATATCGTCCACCTGGAGTGTTTCAACACGGACGGTTTCCATCGATCCGCCCTCGTCCACTCGCTCTGCGGTGTCTGGCATAAGCTTCACCAATTCCTGCAGGGCTCCAGACCCTTGTCGCACACTTTGCATTTCCAGCCAATGTCCGAGGAGCATGACATCGATGAGCATAACCAGCTCCCAGAAAAATCCTTCTCCTAGATCGAACAATAATGCAGCGTAGCTATACAAAAATGTCACACCTATGGCGAGCGAGCTCAACGTCATCATCCCGGGTTGACGCCTCAGAATTTCTGGCATAGCCGTTCTCAAGAACGGGACGCCGCCAATGATGAAATTGACGAAAGATAAGACCGGTACGATCCATTCACTGCTGGGGAACTCCGGCATACTGANNTATATGATCCACATGACCTCGCTCGTAGTTGTTTTCAGACACCGCATGATTAGAACTGTGTTCATCATGCTCATGTTTGTGTTTCATATCGTGATGAGATTCAATCTCTGCCATATCACAACTGCCCTGAATCCTCCAAATCCTCAGTCATTCCAAGATATTGCTCACGCGTGATTTCACCCCGAGCATAACGGTGATCGATAATCTCTCGAGCGCTCATCGACTGCTTTTCACCCTTATCATTGGGAAGCCCTGCTCCTGGGAAGATATACCTCATGAGCCAGATCGCACCGGCTATGACAATCCCCCAGAATACCAGCATTACTAATAATCCGATGAAACCAAATCCCATCATCATTTGCTTCTCTCCTCATGTCCAGGTGAAGATAGGCAGGTGCACAATAAACCACCAATACTGCACAAGATCAGATCCATCTAATTGAGGTCCGATATCAGCTTCTTGAACTCCTCGCGATCGATCTCCCCACGAGCAAATCGAATGGCCAACACTTCTTGCGGGGAAGTCTGTGGATACTCGCCTGTAGTTGGGTGAGAAGCAACTGGATCATTCCCGCTTAATCTGCGAACTAGAAAGAAAATGAAAGCAATAATACCTATTACGAATATGATGAGAACGAGCAAGTAGAGTTACAATCCGATCCAACCGAAGCCACCAAGATTTCCGAACCAACCGTATCCACAACACCCTCCAAATCCACCCATCATTTCAACGACTCTTCTCATAAAGATGAATTTTATTCTCGTATACGCTTCGAAGCTGTAGTTATTCTAATCATCCAATATAAAGGGGAGTAATTTGTAATTTAAACTTTTTGTAAAGTAGTGGGAGATACATGAGGTAAGAAGAGGTTGGTTGAGTTATTTGACCAATGGCAATGTGAACGAGAAAGTACTCCCCTTTCCAACACCTGAACTCTTGACCCAGATGCGACCCCCGCTCGTTTCTACGAGGTGTTTGGCGATGGTGAGCCCAATCCCGCTTCCCCCACCCACCCTGGATCTAGATTTGTCAACCCGATAGAAGCGGGTGAAAAGGTGCGGGATATCTTCAGGATCGATCCCTATCCCAGAATCTTCAACCGATATCTCTACGAACTCTCCCAATCTGCGCGCGGTAATCCGAACCCAACCATCCGTGGGCGTGTATTGCAGCCCATTACCGAGCAGGTTGAGGAGAACCTGACCGATGCGGTCTTCATCCGCCATGACCAAGGGAAGGTCATCCTCCACTTCGTCGATTAACTCGACCCCCTTTTCAAGATACTGGCGTTCCAGTTGCGAGCAGGCTATCTTTGAGAGCTCGGATATTTTGACCGGTTTCGGTTCAATCAAAGCGACTCCATCTTCCACCCGACTCAATTCCTGCAAGTCACGGACGAGTTTCTGCAGCCGTGAAGCTTCCCGATATACATTCTGGTATGTCTCTTCATCTGCCGGTAGAATCCCATCGATCAAACCTTCCATCGATCCCTGGATCGTTGTCAGCGGAGTTCGCAACTCATGCGCCACATCACCTATCAGCTGCCTGCGCATCTCCTCTGTATGCTCAAGTTTTTCCGCCATTTGATTGAAACTTAAAGCCAGTTGCCCGAGTTCATCTGTATCTCCCCCAGCGATACCTCCTGGAAGATCTACACGCTCATCATAATGCCCATCAGCGATGCGTTGGCTAGCGTTCATCATGTCACGGATCGGAGCGACTATCCTTCTGCTAACAAAGATGCTCACGGTAACTGCTGCTATGAATGCGGCTATTGTTGCTAGACGGAGTGATTCATTGATGGCGACTCGGAAGTTCTCGAACAAGTCCGCTTCCAAGTCCGCAACCTCACCATCGGAAGATGAATCCTCCATCGTCATCTGCTCCATGGCGGTCAGGTGGCGATCAAATGCAGATGGAGCGACAAACATTGCCGCTGAGACTATCACGATGATTAAGACCAAGATCACCACAAGATAGGAGATAAAAATCTTCCAGCCCAAGTGACGACGCAACCTCCTAAGAATATTCACAGCGGTAGGTCCTCGAATCGGTAACCAACACCACGAACCGTTGCGATGATATCTTCTGAACCCAATTTCTGCCGGATGTGACCAATATGCACATCGACGACACGAATTTCACCGTAATAATCGTATCCCCATACCTTTTCGAGGATTTGCTCTCGACTGAGAACCATGCCGGGATTTTCTGCAAGGGTGTGAAGGATGTTAAACTCAATTACGGTTAGTTCTACAGGGCTGTCGTCTATCCAAACCTGCCGCCCACCACTATCGATTCTGAGATGACGAAATTCAAGGATTGATGTTTCTACTCGAGCAGATCCAGAACGCATTCTACGCAAGGCGGCCTTGATCCTCGCCACGAGTTCGCGCGGGCTGAACGGCTTGGTGAGATAATCGTCTGCCCCAACAGATAAACCGACGATCTTGTCCGTTTCTTCCGCCCTTGCGGTCAGCATAATCACGTATGCATCCGATTCACGTCGCAATTGTGAGAGCAGTTCGAGACCATCCATCTCTGGAAGCATGATGTCAAGGACGACGATATCCGGTTTATACACTCGAGCGACTTTCAAACCTGAGCGTCCATCCTTCGCTGTCCTATACTCGTAACCCTCATTTTCGAGATAAGCGGTTACTAGATCCAAGATACTCTGCTCATCATCCACGACGAGTATTTTTGGTTGGCTCAATCCACGCTCCTAAAATCAGTGATGTATTGTCATGACTCTGTCCTTATTCTAATCATAAAAATCGGAATTCAGTAAATCATCGCTCCGAAATACAAATGTCACCTTGCCCTCTCAATCCCCACTCCCCTAACTCCCCCGCTTCTATGCTCTCTTGCTAAAAACGCCGTGCGGTTGAAACCGCGTGCTAAGTGTGAATTCTATTCGCAAGAAAAAAGTCGGCCTTCGCCGACTCCCCTCTACACATTTTGTCATTCTGAGCTCACGGAGGGAGCGAAGATTCTCGTTTTTCGTTCGGGATGGACCTTGGTTATAGGCGATCCTTATGCGAGAACGCTCTCAGTTCCACGCCACCCAAACTCTTCCCACACATCCATATCGATTGATTTAGGCAACCAAAATAATTAGAATCTGTATCTTTCAAATCTACTATCTTTTTCGCATCACAACGGATAATAAAAGTAGAGAATTCTCTTGAAGGTTCCATGTATGGAAGATCAAATCGCAATTTCCCGCTTAAAACAAGGTGACCTGGATGGCCTGGAAACCCTTGTAATCCGCTATCAGGTGCAAGCTGTTCATGCCGCGTACCTAATCTTGTATGATCGTTCGCTGGCGGAGGATGTCGTGCAAACGGCTTTTGTAAAGGCTGCCCAACGCATCCATCAGTTTGAGGATGGACGCCCTTTTGGGCCCTGGTTCTCCCGGATCGTGGTGAACGATGCGCTCAAGCTCGCCAAAAAACAGGAACGCAGCGTCTCATTGGATGAGGATCAGGATGATGCCACTATACAAATCGCAAAATGGCTCACAGATCCAGACCCGAATCCAGAGCAGTTGGTGGAACAAAAGGAAACACGCCAGGTCATCCTGAAAGCCATTCAAAGCCTGCCTCCCGGGCAGCGCGCTGTGATCGTGATGAAATACTTTTACGATATGCGCATGTCGGATATGTCCATGAAAACGGGACGCCCGCTCAGCACCATCAAATGGTGGTTAAGGGATGCGCGCAAACGCCTGCGCGGCCTGATGGAGCCCTCGAAGGCACCAAGGGGAGATAGGAGCCAATCATGAGTATCCACAAAATTCAGTCCATTCTGAAAGACCTAATGGAGGAAGAAATCCCCTCCTCTCAGGTCAACCTTTGGCCAGCCGTGAAGGCGGACCTTGTTGCGGGAAAACAACCATTCCAACAAGGAGATCCAATGAACACCGTAGAATCACGTCGCATACCACGGCTCGCGCTCGCGATCTCGCTAGTCCTAGTACTGCTAGTTATCTTTATCGCCACCCCACAGGGACGCTCCTTCGCCCAAAGCCTTTTGGAGTTATTCACCCGTGCGGAGAGCACAACAATCCCATTGGAAGATTCCCAGATCTTATCCGATGAGCCTGATGAAACTACCGCAACAGCCCTGCCCCCCTCACCGCTGATCAGCGTAGCGGAGGCAGAAGCGCAGGTTGGTTTCGACATCGCCGAATTCTCCTATGTACCGGAGGGTTTCGAGTACCTTGGCGTCAGGTTATATGGGAACAACGTCAGCATGGACTATATGACGGAGGGTTATGGTCACCTGATCATCATGCAGTCACAAGAAGGTTTTTACGAATCGGATTGGGACCGTGTTCCTGCTGATGATATCGTCCCGGTAAAGATTGGTGAATTGGATGGCGAGATTACTCAAGGCACTTTCATCAGGTATCCTGGTGAGAATAGCCTAACCTGGAACCCTGATGCCGCCTTCACGCGCATGCGCTGGGTGAAGGATGATCTATGGTTTGAGATTGCCTTGCATGGCGATGCCCATCAATATCTCGACCTGGAGGGGTTGATCGAGCTGGCAGAAAATCTGGCCTTTAAGCCTTAACTATTCCTCCACGAAAGTGACAGGCACCTTGAAGGTGCCTGTCGTTTCATTTAATTAACCGGGTTATTCTGTTCCAAGTGAAAAATCCAAACATAAGACGCCTTGCGGTTGAAACCGCAGGCTATGTGCGAACTTCGTTCGCGTGAAAAAAAGTCGGCCTGCGCCGACTCGAACGTGGAAGGTAAAAGTCTCACCCTTTGCTCCCATACACCCGTGCTCCCATGCACCACCGCCCTGCGGTTAAAACCGCGGGCTACATATGAATTCAATTCGCATGAGAAATAAGTCGACTTTCGTCGACTCCCGTTCTGTAGCATTGAGATCTTGAAGTCTACGAAGGTGGACTTTGATTAAGCATCCGAAGGATGCCATTGCTGCAACTTTAACCGCCGATTCGATCCGGCGACTGAAGTCGCAGCGACAAAAACACGAAGTCGGCCTACGCCGACTCTACATCCCCTGCACCCTTGCACCCTGGCACCCGTGCTCCCATGCACCACCGCCCAGCGGTTAAAACAGCGGGCTATATGCGAACTTCGTTCGCATGAAAAAAGTCGGCTTACGCCGACTCATACGCCATCTAACCCATGCTTAGGGTTCGTCAAGCTAGCTGCCAGAGGAAACGTAGGTGGTCCGCTCGGGAATCCGGGGGATCAACCAGGATAAGAAGGAGTCCTGACTGCGGCTTTGGAGATTGATTTTGCCAGGACCGGTCAGCTCCGCCACAAGCCCTTCACCACTGAATAGGGTACTTTTCCAGCCAGCCACCTTCTTCACATCGTAACCAATCACCTCCTCAAAACTCACCAGGTGTCCCGTATCGACCACGTATTTCTCACTGACGTTGAGCTCCATTGGATGAATGGCGCCATAGCTGGAAATGATCAAGGTGCCAGTACCACTGACCCTGAGCATAACAAGCCCCTCACTACCGAAGAAGGTTTTGGCACCTGACCACTTGGTATCCACTTGGACGCCCTCTGACGAAGCCAGATAGGAGCCGGATTGAACCAAAAGAGAATCATTCTGCAATTCAACCACGGCAATGTCGCCTGGCAAAGGAGGCGCCAGCAGGATGCGGTCGCCATCGTTTTCACCAGTATAGGTATTCATGAAGAAGCTTTCACCACCGAACATCGAGCGCGCGATAGACTTGAGAACTCCACCTTTGGCTTCCGTCTCCATCTCCATATCGGGCGACATCCCCACCATGGCACCACTTTCAGTCTGGATTTTTTCACTTTGATCCAGCGTTACCCGGGCTACGGAGTATGAAGGACGATATAAAATTTCTACTTGCATAATTTTATCCTTTCCTTAGGAACGTAGATGAATCAATAGAAGTTCATTATACGCTAGTTTTCTGTCCGCCTAGCAATGATGCCTCGCGAAGCATCTTGTAAGTGCACATTCCACGTAGCTTATACGCCAAGTGTTCCAAACCAATAACCCCCACTTTACAAGGATACACATAGAAACCAATGGCTGGGATCCATGTCCTCGGGATTTCAATGCTGAATCCTGAATCTCATTCTTCAGGAGCTAAGTTTAAAGAAAAATGATCCTCTTGGGCTTTTCCTAATGAAACAATAGGATAAGGATTATGTAGCTTGAAGACAATGTCCCTAAAATGATGTACATTCAACATACCATTCATGCTTACGCCATCTCAAAGTCACCTGCGAGTGATTTTGGTTATGGTTGTTGGTAATTGGAAATAACGATGTAAAATCGAATAAGTGGAGAAGAATATGAGCGATGATAGCTCCCTTTCCCAACAAGCCAGTTCCCCAGGTAAGAAAATCCGTGTGCTTGTGGTGGATGATCACGCTGTCGTGCGCCAGGGGCTGCGGACGTTCATCGATTTGCAAAGTGATATGGAAGTAGTTGGTGAGGGAACGAATGGAATCGAAGCAGTGGACCTGGCGCTTCGTACACAACCCGATATTATCTTGCTCGACCTAGTGATGCCTGAAATGGACGGTATTCAAGCTACCTCCAGGATCATTGAACACACCCCGAATTCACGCATCATCATCCTTACCAGTTTCAGTGAAGAGGATAAGGTATTGCCTGCCATACGAGCGGGGGCGCAAGGCTATCTACTTAAAGACATTGCGCCGAACGAATTGGTGCAAGCGTTGCGCGACGCTCACCTTGGCGAGGTTCAATTGCATCCCGAAATCACTAAAAAATTAATGTCTGCAGTGGCGGCAGAGGAATTGCCCTCTACCAAAGGTACCTCAGTTGACCTCCTTGACGGATTGACCAAGCGTGAGCGTGAAGTTTTACAGCTCATCGCAAATGGCTTGAGCAACCGAGAGATCGCTGAGCAACTTTTCATCAGTGAAAAGACTGTTAAAACCCACGTAAGCAATATTCTCAGCAAATTAGGCCTAGCTGATCGCACGCAGGCTGCCATCTACGCTTTGAGGCATGGTTTGAATTCAGACGAAATATGATGCGCACCATTGGGGTTTATTTGTTGTACGCAGCCGTTGCCTTGCGCGGCGTGGTGATCTTTGCGGACGATCCACGACTCCCTGTGGTGATTGGCTGCTTTGCGGCATACGGATTACTGCTATTTCTTGAACCACGTCTTATTGGACGAAACTATCCAGGGACTAGAACGCTGCCAGACCAGAAGACCTCTTTCAGGCAAGAATGGAGGTCTTTGCTTTATTTAATCGCACAATCCACATTCGTGATCGCTCTCATGGCCATCCCAGAAACGCAGGATTTTTTCGCATTGTTATTCATCCCACTTAGTATGCAGGTGGTATTGTCCTTCGGTAGAAGATTGGGCTATGTGTGCATTTCTGTTTACTCCCTATATATTATCTTTTTATTACTGGGTTCGGAGGATGGCCCACTTTTCGGGATGGTTATGGGGTTATTTTTCAGCGGAATGTGTTTTCTATTTGGTGGATATGCGTACCAAGTGCAGAAAGCTGAAATGGCGCGCAATCAAAATCAACAAATGTTTAATGATTTGCAGACCGCTCATCGTCAACTTCAGGTCTATGCCGATCAGGTGGCAGACCTTGCTGTCGAACAGGAACGCAATATCTTAGCACGCAACCTGCACGACTCCGTTACACAGACGGCCTTCAGCATGAACCTGGCAGCGCAATCGGCGCGCTTGTTATTCGATAAAGAACCGCCTCGTGCGTTGGAACAGTTGCTACGCCTCGAGAAGCTTGCTGCGAGCGCCCTGAGTGAGATACAGACACTTGTTTCACAATTGAGTCCACGCTCGGTGGTAGAAGATGGTTTACCGACTGCACTGCGAAGACTGGCTGCCAAACGACAAGATCAAGATGGGGTGCAAGTAGCCCTGCACATAAAGGGAGATAAACCACTGTCTGAAGCAGAAGCTGCTGGTTTGTATTCCATTGCCTATGAGGCATTGACCAACGTATACAAACACAGTGGAGTGCTTGAAGCGAGCGTTCGTTTGAATTTAGCTGCTGAAGGTTCTTATCTGGAGATCGAGGACCATGGCCTCGGCTTCGATCCGCAAACAACAATAAACCAACGTGGACATCTTGGAATGGCGAGCATGTCTGAGCGGGCGCGTGAGATTGGATGGACTCTATCCATCGAGTCGCGTTGCAGTCAAGGTACGCGCATTCTTGTTACTGAGGACCAACTTGGAGGTCCAGCATGAACCAGGTAGAACAGACACGAGGCTACCAGGGGGGATATCTGATTGGCATCATCATCATCGCTGTGGTCGCGTTGCGCACCATGATCTTTTATCAGGAGAAGGTGAGTCTAGTCCTTGTGACATCGCTCCTTGCAATCTTTAGCCTGTCTTACATTTTGGAACCTTGGTTCTCCTTTCGTTTCCGCTGGTATAGGTTTTTATACTTCCCATTGCAAACATGCGTTGTGATCGTGCTCACAAATCTACGTCCATTCACCGATGTTTCTTCCCTTCTTTATGTCCCGCTGTGCATTCAAATTATGCGCGCCTTTCCCCGCCGAGTGGCAACGATCTGGTTGTTATTCTATGTTGCCCTGCTAACCTTCACCCTGATCCTGGGGCTGGGTTGGCTGGTGGGATTAGCGCTCGTTCTGCTGTTTCTCGCTGTTTGCACCTTCCTAATTTCGTATGACCTCTTGTATTTACGCACACAAGCCGATCGAGCCGAGAGCCAGCGATTGCTTGCGGACTTGCAGTCTGCCCACCAAAAACTGCAGGAGTACGCAGTGCAAGTAAAGGAATTGGCTGCAGCGCGCGAACGCAACCGGCTGGCGCGCGAGCTACACGACTCGGTCAGCCAATTGATTTTTGGCATCACATTGACTTCTCAATCTGCCCGCCTATTCTTGGAGCGTGAACCTGCCCGCGCTCCTGAACAGATCGAACTTTTGCAAGAGATGACGTCCAGCGCGCTGAATCAATTACGCTCTCTCATCTCTGAATTGCATCCCCAGTAAATACAACATTACGAATAACCTCTTCCTCATTCACAAGTCCTACGTCTTGCGATGTAGCCTACATCCTTGGTATGACCGGGAAAATCCGTCTCCATCCCTAGGGCAGATTCAATCTTCCGCCCGATGCAGTCAGGTTCTTTAGCGCATATATTGATGGCATGACTGACATTCGCGTGATGATCGTGGACGATGTAGAAAAAGTGCGACAGGACTTGTGCACCATATTGACATTAATGGGCAATATCGAGATTGTCGGCGAGGCACAAAACGGGAGGGAAGCCATCCACCAAGCCCGGATCCTCCATCCAGAGGTGATTTTGATGGATCTGGAAATGCCATTCATTGACGGCTATGAAGCGACACGGCAAATCAAAGCCTGTCTTCCCTCCTGCCGAGTCATCGCTCTGACGATCCATGATTACGAATCAACGCGCCTCCAGGCCATCGAGGCAGGAATGGATGGCTTCATTGTAAAAGGCGCTTCCTTAGAGAGCCTCCTTCGAATTATTGCTGAACAAAAGGAGTAAGAAATGACCACAAAATCGAACCAACGGAGATTCGAACTAGACTGGCTGCGTGTCCTGGCGATATTGGCCGTCTTCATCTATCACTGCGCACTTTTATTTGGCCCGGATCCATCGTCGATCAAGAACTCGACCACCTATGAATTTGTCAATAGCTGGGGTGATTTCGCCGGTAGGTGGGGCCTGCCGCTGATCTTTCTCATCTCAGGTGCAAGTGCGTTTTACGCTTTGGGTAAAGTCGGTCCGGGGAGATACATGATAGGCATCACAATGCGCCTGTTGGTCCCACTGATGGTGGGCATCTTCACCCATATCGCATTCCAGGTCTATTTGGAACGCCTTCACGAGGGGACATTCAGCGGCTCGTTCTTCGATTTCTACCCGCACTACTTCGAAGGCATGTATGCCTTTGGCGGCAACTTCGCCTGGATGGGTCTGCACCTATGG
>JABAOH010162649.1_pt1 | contig 31376 bp, 34 predicted proteins | sample 7062181 | NCBI WGS metagenome assembly JABAOH01 (sample SAMN14538630, study PRJNA623070) | marine sediment metagenome | biome: marine biome [ENVO:00000428]; feature: marine pelagic biome [ENVO:01000023]; material: deep marine sediment [ENVO:00002113]; isolation source: pool of 5 deep marine...
GCGACCTCCTCGAAGACACGGATGAACATCTCCCCGATGATCTTTCGCTTCTTCTCCGGGTCGGTCACGCCATCGAGCCCTTCGAGAAACCGATGTGCAGCGTCCACTTGGACCAGGTCGACGTCGAGATTGGCGCGAAACGTCTCCTCGACCTGTTCGGCCTCACCGAGCCGGAGCAGCCCGTGGTCGACGAAGACGCAAGTCAGACGGTCACCGACGGCGCGCCGGACGAGGGCTGCAGCCACCGCAGAGTCCACACCACCACTCAGGCCGCAGATGATGCGGCCCTCGGGCGCCGCGGCGCGCACATCAGCCACCGCTCGCTCGATGATTCCAACGTTGGTCCATGTGGGCCGGGCGGTGCACACGTCGTAGAGAAAGCGCTTCAGGATCTCCAGGCCGCGGGGCGTGTGCGCCACCTCGGGGTGGAACTGCACCCCGCAGAGGCGCCGGTCGCGATCCTCCATGGCCGCTACCGGGGAAGCTGCAGTCGCCGCCGTGGCGACGAACCCCGGCGGTGGCTTCACCACCGCGTCGCGATGGCTCATCCAGACCTGCTGACGATCGGGAAGGTCGGCAAACAAGAGTGAGTCCGCGCTGACCTCCAGGTCGGTCCGCCCGAACTCCGCCGTCTCGGTGCGCTCCACGTCGCCGCCGAGCGCGTGCGCCAGCACCTGGTGTCCGTAGCAGATGCCGAGGATCGGGATCCCCAGGTCGAGGATGGCAGTGTCGATGTCGTAGGCGTCCTCGGCGTAAACCGACGCCGGCCCCCCGGAGAGGATGATCCCCGTCGGTGCCAGCGAGGCCACGTCAGCGGCGGAGATGTCGCGCGGCACGATCTCCGAGAACACGTGGGCTTCGCGGACCCGCCGCGCGATCAACTGGGCGTACTGGGCTCCAAAGTCGACGACGAGAACGCGGTCGAACTCACTCGCGGTCAACCGAGGCCACCGAGGCTCTGGTCGATCTGCAGCGCCTTGCCTTCGGTCTTGAGAGCCGGAGCCACCATCACCTCGGCTTTCTGGAACTCCTTCAGGTCGGCATAGCCGGTCGTCGCCATCGAGGCGACGAGAGCGCCGAACAGGTTGCGCCGGCCGTCGTTCTCACGAGCGGGGCCGCGCATAATCTCCTCGAGGGTCCCCAACTCACCGACCTCGACCCGAGCTCCCCGAGGAAGGGTGGGATGGAAGGTCGCCATCCCCCAGTGATATCCCTTGCCCGGCGCCTCGGCGGCGGCGGCGATCGGTGATCCGAGCATCACGGCGTCCGCCCCGCAGGCGATGGCCTTGGCCACGTCGCCGCCGGTACGCATGCCGCCGTCGGCTATCACCTGCACGTAGCGCCCGCTCTCATCGAGATACTGAATCCGAGCCCCGGCGGCATCGGCGATCGCGGTCGCCTGCGGGACGCCCACGCCGAGGACGCCACGGGTCGTGCAGGCGGCTCCGGGGCCGACTCCCACAAGGACACCAACGGCGCCGGTGCGCATGAGGTGCAGTGCCGTCGCGTAAGAGGCGCAACCCCCGACGATCACCGGCAGTTCGAACTCTGCGATGAACTTCTTCAGATTGAGCGGCTCGGTTTGCGTCGAAACGTGCTCTGCGGACACGACCGTCCCCTGGATGACGAGGATGTCGAGACCGGCCTCCACCGTGCGATCGGCATAGTCGGCCACCTTCTGCGGCGTCAGGCTTGCCGCGGTGACGACGCCGGCATCCCTCATCTCCGTGATGCGCTCCCCTATCAGTTCGGGTTTGATCGGCTCCAGGTAGATCTCCTGCATACGCCGCGTCGCCTTCTCGGCCGGCAAGGAGGCGATCTCGTCGAAGTACGGTCTCGGGTCCTCATAACGAGTCCACAGACCCTCCAGGTTCAGCACCCCCAGGCCGCCGAGCCTGCCGATGGCGACGGCCGTCGCCGGGCTCACCGCGGAGTCCATCGCCGAGGCCAACATCGGAATCTCGAACTCCCACGCATCGACCTCCCAGGCGATGCTCACATCGTCGGGATCGCGGGTGCGCCGGCTGGGGACGATGGCGATGTCGTCGAGCCCCCAGGCCCTGCGTCCCGTCTTGCCGATGCCGATGTCGATGTCCATGGGCGGGTTCCGTGCTGCGCGTGGTGGGAGAGTAGCCAGCACTAGATCTCGCCCGCCGCAGGCAGTGTCAGATTGCAGACGGCAGATCGCAGAGGGTCATTGACGTCTGGCGCGCGAAGCTCGCCGCAACGAACGCAGCATCATCTTCACCTCATGAGCTAAAGCCAACGCTTGCTTTGCCTCGCTGATCGACGGCCATAGGTCCGACGCCAGGCCGAGCTGATACTGGAGTTCGCTGGCTGATCCGGCGGCAATCGAGAGGAATTGCTCGAACTCGGCGTTTGAGGCTCGACCCGCGCCCTCGGCGATGTTTGAAGCCACCGACACGGCGGCCCTCTTCATCTGAGTGGACAGGCCGAAACGTTCCTCCACCGGAAGGCTTTCGGCGACCCGATGGACGGCACGCACTAGCTGGTCTGCTCGCTGCCAGGCAAGGATCTTCCTGAAGTCCCGCATTGACATTGGAGTACACGGTCACCATGCACCGTTCAAGGAGTCTGCTATCTGCAGCCTGCCGTCTGCCTTCTGCTGAGCTCAGCTCAGCCGGAGAGCCCCACCCGCTTGCGCACCGCCTGCTGGAAGCCCTCGGCGCGGGTGCGGGCGTCCAGAGCGCCCCGCTGCATGAGACGCGCCACCTCGGCGTCGCTCATCTCCTGGAAGGCGCTTCGCACGGGCGCCAGTCCGGCTACCACTGCCTCGGCCACCGCCTCCTTGAACCTCCCGTAGCCGTCTGAGCCGAAATCCGCCTCGATCTCCTGTACCGAAGAGCCGGTGAACAGCGACATGATCTCGATGAGGTTCGATATCCCGGGCTTGTTCTCCCAGTCGTGGCGCACCTCGGTCTCCGAATCGGTGACCGCCCGCTTGACCCGGCTTCGGATCGTGTCCGGGTCGTCGAGGATGAGGATGCGGCTGCTCGCGTCGGGATGCGACTTCGACATCTTCGAGGTCGGGTCCTGCAGCGACATGATGCGAGCTCCCCTTTCGGGGATGATCGGCTCGGGCAGGGGGAACTCGTCCCCGAAGCGGTGGTTGAACCGCTCCGCGAGGTCGCGGGTCAGTTCGAGGTGCTGCTTCTGGTCCTCGCCAACCGGCACTGCATCGGCCCGGAACAGCAGGATGTCGGCGGCCATCAGCACCGGGTACGAGTAGAGACCCAGGTTCGATCCGGCCTTGTCGGCCTTCTCCTTGAACTGGGTCATCCGATTGAGCTGGCCGGTTCCGGTGATCGTGCTGAGGATCCAGGCCAGCTCCGTGTGTTGCGGCACCTGGCTCTGGTAGTAGAACAAGGAGCGTTCCGGATCGACGCCGGCGGCGATCAGCACCTTGGCCGCCTGCAGACGGTCGCTGTTGAACTCGCCCGGCTCCAGAGGCACCGTGATGGCGTGGAGGTCGACGACGCAGTAGATGCAGTCGTACTCGTCCTGCAGACGCACCCAGTTGCGCAACGCTCCCAGGTAGTTGCCGATGTGGATGTTCCCCGTGGGCTGCAGCCCGGAGAAGACCGTCTTTCGTGCCATGAGGGCCACAAGTTAGTGGCGGAGGAACCAGACCTCAGACCTCAGACATCAGATCTCAGATCTTCGACAGCCCCTATCTGATGTCTGACATCTAACTTCCCGGAAGTGGGCCGAGGCTCACTGATCACTGCACCCACCTACGCTCTTTCTTGTGGACTCCCTACGCGCCGCCGCCGCCGAATTGGGCCTGGTCGGAGAGGCCTCGGCGCATCTGACCGAAGAGATCGCCATGCAACTGCCGTTCGAGGCCCTCGGGGAGTTCAAGGACGCGCTGAAGCAGTTCTTCTCCGCCGCGGCTTGGACACCTGCCGACGAGGCCCGCCTCTCTGCGCTGGTGACCACATACGTCGACGAGGGCATGTGGGAACACGATCTCGGCCGAGGCATCACGATGACCCACGGCATCGTCGACGGCACCTACCTGATCAGGCTCTCCGGAGAGGCACAGGCGGACGACTCGATATTCGACCGGGCATTCTCCGGCCCAGTGGTTCCGGAGGCGACGCCACATCCCCGCAAGGTCAAGTTCCAGATTGGCGGTGATCCGGCGCCCGGCGTGTGGCATCGCCGGGGCGAAGAGGTCACCGACGATCGGGTGATCGCCCTCTTCGAGGACGACGACGTCACCGACGTCATGGTGGCCGGCGACTTCGTGACGATCGGGCTGGCAGGACGCTCCTCGTGGGAGGACCGCCTCGATGCGCTGCTCAGTCGCGTCACCGACTTGTTCTGGGAGGGGCAGGAGTCGGCCCTACCGGCGCGCACCAGGGACCAGTTGCTCGAGGAGGCGGGGCGTCTCAGCGTCGCCGAGGTGAGGCCGGAGGATCTGCACCTGATGGATCCCGACCGCGCCGAGCATCAGGCACTGCTGATTGCCGCCCTCGATGCCGTGGACCCGAGGAGCCGTCGCGCCGCGGTCGCGACCCTCGCTCTCAGTGGTGACGCCGATGTGGCAAAGGCCGCCGTGGTGACGGGTTATCGCGAGGAATCCCGCATCGTCCGTCGTGCTGCTCTCGACGCCGCCGCCGACCTCGAGGACGAGGCCTACCGGCCGTTGTTCGAAGAGGCGATCTTCGACGACGATCCCTGGATACGGTGGCGGTCGGTCCGGGCCATCTCCGACCTCGGCCTGGGAACGAGCGAGGAGAAGGTGATCCTCGCCGCCGCGGACGAGGACTTCCAGGTGCGCCTCGAGGCAAATGCCGTGCTGAAACGAGGAAACGGCGCCTCCTGAGTAGCGCCGGTCGCTAGGCACGCCCTTAGCATCCGGCCCATGCCGATCGGTGTCCTCACCAACATCGGTGCGGTGCTCGTGGGCACCGCGGTGGGAGCGATCGCCGGCGCGGGATTCCCCGACCGGATCAGGGAGACCGTGCTGGGCACGCTCGGCCTGCTCACGGCGGCGGTCGGCGTCCGGGAGATCCTTCCCACCGACGAGTTCCCCTTGGTGCTTGGGGCGGTGCTGCTCGGTGCCGTCATCGGCGAGGTATTGCGCATCGAGGGAGGGCTCGACTCCCTCGGCAAGATGCTGCAACGGCGCTTCTCCGGCGAAGCAGCCGACTCCCGCTTCAGCGAGGGCTTCATCATCGCCTCGCTGGTCTTCTGCGTCGGACCGCTGACGATCGTCGGCTCGATCGAAGACGGACTCGGTGACCCGGAACTGCTCTTCGTCAAGTCGGGGCTGGACGGCTTCGCCGCGGTCGCCTTCGCCGCTGTTTACGGCTGGGGCGTGGGTCTCGCCGCGATCACCGTCGCCGTCATCCAGGGCGGCCTGGCGCTGGCCGCCGGATTGCTGGACGGCGTTCTCACCGACCCCATGCTCGACGCCCTCGGTGCCGCCGGCGGAGTCCTTCTGCTGGGGATCGCCCTGCGTCTTCTGGACTTGCGCCAGATACGGGTTGCCAACCTGCTTCCCGCAATCGTCCTGGCCCCGGTCTTCGTCTGGTGGTGGGGTTAGGAGCCAGCGTCAGCCGGCAAAAAAGGCCGGCAGGACCGCATCCTGGCCCAGGGCGAAGAGCGCCCCGACCACGAGGCTGGCGATGGCGGTGACCCCGCCGAGCACCATTTGCACCCGCTGCCTCCTGCCCACCGCGGTGAATCCGTAGGCAAACGCCCAGGAGATGATCCCGTTGGCGATGAAGAGGCCGACGAGGAAGATCACCAGCACCGCTATCCCGGCGCCGGTGCCGCCGGCTTGGCTGGCGGCGAGGAAGGTGACCACCTGGGTCGGCGTCTCGGCGCCCACTCCGTGGAGCATTCCGACTCCGAACGAGACCGAACCGCCGTAGTCGCCGAAACCGGCGTCAGGTCCGTGCCTGTGGCGATGCGTGTGCACTCTCCCCTCGCCACCCGCTTCGTCGTCGGATCCGGTGTGATGCACGTGGAAGGCGGCGTGCTCGTGCTCGTGCTCCACCGACTCAGTGCGGCGAAACCGAGCCACAAGGCGGCGCACCCCGCCGATGATCAACATCCACCTGCTTTGCATCCGGAACCCCTGACGATGCACCACGAGCGAGTAGAGCAGGTACACCCCGAGCAGGATCAGCGTCCACCCCACGATCCGCCCGAATGCGGCGTCGACGGAGTCGGGAAGGCTGCGTCCGGCCATGATCACCACGATTCCGATCGCCAGCACCACCAGCCCGTGGCCGAATGCGTAGACCAGGCCGAGGAGAAAACCCCGGCGAGGCGCTTGTTGCGTGGCGGCAATGTCGGTGATGGCGGCGATGTGATCCCAATCGACGCCGTGCCGTAGGCCGAGCAAGAACGAGCTGACCACGAGCCCAACGCCGAGGCCGGTAGCGGCGGCGAGAAAATCCATGAGCCGGGCGAGCGTAACCGGTCAGGAGGGGCGGAAGCGGAGTGCCGACCAGGTGGTGTCGATGGCGACCTGTCGCACCGGCCGTATGCCGTGGTCGCCCAGCCGTTCCCGGAGCGATTCCCGATTCAGATCCGTTTCGAGCTGGCCCGCCTTCGGATTGGCGATCCAGGCGAGGGAGTCACGTTGGGCCGCCGCAATGAAGGGCCCGCCGCGACTCTCGAGCTGTTCCCGGCTCGCCACGAAGAGGATCACGGCATCGGCGGCATCGGCCTCTCTCGTCCCTTGGGGCAGGGTGAGCTCGACGTCGTCGGGCTGGTTGAGAACGACAACGCGGCTCTCCGGCTTGATCTGCAGCTTGGCGGCGATGTCCACACCGTGATTGTGGCGGTGGCCGGGACACCGAGCAACAGCCTCGACCTGGTCGGCGTCAGCCGGTGGGGTCGTACCCGACCTGGACCCCAGCCGGGGTCCAGAACCCGAACTGGGACCCCGAGGCCCGGTACCAGCCCCAGCCTTCGAGGAAGGCACTGCCGGTGCCCAGTGCCATCAGCCGACGGAACTTGCCCTCGGCAATCACCGCAAAGTCCGATCCGGTGACACTGATCCGTCCGGAGAACCCTGTCAGGGTGATCTCGGCAGCGGTCACCGGCGGATATGAGTCGGACGCCGCATCGTTCACCGGCTCAACGGTGATCTGGGCGTCACCAGCCTCGTCCACGATCATGATGTCGCCGCTCATGTCCACGCGCACAGATCCGGCACCGCGCAACTCGATGCTGCCCACGCCGACGGCGACGAGCTTGCCGCTCCCCTCCAGGTTCACCTCGGAGCCCGCCCGTGCCTGCGCGGCAACTGCAGGCGCCATCAGCACGAGAACTGTGAGCCCGGTGATGATGATGGTCCGCTTCATGACTCCCTCCACTTCGGTTGTGGAGCCACCATCTGGTCTTTGTGTTTGAAGGCCGTGAAGTCGAGGCAAGAATCCGCGCAACAGAAAAGAGCCGGGAGGTCCCGGCCCTTTCCTGCCTTGGCGTATGGCCGGCCGGGGCACGATTCGCGCCGGCCGGAGGAGCTAGCGGTTCTTCTTGCCTTTCTTCGGCTTCGGCCCACCGGCCGCTTCCGTTCCGAGGAGCTCGCCGTCGGTGCCGTCTCCGCCCTCGGCATTGTCCTTCTTGCCGAAATCTGACCCGCCGATCTCACGGACGTACTTGCCGATCCCCCCGCCACTCCAGCCGTCCTTCAAGGAGTGGACGAACGCGGAGACAATCGAGCCGTGGTTGACCTGATCGTTGGGTCCGGCGACGTCGACAGGCGTACATCCTGGAGGAACGGTGAGATCGGTACCGTCGCCGTCGGCCGGAGCCGGCTCATCGGCACTTGCGAGCGCATCGCCTCCACCACCGTCGGGGTCGGGGAATGAGCAATCGAGAGGATCGCCGGTGCCGTCGTCGAATCCGTAGATGAGGATCTTGGTGAGGCTGTCGAAGCCGAAGACGAATGCCGGCTCCTCGGCCGGCTCGGGATCCCCACCTTCGGTGCCTTCCTCGGCCGCTGCCGACAGGGGCAGGGCGAGGAGGCTGAGGGCTCCGAAGAGGATGAGGATCTTGCGCAGAGTGCGGTTCATGGGCGTCTCCCGGGACTCGAGGGCGGGGCGTGCATTGGAGTAATCGTCGACGGCCCCGGATTGGATACGGCCCAACGCGACAACACCGGTCTCCGTCAGCGGAAGTAGGTGAGTAGCTCCCGAACCATGTAGGCGGTGGCCCCCCAGAGGATCCCCTCGGGGAACTCGTAGAACCACATCTTGCGCCCCGCCGCCCACTCCGCCGAACGCCAATCCCTTTCCACGAGCAGCTCGTCCAAGGTGGGCTCGATGATCGCCTCCACCTCCTCGGGCTGGGCTACGAATTCGTCGGGGCGGTCGATGCGGGCCACCACCGGCACGATCAGCATCTCCGCGGAGCGGGTGTGGGTCGGCTCCAGGCCGCCGAGAACCTCCCTGACGTTGTCCCTGGGCAGGCCGATCTCCTCGCAGGCCTCTCGCATAGCGGTGTCAATCGGCCCATCGTCGCCGGGATCGACCCTGCCGCCCGGGAAAACGACGTCGCCGGGATGGGTCGGCATGTGATCGGGCCGCCGGGTGAGGACCACCCGCAGCGAGCCGTCGTCCTCGTAGAGAGGCACGAGCACGGCAGCCTTCATCCGACCGGGGGTGGGAACTGGAGGCAGGGCCTGCAGCGGATCCCAGAGCGTGGGCACCGCGACATGGTACGGCGATAGGCTGCCCAACCGATGAGTGCCGTGCCATGAGCCGCAACCTCCCCACCCGACCTCGGGTGACGCCCCGGCTCGAGCTGCGGCCGTTCCGCCGCCGCGACGCCGATGCGTTGGTCGCGGCCGTGGCGGAGTCGATGGATGACTTGGAAATGTGGCTGCCCTGGGTGCACCGTCGCTACGGCAGGGCCGATGCGATGCGATTCATCCGAGATTCGGCAGCGGCCTGGGTGGAGGGCCGGGCGTACGACTTCGCCATACGATTCCAGGAAGCGCCCCAGCGGCATCTGGGCAACATCTCGGTGTGGCCCACGTCGAGGAGGGAACGGTCCGGCGAGGTGGGATATTGGATCCATTCGATGGAGACCGGCAACGGGCTGGCTACGGAGGCCACCGCCGCAATCCTCGGTGCGGCGTTCGAAGAACTCGCCTTACACAGGGTGATCCTGCGCATCGCCGTGGGCAACGTGGCCAGTGAGCGAGTCGCCGAGAAGCTCGGGTTCGTCCACGAAGGACTGCTGCGCAAAGAGGTGAACGTGGGTGGCGAGTGGTTGGATCACACGTTGTGGGCGCTGCTCGAAGACGAATACCGCGTCGAGAAGCCCCGCTGGGTAAGTGAGGGTTGGGCGACGTAGTAGCCAGTAGCCAGTAGCCAATCACCAGCAGCCAGCCAGCCGTCACTAAGAAGGCTCCAGCCTTCCCGTTGAGGAGTGACGGCCGCCGAGTCCCTTCTTGCTGGAGACTGCAAACTCGACGGCGAGCCTGTTGTGTGAGGGTGGGCGCGTGATAGGCGTCGGTGCACCACCAGGCCTGGAACTGGCGACTCTCGCGACGCGCTCGGGGCGACCCGCCTGGGCCGCCCCGATAACGCCTGCGAATGCAGTTTGCGCTTAGAAGTCCATCCCGCCCGGATCCGGCATGGCCGGAGCGGCAGGCTTCTCTTCCTTCTTCTCGGCGACGAGCGCCTCGGTCGTGATGAGCATGGCCGCGATCGAGGCGGCGTTCTGCACGGTGGACCGAGTCACCTTGGCCGGGTCGGCGACACCGGCCTTGATGAGGTCCTCGTACTCGCCGGTGGCGGCGTTGAAGCCCATCCTTCCGGTCAGGTCGCGCACCTTCTCGACGATGACACCGCCCTCGTAGCCGGCGTTGGCCGCGATCTGACGGATCGGCTCCTCGAGGGCCTTGATGACGATGGCGCGCCCCGTCTTCTCGTCCTCGGTGCCGCCGCGCATCTTGGCGACGTCCTCCTGGGCACGGAGAAGGGCGACGCCGCCTCCGGCGACGATGCCCTCTTCCACCGCAGCCTTGGTCGCCTGGATGGCGTCCTCGATGCGGTGCTTCTTCTCCTTGAGCTCGACCTCGGTGGCCGCGCCGACCTTGATGACGGCCACGCCGCCGGCCAGCTTGGCGAGACGCTCGTTGAGCTTCTCACGATCCCAATCCGAGTCCGAGTTCTCGATCTCGCGACGGATCTGCTTGATGCGGGCCTCGACGTCGGCCTTGGTGCCGGACCCTTCGACAACGGTGGTGTCGTCCTTGGTCACGACGACCTTGCGCGCCTTGCCCAGCATGTCGACGGTCACCCCGTCGAGCTTCAAGCCGACTTCCTCCGAGATCACCGTCGCCCCCGTGAGGATGGCGATGTCCTGGAGCATGGCCTTGCGGCGCTCACCGAACCCGGGGGCCTTCACCGCAGCCGACGGGAAGGTGCCCCTGATCTTGTTGACCACCAGAGTCGCCAGGGCCTCGCCCTCGACGTCCTCGGCGATCACCATGAGCGGCTTGCCGGCCTGCATCACCTTCTCCAGCACGGGAAGCAGGTCCTGAACCGAAGTGATCTTCTGGTTCACCACGAGGATGTAGGGATCCTCGAGGACCGATTCCTGGCGGTCGGGATCGGTGATGAAGTACGGCGAGATGTAGCCCTTGTCGAACTGCATGCCCTCGGTGAACTCGAGGTCGATGCCGAACGTCTGGCTGTCCTCGACGGTGATCACGCCCTCGCCTCCGACCTGGGCCATGGCGTCGGCGAGCTTCTCCCCGACGACCGGATCGGCCGCAGAGTTGGCTGCGACAAACGCGATCTTCTCCTTATCGGTCCCCTTGATGTCCTCGGCGGCCTCCTGGATGGACTCCACGACCCGGTCCACCGCCTCGGCGATGCCTCGGCGTAGCTCCATCGGGTTGGCCCCGGCGGCGACGTTGCGAAGGCCCTCGTGGACCATCGCCTGCGCCAGCACCGTGGCCGTCGTGGTTCCGTCACCGGCGACGTCGTTCGTCTTGGTGGCGACTTCCTTGGCGAGTTGGGCGCCCATGTTCTCCCACGGGTCGTCTAGCTCGATCTCCTTGGCGATCGTGTAGCCATCGTTGGTGATCGTGGGTGAACCCCACTTCTTCTCCAAGACGACGTTGCGGCCCTTGGGGCCCAGCGTCACCTTGATGACGTTGGCAAGGTTGTCTACGCCATTCTCGAGGCCGCGACGGGCCTCCTCGTTGAATTGAAGTTCCTTAGCTGCCATTGAGTACGTTCCTCCTCGGCCTCAGCGGATGACGGCGAGCACGTCGCGCGACGACAAGATGAGGTAGTCCTCACCCTCGTACTTGACCTCGGTTCCGCCGAACTTCGAGTAGACGACGATGTCGCCGTTCTCGATGTCCATGGGAAGCCGCTCGCCGTCCTGGAATTCGCCGGGGCCGACGGCGAGTACCTCGCCCAGCTGCGGCTTTTCCTTGGCGGTGTCGGGGATCACGAGACCGCTCGGAGTGCGGGCCTCGTCTTCGTCCTTGGGCTTTACGACCACGCGGTCGCCCAACGGTTGCAGTTTCATCGAGAGAATCTCCTCCTGAATGGACTAGCACTCATCGATTGCGACTGCCAACCCTAGCACTCGGCAGGAGCAACTGATAGGCGGTTGCTACTGATCTGAGTGGATCCGTATCAGATTTCCTCAACGGCGGCCGGAGGGGCCGAGCGGGAGCGGGCGGCAGCCGCCAGCACGGCGACGACGCCTCCCACGGGGACGATCACCAGTGAGATGGGCCTCCCCAGCAGAGAAAGCGCCGCCCCCGCCGCGATCAGGACCAGGCCGCAGCCGATGCCGACTCGAGCCGCGAGTCGCTCGGCCCGGACCGCGCCGATGCCGGCACCGAGGAGCAGCGCCCGGAGGATCCGACCGCCGTCGAGCGGGAACGCCGGAAGCAGGTTGAACACGGCAACACCCACGTTCACCGCCGCCAAGAGGGAGATGACGCCGCGCAGCCCCGCCCCGACCGGTGCCACCATGGCCACCAGCACCAGGCCGGCGGCCAGCGTGATCGAAGCCAGCGGGCCGGCCATGGTCACGATCACCTGAGTCTCGGGTGAGGCTCGCTCCAGGCTCATCTCCGAGTACCCACCGAATAAGAAGACGACCACCCGTTCCACGGCGACGCCACGCCTCAGGGCGACCAGCGCGTGCCCCAGTTCGTGCACGACGATGCTGGCGAACATGAGCACGGTGCCGGACGCGGCAACGGCGATCCGTCCCGCCGTGGTGCCGCGCTCCGGATCGATCCCGGCGAACAGGGCCACCCCGACGACCGGTACGACGAGGAGCCAGGAAAGACCCACCGTCACCGGGACCCCGCCGAACCGAGCGAGCGGGATCCTCGCGGTCACGCCCCGATCCGTTGTGAGGGATCGATCTCGGCGTCAGCCGTCGTGAATTCGCCCCGCTCGAGGCGGAAGGCGGCGGCCGCTCCGATCATGGCCCCGTTGTCGGTACACAGAGCAGGGCTCGGCAAGTAGAGCTCTAGACCCCTCTCGTGACACGCCGCGGCCAGGAGATCGCGCAGACGGCGGTTCGCCAGCACACCGCCGCCTCCGGCGACAACGCCGACGCCCGATTCTTCGGCGGCATTCATCGTCTTGTCGACGAGCACTTCGACGATGGCCTCCTGCACGCTCGCCGCGATATCCGCCATTGCCGGAAGCGTGCCGGCGCCGTGGTGGTCCCGCACGTAGGTCACGACTGCGGTCTTCAGCCCCGAGAAGGAGAGATCGAAGGGACGATCCGCCAGAGCACGGGGGAAAGTGATGGCGGCGGGGTCACCGCCTTCNNTTGTCGAACGCCTCGCCGGCCGCATCATCGATGGTGGCGCCCATCGTCTCGTATGAGCCCCAGTCGTCCATCCGCACGATCTGGCTGTGGCCCCCCGAGGCGAGCAGGACTACCGCCGGTGGGACGTAGGCGGCGTGTTCGAGTCGCGGGGCAAAGAGATGACCTTCCATGTGGTCGATGCCGATGAAGGGGACTCGCAGCGCCCAGGCCAGAGCCTTTCCGTAGGCGAAACCGACCATGAGGGCGCCGGCTAGACCGGGTCCCTGAGTGGCCGCCACCGCGTCCAGATCCATCGAATGCACCCCCGCCTGGCGCAGTGCGGAGTGAGTGAGCGATCGGATCGCCTCAACGTGGGCTCGGGCGGCGACCTCGGGGACCACCCCGCCGAAGCGGGCGTGGTCGTCGACCTGAGACGACAGGACGTTGGCGAGGACATCGAAACCGCGGGTTACGGCCACCGCCGTCTCGTCGCAGCTCGTCTCGAAGCCCAGTACCAGCGAGTCCATCACTCCACCTCGCCCTCGATGGTCTGCAGGCGGTCGCGGTATTCGGCGCCGTCCGCGTCGACTGCCCACATCACCAACGCGTCCTCGTCGGCGTAATAGCCCGGCCGCAACCCGACGGGCTCGAAGCCGAACTTCTCGTACAGCGCCCTGGCGGCTCGATTGGACGCCCTCAGCTCGAGTGTCAGGTGGGCCGCTCCGGCCTCGAGCGCAATGCCGATCAATTCCAGGAGGAGCCGCGACGCCACGCCCGTCCTCCGCCGATCCTCTCTCACGGCCAGAGTCATGATATGGGCGTCGGACTCGACCACCATGACTCCCCCGTAGGCGACGACACCGTGCTCGTCGCGGGCCAGCAAATACGCCCGCCCCTTGGCCTGCAGCTCATCACGGAGCATCTGCTCGGTCCACGGAGCCGGAAAGATGATCCGCTCCAGCACCAGAACTTCCGGCACGTCGGAAGACGTCATCGCGCGAAACCGGCTGACCGTCACTCCCACGGCCCCTCCGATCGAAAGTCGGTCCAATTGATGGAAACATCGGGCTCTCTCATGTAGCGCGGACGCACCTCGTCGGGATGGGGCACGTCGTCGCGTTGCACGTGGCCGCGGGCAATCTCCAGGACGGCACCCGCGTCGGGGTAGCGGGGCCGACCCGTCTTGACACCGTGCAAGCCGCGCAGCGTTCCCTCGGGAAGAGCACCCCAGTCACCGACCACCAGTGAGGACGCGGCGTCTTCTTCGATCATGGCGCGCAGGATGTCGGGCCGGCACAGCTCGGGGCCGCGTTCGCGCACGACGCCCCCCGGCACCGGGTGATAGGTGCCCACGGCCATCTCACCGCGCCGCGCGTCCACCAAGGACCAGATCTTGCGATGCCCGGTCGCCGCCCGCAGGGCGACGGCGTCCACCGAGGACACCGGCACCAATTGAGCTCCGACCGCACCGGCGACGGCCTGAGCCGTGGCCAAGCCGGATCGAATGCCGCTGAACAGCCCGGGCCCCACGTCTACGGCGACCACCTCGACGTCGGTGGGGCCCCAGCCCGCCTGGGAGAAACAGAACTCGAGCGCGGGGACGAGGAAGCCGACGTGGCCCCGCCGATCCACACGATCTGCCGACGCCACCAATTCATCGCCGTCGGCGAGAGCCACTGAGGATGCAGCGGTGGCAGTCTCGATGGCGAGCATCTTCATTCGCTCAGCTCCTGCAGCGGTCTCGCCTGCCACTTCCCCTGAGGGTGCAGTCGGATCGTGCGGACTTCGTCGTCGCCGGCGGAGATGTCCACGAGGAGGTAATTCTCGCCCAGTTGCTTCCCGGCCACGTCGCCCCATTCGACGATGAGCACACCGTCGGAAGCCTCATCGGGAAGATCGAGATCCTCGATCTCCGCCGACGATCCGAGCCGGTACAGGTCGGCGTGGACGAGCGGCATGAGTCCGTCGTACCAGCGCGCCAGGACGAAGGTCGGGCTGGTCACCTGCTCCTGCACTCCGAGGCCTTCAGCGACTCCTCCGGCGAACACCGTCTTGCCGGCTCCGAGGCGGCCCTTGAGAAGGACCACGTCGCCGGGATGAAGCATGCTGGCGAGGCGCCGTCCCAATGATCTGGTCGAGTCCGCGGAGGGGCAAGTGACTTCGATCATCCGAAGAGCCCGAGCTGCTCGGCCGTCTCGTCCGCTTCCTCGACCGGCTCCGGGGGAGCATCGAGGATCTCGGACACCAGGGCGAAATCCTGCCTCATCTGGTCGGCAACGCTGTCTCCGCCCCGCAGTGCCGCGGCCGGATGGAAGGTGGGAACCAGGTGGCGGCGCCACCACGGGTAGACCTGGCCGCGGAGCCGGGTTATGCCCACATTGCGCTTGAGGAGGAGCTTTGTGGCGAAGTTTCCCAGCGTCACCACCACGCGCGGGTCGATCAGGGACAGCTGGGTGCGGAGATAGCCCTTGCAGGCTTCGATCTCGTCGGGCCGGGGATCGCGGTTCCCCGGCGGCCGGCACTTGAGGACGTTGGCGATGTAGACGTCGTCGCGCTCGACGCCGATCTCACCGAGCAGCCGATCGAGCAGCTTCCCGGCCGCGCCGACGAAGGGCTCGCCCTGGAGGTCCTCGTTCCTTCCCGGCGCCTCGCCGACGAGCATGATGTCTGCATCGAACGCGCCCACGCCGAACACGACCTGGGTGCGTGACTCGGCCAGGCCGCACGCGGTGCACACCGCCGCCTCGGCCCCGAGCACCCGAAGTTCGTCTGCGGTGCTCATACGTCTTCTCCCACTGCCGCCAACCCCGCCAGCGAGGTTGCCGCCCTCAGGGCCGCTTCGATGGCGCGGCCGACAACGGCGAACGCGGCGGCGCCCAGGGCATCCTGATCCTCCTCCACTTCTCCGCAGGAGATGGCGAAGATGGCATCTCCGTCGTACCGGGTGTGGCTGGGACGCAGGCAAGCGGCCAAGGCCCCGTGGCCCTGCACGCACAGGCGGCTCAGTTCGTTGCGATCGAGTGTGGCATCGGTGGCAACCACGCCGAGGGTCGTGTTCTGACCGGGTTCCGGCGGCCCTGAAGGAGCGCCCTCGGGGACAGGACCGCCTCCGGTGAGGGGCAAACCTTCCAGAGTGAAGACGTCGCCGACGCAGTTGGCGACGACGATCGCCCCCACGGTTGCCTTGCCCACCCGGACCGAAGCGGAACCAACACCTCCTTTGCGGGCGTTCTCGAAGCCGCGCCAGCCCGCCACCGCCGCCCCGGTTCCGGCTCCAACGGTTCCCATGGCGACCGGATCGCCCGAAGCCGCCCTGTAGGCGGCGGCGCCGTCGGCGGGACCGGGCCGAATCCCCGGATCTCCCAGCCAAAGGTCGAAGATCACCGCCGCGGGGACGATCGGGACGACCCCGGCGAGGGTCTCGTGCCCGATGCCCTCGTCCTCCAGCGCGGCGACGACCCCGTCCGCAGCGGCGAGCCCGAAGGCGCTCCCCCCGGTGAGCACGATCGCCTGGACGGTTTGGATGCGCATCCCCGGAGCCAGCAACGCGGTTTCCCTCGATCCCGGTGCGGCGCCCCTTATCTCCACGGCGGCCACATTCGGCGCCGGGGGCACGACGACGGTCACCCCGGTCGCTCCATCCAGGTCGGTGGCGTGCCCAACACGAACTCCGGGCACCGCAGTGATGGTCATCCCAGATACCTCCGCGGCAGCCGCGGTCCGAATCCGCACACTATCTCCCAGTTGATCGTGTCGACCTTCTCCGCCCACTCGTCCGCCGTGATCTCCTCATCGCCCTGGCGGCCCAACAGCACGACCTCGTCCCCCACCGCGACCGGATCAGATCCGACGTCTATGAGCACCTGATCCATCGTCACGTTCCCGGCGAAGGGACGGCGAATGCCTCCGATGAGCACCGATCCGCTTTCGCGCAACCGGCGGGGCACCCCGTCGGCATACCCGATGGGAACCGTGGCCACGGTGCCGGCCGAGGGCATGGGGCGGGTGCGGCCGTAGGAGGGTCGCGTCCCCGCCTGATGCTCACGCGTGAAGGACACGTGGGATACGACGCTCATCGCCGGGCGCAGATTCACCTCAGGGGCGTACCCCGGCGCGGGACGGAGGCCGTAGATCCCGATGCCGGGGCGGACGAGATCGAAGCGAGCCTCGGGCATCGTCAGCGCGGCAGCAGTGTTCGCCGCGTGCACGATCTCGGGATCAATCCCTTCCTCGCGAAGGTCGGCCACCAGACCGGCGAGTGCGGCAGCCTGCCCCTCAGTGAACTCCTCGTCCTCCTCCGACACCGGGAAGTGAGTCCATAGCCCCTCGAGCCGCAACGGGCCGGCGACGACGGAGGCAGCTAGGTCGCGAACCTCATCGAGCGATGCCCCAACTCGGTGCATCCCGGTGTCGACCTTGATGTGGATGGGATACCCGGCCGGCGCCACCTCCTCCAAGGCACTGAGGAAGTCGGCCCGATACACGGTCGGCGTCAATTCCCACCGAATCACCTCACCGGCATCCTCGAAGGGCGGTTCCGACAGGAGCAGTACCCGTCCCTCGAGCCCTGCCTCGCGCAGCCGAGCGCCTTCGGCCACGAGGGCAACGGCGAGCCAGTCGGCTCCTCCGGCGAGGGCTGCCTCGGCCACCGGCACGTCACCGTGGCCGTAACCGTCGGCCTTCACAACGGCGCAAACGGCGGCAGGCGCGGCGATCCGGGCGATCTCGGCCACGTTGTGACGAACCGCATCGAGGTCGACCTCGATCCACGATGGCCTCAGCTGGCCCACCTCCCGATCTCGTCGAGCAAGCCGGTCGCGGTCACGCTAGTGACGGCGGCCAGGCTCCTCCCGGCGAGACCATGGCGGTGCGCCGCGGAACGGGCGGCGGTCTCGATGTCGAGGCCGCGGGCGATGAGGGCGCCGATCATCCCGGCCAGGACGTCGCCGGTGCCGATCGATGCGAGTTCCGGCCCGCCGGTGGTCACCGCCCACCTTTCCTTGCCACCCACGAACGTGGGGCTGCCCTTCAACAGCACGACCGTCCCCGTCGCCTCGGCGAGAGTGAATGCGGCACCGTGGCCGGCCGCCTCGCCGGTGAGCCGTTCGAACTCGCCGGCATGGGGGGTGATCACGGTGGGGCCGGGCCGCGCCTGCAATGCTCCCGTCGACGCCCCGCTGATCCCGTCGGCGTCCAGGACGAGAGGGCGGTCCCAACGCTGCAGCAGATCGGTCACCAGCCGGCCGCGACCCTTTCCGATCCCGGGACCCAGGACGAGGACGTCGAATCGGCCCAGCGCATCACGGATCTGGCCGCCGTCCTGGGGCGCGAAGGAGTCACCCGAGCCGACACCGCCGGTCATTATCTCCGGGTTGCCCGCGGCGGCTTCAGGCCGCAGCCCCCCGGGCACCACGAGGCGCACCGCCCCCGCTCCAAAGGACAATGCCGCCTTGGCGGCCATCACCGCCGCTCCAACCATGCCGGCTGAGCCGCCGACGACCGCCACCGAGCCGACGGACCATTTGTGCGCATCGAGGTCCCGGGGTGGTGCGGGCGCGTCATCGTCATCACTGATCCAGAAGGCGGCGTCGGGATCCGGGAGGCCGATCGGCGCCACCTCGAGACGACCACAGACCCTTGGGCCGTCACCGAGTAGATGGCCGACCTTGACGGCGTCGAAGGTGACCGTCGTGTCGGCGAGGAACACCGGGCCGGCCACCGACCCATCGCCCGCGTCGAGCCCACTGGGGACGTCCACTGCAAGCACTCGAGCGGAGCTGTCTGTCCAGGGCAGGACCTCGGGAGGCAGGCGCCCGTGAAACCCCACCCCGAACAGGGCATCTATGACGAGGTCCGCCTCGACCAAGTCGCCGAGACGGCCGATCGGAACCCCGGCGGCGGCTGCTGCCGCCGCGGCGCGGCCCGCGGCAGAATCCTCATCGGGAACGTCTCCGTGGGCGTGCACGGCGACGTCGACTCCGCGGCGCAAGAGGTGGCGGGCGGCGACGTGGCCATCTCCGCCGTTGTTGCCCGGGCCGGTGAGAACCGCGACCTTGCTGCCGTAGGCGGCCCCCATACGGGCCGCGGCCAGGGCGACCCCCAGGCCGGCCCGCTCCATGAGGACGTCGATCGACACGTCGGAGGCCGCGTCGAGCCGGGCCGACTCCTCGGGGGTGATGACGGGACGCATGCCCAAAGGCTATCGGGCGCGAGCGCTGTGAAGTCGCGTCGCACTCACCGATTTCGGTCATCAGTCACAAACACACAATCACTAGCCAGGGTGCGGAGGCCGGTACCGGCGGCCGGTCGCGGCTTGGGGTGTCACGGTGACCGTGGGCCACCGCGTCCGTTCGGCGTCGTGGCTCCCAGACCTGGTCAGGGCATCCGTCCCGGAAGCTGCGCTCCCGACCACTGGCCTAAGTGTGAATGTCGTCCCAATGGCCCGTGCGACTATCCGAACTAGTCGATCGCATCCCCATAGAGATCCCATGCTGCGCCGACGAGATACGTTCGTTTGGCCTTGAACTCGGCAGGAACGACGCCGCCGTGAGTCATGTAGACCCGGCAGCGAGGCCCGCCTCTCTTGTCTTGCGGTGGGTACGGCACAGCCGTGCAAGTTGATCTCAGCAGATGAGGACCTATGGTTGACAGAAGCGCCTGAGCGATCGCGTCCGCAGCATCAGCTTCGCTGACACCACATCCGAAAGCAGAGAACTCCCCCCGAACGACGACGCGGCGCCACCCCCAGTGATCGATCCAGGGGCGCTCGCACCCGGATCTCGCATCATGATGTTGTCACTCCATGGCTACGTCGGAGCCGATGCTGAGATTGGAAAACCCGACACCGGCGGCCAGGTGGTGTTCGTGATCGAGCTCGCCCGCCAATTCGTTGACTTGGGCCACTCGGTTGACGTCATCACTCGCCGTTTCGAGGGCCAGCCCGAGTTCGATGAAGTGGCCCACGGTCTCAGGGTTTGGCGGATTCCTTTCGGCGGTCCCGACTTCATCCGTAAAGAAGACATGCACGATCACGTCGAGTCGTTCGTCGCCATCTTGCTAGCCAGGCTGGAAACGGAACAGGTGGGCTACAGCCTGATCTCCTCCCACTATTGGGACGCCGGCTGGGCCGGACAGCGACTGGCAGAGGAACTCGATATCCCTCACTTCCACACACCTCATTCACTCGGCGAGTGGAAAAGGCGCGACATGGATGGCGACCCACAAGATGTTGAGGCCGACTACCGATTCGAGGAGCGCATTCGTAAGGAGTTCCTCACATTTCGACGGTGCGACCACATCGTCGCTACAAGCCCCCAGCAGGTTGAGGCGCTGGCCGATTTGTACGAGGTGCCAACGCGCCACGTGACCATGATCCCCCCCGGTATCGATGAGACGCGATACACCCCGGTCCGTCACGAGGTGGTCCGCTCCCTCCGGCGTCGCTTTCGCCTTCGCAAACACAGCGTCTACACGATCGGCAGGGCGGCTGCCAACAAGGGGTACGACCTCTTGATCCGCGCGCTGCCAGAACTGAAGGAGTTGATCCCCGATGCTCGGTTGCAGCTGGCGATCGGGGCGGACTCGAAGTCGGATCGCAAGAAGGTCAACAAGTGGAAGAGGCTGGCCCATCAACTGAGCATCGCCGACGATGTGACCTGGGTCGGCTACGTCGAAGACGACTCAATGGCCGATCGGTATCGAGCCGCCCCGGTATTCGCGCTGCCATCGAGGTACGAGCCATTTGGGATGACGGCTGTCGAGGCCATGGCCTGCGGCACCCCGTGTGTCGTAACCGTCCGAGGCGGGTTCGAAGAGATGTTCGACTTCGGGTCACAAGCGCTGTTTGCCGACCCGAAGCGCCCACGGGAGTTCGCTGCAATGCTGAGCATGCCCCTTCGCTACCCCCGCCTTCGTGAACGGTTGTCCATCGACGGGGCCCGATTCGCCCGACGCAACTTCGGGTGGCGTCGGATCGCCCGCAATACGCTTGCGACTTTCAACACGCACACCCAAACGCGCTCTCAAGCGATCAGATGACTTGGCCCGGCGACTTCGACCGCCTCCTGGTGACTGACATCGATGGCACGTTCGTCGGTGACGATTCGGCCATGACAGAACTCTGGAACGCTCTCGATCAGGCTGGAATTGGGCTTGTGTTCGCCACTGGTCGTCACGTGGCCGACGTCGACGACCTCCTCCGACGGCTTGATGTTCCTCGCCGCGCCCTTGCCTACATCTGCATGGTGGGCACGGAAATCTGGCTGAGCGCCGGGAACCACGCCTTCCTCCCAGATCCAGAATGGGCGCGGATGATCCGGGTCAGCTGGGATGGCCAAGGCGTCCGCTCCGCCGCAGCGACGGTGGGGGGACTTGAGCTGCAGGAGCCCCAATTCCAGTCCTCAGTCAAGTGCAGTTGGTACGTCGTCGACGATGCCGAGTCGACAGTGGTCGCGCTCGGTGAGGCCTTGAAGGCGCGAGGACTCGAGTCATCAATCGTGTTTTCAGGTGGCCGGCATGTCGATGTGATCCCAAAAGGAGCTGGGAAGGGAGCGGCGGCGTCATATCTCGTGCGGCGTTGGGGAATCGATCCGGCCGACGTCGTAACAGCGGGTGACTCCGGCAACGACCTGGACATGATGAGGCCTGAGTTCGGCTTTCAATCCATCATCGTCGGGAACGCGCAGCCGGAGCTGCTTTCGGAGGCTGGCCCGGAGACCATGCGAGTGTCGAAACACTACGCCCGAGGAGTAGGTGAAGGTCTGGTCGAGATCGGGTGGTTGCCCGAAGACTACGGTTCTCATTGAAGGGTTCGAGCTGGACTAGTAAACGGCCTCCGGCGCCGATGGACCGAGCGCTGCCGGAGACGGTCTCGACTCGGTCCTCGCGTCTTCGGACGTCCATGGGTAGGCATACGTCGCCCGCTGAAGTCGAGCCGCAGGCGTCAATTCGAGGAGGGAAAGTCGTGGCCCACCCCGGGGCAATCATCAAGGCCAAGCGCGAAGCGATGGGGATGTCACGGCGCGAACTCGCCGTGAAGGCCGGCCTCAACAGGTCCCATCTGGGACGAATCGAACGTGACGAGGTGGACCCTCGCATGTCGACAGTTGAACGCATTGCCCGCATTCTGGGCTTGAGCATTCTTCACGGAGGAGTCAGGTCAAGAACTTCTCTAGAGGACGCCACTGTCCCAAGCGCCGCCGAACGTGAGCATCATCTGGGCTGACGCCCGAGAGACACCGGAGAGCGTTGCGCACGGCCTCCACACCTTGAGCCGGTCCCGGTTCCGAAGTGCCAAGAGGTCCCAGGTCTTGGCCGAGCCTGAAGACGAAGGACTGAGGACTGCCGTGGAGACCGAGGACTCACTGGTTACCCTCGCCCCGGCAATGACCCACCTCGCCAACGTCCTGCGCGGCTTCCTCATGGGCTCGGCCGACGTTGTGCCCGGCGTATCGGGCGGGACGATCGCACTGGTGCTCGGGATCTACGAGCGGCTTGTGCACTCCATCCGCACGGCGGCCGGGGCGCTCGCCGCGGCCGCTTCGATCCGATTCGGCGAGGCCCGGGAACGGCTTCGCCGAGTGGATTGGAGGCTCCTCCTTCCCCTTCTGATCGGGATCGGGCTGGCGATTGTCTCGCTGGCCGCGTTGATCGAGCACTTCCTCGAGGAGGAACCCATCAACACCGCGTCGGTGTTCTTCGGCCTCGTTGCCGGATCCATCTTCGTCGCCGCTCCGCTGGTGAAGAGGTGGAATGGCTCCCGGCTGGCGGTTGCGACGGCAGTGGCGGCACTTGCCTTTGGACTGCTCGGTCTCCGCTCCAATGAGATCACCGATCCCGGCCTCCCGCTGTTCCTGGGCGCCGGGGCGGTCGCCATCATCGCCATGATCCTCCCCGGCATCTCCGGATCGTTCATCCTGCTGATGCTGGGCATGTACGAGGCGGTCCTCGCCGCCGTCAACGACCGCGACATCGCGATCGTCGCCGTGTTCCTCGTGGGTGCCGTCGTCGGCCTCGCCCTCTTCTCGACGCTTCTCGACCGGATGCTGCGCGATCACCACGACACGGTGATGGCGGCCCTCCTCGGCCTGATGACCGGATCGCTCAGGGTGCTGTGGCCTTGGCCCGACGGCACCGACACCGCCAACCTGGCGGCGCCGGTGGATCCCCTGGCGCCGATCCTGCTGGCCGTCGCCGGGTTTGCGGCGGTGACGGTGATCGGACGGCTGGCGCGTGGTGACCAGTAACCAGTAACCAGTAACCAGTAACCAGTAACCAGTAACCAGTTTCCCGTTTCCCGAATCGTCCGGTTGGCCTACAGGAAAGGGGAACAGGGCACGAACCAGGGATAGCATCGATCTCCCTCGACCTGGGACGGGTATGCACATCATCGGCCTCGGGATCGATCTCGCCGACATTGGGCGCGTCGGTCGGCTCCTCGCCAAGTACCCGCGTTTTGCGGAACGGTGCTTTACCGAGCACGAGCGGAGCTATGCCTTCCGCTTCGCTCGGCCGGAGCGCCGACTCGCCGCCCGCTTCGCTGGCAAGGAGGCCGTCATGAAGTCAATGGGTACCGGGTGGCGACGGGTCCGGTGGCGCGACATCGAGATCACCGGAGGCGGCAAGCCCACGGTTCGCATCGCTGGAACCGCTCAACAAAGGGCTGATCTGCTCGGCGTCACGGGCTTCGAGGTGACGATCACCCACACCGACACTGATGCGATGGTGCTCGCGATCGCGCTCGGAGAGCATTAGTCCCCGACTGGCGCTCGCGTCAGGGACTACTCGTTGGCCGTGCCGAGCGGCTGCTCAACTCGCCTTGTCGGGAAACAGGAGACGGAAAACGGAAAACGGCGCCACAGGCGCGCCTCACTCGACGGTCACGCTCTTGGCCAGGTTCCTGGGCTGATCTATGTCGTGACCCCGGGCCGCGGCCACGTGGTAGGCCAGTAACTGCATTGGAACTATGGCCACGACCGGGCTCAGCAGGTCGGGCACGCGCGGGATGCGGAGCACTTCGTCCGCGTGCTTGCCGACCTCCTCGTCGTCGTCGAAAGCGACCGCCACGACGAAGCCGCCGCGCGCCTTGACTTCTTGTATCGCCGAGACCGTCTTGTCGTACACGTCCTGCTGGGTGAGAACGACGACCACCGGAGTCCCCTCCGTCACGAGAGCCAGGGTGCCGTGCTTCAACTCGCCGGCAGGCATGGCCTCGGAGTGGATGTAGGAGATCTCCTTCATCTTCAACGACCCTTCCATGGCGACGGCGTTGTCGAGGCCCCGGCCGATGAAGTACACGTCGTCATGGCCTTCGAACCGAGCGGCGACGGCGGCCACATCGCCGTCTCGGTCCAGTGCATCCTCGACCTTCACCGGGAGGTGATTGAGCGCCTCGACGATCTCGTCGTGAGCGACCGGATCGAAAGCACCCCGCCTCTCCCCCATGGCCAGGGCCAGGAGGTACGCGCCGATGAGCATCGTCAGGTAGGCCTTCGTCGAGGCTACGGAGATCTCGGGCCCGGCCCTGGTGTAGAGCACGTCGTCCGCCTCGCGGCTCAAGGTGGACCCGACCACATTGGTGAGCGCGAGAAGACGCGACCCCCGCTCTTGAGCCAGCCCGGCGGCGGCGAGGGTATCTGCCGTCTCACCCGACTGGCTGACCGCGATCGTCATGGTCGTGCCGGCGATGATCGGATCGCGATAGCGCATCTCGTGGGCGTACGCTGTCTCCGTCGGGATCCGCAGTAGGCGCTCAAAGACCTCCTTGGCGATCAGGCCGGCGTGGTAGGCCGTCCCACACGCGGTGATCCAGATTCGGTCGAGGGACTCGACGAAGCCCTCGGGCCAGTCGACACCGTCCAGGTCGACTCTCCCCTTCTCATCGACTCGCCCTCCGAGGGTCTCCGTCGCCGCGGCTGCCTGCTCGAAGATCTCCTTGAGCATGAAGTGGGCGAATCCGCCCTTCTCCGCCTGTTCGGCATCCCAGTCGACCTCAAACACCTCGCGGTCGACGCGTTCACCGTCGAGCGTCTCGATGTGCCAACCCTCCGGTGACAGGTCGACCATCTCCCCGTTGTCGATGACGGCGAAGGACCTGGTGTGGTGAAGGATCGCCGGGATGTCGGAAGCGAGAAACATCTCTCCGTCACCGACTCCCACGATGAGAGGGCTGATCATCCGAACCGCCACGATCCGGCCAGGCTCGTGCTGGGACATGGCGACCAGGGCATAAGCGCCCTCGGCACGCCGGACGGCGCGCCGCACGGCCTCGAGCAGGTCACCGTCGTACTCCTCGGCCACGAGATGGGCAATGACCTCGGTGTCGGTCTCCGAAGTGAAGGAGGCTCCCCTGGAGACGAGATCCTCCTTCAGGGCCGTGAAGTTCTCGATGATCCCGTTGTGGACCACCGCGATGTCACCGGCGGGATCGGCGTGGGGATGCGCGTTCCGATCACTCGGCGGCCCGTGCGTCGCCCACCTCGTGTGCCCGATCCCGAAGGAGCCTGCCAGAGGGTTCGAACCGAGCTGGCCGACCAAGCGGTCGAGCTTGCCCTCGGCCTTGGCAACTACGAGATGGGTCCCGTCGTGGACGGCGATGCCGGCCGAGTCGTAGCCGCGGTACTCGAGGCGGCGCAGACCGTCCACGAGGATCGGAGCCGCATCCTTCGGCCCCAGGTAGCCCATGATTCCGCACATGCGCGCGTCTCTCCCTTCTAGGGGAGACCGGGACCTGGTCGATCGCCGGCTCAGGATCCTGAGCCTCGCTCACATCGATCCGGGATCTGGCTCCGGGATCGCTCCCGGGTTTTGGTCCGGATCGTCACGGCCGTGAGCGGCCGAGAGGGCACCCGCCGAACGTTTCGATTCTCCCTCTACCTCGTCACCTCGCCGCGATCACCTCGCCGGGCGAGGACAGGCGCTGGGTTCGTTGCGCCGGGTCACCGGTCTATTCAGTTGTACCGAGCAGGATAATTGATATCGGAAGAAGAGCGGCCCGTGATTAGTGCAACACGCGATTCGCGATTCGCGAGACGCAAGCCGCCAGCAGATCTAAGGACCAATGACTAATGACTAGCTCTCTCCGAGTTCGGACCGCACCACCGAGACCAGCTCATCGGCAACCGCGGCGGCTTCGTGCTTCTCCCTGGCCTCGACCATGACCCGCACCAGCGGCTCGGTGCCGCTTGCCCGCACCAGCACCCGGCCCTGCTCCCCCAGGCGCTTCTCCATCCTCTCGACCGCCGACCAAACCGCTTCGGAGCCGTCGAGGTGTTCCTTGACGCGGACATGCACGTTGCGCAGCACCTGAGGGAACTCGATCATCAGCCGGCGCAGTTCCCGAAGCGGAGCCTCTGTGGCGGCCACGACCTCCAGGAGCCGGAGACCGGTGAGCAATCCGTCTCCCGTGGGCCGGTCCTGCAGGAGTACGTGCCCGCTCTGCTCACCGCCTAGGCCGGCCCCGATGCGTCGCATCTCCTCGAGCACGTACCGGTCGCCTACCGCGGTCTCGACCACATCGATGCCGATACCCTGCATGGCCTCCTTGAAGCCGAGATTCGCCATCACCGTGGTCACCACGGTGTCGCCGGGGAGCTCACCGCGCTCGCGCAGATGCCGGGCGAGAATCGCCATGATCACGTCGCCGTTACAGACCCTTCCATCTTCGTCCACCGCGATGAGGCGATCGGCATCGCCATCGAAAGCCAGACCGATCCGCCCTTCGGCCTGAGCGGCGAGACCTTCGGGATGGACGGCGCCGCACCCGTCGTTGATGTTCGTCCCGGTCGGCTCGACGTTGAGCGCGGTGACCGACGCCCCGAGGCGCTCGAAGAACATGGGTGCAGCGCGCACCGCGGCTCCGTGTGCACAGTCGAGCACAACCTCGATCCCGTCCAACGTGCTCTCGGCCTGCGCCGCCAGGTGGCTCACATACCGGTCGGCGGCGTCCGTCATCACGGTCTGGATACCCACGTCGCCGCCGGTGACGCCATTCCAGGGAGGCCCGTGCCGATAGCGAGCTTCGATGGCTCTTTCTCGCTCGTCGTCGAGCTTTGCGCCGTCGGACCCGAGGAACTTGATGCCGTTGTCGGGCGCCGGGTTGTGACTGGCGCTGATCATCACGGCCAAATCCGCGCCTTCTACGGCTACGAGGTGAGAGACGCCGCCGACGGGGAGGATGCCCACGTCGACCGTGTCGAAGCCAGAAGCATTCAGGCCCGCTTGGACCGCTGCGGCGAGCATCTGCCCAGAGCGGCGGGTGTCGCGGCCGACGATGGCGGTGCCGCTGCGGCCGTCGCCGGCGGCTCGGGCCAAGCCGAATGCAAGCTCCGCCGTCAGGTCGACGTTGGCCACTCCGCGCACACCATCGGTCCCGAAGAGAGGGGTGTCCGACATGAGTCTCCTTCGGCGTGTCGCGCCGGGGAGTTCAGCGCTTCGTGTACTGCTCCGCCCGGCGGGCCTTCTTGAGGCCGTACTTCTTGCGCTCCACCGCCCGAGCGTCGCGGGTCAGAAGGCCGGCTTTCTTGAGGTCGGCCCTCAGATCGGGGTTTACTTCCACCAAGGCCCTGGCGATGCCGAGGCGCAGAGCATCGGTCTGGCCCGTGGTGCCGCCGCCCTCCAACTTGGCGACGACGTCGTATCGGCCTTCCATCCCGGCGGCGCGCATCGGCTCGAGGACCCTGATCCGTTGCGCCACCGTCGGGAAGAACTCTTCGAGACCCCGCCCGTTGAGGGTCATCTGCCCGGTGCCGTCGTAGAGGCGGACGCGGGCTACCGAAGTCTTGCGGCGGCCCACGGTCTGCGTGAGGGGATCTGGCATCAGGCTTCCACCTTTCGGATGTCGAGCGCGAGCGGTTGCGGCGCCTGCCCGGCGTGCGCGTGCTCGGAACCCGCATACACCTTGAGCTTCTTGATCATGCGCCGGCCGAGACGGTTCTTGGGAAGCATCCCGCGCACGGCCTTTTCGAGCACCCGCTCCGGGTGCTTCTGGAGAAGCTCGGCAAAGGACTGCTCGGTCAGCCCTCCCGGGTAGCCGGAGTGGCGGAAGTACTTCTTGTCGGTCGCCTTGGCTCCCGTCACTACCACCTGCGCAGCATTGACGACTACGACGTAGTCGCCCATGTCCATGTGTGGCGCGTAGGTCGGCTTGTGCTTGCCGCGCAGGATCTTGGCGATCTCCGAGGCGAGACGGCCGAGGGGAAGCGCGGCGCCGTCCACCAGCCACCACGACCGATCGATGTCGTCGGGGCGAGGCGAGAAGGTCTTCTGCTGCTTCATCTTTCGGCTCCTGGTGGAGGCGGCAGAGCGAGCCCTGCGCAAACGGTCGTCGGGCGGCCCGGGCTCGATGGCTCGATCGGGATTCCGCCTCGCGACTGCGGGGCGGTGCCGCATGGTATTACGCACCTGGCTCCCCCGCCAATCCATGGTTAGCGTGGCCCACGCCCCATGGAAGCCTCACTGATCACCCTCGAGGAGGTGCGCGCGGCCCGTCAGCGAAGCCGCGCCGTCGTCACCACCACCCCCATGCTGCCTTCGCACACCTTCTCCGATATGTGCGGGCGCTCCATCTGGCTCAAGTGCGAGAACCTGCAGCGCGCCGGCTCCTTCAAGGTCCGCGGGGCCATGAATGCGTTGAGTCTTCTCGGCAACGCGGCGCGGTCGGCCGGCGTCGTCGCCGCCTCGGCTGGGAACCACGCCCAGGGTGTGGCGCTGGCCGCGGCGACCCTCGAGATCTCCAGCACGATCTTCATGCCGGAGAGCGCACCATTGCCCAAGATCGAGGCGACGCGAAGCTACGGCGCAGAGATCGTTCTGCGCGGATCGACTCTCGAAGACGCGGTAGATGCCGCCCTGGCATTCGTTGCCGATTCGGGAGGGCAGTTCATCCACCCCTATGACGACCGGGACATCGTCGCCGGCCAGGGTGTAGTGGCCTTAGAGCTTCTCGAGCAGCTGCCTGACGCCGCCGTGGTGGTCATCCCCGTGGGTGGCGGAGGCCTCGCCGCGGGCATGGCGACTGCCATCAAGGCGCTCAGCCCGACCACCCGCGTCGTCGGCGTCGAGGCTGCGGCGACTGCCACGTACGTCGCCAGCCGGGCCGCGGGCACGCCGACGGCCGTCCTGCCGCGATTCACGCTCGCCGATGGGATTGCCGTGACGCGGCCTTCCGATCTCGTGTTCGCCCACCTGGAGGCCCACGTCGACGACCTGGTCTCCGTCGACGATGCCCAGATGACCGAAGCAGTGGCGCTTCTCCTGGAGCGGGGCAAGCTACTGGTAGAGGCCTCAGGGGCTGCCCCGCTGGCGGCAACGCTGGCAGGCCTCGTACCGGAGGCGGAAGGGCCCACCGTGCTCTTGTTGTCAGGAGGCAACGTCGATCTGTTGCTGCTCGACCAGGTCTTGCGCCACGGACTGGAAGCGGCCGGCCGGTACCAATCCTTTGCCATTCGAGTTCCCGACGTACCCGGCCAGCTGGCCCGAGTCGCCGATGCCATCGCCACCTCCGGCGCCAACGTTCTCTCCGTCGATCACGGACGCCAGGGCATCGGCCTTCCCTTCGGCTACACAGAGATCCGGTTTGCGGTCGAGACCCGCTCCGCCGAGCAGTTCGTGGCGATGTGCGAGGACCTCGCCGCGATGGACATCGAGGTACTGCGCTAGTTGTCCCTGCCGGCCCGTTGGTAGCCGACCTCCCACAGCACCAACCCGTGCGGCGGCGCCGCGCCCCGCGCCGCATTGCGATCGCGTGTCTCAAGGACGGCGGGAACGTCGTCGGCGCTCAGTCGGCCGCGACCGACGGCGACGCACAGAGCCACCATCGACCGGACCATCTGATGGCAAAAGGCGGTCGCCCGGACGTCGAAGACCAGGCGCGAACCCTGCCGGTCCCAGCCAGCTTCCAAGACGGTCCGATCCGTGCCCCGGCCCTCCCGGGCGCGGCACAGGGACGCGAAGTCGTGCTCGCCGACGAGGTGCGCGGCAGCACGGTTCATTGCGGTGCCATCCAGGCGTGCGCCGACGAACCACGTGTGATGACGATCGAGAGGGTTCGCCACAGTGCCGTCGTCCACGAAGTAGCGATAGTGGCGCCACTCCGCTGAGAACCGGGCGTCGAACCCCTCGGGAGCACGGCCGATGCGGGCGACGGCGATCTCCGGGCCGAGTAGGGCACGCAGCGACTTGGCGACAGACTCCTCATCGAGCGTATCGGCCTCGAACGAGACGACCTGACCCCGGGCGTGGACTCCGGCGTCGGTGCGACCCGCGACCACCGTGGCTACGTCGCGGCCCAGTATCCGGCGCAGAGCGTATTCCAGCTCGCCTTGAACGGTCCGCACCCCGGGGTTGCGCGCGTAGCCGTGGAACCCGGATCCGTCGTAGCCGAGATCGATCCGAAACGTGGGCACTCAGAAGCGGAAGATCCAGGTAATGACGGAGAAGGCGGCCCAGCCGCCGACGGCCGCCAGCGCCGCCTTATCGCCCTCCAGGTCGAGGGCAATCCGCGCCGCCATCCATATCGTGAGGAGCAGCCATACCGAAGCGATCAACACCGCCATATCGGGGTCCACAAAGGGCGATAGTGCCAGTGCCGCGAGCAACACCGGGTGCCCGATGGACGTCGCCGCCATCACTCCGGGAAACGCGCCATACCCCTCCAGCAGGTGGCGGCCGATCAAATACACCAGCCCCGACAGAATGATCCATCGGAACATCCCACTGAGCAGTAACCGAGCCGCCGATATCAACGCGACACCATCAATCACCGGCCCTGCCATGAGGATCGCCCAGACGACGGCGACGACGATTGCGCCGTCGGCGACGCCGTCCGGCGCCAGGACCATGTGCAGGTAGGGGTCGCGCCGCAACAGTGCGGCGTTGATCGCTCTTCTGATCACCGCAAAGAGCCTAGAAAGTCCGGCGTACTGCCCGAAGCCCGCAACCAGCGGCGCTCATTCGGGCAGCAGCTTGCCTATCGGCCGCCGCAACGAGGCGTCAGCCTCCAAATCGCCGAGCTCAGTGGGACTCACCCAGCGGACGCCAAGGACACCTGCGCCTGCGGCAACGCGGTCGTCGGCGGCGACGAATGCGAACCGAAGGTCGTGATGCTCGTGCTCCGGCTGTTCCTCGCTTCTGGGAAAGGCGTGAACGTCGAGGTCGATGATCGACTCCGCGATCGGAGTCACGTCGACGACTCCGGTCTCCTCCCTGACTTCGCGCCGCGCCGCGGCCAGCGGCGATTTGTCATCAGGTTCGACGTGGCCCCCCGGCTGCAGCCAGCGACCGATCTTGGCGTGATGAACGAGAAGGACCCGGTTGCCCTCCGGATGCACCACGAAGCCGCTTGCGGTGAAGTGCCCCGGGGTCACGTCGTGGCGATCGAACGGATCATGGGCCACCGCGGCCAGATCGAGCATGTGCAGCCGATAGGCCCGCTCCAGCTCATCGGTGGGGTCGTAGGCGGTGAGAAGGCGGAGGAGGTCAGATCGAGAGAACATTCGGGTGTCAGTCATCGGGCGTAGAGAAGTATGCCCCGGCGCCGGTCCCGCTGCGCCGCCAGCTAGCTCGATCCGTTCCTATCGTCCCGC
>JABAOH010002556.1_pt1 | contig 31369 bp, 27 predicted proteins | sample 7062181 | NCBI WGS metagenome assembly JABAOH01 (sample SAMN14538630, study PRJNA623070) | marine sediment metagenome | biome: marine biome [ENVO:00000428]; feature: marine pelagic biome [ENVO:01000023]; material: deep marine sediment [ENVO:00002113]; isolation source: pool of 5 deep marine...
AGCCCCACCAATACAATCCGGATCTTCTCCTCGGCCGTGAATTTACGGCGGGTTTTGCGTTTAATGTCCCGGACGATGGATTCAGGCGACGTCTTGGACTTTTTCTCTGTTGTCATGCATTCCTCCTAGCTTAAGATTATTACAAATAATCTGTAGCTTAAGAAATGCTCTCATCTGTCCGAATTTCCCTGAAACGAAACAGAGATAAAAGCAAAAACGAGAGGGATGATAAAAAATAGCTTATACCCTGATTTAGTATAAAGTACACTCATCGAGCCCTTCTTTCTATTCTTCTCTTCAAGAAAAAAACGAATTGTTTCTCTATATATAATGGAAAATCCGAAGCAATTTTCTTTATGTCTATTCCATGGGAATTTTTAGTAAACCTATCATAGGAAAATTTTAGCGTCAATAGGAAGGCGTTAAATGTATATATTTTACGACATTATAAATTGAGCCAAATTGTGGCCAAATTAGACATGTTTCCTATATTAGGTATACCTACACATATCTAGAGATAAGTTGTAACTTGTTGACAAGATTGGCTATTACTTTGTGTTAGAAGTCTACCGTTCTATCCCCTGCGCTATGGACGCACCTTGAATTGAGGTATAATTATTGCAAAATTTGGAGGGAGAATTTTTTATGGATTTTCAGGCTTTTTCCGATCTTATGTGCGGGCAGTTTTTTCCGGTGAAGTTCTCGGAAAACCTGAAATCTTTCTGCAGCAATGATGATCCGAGATGCCATGAACGCTGTTTCCACATCGATCTTCTCCAGAACTTTTTTTGGCAGTTTATTTAAAGTGAACTTTTCCATCTTTTTCTTAGTCCCTCATGCTTCACCAAAACTCCACATTTTGGCATTGTGCAGTATGCATATCACATTAGAGAAGACATGGTCAACGAGGAGGAAGTTACGCTAAAAAAATAATCTTGTTTGATTTATCCCTAGGAAATTTGGCGTTAAATAATTAATTTAACGACATCTATTCCAGGAATAATGCACTGGCAAGTTATAAATATTCTATTCCCTTTGTTATAGATGCACCTATTTCAGCGCATTATTTCTTCTCGAGCTTTTTCAGCCTCTCTCTAGCATTGTTATTTTCTGGGCTGAGTTCAAGGCATTTTCTAAAGTTTTCAATCGCCCTTTGAGCGTCCCCGTTTTTCAGATAGGCTTCACCCAGAAAGTAATATGCCCTATCCGATTCGGGGTATTCCATTACGGCACACTCGAATGTTTTCACAGCCTGCATTGTTTCATCATTTTCCATTAGTTCATAACCCAAAGCGAGAAGATGCCCTTCGACAACAGACATTTGATAATTCTGAAAATCTCCTCTTTTTATTTCCGAAAAAAGAGCAAGTGCTCCTTCCTCTCCCTCTACACCCTTTTCAATCGCTCTCTCCTTCAACAATTCGAGTATCCATTGAGCTTTATGTCGTTTTGCAGCATATGTCTCGTAGGGAAAAAGTGATAAGATAGAAAGATATCTTTCTCCTTTTTTCAACTCATCCTGCAAATTTATTTTCACACCATCTAAAAAATTATGAAAATGATAAATGTAGATATCTCCCTTCTTCAAGTCACAAATGTAAGAATAAAGAGTTACAGTCATCGAGCCGCTGTATTCCTCCCAATGAGTCGCATTTAAGATTCTTCGGAATAGCTCAGCAGAGATGTTCTTGGATTTTATAAATATTTCATCTGCAATCCGATATCTCATATCGGTTATGTTTTCCGGCTTAATTCTCGACTGAAAGAAATTGGTGGCAATTTGATATTTATCTTTTTTCCTGATGATATTTCCCGTCGCTTCCATAATTACTGAATTACCAAACCGATCCCCAAACATTACTTGTCCATCCCCAACTGACATATGATAACTTTCATACAACTTCAATACTTCTTCTACTGTGGAGCATTCTTCCATTGCCTTCAGGTGTATATCCTCGACTGGGGGTGGTAGACTTGAATCTCGCGGTTGTTTTGTGACAGCTTCTGCTGAAGCCCCATCATAAAATAATCCCTGATCATTCATTCCTCCTTGAGTAATGTGTTCGCCATTGAAATTGAATCCAAAATACACTCTTCCGAATTTTCCTTTTTCAGGCGGTAAAAACCAAATATCATTTAGGTGGCTTGTCCAGTCTTCATTGCTTCCGGCGAGCGCCGTCCTGTCGTCAGAGGCATAGATCAACGTACAATTTTGTTGAAAATCAAATCCTTTCACAAAGTGACCACTGGCTTTCTCGCCTAACTCCGGCTGGATGAGATCTACAGCGAATCCCTTATGCATTTGCGAATTATGGTGCATATAAATTGTTAGGACTGCGAGTAAAAACACACATGTCAGAACCATAAATCTTTTCATTTTGATTTTTCCTTTCATACGATTTTTTTTATTTTCTCGGTCTCAGGATCATCTGAAGCCTGCTATGACACGCCTCCCCACGAAGAATCCTTCCCAAAGTACGAATCCGGCGAAAAAATTACGAATTGTAGACAATAATCTTTAAATACCTGATATTTTCCCTTTAGATATTTTATTCCTTATTCTTTTTATATTCCCCCCTCTGTCCTGTATCATACAGCAGTATCATTTTATCAACATTTCCTGATTCGTCCCTAACAAACTTGATCCGCACATAAAACATACCCTTGTCCTCAAAAGAAAACATATCTTTGCTCATGGGTTTCAACTTGTAGGCTGGGCTGCCCTCCTTTTGGTACACTAAAATACCATCTTCGACCATGATCCTCCTTTCCCCATAGGCTCCGACACATTCTTCCAGGTTTTTTTCACTAAGAATAATGGGTTCAAGCCGGGCTTCAACCTCGGCCAGAGCCCATTCTCTTTCATAGCGTTCTGACCTTTGTTTTTTGGATTTAATGAGATATTCGAGCGCTTTTTTATAAGCCACATCCATAGCTTTCCCTGAAGATACAAGGATATCGGGTTCTACACCATTGCCCTCCCAATCCGACCCAGTTATTGGGTCGATTACTCTCCCTACAGGGAGAGCGATACTGATGTTGTATTCCTGAATAGGAATAGGAAAAAAATGGGTTTTGTGCGCTGCCCCGAGTGTTTTTTCTCCTATGATCGTTGCTCGCTTCCTGTTCTTGAGGACATAAGCAAACATCTCACCGCCTGATACCGTGTGACTGCTCGTGAGCACATAGAGAGGAATCTGGGATAGAAGATCCTTTGCCTTTACAGGAGCAGTCCATATCTCTTCTTCATTTTTCTGCCTGTAAAAACTCGTGAGGATGTGTTCCGGTTTTTCGAAAAAATGGTTCAAAAACAGCAGTGCCATCTCATCCCGACCCCCGAAATTATCCCGCAGATCAAAAATCAATGCATCACAATTCGAAACGAACCGCAGAGCCACCCTTGCCAATCCTCCCCCCACGTCTTCCCCATCGATCTCGGTATAGGCAAATTCATCCAGAACAATACAGCCGACATTCCCTAATAAACGTTCGATTTTTTTTAATCCAAAGTTTTGATAACTCATACGCTTGATATAACTCTTTTTCCAACGATCATCTTGAGAATCTCCCGAAGAGCTCCTCCTCCCGGGCATGATCCCCACATGCCGGTCATTTGTTATTTTTCGCATATCGCGTGTCAAATTTTGTGCAAACTCATTGATTGTTCTAGACCCTTCATATGCTTTTGCCTCAAAACGTTCTCTTAAATACTCTGCGATCTTTTTAGCGGAATCGGGAAAGACATATTTCTCCAATACTATCTCTGTTATCTTATCGATCATTTCTTTTTTTATGGCATCATCCAGCTTCTTGCTCTGTTGCTCCATATTGGGGAAACCATTACCTACGAATATAAAAAGGTAAAAGATAAGCACAAAATAGATTTTTTTCATTTTCTTATCTCTCTTTGTTTGAATTGAATTTTATTATTAAGGACGTATGAGCTTAGAAATGGTTCTAATTGGTGATAAAAAATATAAAAGTGGATTCTCAAGTTCGATTGTCTATTCATTTTATCAACTTAAGTTCATGCTTAAACAATAGCAAACTTAAATGGCACATAAATTCTGCTTATTTATACAAAGAAAAAATAAATTTTTCATCGGACAAAAGTAGTATTTTTAAAATTCACACTTCTGTCTTAGCTCTAATATTCAAAGGCTTATCTGAACATGTTAAATCACTTGAATAAATTCAGATCCAGGCATTGTAAACTTCTATCTTCATATTCTTAAAATATTTTAACAACTTTATAGATATAAAAATTGTTCAATCTATATGGCCTAATTTGATTATACAGCAGAATACGCCATCATTTTTATCATCCCTAGTGGTAGAATATAAATAAATATTCCCCATTTCAACTTTATAAAAGAGAACAGCCAGGATTCCGTTGCTCTGCAATCAAGTCTTAGCCTTCTGTTTTGTATGATAAAGCGGTTCCCCAGCAATTTTGGAATCAATACGTCACCATTTTCTTTGATATTCACTGTTTTTCTTTAAAAATCCAGGGACTGGGGATACCTGTCCTTCCGGTTGTATTGTAAAGTAAATCATTGCAGTGAACAGCATCGTAATCGATTGATCCTGGATAGTATCCCGGCAAATATCTCCTTTCTTATGGCAACCTCTGCCATTTGAAACGTGATATAACGGCTGTGTCTTAGAACCTTGGCCCCGATCTTTATAAGTTTTACAAGCAGAGTCCGAAGCGACCAATGCTTGATATTACCCGGAAGAACCAGGCGCCGAAGAAAGTTGCCCAGATTGAAGGCCAGCACAAACAAACCTAGCCTCACCTGATTCGAGAGGAGATGTTTGCATGAAAGCCGGGTCCAGTTGAGAGCATACTTTCCTTCTTTTATCCACTGTTCAGCAATCCCTCGTCTATTGTAGAAATGGACAACACCCTCTGCTCTGGCACTCATATTGGTTACGATAAAACCTACTCTCGGGAATAAATCTCCCTGATGCCACTCAACTTTCGCCACAACACGACGACTCTTATGCCAGGAAGCCGCCCGGTACTTGAAATCATGAAACCGCACAACCGGTTTTCTCGATGGACGTCCTACAGGACGGGTCAGAAGATGTTTAATCTCATCATACAAGAGATCATTCGCCCGAAGACGGATAGCATACAAGAGACCTTTTTCTTCAAGGTATTCATAGATCTCAGGTTTCGCAAACGCAGCATCACCACGAAAGTACTTCCTGACTTTCTTGTTTTCGTACCGTTGTATGATTGGTTCCAGCAGCTCTTTCCAGCGATCGGCGCTGTGCACATTGCCTGGCCGAAGCATCGCTCCCTCACAGTCGCCATACTGGTTAAAACAAAACAGAGGATGGTAACAATTACATTTGAAATGACCATTGTACGCAGAACCTTCCTGCTCTCCATGTACAGGACTCTCTGAACTGTCCAAATCAAGAATGATTCGATGATGGGGTGTTTTCTCCATCGCTTTCTCTACCCATCTCCTGTTAATTTCAGACAAGCTATCAATGTTTTCTTTCAGAGTCAGGATCTCTGTTTCGAAACGCCCAATTGTATTGATACTGGCAGCATTCTTCTTTTTTCCGGTGATTGCCCTCATGACCGGATCTAATGATAAACGCTGAGCATCATTGACGTCCTCATATCCTGCGAGACGACTGTATACAGACTGGCGCAGAAGGTTGGTTATGTCATGCTGAATATTGCGCCCGGTTCGTCTATCGTTCATAACAGCAGATGTCGACTCGAATAGTCCTAATGCCTCATCGAGCTCGCGGTAAGCAAGAAGACCACCATCAGACGTCAATCTTGCGCCATGAAATTCAAGCCTGATTTTTCTGTTGAAACGTATGTTTAGTCTATCACCCAATGTGTGTTTCATTTTTTGCGCCATTATCATCCTCTATCTTGTTATATAATAACAACTTAGGGTGATCTTGTTAAGCGATTTCTGCGTTTAATACGGGGAATACGGGATAATAGAATTTATTTATGGGAGACACAGGATTTGAATCTGTGACTTCACAGTGTGTTAAAGGCACAAATTATGGTCACAGCTTACTCAAAGATTTCGTTAAATAATTAATTTCGTGACATATTGTTCAATGGCTCTTTAGCACAGTAAGCCTCTTCTTCGCGTCCTCTACCTCTGCAATACCAGGATCAGCATCTTTCCAAAAGCAACCTTTTCACCCCGAAGAGCGTATATCTGAATAAGCAATAATAATTCTGGAGAGGTGTTCTGCCCATGTGGATCCATCACTTAAAAGTCACGTTTCGGAATATGATCCGATACAAAGGTTATGCCTTTTTGAATATTTTCGGGCTTGCTGTGGGGATGGCCTGCTGTATCCTTATCGGACTCTGGGTCTTGGATGAGCTGAGCTACGACCGTTTTCATAAAAACGCTTCATCAATCTGTCGTGTGGAATCCGATCAGAACTTCAACGGGCGGATCCTTCACATCTACTGGACGCCCCACCCTCTCGGACCGGCACTCAAAGCTGAAGTCCCGGAGATCGAAGATTCTGCACGAGCCCTGAATCTCAGGGCTCAGCTCATCAAGTATGAGGACAAAGCCTTCGAGGAATACGCTGTATGGATTGTCGATCCCTCCTTCCTAAAAATGTTTACATTCCCTCTGACTATGGGAGATTCTGGAACCGCTTTATCAGAAACTTCGTCCTTACTGATGACTGAACGACTGGCTGAAAAATTTTTCGGTAATGAAAACCCGATCGGCAAAGTTGTTAATCTCGCCCACTCAGCGGATTTCAAGATCACAGGCGTTTTAAAAAACATCCCCGCAAATTCCTCGCTCCATTTCGACGTTCTCATCCCCTATACATATCTTGACTCGATCGGACTGATAAGTGACAGCTTTACCAACAACCAGACCTACACCTGGGTCAAACTGCTTTCAGGCGTCTCAGCAGAAGAGGCCAGCGCAAAGATCAGCGGATTCATCCGCTCCAAAGCCCCTGATAGCCTGATGAGGCTCGAACTCCTCCCATTGACAAAGGTCCATTTGTACAGCTATTCCGGCTACGAAAAAAATCTGGCTGTCCAGTCTGTCTATCTTTTTTCGATCATCGCCTTTTTTGTTCTTATCATCGGCTGCATCAATTTCATGAACCTTGCAACTGCCCGTTCGGCAAACCGGGCCAAAGAGGTCGGCCTGAGAAAAGTCGTCGGCGCCTTCCGGACGCAGATCATCCAGCAGTTTTATAGCGAGTCCCTTTTATTCGCTTTTATTGCCTTAGGGCTGGCAGTAGCAACTGTTTCTCTTACACTTCCGATTTTTTGTTCCATCGCTGGAAAGGAGATGTCATGGAACGCAGCAGGCGCAGGAGCCCTGGTTTTAGGTTTGACTGGTATCGCTGCAGTAACGGGCCTGATCTCCGGAAGTTATCCCTCTATTTTCCTCGCATCGTTCCAACCTGTCAAAACGCTTAAAGGAGATTTAAAATCTGGTTCAGAAAGCGTGATGTTCCGACGAGTCCTCGTTGTGACTCAGTTCGCTCTTTCGGCTGTGCTTATCATTGGAACCGGTGTGGTTTCCAAACAGATGACTTTTATCAAGAACAGAAATCTCGGATGGAATAAAGAGCAGGTTATCGCCATTCCAATCCGGTCCTACAGCAGGCCGTCGTTTGAAACCCTCAAGGCCGAGCTAGCAAACACATCCGGCGTATTGAATATCGCCGTTGCCACCCAGAAACCCTCTTTTACGAGCTGGAGCTCCAGCGGATTCGATTGGGAGGGTAAAAATCCATCACTGAAGATCGATGTGACCTATATGGGAGCGGACGATGGTTATGTGGACACCATGGGGATGACAATAGCCCAAGGACGGAATTTTTCAAAAGAATTTCCAACAGATAAAACAGAAAGTTTCCTGATAAACGAGGAGCTGGCCGATCTCATGGGCCATGAAAATCCGATCGGGAAGACTTTCTCGTTTTGGGGTCAAAAAGGGAAAATCGTCGGTGTCATAAAAAGTTTCCATTTCCAGCCTTTGAGAAGAAGGATCGAGCCCCTTGTCATCAAATGGGTTGATCTGGACTGGACGAATTTTTTGTTCCTCCGGATCGCTCCGGAAGGCATCGCAGGGACCTTAAAAACTGTTCAGGGAACTTGGGAAAAAATCCTTCCGGGCATACCGTTCAGCTACCAATTCTTGGATGAGGATTTTGCTTCAATGTATAAATCCGAAGAACGGACAGGGACGCTTCTGAAAATCTTCACGGCAATGGCCATCATAGTCGCCTGCCTCGGGCTTTTCGGGCTCGCCTCATTCGCAGCAGAGCAGAGAACAAAAGAGATCGGGATCCGCAAGGTTTTAGGCTCTTCGGCTCAGAGGATTGTGGGGCTTATGTGCCGGGAATTCCTGATCCTCATCGGCCTGGCCAACCTCATTGCTTGGCCGGTAGCTTATTATGCGGTCAAAGGCTGGTTGAACAATTTTGCCTACCGCACGCAGATCCCCGCGGTTTTCTTTATAGGTGCGCTGATCGTTTCCCTTGGGACCGGCATGATGGCTGTGATTTATAAAGCGGTCCGGGCGGCCTCAGCCAATCCGGTTGAAGCCCTGAAACACGAATAAGCCTTCGGGGGCTCCCCCTATATGACTGGCTTCGAAACTTTAGGGATTATTTGGAGTTGGATTTAAAATAGCTAAGATGTTTTTTAAATGGTACTACCATGTATAATGGCGTGAAATAATTAATTTATCGCCATTATAAGTGTTGAAACCGAAGTAGGATTGTGGATAAGCCTCAGACCTCAAAATTTTCCCATTCGTGTTTAACTCTTTCCATGAGTTTCTTGAATCGCTCCTCTCCGCGGATGTTTTCGAGAATTTTGTAGAGGGAGATGGTTTTGCCGATCATTTATCAATTCCCATTTTTTTCAATAGAACCTTAAATTTCGGGTCTTCATGTAATTCCTTAAAGATAGGATCTATTGGAAGATAACACAAATACATATCTCCCGCTTCAAAACACTTCTCCAGATACTTAAACGCATTATCCTTATCTCCCAACCCCATGTAAATGTATGCGATAAAATATGTATCAATATGGCACTCTTTAGAAAGTTTATTAAGCTGATCGAGTATTTTTCGCGCCTCTTTTTCTTTGCCGATAAGAGCATAGGCAAGCCCTAAGCCTCCCAAAACATTCGTGTTGACTGATGGAAATTTTAGTCCTTTCTCAAAAACCTCTATGGCTTTATGAAGTTCTCCTGTCTGCAGATAGGTTCTCCCTAACCACAAATACTGCAGAGGAAAGTCCGGATCCATTTCGATCGTCTTTTGAAAAAGGTCGATGGCACCGTCATAGTCACCCGAAAAAAAGAGGATATTCGCCATACAGTTATTCAAGTTGATCTGAAGAGGCTCCAATTCCAATGCCTTCCCCATTTCGGCAATGGCTTCATCAAAACGACCCGAGCATTCCATTACATGAGCGTACATATGGCGAGCTTCCACATCAGAAGGGCTGAGTTGGATAGCCTTTTTATATTCCTTTTCTGCTTCGGCCCACCTAAATTCGAACCACATGATACAATTTGCATAGGCAGCATGTGTCTCACCGACAGAATCGTCCATTTCAAGCCCTTTCAGCGCATATTCGCTTCCTTTCGAGCGGGCTTTCTCAAAAGGCATCCAGTGATAAAACCCAAAACCCATGTAGGCATCAGCCAAACCCGCATAAGGAAGCGCAAATTTTGGGTCTATATCCAGAGCCCGCTCAAAGTATTCGACGCTTCGCTTCATATCTTCTTCTGTTCTCTTATTATAGAAATAACGGCCTTTGAGGTAGTAACTATAGGCCTCCGGATTGTTTGTGTGGCGTTTGACCAGCCTGGTTTTTTCCCCTTTAAGAAGTTTGAGCTTCAAGTTATCGACAACTGCCAAGGAGATCTCATCCTGGATGGAGAAGACATCGTCCAAATCCCGATCGAAGCGTTCGGACCAGAAGTGGTAGCCATCGGAAACATTAATGAGCTGAGCCGATATTCGGAGGCGATTCCCAGCTTTTTGCACACTTCCCTCAAGGACATTCTTGACATTCAATTTGCTGCCGACATCTCTTACATCCACATCTTTTCCTTTGAAAGAAAAAGCCGAGGTGCGAGCCACGACTTTAAAATCTTTGATTTTTGTTAAGGTATTGATGATGGCCTCAGAAAGCCCATCACTAAAATATTCGTTCTCCGCGTCGGCACTCATATTAACAAAAGGAAGAACCGCGATTGAAAGGGGCTGCTCTTGACCAATATCGGGACTCGATGCTTGAGTCTCATCCTCTGAATCCACGGCTCTCAGGTCTGATAGCAAAGACTCCATGTCTCTGTAGCGATTTTTAGGATTTTTTTGCAGGCATTTGGAAAGGATATCTTCAAAGTGTCGGGGAAGATCTTTGTGAAGGTTTCCGATGGGCTCTGGCTCCTCGTGTAATATGGCATGAAGAACAGCCTGCTCATGTTTGCTCTTGAAGGGGGGTTCGCTTGAAAGCATTTCATAGAGGACACAACCCAGCGACCAGATGTCTGTGCGGTGGTCGACTTTTTCGCCTTTCGCCTGTTCAGGCGACATGTAAGCCACTGTCCCCATAATCGTCGAGGTTTTGGTGAGATCAACTCCCCAGGAGAGTTTAGCCAGTCCAAAGTCGGTGATCTTGGCTTGACCTTTCTCAGTCAGCATGATGTTGGCCGGTTTGATATCCCGATGGATGATGCCTTTTTCATGGGCTTCTCTGAGTCCTTCTGCAACCTGAATCGCGATTTCTTTCGCTTCATCTCTATCCAAGGGACCGGATTCGAGCTTATCTTTGAGGCTTTTTCCCTCGACGTATCCCATTGCAATGAATATCTGATCATCAGCCTCATCAACTTCGTAGACGGTGCAGATATTGGGATGATCCAGCGCAGCAGCAGCTTTGGCTTCCTGGATAAACCGATCCTTAGCTTCTTTTTCGCGTATCAGTTCAGGCGATAGGAACTTCAAGGCCACGATTCGGTCAAGTCTGGTATCCTTAGCCCTGGATACGACTCCCATTCCACCCTCTCCAAGCTTCTCTAGAAGACGGTACTTGCCGACGATGGTTTTAGAGGGTGCAGGAGTCCTTAGGGTTTTGGTGTGATTGACGGAGATATCTTCAGGTGCTTGGAGTTTAGCCCCACACTTACCGCAATAAATAGAATCATCGGGATTCTCATGCTGACATTTGGGGCATTTAACTGACATTGCTTTCCCTTCTGACGAGCGCAGAAAAGAGAATAACAATTTCTGAAAGAAGAGTCAATTAGATGAGCTATAAGCTGAGCTATAAGGTTCGGGATTAAAAAAAAAGAGGATTGGATGACAAAATGTCGCATAATGTATATATTTAGCGACATATTTGATTAATTCCTGGGAAATATGAATATTTCGCATAAATAATTAATTTTTAGATATTTGATTACATGAAACAGACTGAATAAAATAAAGTGTAGTTGCAGTGCAATGACAAAAAAAGAAGGATTCATCCAGAAACTTAAACTCATCATCGATGATTCAGAGAAACTGGAAAAATTTGTTATCGAAAACTCCAATCTACCGGGTCCACGGGCGAATTTAGAGCTGGCATTTGCCCTTTCAGATGTCTATGAGAACTTCGGAGTTTTAGAAAGATGGGCTCGAATAGATGTGAATCAAGCAAGCGTTAATGACCCAAAGTCATTTTTGCCTTTTTGCTCCGCTGTGTGTCTGGGAAGACTGTATGCAAAGACAAAAGATGAGAAAATAGTTCATGCTTTGAAAAAAGTAGCCAACGACGATAGGTGGAGAATTCGTGAAGCCGCAGCCTTTGGTTTTCAAAAGATAGGCGAGGATAACTTTCAAGAACTCAAAAAAATTTTTTCTGAATGGATCGTGAAATCCAATAACCGGGAAAAGAGAGCAATTATTGTTGCACTCGCTCATCCAAAGATTCTTGACAGAAACACTTCATTCTATTGTTTTAAAATTCTGGAAGAGATTTTTAAAAATATGGAGAGAGATGACGATTTTAAAATACTCAAAAAAGGGCTGGAATTTACAATAAGTGTCTACACTGCTGCTAATCCGGAGGAAGGTTTTTCTTTCATGGAGAAATGGATTGGAAAGGACGAAGCTATTGATCTCATTATCAAATCGAATTTAAAGAAAAACAGACTTCTAAAAAAACATCCAGAAAAAACAGAAGAACTTCTAAAAAAGACGCGAAATAATTAATTTAGCACTGTTTTGTACATTGGCTCTTCTTAGAATTCTAAACATCATCATGTTGCCTCTATTTTTAATCCTTTTAAATTATTTAGAAAACTCACTTGCGCAAAGAAGGTCAAGACGGAACAGGATTATAGCCCAGTTACGGACAAAGTATTCGTAGGCTTTGTCCCACTTACCTCCTCTTTTGAAACCACAATGTTTCAAACTAACTTAGGTTTTATGGGGATTGTTCTTTATGGCTTGGAAGGTGAGCTCGACCCAAGTCGGAAGAGGTTTTGTATTTAGCTCACTGGCAAAAGGCGGCATCATCCACTCGAAAACCAACCTTTCACCTTTTTTTATATCCAGTAATCTGGCGTCTTTTGTGCTGTTTATTGTAGGTCTGGCTTTGCCCATCTACACCCAAATCACGGATAAAGAAATTCATCCACAGGTCTTGCTCAACGGGCCTTTATTACCTCTTTCTTTGGGGATAGTTGCTGTGCTTGGATTATTATCCGGGTTTTATCCAGCTTTCTTCCTATCAACTTTTAACAATAGTGAAGTTTTAAAAGGTAAATTGACGGGAAGGATGAGACATTCAGGAATTAAAAACGGCCTTGTAGTATTTCAGTTTGTGATTTCGATAGCCTTGATTTTTTCTACTCTTATCATTTCTGATCAGCTGAATTATATGATGAATAAGGATTTGGGTTTTGAAAAAGATCATCTGATCTATATACCTATGGATGAAAAGATAGCCAAAGAGTATCAGGCATTTAAAGTTGAGGCCTCAAAAAATCCTGATGTTTTTAATGTAGCAGCAACTTCCGATCCTCCCACAAATTATCTTATCAGTAGCGGTGCATTTAGATGGGAGGGGAAAGATCCTAGTGCGGATAATATTTTTTATGTCGCTGCTGTTGATTTTGATTTTGTTGAGACTTTTTTTTCAGGTTGCGATCGTCCGATGTGGCAAAGACTATAGAATTTCTAAAAGAAACCTACAGTTCCTTCAAGACAGGCTCTCCATTTGAATTTAAATTTTTTGGCTCAGAGTTTAATGCTCTGTATATGAGCTATCAAAAACAAAATCTGGTTTTCAAATATTTTTCAATGCTCGCAATCATCATTTCATGCATCGGACTATTCGGGCTCTCTTCTTTTGCATTAGAACAACGAACAAAGGAGATAGGAATAAGAAAGGTTTTGGGAGCTTAAATCGGAGGAATAATAACGCTATTAATGAGCGGCTTCCTTAAATGGGTCATTGTAGGCAATTTTATCGCCTGGCCAATTGCTTATTTTGCTATGAATAAATGGCTGCAGAATTTTGCTAATCGTATAGATATCAATATTTGGATATTCGTTTTGTCAGGGACAATTGCTCTTTTTGTTGCACTATTAACCGTAAGTTACCAATCCATCAAGGCCGCCACAGCCAATCCGGTGGATTCCCTGCGGTATGAATGAATGTCAGCAACTTTCTTGGAGATACCGTCGTTTTTATATATAAACAGATTCCAAGCACAGAACATCTAAGGAGTCATGATGTCAGAAAAATGGAAAACAAAGAGGCTGATCCTTGCCAAAGTGCTGGTGATGGTGGCAGGCTTTGTCATCCCCATCCTTGGCATTACGGGAGTAGGCTCTGAAAGAGAAGAACCCGGGCGCGTTCTGCAACTGCACGATGTGCAGCGGATAGAGGATGTCCAGGCTGATTACTATTTAAAATCCCCGCGTGATATCAAGATCGCACCGGATGGCTCTCTTTTCGTGGTCGATGAGGACCAGTTCCTCAAATTCGATGCAAACGGAAAGTTTATAAAAAACCTTTATAAAAAAGGGCAGGGACCGGGTGAATTGGAGGGGATAAGTGACCTTATCATATCCGATGATGCACTGATCGTTCTCCAGGGGAGGCCCAATAAAATTATGCTGATGAATCATGACGGTGAGTTTATCCGTGAGTTCAGGCCGGAACCCAGGGTATCCAGGTTGTGCGCTGTTCATGACGGCATCTTTGTGACCGCTCGCTATGGCCCCCCCAAATTAGACAAAGTGGGGGATGAGGCGAAGATCATCGATGTTAACTGGACTCTGGGATATATATCAGATAACCAGACCGTCGAGGAGCTTGAGCTGGAGTTTCCAGTCCGGTGGTTTGCCAAACGGATGGCAGGAGGAAAAGCCCTCATCGCCAACCACATTGCCAAATTCATCGCGGAGTCATACAAGAATGAATACCTCGTAATCTGCCATGCCGAAGAATACAAACTCCGGCTCTTCGACCTCGACCAGAAGCAGATCGTAAAGGATTTCGGGAGAGAGTACCGAAGGGTTCGGTTCAAAAAGGATGATTCTGAGCGGGTCGAGATAAGGCCCGAAGTGTTTCGTTTCGCACCTCCTGTGAAGCATCTAAACGATGTCCAACAACTCTTCATCCGGGGGGATGACATCTGGGTCATGACCTCCACCATCGAGCCTGGAAAAGGCGTCCTCTTCGATGTGTTCAACGAACAGGGGGAATACGTCGATCATTTCTACCTGCCTCTCCGGCAATCTGTCACAGCGGAAGCATTGGAGGACCTTCCCCTCACCTTCCAGGGAGGCTATATGTATGTCGTGGAGTACGACGAGGACGATCTTCCTTCTATTGTGAAATATCGTATAGCGGCTCAGAAGTGAATGACCTTGCTGGCCTTAACTGATCGATCATTTACTGAAATGTCGTTAAATGTAATATTTTATGTCACTTTGTTTCAAAAAACTTACAGTGGAAGCTTTAGATTGAACAAAGAAACAGAAAGAGGATAAAGAGGATAAGATAAGGGCTTCCGGATTTAGCTGGTCGCACTTCCTCTTGGCTCTCCTTGTTTTTGACAGATCTTTAGCTCTCGTTTATACTTCCTCAAGAAGTCAGATGGGATTATCGAAGCAACACTGCAGCTCGTAAACGGGCGCAGGCAAAAAGCAAATCCCACTAAAGCCCGCGAAAATTAAAGGAGGTCTGCTCAATGGTAATAGCCGACGTCGGTAAAAAGATCGAATATTTTCATGCCTCAAAGTATGGAAATGGAGCCATGGTCGCCGAGGAGTTCAAGAAGCAGATGGTAGCCAGGGGAGTCACTGTGAGCGTCCATCACATCCGCGATGCGAGGCCAAAGGAGATGCCGCCGGCCGACCTGTACCTGTTCAGTTCACCGGGGCGTATGGGAAAGCCCATCGGAAGCATGCGCCGTTTCCTGAAGAAGGCCAGGCTGCAATCGGGAACGAAGTACGCAGTCCTGACCACTGAGGCCGCACCCCAGCCGGACAAGAAGACGGGACGCATGGCCACCGAAGAGGAGCTGGCCAGGCGGCAGCGCGTAATCCCTGTCATGAACCAAATCCTGCAAGAAAAGGGGCTGGTAAAGGTCGCCGAGGGCAAGATCCAGGTGACCGGCATCAAGGGGCCGCTGGAAGAGGGCTGGCAGAAGAAAGTCGAAGCCTTTGCATCCCAGATTCCCATTCTGCACTAGTGCTTCAGACGAAGAGCGCTTGTCCAATTCCCTGGTCATGTTTGTGGCCTGACTATGGATATGATGTAATAAAGGATATTTTGATTGAGCGTTTATAATCGCCAATCGAAAAAGACGCTGCATTAGGTAGGAAAACCAGAAGGTTAAGAAGTAAGAATATTGGGAGAAAGAAAATGAAACTGAAAGTACTTGTAGGAAGTGGAGATAAAATTGGACTGTTCACATTACCGTTTTTAATAGTCGGTTTGATTCTGAATATAATATTTCCATCTTTTTTCAGTGTGGGTGGTCCCTCAATTGTCCTCATGACAGTTTCCATTATCATACTCATTCCTGGGATAGCAATTTGGATATGGACAGCGGTTCTCATCCTGGTAAAAACATCTAAACAAGAACTGATAACAACTGGACCTTACTCGATCGTTAAGCACCCGCTATATACGGGTGTAGCTTTGTTAGTGCTTCCATGGATAGGATTTCTATTTAACACATGGTTGGGAGTCCTTATTGGAATCGTTCTATATATTGGATCTAGAGTATTCGGGCCTGAAGAAGAAGCAATATTGTCAAAGACTTTTGGTGCTGTCTGGGATGAATACTGCAATAAGGTAAAGATACCGTGGTTATAGAGAAGAAATAGCGGTCGCCAATACATAAAAAACGGGAGAAAAACCAATGGCCAAGTCAATAATCATTATCGGAGCCGGTATGGGTGGTATGGCTGCCGGTATCTACGGTCAGATGAACGGCTACCAAACACAGATTTTTGAGATGCATACCAAACCGGGTGGGCAATGCACGTCGTGGAAGCGCAAGGGCTACACTTTCGACGCCTGCATTCACCATTTCTTCGGCTGTAAACCAGGCTCCACTGTATACCATATGTGGCACGAGCTCGGTGCATTGCCTCGAGAAATGGTAAATATCGAAGAGTGCACGGCAGTGGTCTCGCCGGGCGGGAAAATGTTCGTAGATTACTATGATCTCGAGAAGCTAAGAAACACATTGCTCGAATTGTCTCCGGCAGACTCTAAAATGATCGAACAATATATCGGAGCAATCAAAGCATTTGCTGATAAAAAAATCGATGATGCGATAAGCAGCGGCTCATTGTGGAAAATGATCCCGATTTTCTTTTCGATGCCTTCGATCCGAAAATGGATCAAGATGAATATGCGCACTTTTGCCGAACGGTTCTCCGACCCTTTTCTAAGAAAAGCATTTGCCCAGCTCGTATATTCAAATCCGGATGGCCCCCTCTTCTTTCATGTGATGAGGCATGTTGGCGGATTGAACGGCGACATCCAATGGCCGGTGGGTGGATCGAACGAATTTGCCAAATCTATCGAGAGACGCTACCTGGATTTAGGAGGAAAAGTACATTACCGCAGCAAGGTCGAAAAAATCCAGGTTGAGAATGACAAAGCGGTGGGGATCAAGCTCGTTGATGGGAGCGAGCACAGGGCGGACGTTATCATTTCGAACGCAGACGGGCGAAAGACGATCTTCGATATGCTCGATGGCAAGTACATGAACGAGACCGTCCGCGGCTACTGCGCTCCGCTCTCGGATGAAACCCCCTTTGCTGTAAATGTTTGTCTGGGGATCGACCGGGATCTATCCGGCGAGCCTTCATCTCTGGTGCTACTGCTTGACCAGCCTGTGACTATCGCCAACCATAAATATGAGAACATAGAGGCGCAGCTCTATGGTTTCGATAAAACCATGACCCCGATGGGGAAGGGCGCAATAAAAGTCGAGCTTCCTGCAAGCTATTCCTACTGGAAACAACTCTATAATGACGATCGGGAGAAGTACAAACTGGTAAAACAGAAGGTCGCCGAACAGGTAATCGAGATTCTAGAAAGTTACTTCCGCGGAATAAAAAATCAGATCGAGGTTATCGACGTCTACACTTTAATGACATGGGAGCGTTACATGGGAGGGACTCAGGGATGGTTTAATCTGCCGAATCGGAAGCTTGATTTCAGCATGAAAGAAGATCTTTCGGATAAGAAATTCAAAACGACGCTGCCAGGGCTTTCCAATTTTTACTTCGTCGGCGTGTGGGCCACCGCAATGGGGTCTCTGGCCCATAATGCCAGCTCAGGAAAGACAATTATCCGGCGCATCTGCAAACAGGACGGCAAGGAATTTAAAGTACAGCCATAGCAGGCCGAAATTTCTTTCCATCAACCGGGCGTGGGGGTCAAAGGTGAAAAACACTTAATGGCTGGCGAGTGACAGCCTAAATCACCTTGTGATCTCGCTTTCCAGGAGTGGATCAGGCCGGAAGAGATAGTTGGTGCAGCCTTGCCCCTCGCCATTAATTCCCTCGGCCAAAAAGTTATAAACTCTAGAATCTTGCTGGTTTGAAAACTGATCTTAAACCTCGGTCTCCTCAATAAGCCATTCAATGTGATTCCTTATGATATTTTATTTTTTCCAGGCGGCATAATCCGAAGCAAAGTAGGTGAGGATCATATCCGCTCCCGCCCGTTTGATGGAGGTCAGTGTTTCCAGAACGATTCTCTTTTCATCCACCCATCCATTGGCGGCAGCAGCTTTGATTAGAGAATATTCTCCACTGACATTATAGGCGGCTACAGGCACTCTGAAGGTTTCCTTGACTGTGCGGACGATATCGAGATAGGGAAGAGCAGGTTTGACCATCACTATGTCCGCGCCTTCGGCTAAGTCGAGCTCCACCTCCCTCACTGCTTCATCCGCATTTGCAGGATCCATCTGGTATGAACTGCGGTCGCCGAACTGGGGGGAGCTTTCCGCCGCATCACGGAAGGGACCGTAAAAAGCAGAGGAATATTTGGCCGCATAAGACATGATAGGAATGTGGGAATAGCTGTTTTTATCAAGAATTTGTCGGATGGATCCCACCCTGCCGTCCATCATATCCGAAGGAGCGACCATATCGGCTCCGGCCTCGACCTGCGACAGTGCCGTCTTTGCCAGCAGATCTAGACTGGCGTCGTTGATCAGGCGGCCGTTTTCGATCCAGCCGCAGTGGCCGTGAGAGGTATACTCGCAGAGACAGACATCGCCGATAAGAAGAAGGTCAGGGATGGTCTTTTTAATCTGGGCCATGGCTTTCTGGATGATACCATTCTCAATCCATGCACCAGAACCCTTTTTATCCTTGTGTTCTGGAATCCCAAAAAGAATCACAGCTTTTATACCTGAGTCGTATATCCGCTTGCACTCATCCACCAGTTCCGGAACGGAAAAACGAAACTGACCGGGCATGGAAGGGATTTCCTCTTTTCTTTTCAACCCTTCCACGACAAAAAGCGGCATGATGAGGTCGTCCAGATCCACTTTTGTTTCGCGAACCAGGTCACGAACATGCGCATTTTCCCTCAGTCTTCTCATTCGGATAATTGGAAAGGTCATATGATTTCTCCTCATTTTTATTTCTTTGCGGTAGATTCGGGTGCCCGGCGCCGGATAAGGGCCTTGACTCTAGCCTGCAACTCCTGAACGTCAAAGGGCTTTGATATGTAGTCGTCTGCCCCGATCTCAAAACTGTCCAATTTTGTTCGCAGACTGTTTTTTGCAGTGACCATAATCACGGGAGTCTGGATTGATTTTTCCCTGATCTCCTTAAGAGCCTCGTTCCCGTTTTTCCCCGGAAGAAAGATGTCGAGAAGGATAACGTCGAACGTTTCATCCTTCAGTATTTCCATCATGTCTTCGGCAGATGCACAGCTTCTGACCTTAAAATTTTGGCTTTCGAGATTGAGCTCTACCATAGTCCGGATCAATTCTTCATCTTCGACAATCAGAACTCTGTTCATTTGTATTTCTCCTTTTGTTTGTCACATAAGATCAGGAAAAATTCTCTTTTATCTGATCCGCGATGGTATCAGCCAGGAGGTTCACATCTTCTGAGGCGTGAGCACTGCTCAGAAAGAGAACTTCATACGAAGATGGAGGCAAGTACTGTCCTCTCTCGAGAAGCCCTCCATAGATCTGGACGAACCGTTTCATGGCAGTGTCGGATATGTCGGAGGCCTTCCTTGGAAAATCTCCTGTATCTAAGTAGAGCCAGATAATCGAACCCTGGCGCTGTGCCCGAGCAGAAGGAAATCCGCTTTCTTGCAGCCGGTTCACGAAACGTCTCCCCAGGTTTTCCAGATATTCGTAAGGAGAGTCTTTTACGAGGACCTTGAGCGTCGCAAGGCCGGCAGCCAAAGCCACAGGATTTCCGCTTAATGTGCCGGCTTGATAGACTTTCCCCAAAGGAGCAAGGTTATCCAAGATCCTATCCGTTCCCACCACCGCTCCGACCGGCATTCCTCCGCCAATGATCTTTCCCAGAGTGAATAGGTCAGGAACGATATCTGTCAGCTGCCAATAGGTGCCGAAATGGAGTCGGAATCCTGATATCACCTCGTCGAAAATGAGAAGGCTGCCGTGCTTCGCTGTGATGTCTCTTAAAAACTGAAGGAATTCTTTTCTCTGAATCAGAAGGCCGTTATTTGCAGGTAATGGCTCAATCACCACAGCAGCGATTCTCTCTCCGAACTTATCGAACAAGTCCTCCACTGTTTCTTCATCATCCAGTGGGACCACAAGCGTTGTTTTCGCGATGTTTCTCGGAATTCCTTTAGAGCTTGCGACAGCATGAGTAGCCAAACCTGAGCCGGCTTTGACCAGCATACCATCAAAATGGCCGTGATATCCTCCGATGAATTTGACGACAAGATCACGGCCTGTTACGCCTCTGGCCAATCGAAGGGATGTCATCACCGCTTCTGTTCCAGAACTCATAACACGAATGCGATTGAACAGAGGAAAGGCACTTAGGGCTAATTCAGCAAATTCGGTTTCTCCGCGGTGACAAGCCCCAAAGGAAAGTCCCGATCGGGCGGCTCTTTGGACAGCTTCAACCACTTCGGGGTGGGTATGCCCCAGGATGAGCGGTCCCCATGACTGGCAGTAATCTGTGTGCTGGTTTCCATCGGCATCTATAAATCCAGCACCGCTTGCTTTCTCGAAGTAGACAGGCCGTCCGCCGACCTGCTGGAAGGAACGGACGGGGCTGTTCACGCCGCCTGGAATGAGATTCGATGCCTTGACAAATAGGGCTTCGGAATTTTTCATTTTTCTCTTCATGATCGCTTTCCTTCCATGTTGTTTTTATCTGATCTCTTTCTTTAAATAATGATTTTTGGTGAGTTTGATGATTTCGGCGAGAAGAGATTCAGCATCGGGTCTTTTCGCCTCATAAACATCGGGAAGGTTCAGGTTTTTCAGATACTGGGCGGTTGTGGGACCGATTGCCAGATAGGCCATGTTCGTTTGAAGATTACGATTGTGTTCCAGAAAGCACGCCGCTGCAGAGGGACTGGCCAGGATTGCTATTCCCGGCCCTGCGATCTGAAGGGGTTCATTTGACAGTTTTTGGTGTCGGTAGACCACGATTTCACGCAAATGAAATCCATCCCGGGATAAGACGGATTTTAATCTTCCCCTGGTCCGGCTGCCTCTGAAGTGAAGCAGTCGTTCTTCCGGTAGGCATTTTTCGACCAGCATGGATGCCAGGGACTCTGCTGTGGGAGGATCTGCCACTAACCAGGGCTTTTGACCAAAGTGACATTGTGCTGCTTGGGCTGTACTTTGTCCTACGCAGGCGATACGGGGATGCAATTGGTCATATTTTATTCCGGAGTTTATAAGCGCTGCGACTGCGCGCTTGCTGGTGAAAATGACCACATCGGCCTGTTCCCAGCTTTTTTTTAGTAACGAAGAACCGGCAGACAATGGTGCCGGAACCGTTTTAATGCACGGATACTCCACAAACTGAAAGCCGTTTTGAGATAAACGCTCTGCCAGCATCCGGTTGTCGTCCTTTTCCCTGGTCAAAATAATTACTGGAGTTTCCGGCATATGCTTTCTTTCTTTCTGACGTTAACGGCACGGAGATCTGTGAGATCTTCGAGCATGATTTGTTTCATCTGCTCATCACTTCTGTCTGAGACTGAAGTCTGAACCCAACCTTTATCGGGCTGGTCCAATCCGATATGTGTTCGCCAACCCGTTTTCTCCCTGAAGGCAAAAGCACCGAAGGCGACGTGGCAACCGCCTTCGAAATTGTAGAGAAGTCGGCGTTCGATTTCGGCGGCTGTCCGTGTCTCTGGGTCATCCAGACGTGCCACCTCCTGCAAAAGTTCTGGATCTTCCTTGCGCGTCTGCACGGCGATGACTCCTTGTCCTGGGGCAGGGAGCCAGATCTCAGGATTCAGACTGTAAACATGAAGAGGTGAGGGATCTAGTCCAAGCCGCTCCAAGCCTGCTTGAGCCAGAACTATGGCTCCGTATTGTCCCTCTTTGCACTTGCGGATACGCGTGGGGACATTTCCCCGCAGAAAATCCGGTGTTGCCTGCGGGGCATAGAGCCGCAGAAGTGCCTGCCGCCGGAGGGAGGTCGCCCCAACCCGGCAATCCGTTCCAATAGGAAGGAGAAATTGAGAGTCATGCCAGCCGGGATGAACGAGCAGAAGATCGGGCACGGATCCGCGGGACAGATAGGCACCCAAGGATAACTGCGGGTGGATGCGGGTGGGAAGATCTTTCAAAGAATGAACAGCAATGTCTATATTTTTATTCAGCAGCCTGTTTTCCAGTTCCTTGGTGAAGAATCCGGTCTCCGTCTGTCCCTGCAAAGGAGTGTCCTGGAAGAGATCTCCGGATGTCTTCACGATTTTGATTTCTGTATTCAATTTGAGGCCATCGGCGACTGTGTTTGTCTGCCAGAGGGCCAGATCGCTTCCGCGTGTTCCGATGATATAAGTCCTACTTTTCATTTCCATTTCTGCTCCAGAAAGATTCCATGGCTTTGTGGAAGGCATGGAACATGTTGGACGAGTACTCGTTCACCATCTGCTTCATCGCATCCTCGATCATATTCCGGCTTTTTCCTTTTAGCTCAGAGAGCTCGGCGGTAAAGAAATCGGGGATTTTTTTGTGAATAAAGTCTTGTCTCAGGAAGTAAATAGTGGAGAGAAAAGAGGTCATGTCACGACTGCGGCAGTACTGCACGAAAAGTTCGATTTCCTTTGCGATTTTTTCCTGGAAGAGAGCCGTGTCTTTTGGATTGTCGCCGTGCCCCAGGTACGATTGCAGATGATCGATATTGCGGTATTCGACAAAAGAAACAGATTGCGCAGATTCCGATACCTGACGCGGAATACCGATATCCAGAACCAAAAGCGTGCCCTGTCTTCTCTGGCCCAGTTCCTCCTCTGTAATCCAAGGTGAAGCCGCCCCTGTGGCAGCGACCAGAGCATCGGCTGAGGGAATAAATCCTCTCAGTTTCTCGAGTGAAATCCAATCGTGTCGGTGTTGAGATTTGACCGTCCGGTTGAAACGGATGACACGGAATTTGATATTTTCTTCGATCAGAGAGGCTGTTTTCCTGCCGATTTCTCCCATACCTGCGACCAGGATGCTCCGGTCTTTTATCTCTGGGCCAAAATAGTTTTCGATATAGTGGGCAACCAATCCATGTATTCCTGTTTTGAGATTGGACCGGATCCCGATTTCGTAGCCGTATTTGGCCGTTCGCCCCGCAATGTGGGCCAGGCGGTTGATGATGATGTTCGATGTTTTTTCTTGCTGAGCCTTCAGGATAGCCTCCTGAAACTGACCAGCGATCTGGGCTTCGCCCTTTACCAGCGATTCCAGGCCGGACACCACGCGAATCACATGTATCAGCGCCTCTTTTTCTTTGTATAGCTTTGGATGTGGAACAGCATCAGTCCCATTTATTCTTGAATTTTGAAGAAAACGCAGCATCTGCGCTTTCAGAATTTCTGCAATCCACTCGGGCATCTGAGTGGAAACGATCCATTCCACTCTGTTGCACGTCTCTAAAACAAGCAGTCCGGCTGATGGATCCATCCTGCGGATGGAAGTCATCAGAAGTCCCCGATCCTCCTTCGTAGTGATAAGTTTTTCTCTCAGGGTGCTGGATGAAATTCTAAAATCGTATCCGACAATCGCCAGCGGAATCTCAGGTTGGTTTTTCATTTCCAGTTTTCCAGTCATTATTTTTTAATTGGTAAGGAATTCGTGGATTCGTTCACAGGCGGCATAGCCGCTTTCGACCGCGTGCTCAATTCCTACTCCTGTCAGATAATTTCCGGCGAGATCGGCTCCCGGCATTTTCTCTTTCAAAATTTCTCTGAATCTTATGATCTTTTCAGGATGATCCGGAAGAAGCTGGGGAATGGCATCGGAAAAGCGGAGGATGCGAAGGATTTCCACTTCTTCAAGAGAGGTGTGAAAGAGGCGGCGGTGCTCCTCCAGAAGCAATTCGATCAACTCGTCATCACTCAGATCAACCGCTCCCGGATCGGTCATACCTCCGTAGAAACTGGCAAAAAGCTGCCATCCATCTGAGACCCTATTGGGAAAAAGGCGTGAAGGAAACAATGTTCCCAACACCCTATACTGGAACAACCTGGGCATGAGAAAACCGAATCCGTCGGGAAATGTGTGATTGTTTCCCCTCGCTCTCCAGTGAATGAGAACGACAGGGGACATCGGAATATCTTTTAAATCATCCGTTGTCCCGTTCAGCGAACTTTCTAATAAAGATGCCGTCGTTAGGGGAGGAGTGGCTAGAAGAACAGCTCGTGCCTTCCAGCTTTCTCCGGAGCTATCCACTCTATAGCCATTTTCGGTTTTATAAACACCAGTTGCCGCTTTCTCTAAAAGTAAGTCCGGTCGTAACCGTTCTGAGAGAATCTGGGTTATTTGTCCCAGTCCTTCCCGGAAGCTGAAAAGACCTTTCTTCCGTTCGATGCCTTCCCTCTTCAAACGCTTCTTTTTATTATGCATATATTTAACTGCCCCCCAAATCATGGAGCCGCTGTCTCTCTCAAAATTCCAGAATTTTGGAAACGCTGCCCGGGCCCCGAGCATCTTCACATCTCCAGCATAGACGCCCGAGACAAACGGAGACATGATAAAACTGGCAGCCTCACGTCCGAAGCGTCGGCAGAAAAACCGCCATGCTGTATCATCTTTTTGAGCGCCGCTGGGGATGAAGGGTTCCATCATCAGGCGAAATTTGGCGGGCCAGCTCAGAAGAGGCGTGCGGATAAAGGAGGAAAGACTCATTGGAAGAGGGGTCAGTCTTTCATTCCTGAAGATATAGCGATTTCTGGAGGATGCGGAGGCTGGAATCACACTTTCTCCTATTCCGAGATCCTCGACGAGTTTCCAAGTGAATTCCGAGGAGCCCATGAAGCTGTGCGGTCCTGTTTCCATGCGCACACCGTTTTCCGACAAAGTCCGGATATGGCCGCCGGGTTCGTTTTTTTCTTCCAGGATAAGGACGTCATGCCCTTTCCTCTGCAAAAGAAAGGCCGCCGTCATTCCGGAAATACCGCCTCCGACAATTATGACATCATGCATTTTCCATCTCCCATTGATGAACCCTCTCCTGAACAATCGAGGACAGGGTTTCGATATATTGGCGATCAGTACCCGGTGCAGAAATGCGAATGAATTCAACGCCCCTGTCCCGGCATTTTTGTCTGAATTCAATATCAAGGTCAAAGAAAGTCTCCAGGTTTTCCGCCGCAAAACTCACTGGATGAGCGATGATCTGTGAGACTCCTTTATCGATAAGTTCTTCCAAGACTTCATCCATTGTGGGGCCTTGCCACTTAACGGGGCCAACCCGGCTTTGATAGGCCGTCCGCACCAAGATGCCTGAATCGATGCTTTCGGAAATCAAGGAAACAGTGGATTCAACTTGGTGGATATAGGGATCACCATTCCTGACCCTGCTGAGCGGAATGGAGTGAGCGATAAACACGACCGCTGTGTTCATCGCAGGAGATTCCTGCCCAAGGAGATTTGACAGCATTCGGCTGTGCGTGGAAATGAATCCCGGGTGGTTATAGTGACTTTCGATGGTGAGAGCATGACCTTCCCACTGGGCACTTCGCTTGAAATAGTCCAGGGCTGATTGGGTAGTGGTCGATGAATACTGTGGATAAAGGGGAAGAAGGACGATGTGCTCAACGTCTCTATCCTTCAAGGATGAAACGCCGTCCTGGATGAAAGGATGACTGTATCGCATGCCGACAGCTACAGGCATCGATAAAAATTCTTCGAGCGCTGCACGCTGTTTTTCTGTCTCTGCAAGAAGGGGTGATATGCCACCTATGGCGGCATAGCGGTGGGATGCCTTTCCTTTTCGTAAAAAAGCGATCAGGCGGGCCAGTGCTTTCCGTGGAAGAGCAGGCAGAGGCAGGATATGGGGATCGTTAAAAAGACGGAAGAGATAATCCTTTATTTCTTCATGGCTGGCAGGACCTCCCATGTTCATGAGGAGAACTCCCCATTTGAATATATTCTCTTCATGGCTGCTCATCTTTCATTCTGCCTAAATGGTTTTTGAATACCGGCCTTCCGTCCGTTCAGATCTAATATATTGATCGAATACCATACAGATATTTCGTACAAAGAAACGTCCCAAGGGTGTCACCTCCAGGCTGTGTTCTCCAATTCTTATGAGTCCATCCTCAGCCATGGGGCGGAGGTCAATCAGCTCCTGGGCGAAATGACGGGAGAAAGAAACGCCCCACTTGCTTTCTATGGCGGATTGATCGAGGTAAAAATTGCAAAAGAGATCGAGAATGATTTCCCTCCTCAGCATGTCCTCCTCATCGAGAATGATTCCTCTATTCCAGTGTAAGCCGTCCTTTCTCTTGTTGTAGGACAAAACATCCTTGCGGTTTTGAACATAGGTTCGCCCCAAAGAACTGATGGACGAAGCCCCTATGCCCATAAGATCCAGTCCCTTTTTGGTGGTGTATCCCATGAAATTTCGCGTCAATGTCCGGCTCTTGAGCGCTTTAAAAAGTTCGTCTTCGGGGAGGGCAAAGTGGTCCATCCCTATATGTTTGTAGCCTGCCCCGATAAGAACCTCAAAGGCGGTTCCAAAAAGGCTCATCCGCTCCTCGGGATTGGGAATGGAGTATTTTTCTAGGGCTTTTTGGTGGGGGCTTACCCAGGGTACATGGGCATAACCGAAAAGGGCTGTGCGTGAGGGGCGCATCGCCGCAATTTTCCTAACTGTTTCGGAGAAGGATGTGATACTTTGTCCCGGCAGGCCGTAAATCAAATCCAGATTATAGGCCTCCTTTTTTCTGGATCTGAGATGAGTTAAGAGCTTTTGAAGGTGTTTTTCTTGAAGGGGCCTTTGAATGATGGTCTGCACTTGGGGATCTAGATCTTGAACGCCAAAGCTGAAGCGGTTGAATCCTGCCTCCAGTAGAGAATCCAGATAGTTTTCATCGACGGTCCGAGGATCGATTTCGATAGAAAGTTCGGCATCAGACTCAAATGTAACGGCAGATTTGAGGAAATGGATGTAATCCGCCAAGAGTTCATGTCCTATATAGGTCGGTGTTCCTCCGCCGAGAGCTAGCTGATGAATCCGTCGCTTGGAAGCAAAATCACGAAACAGCTCTGCAGCCTCTTTCTTAAGGGCGGCGACATAAGCCTTGCGGGTATCGAGCCGATGGTGAGCTTCCGTGAAGCACCCGCAGTATAAACATCGGCTGCGGCAGAAGGGAATATGTATGTATAAGGAAAGGCCTGCGTTTGGCCGATTAGCATCTATCCATATGGATCGAACTTTCTCCTGATCGATATTTTCGCTGAATTGAGGGGCCGTGGGATAACTCGTGTAGCGGGGACCACTTCGGTTATATTTGGTCAAAAGCGAGTGTGGGATGTTCATGGGATTCAAGTCTTTTTTACCTGTCATTGGAATCATCCTATTTCTGCCAATCGATAACGGTTTGTACGAAGGTCTCGATTCCTGAAAGAGGGGTTTCGGGGATGAGGCCGTGTCCGAGATTGACAATATGACCCCGGCCACCTGTTTCTTTCAATAATTCCTTGACGTGGCGATGGATTTCGTCTTGTGGGGCGAAAAGTACGGCAGGGTCCAAATTCCCTTGAACTATTGTCCGCTCACCCAATTTCCTGCGAACTTCCGATAAAGTGATCCTCCAATCCACGCCGAGCACATCCGCACCTGTTGTGGCGGCGGCTGAAAGGTGGCTAGCTATTCCGTTGATATAATAAATGATGGGTATATCTACTTTTTTCTTGACAGTTTGAACGATTCGTTGGACAAATGGCTGAACAAAAGTCTTGAAATCCCTGGGGTTGAGTTCTCCTGCCCATGTATCGAAGAGTTGAACGGCTGTTGCCGAGGCTTCTGCCTGGAGGATAAGGTAGTCCGATATTACATGCGTCAATTTCTCCTGCAGAGCCATGAAGGTCGATGTATGCCGATACATCATTTCTCTGACTTTAATAAAATGGCGGCTGCTTCCACCCTCTATCATATAGCTTGACAGCGTAAACGGTGCCCCCGAGAATCCCAGAATTGCCGTCTTCCCTTGGGTATCCTGATAAACCTTCTTTATGGCGGCAGCCACATAGTCCAACCTCTCGCAGATGCCGTCCGCATTCAGCAGTTCGATCCCCTCCAAATCTCTGACTACTGGGGATACCGCTAAGCGCGGAGAAAAAGAAACCTCCATACCGAGCACAGCTGGAACGACCAGGATATCGCTGAAAATTACCGCTGCATCTAGTGGGAATCTTTCTAGGGGCTGAAGCGTTGCCTCTGCCGCCAATTCGGGAGTGGTACAAAGTTGCCAGAATGAATGTTTTTCCCTTAAACGGCGGTATTCAGGCAATGTTCGTCCTGCTTGTCTCATAATCCATACGGGCGGTCTGTCGAGATCCTCGAAACGGACGGCTTTTAGAAATCGTTCGATTGATGTCATACTATGTTTTCCTGATTGGATTGGTTTTGTATAAAAGGGAAATTATAGCAGAAGATATGACTGCTGGGAGGGTGATTATGTCATGGAATTGTCATGAACAATTGAGCCTGAATGAATATGTTTAAGGTTCGAAACGATAGCCGTGGCCTCTTACGGTTAGAAAATGTTTGGGTTTTTCAGGGGTGTCCTCAAAAAGCTTTCGAAATTTGAGAATAAAGTTGTCTACTGTCCTGGGAGTAGGGGCAACGTCCATTCCCCAGACTTCCTCCAGGATGTCTGCCCGAGAAAAATTTTCCTTAGCATTTTCTAGCATAAATTTCAGAAGTTCGACTTCCTTCTCGGAAAGAATCTGATCACCCAAATTGCTTGAGCACTTTCTGGTAGTAATATCCAATCGGAAACGGTTGATGGTGATAAAACCCATGGAAGGGGTTCGCCGCTTGGCTTGGCTTCTTCGGATGAGAGCTTTGACTCTGGCAAGCAGCTCCTCTAAGTTGAAAGGTTTGCTCATGTAATCGTCAGCCCCTGTATCCAGTGTATGGATTCGGGTGTGGATATCGTTCTTGACCGTAAGCATAAGAACAGGGGTATCATCCCCTTTTTCCCGGAGTGACTTTAGGTACTGTTCACCAGTCTGACCCGGTAGCAGAATGTCTAGAATAATCAGATCGAATACGTCTTTAGAAGAGGCCATAGGTGCCTCCTCTGCAGAAGAAAAGGCCTGAACATCGAAACCATTTCGTTCCAGATGAAGCTGAATCATCGATCGAATCAGGTCATCATCCTCTATTACAGCAATTCGCCCTGGCATTATTTCTTTTCTTTTTGAAGAATAATCCGGAAGATGGCCCCTTGCCCTTTTCCCTCGCTCAAAGCCAGAAGATCCCCTCCCATCTCACGGGCTAGAGCCCGGGAGATATAAAGCCCCATCCCTGTGCCCCGACGCTTGACAGGAAGTTCTGAAGCCAGAATTTCAAAGGCACGGAACAAAGCTTCCGATTTTCGTGGGTCGAATCCTGGACCATTGTCCTTTACATCCAACAGAACATCCCGGCCGGATATCTTCACAGAAACTCTCAAAACAAGATGAGGGCCGGTATATTTGACGGCGTTGTCAGTGAGGTTGTCAAGAATGACTTTGAGGGCATGAACATCTGCCCGGACTTGCAAATTCTTATCCGATCCTGTATCAAGCCCTATCTCTGTATCGGTGAGGGACACAGCGCTTTTTTGGAAATATTCCTCAAGAAACCTTGGCAGGTTTACGGGTTGTAGATTCAGTGGTTCACGGCTTTTTAAACGATGACCAGAAAGTATATTTTCTGCCAATTTTTCCTGTCTTTCGACCTGTTTGAGAGCCAGTTTTATAAAGGGAGCGATTTTTTCCGATCCCGATTGGGACTTTAGATTCTGAAGAAAAGCTTTGATCCCTGTAATGGGCGTTTTGATTTCGTGAGCGGACCGTTCCCAAAATTCCGTTACCTCTCGGGCTGTCCTCCGTTCCACTTGAATGGCCCTGTAAAGAAAAACACTACTTAGAAGCAGTATAAGAATGATAAATCCTGATTCACCCAAGAGCATAAAATTTTTGCTGCGGAATTCCTGTTCTATGTGGTCGACGATTTCTGCACGCGGCCTTACCCAAAATTCAGGCCATCGAGGCTCCAAGGATTTTACAAAAGGAGCATCGTCTGGACGTTCTTTGAGAATTTCAAATCGCTGATCGTGATCACAAATTCCAATTTCAGGTTCGAATTCCTCATCCTTTGCCACGGTTTGGCACAGGATGTTTACTTCCAGTTCGAGAATTTTATATTGTTGGCTTTTTTCATTTTGGATGGATGTACGGATAAAGATGGTCCACCACGTCAAAAGCGCGGCCAGGGAAAGAATGGACAATCCAAAAAGTATGTGATGTCCGTATCCTTTAAAGACCTTTTTCGTTTTTCGCATTATCGCTCTTCTCGGGGGCATGCTGATTATAAAAGTAACACGAGCAAATTCAAATAATCTGGATTGAAAAAAACAAGGCGAATGGGCATTTTTCTTTTAATTTAAAAGATTCTTGTTTCAAATGCAATCGTAATACAGCCAGTTGGAGCAACTGCTCGAGTCTATAATTGAAGAATTACAGGTGAGTTAGAGTTCTCGGTCGACTCTCCGAGGAACCTGTTCGAGTGACCTGCCTCCCCTCATAGGGATTCATTCCTTGTGATAAGAATCTGCTTGACCTGGACTTGACTCGAGGCTTGGTTCATTCTCGAATCTTGCCACTGACCTGACATTTTCAGTGGCACAGTTTTGCTGGATCAAGTCCTCGGATATGTCGTCTTAATCAATCTTTCTCTCCATCTCCTAGCTATAAATGGCTTTGGATACTTCCGCGAGGAGATGTCCACCAGAGGACTCTTAGCATCCCTTCATTTACAGCCGGGCAACCCCTAAAAAAACTGCGTGAATTGAGACGATAAGAACGATAAAGACTATTCGTGCAGAGCGCAGAGAAAGCTCCAAGAAGTGATATTGAAGGGCATCCTTAGGGCAGGAAGCAAGACAATCACCACATAGGGAGCATGATAAACCTGGCTTTTTCTGTTGAATATCTTGTTGCTCCAGAGCTTGATACCTGCAAGAATATCGACATGCTCCGCATTCATCACAAGCTGATGTAAAGCGGATTCTAAAGAGAGAAAGACGCCCCAATACATCTGCAACCACTCCTACGGGACAGTAAATTGTACAATGAGACATTACTCCATTTCTTCGGGAA
>JABAOH010052415.1_pt1 | contig 31314 bp, 27 predicted proteins | sample 7062181 | NCBI WGS metagenome assembly JABAOH01 (sample SAMN14538630, study PRJNA623070) | marine sediment metagenome | biome: marine biome [ENVO:00000428]; feature: marine pelagic biome [ENVO:01000023]; material: deep marine sediment [ENVO:00002113]; isolation source: pool of 5 deep marine...
GGGATTTTTCTCAAATCCAGTTCACGGCACAGGCATTCTTCATAAGCAGATTCTAGCAAGCCGGGCCCAAGGGCCTTATGAACCTCAATCGCTGCTCCAATGACTTTGCCCGTAAGATCATCTATATCCATCATTCCATTTAGAAGCCCACGAAGAATCTCGTCTCTAGCAGGCACTCATGGTTTTGATTTGCCGATCTCTCACGGCAAATCAAAAAACTTAATCTCTCAGTGTTCTCTGTGCCTCTGTGGTTCACAAACTACGGGCTTAAATGATATCGCGAGACGGCGATGACGCTGTCGGCAATCTCCCTCCGGAGTGACACAGAGTTAATCGGTGTATAGCGAGTGAACTTCTTGAGCCCTGAGAGTTGGGTTCTCAGTTCATCCCCCTGGGAGACGGCACCGAGAACCTGCCGTGCCAGGAGCTCAACCCGCGGAAAGGCCTCATCGATATACACCTTGGTCGCGGCCAGGTGAATTTTCGCCTCCTCTTCTCCGGATTTTTCGACTTTTTTCAAGGTTCGCAACACGGCGCTTTCCATGGCAAAGATCTCGATGACCATGTCGGCGATTAGAGCGATAATTTCCTGCTCATCCCGGAGTTTGTCCATGTATTTTTGCGTCGAGATACCCGCGGCCATCAAGCCGATTTTTTTGGCCATCTCGACCAGTTTTCTTTGGGCTCCCAGTGTCGCGTCTTCAGATTCCATCAGGCTCGGCGTATAACTCATGAACTCGCTGGTCAGTTTCTGGATCGCGGGAAGAAGGGGGAGATCTCCCTTCATTGCTTTTCTCATGAGCATGTCCAGGACAAGCATCCTGTTGATCTCATTGGTTCCTTCCCAGATGCGATTGATTCGGGAATCTCGGTACACACGCTCAGGAAGATACTCCTGAATATACCCATAGCCGCCCAGGATCTGAACAGCCTCATCCACCACATAGTCGAGCATTTCTGAGCCGTACACTTTGTTGATAGAACACTCTGTAGCATACTCCCGAACACCCTGAGCAGTCTTCTGGCCTGCATCCTCGGCAGTGGGGTCGATTCCATGGAGAATCAGATCGATCAGCCCTGCCGTGCGATAGAGCATGCTTTCTGTCACATAGATTCGGAGCGCCATCTCTGCGATTTTGTGCTTGATGAGGCCGAATTCTGCGATGGGTTTACCGAATTGGACCCTCTGTTTGGCATAACGAACAGCCTCCGCCAGCATGGCCTTGGCCGCCCCAAGGCAGCCCCCTCCAAGCTTGAACCGTCCGATGTTGAGGGTGTTCAGGGCCACAACGTGCCCCCGACCAATCTCTCCCAGAACGTTCTCCACAGGAACCTTGACGTCTTCGAAAATAACACCGCGAGTCGATGTACCATGGATCCCCATCTTTTTCTCTTCTTCGTCCAAAGAGACCCCGTCGAAGGCTCTCTCCACGATGAAACCTGTGAATCTTTCTCCGCCGACTTGCGCATAAGTGAGAAAGAGATCGGCAAAGCCTGCATTCGTGATGAACTGCTTCTGCCCGTTGAGCGTGAAATACTTTCCATCCTTACTGGGCGTTGCTGTCGCCTTGCACCGGAGTGCGTCAGACCCGTGTTCAGACTCGGTCAAGGCATACGCACCGATATACTCCCCACTTGCCAGTTTTGGAAGGTATTTCTCCTTTTGCTTGGGAGATCCGAACAAGACGATGGGCAAGCTGCCAATACCGGTATGATCAGCAAAAGTCACCATAAAAGAGGTCCCGCCCGCAGTCATCTTCTCTGTGATGAGGGTGGAACTCACCTTGTCCAGACCACTTCCCCCATAGACCTCAGGGATATCTGCCGATAAAAGCCCGAGTTCTCCGGCCCGGCGCATGAGGCTCCGAATCAGGTCGTAGTTCAACTCCTCGAGCTCATCCGCTTTGGGAAGGACTTCGCCCTGGGCAAATTCCTCAGTCGACTTGGCGACCAACCGTTGCTCTTCATCGAAATCCTCCGGGGTGAACACCTGGTCTGGCCGGATGTCCTCGATAAGGAAACTTCCTCCTTGGATGATATCTTCTTCCATGTCTCCCTCCTCGGTATCCTTGTGATCTTTCCTCTCACCCGCTCCCTGCGGTCGCTCGAGTCCACAGAGGTCTCAGAGAATTGGCTTGTCTGATTTTTTGAGAGGAAAAATCAGACAAAAGTCTCGACCACTACCGTAGTGTACGTGAGCTGAGCGATACCAACATCGATCGGTTACATAGGCACTTAAATCAATGAGCGTGCCCCGTGATAGTCCCGCCGTGGCGGGGCTTGAGCTGAATACTCCTCTCAAGGATTCAGCTCAAAAACTCTGCGCCTCTGAGGGCTCTGTGAGAGATAAAAGTATGCCGTGAACAAACTAAAGGTTGTAATCAAGCCACCCCTCCTAGAGGCAGCTATAGCCTCCTACGCCTCCCTTTCAAAAATCCCTGCAGCTCCCATGCCACCTCCAATGCACATGGTCACTAAGCCATAGCGGGCTTTCCGCTTGGCCATTTCGTACAAGAGGGTCGTCGTCAGTTTGGTCCCTGTGCATCCGAGTGGATGACCCAAGGCGATAGCGCCCCCATTCACGTTGACCCTTTCCAGATCCATTCCCAGTTCCCGGATTACATAGAGCGCCTGGGCGGCGAAAGCCTCGTTCAACTCAATGAGATCGATCTGGTCAAGAGCGAGGCCTGCCAATTTGAGAGCCTTGGGCACGGCATACCGAGGACCGATCCCCATGATATCGGGTGGGACGCCGGCTAAGGCGTAGGACCTGAAGACGGCCATGGGCTTGATCCCTTTCTTTTCAGCTTTCTTCTTCGACATGACCACCACGGCTGCCGCACCGTCTGAGGTCTGGGAAGAGTTTCCAGCAGTGACGATCCCATCGCTTCGGAAAACAGGTTTCAGGTTCGATAGGGCTTCAAAGGAGGTTTCAAACCTGACCCCTTCGTCCGTATCGAAGATTACCTCTTTGTATGTCGGCTTTCTCTCAGCCGTGAGGTCTGGAATTCGAGCCGAAACAGGCAGAATCTCATCTTTGAACTTTCCCTCTTTGATGGCGCGGGCGGCATTCTGATGGCTTCTCAGGGCAAACTTATCTTGATCCTCCCTCGACACATCGAACCGTTCAGCGACATTTTCCGCGGTCAACCCCATGGAGGTAAAAACCTCAGGATGGTTCTTAGCCATGTAGGGGTTTGGGGACGGATTCAGACCCACCATGGTCGGGTTGAACGTCATCGACTCAACCCCGCCAGCCACGATCACCTCTGCAGCGCCACCCATGATTGTGTAGGCAGCTGTTGCGATCGATTGCAGTCCTGAGGAGCAGAACCGATTGATCGTCTGTCCCGGAACTGAATCAGGAAAACCAGCCCTGAGGGCGAGAACTCTGGCCATATTCAAGCCCTGGTCCCCCTCTGGAAAGGCACAGCCGACGATGACGTCATCGATCTCTTCTGGGCTCAGTCCTTTGGCTCGACTGACAGCCTCTTTTAGGACAGCGGCACCGATTTCGTCAGATCGGGTATATCTGAGTGTTCCCCTCGGAGCCTTTCCCACGGCAGTCCGAACAGCAGAAACAATCACGGCCTCAGTCATCATACGCCTCCATTTTCATTAGACCCTATAGTCAATATCCCGATGTGAGTTCTCTATTACCTAAACCAGGAGACCTCGTCAGGAAGTTTTTTTTCGTGGTCCGTGGTTCGTTGCGACAATTGACCACTGACAACCGACAACTTCGAAGAGAGTTTTTGAGCGGCCAAGAGCGCCTTTTTCGGAGACCTCCACCACTGATCTTATACTTCTTGCTATTCTATCAGGAATTTCATGCATGGCGGGCCGGAAGCCTTGTCATGCGTTATCATTTGGGTAATTAGAATTTCGAACATTCGAATTTTGTTGCGCCTTTGCTGCACCATGTCATCTATGAATCAGTTCCTAAGGGGTTTCCCTTTCGCCAAAGTATACCGTATTCGCTCTTGCGTCTTCGGTTCTCCACAGAGGCTCAGGAATGCCTCCCTTTCCAAATCCAACAGGTACTGCTCGGTCACCTCAGTATTGGGAAGGACGTTGCCTCCGCAGAGGACAAATCCAACTTTCCCAGTAACGTGTGCATCGTACTCGCTAATAAAGTGACCGTCACGCATGGTTTGGGTGAACATCCTAATCAAGGCAAGCCCCCTGTCGCCTAAGACTTTAGTCTTTCTTGGTCTAGGAGGGCGATATCCTTCCCTTACCATGGCGAGCACAGTCTGTTTAGTGTCGTAAAGTAGTTGATCCCGGTTGATTGTAATCAGGTCAGAGGACCTCATGTACCCTAATTTCTGGGCCTCTCTTGCACTCGTCGCCACCTTGGCCATGGCAATGTTTTCGACGGCATGACGAACGAACGGAAAAGGATCCGTATCAACACCATCAGGGATTCCTTCCATACTGCGCAGCAGCATCTCCTTACAGCCTCCTCCGGCCGGGAGAAGCCCAACACCAACTTCTACCAGACCCATGTAGGTCTCTGCCGCAGCCCTGACCCTGGAGCAGGCCAGGCAGACCTCGCAACCACCTCCCAGTGCCATACCGGCCGGTGCGGCAACCACCGGTTTTTTGGAGTATTTCATCGCCATGAAAACGTTCTGAAAATCCCGGATCATGGTCTCAACCACGTCCCAGTTTTCATCCTGAATCTCAAAGAGGATCATCATGAGGTTCGCCCCAACTGAGAAGTTGGTTCCGTGGTTTCCAATGACCAGTCCGTCAAAGTTGCTTTCTAGCTCTTTGAGGGCTTGCACGACCATCTGTCCCGTGTCTTGGCCGAGGGCGTTCATCTTGCTGTGAAACTCAACACAGGCAACGCCGTCTCCCATGTCTATCAATGAAGCCCCAGGGTTGGATCGAACCGTCATGTTTCTTTCTTTGAGGGTAGGGAGGAGAATAACCTTGGGCTTGTCCCCAATCTTCTTAAAGTCCGAGATCCCAAGATCAAAAAAGAACCTCTCCCCATTCTGATGTCGGTAAAAGGATTCCAGCCCTTTTCGCAATATGGACTGCACCAAGGGAGGAATAGTCTCTCCTTCCTTTTCCATCCGTTCGACCGATTTCTTCACGCCAATGGCATCCCACGTCTCGAATGGGCCGAGTTCCCAGTTAAATCCAAACTTCATCGCATTGTCGATATTAATGATGTCGTCGGAGATCTCAGGAACCCTTTCTGCGCAGTAGAGAAGGGTTTTTTTCATGACCTTCCAGGCAAAATCGCCCGCCCGATCTGTGGCGTAGGCTAGGGTTTTGATTCGATCGCCCACATCGTCTGTGTTCTTCGCAATGTCGAGAGAGGGGATACTCACCTTTTGCCGTGGCCTGTAGTCGAGGGTGTTGTAGTCGAGAACGAGGATCTCGTCCTTCCCGTCTGATTTTATCTTTTTGTAGAATCCCTGCCCCGACTTGAGTCCAAGCCAATTCTTTTCCACCATCTTCTCTACGAAGTCTGGCAATTCGAAAGATTCTCTCTCCTTTTTGTCGGTTATGGACTCTTTGAGATTGCGGCCCACATGGAGGATGACGTCGAGGCCGACCATATCCAGGGTTCTGAATACGGCGGTCTTGGGTCGTCCCATGGCCTGACCTGTTATCGAGTCGACTTCATCGATGGCGTACCCATCCTCGATCATCGTTCTCAAAGTCACCGCCATCCCGTAAGAACCGATACGGTTGGCGATAAAGTTGGGGGTGTCTTTACAGAAGACGATGCCTTTTCCGAGGACATCTTCCCCAAAAGTCGTCATGGTCTCAATGACGTCAGGGTGGGTGCTTTCGATGGGAATGATTTCCAGAAGCCTCATGTACCTCGGGGGATTGAAAAAATGGGTCCCCAGGAAGCGCTCTTTGAACGCGGCTGGCATGTCTTTGGACATGGCGGCCACGGGAATCCCAGAGGTGTTGGTGCTGACTATGGTGTCAGGAGAGAGGTAGGGCTCCAGTTTCTTGAAGAAGTCTCTTTTGATGGCCAGATCCTCGATGATGGCCTCAATAACCCAGTCTGCTTCTCGGGCCCATTCCAGGTTGTCTTCAAAGTTCCCGGGGGTGATCAATTCCTCGTCTTCCCTAGCGTAGAAAGCAGCAGGCTTGGATTTGATGGTTTTGTCTATTCCTAGCGTTGCAAATCGGTTCCGAACCTCAGGGCTTTCTAGAGTGAATCCCCTCGCCTTTTCTTTCTTACTGAGTTCTCGGGGCACGATATCCATGAGGTAACAGGGGATTCCCACATTTGCCAGATGAGCAGCTATGGTGCTCCCCATCACGCCAGCACCCATAACGGCGACTTTTTCGATCTTGTACTTCATCGTCTTCCTCCGCCCAAGATCAACCAGAAGATTTGTACCGAATGCCTTGACTCATGATTGCGGTCAGGTATTTCAGATACGATCTATCCCCTTTCTCCACTATGGTAAGCCATGTTGTGGCATCGTCTAGTCGTTTCCCTCACATCACGACCCATGTGTGATCAGCGCACAAAGGCAATTGAGATTCATTCTATTCCGAACTTCTTCTTGAGAATTGCCGACGCGACGCGAATGTCTTCTTTAATAGACTCTGCAGAACGCTCAATCTTCTTACGAACATCCTCCACGGGCAGTTCGTAGATCTTTTCGACCCCAAAAGAGCCAATCTTTGCCGGAACCCCGAAACTCATGGTGTCAAGGCCGTCGTCTTTTTTCAGCAGACCATACTCCTCCTCAATGATGGCGACAACAGGCTGGATTTCCGGTTCGCCGGTAATGATGCAGCGAAGCATCTCGCCGGCCGCTTTTGCGGGTCCCACCGATGCGCTCTGGCCGGTCTCGTTGATGAAGTGGGTTCCCCCTTTCTTTGCCTGCTCAATGATGTGCTCGATCCCCTTCGAGTCGATTCCTTGAGACCGGATAACCGTGTCCAGGGAGATCCCTCCGATTGAGATGTAGCGTGGGCTCACCACCATCGAGTCACCGTGGTCTCCAAAAACGATACCCCGCATATCATTGCCCGAAAGCCCCAACTCCAGAGAGGTGGCATGGCAGATCCTTCTCGAATCCAAGTTTCCAGCCTGGCCCATCACGTTTTCCTTGGGAAAACCTGTGGTCTTGTATCCAACCCATGTCATGGTTGTGACCGGGTTACCCATGTATATGAGAATTGGGAGATCCTTTTTCGAGCACCCTTCATACAGTCTCCGGATGTCGAGGGAGGTTTTCGCGATCACTTCGGTATTGAGATCTAAGAGATCTCGCCTTGTCTGTCCCTCTCTTCTGGGTGCCCCGACGCCGATGAAGATGACGTCCAGAGCCGCCATGTCTTCCACTCGGCTGGTGCCCATAATCCGGGGGCGACGCAATGTGTTTGCCTTCAGATCGTCGACCCAGGCTCCAGCCCTGTTGGGGTAGTCGTCCTTTGGTCGGCCATAGAACACGATCTCCTTCCCCAGTCCCTCGTCCACGAGAAAAATAACAACATCTCTCGACACATTTCCGAACCCCCACACGCCAACTCTGTTTCTCTCCTTCACCTTCCTCATCGATTCCCATTCTTTATGAAGGTGTCCGTCCATCGCATATCCTTAGGTGCGGTGTTTTATGTGGTCAGGAAAGTTCGGTGGTACAAACTCATGTAGGGGTGGTGAGTCTCAAAGCAGAAATCAGTAGGTCTTTGGATTACTGCATCTCTTCAAACTTCTCCCGCCCTTCGCCGCAAACAGGGCATTTTCCGGGAGTGACCCCCTCCACTGTGTACCCGCATACCCCGCAGACGTAGAGGCGCTGGCTTTCGAGATCCTTCCCATGCTTTACCGCCTCGATGGCCTTCTCATAGAGGTCTCCGTGCACTTTCTCCGCTTCATTTGCCCAATAGAAGGTCTTCAAGGCGTCGTTGTTGACATCCCTTTTTGCCTGGTCCATGAACATGGGGTACATGGAGGTAAACTCAGACTTCTCTCCCCCCAATGCCTCTTCCAGGTTCTTAAGGGTTGATTTGATGCCTCCCATCGCCTTCAGGTGGTTGTGGGCGTGAATTGTCTCCGATTGTGCTATGGCTCGGAGAAGTTTAGCGATTTGTGGAAAGCCCTCTTCGATAGCTTTCTGGGCAAACGCCAAATAGCGCCGATTTGCTTGAGATTCTCCGGCAAACGCCTCTTTCAGGTTCTTCTCAGTCTGATCCGTCATTCCGTCCTCTCCTGGAGTGTTTCGTATCCCCCCATATCCTCCCAAAGGTGTGTTTCACAAAGCAAAATAGCAGACTCTCGGCGGAAAGTCAACGAGCTGGGCGGGAGTTTCCAATGGATTCTGAATCGAAGAACCGATCTGAATCATACCGGAATCCTATTTGATTTCCCGGGCTAGGTTGATAGAATGATGAAAAGAGGTTTCACTGTTTTCAGACCGTCATCTTGAGGAATTAGCAAAAAAAGTGCAGGTCGGCATGTCGAAATCCGAAACGACGGTTTGCAATCTCAAGGAGCAAGGCTTCAGGTCCGGCAGTTGTGGGGTGAAGGTGAATGGGCAGCAGAAACTTGCCTGCACCGCCACACTGAGGTGGATGGACGGGACCGTGCAACGGCTCATTACGTCAGTTCACCTGTCCCGTCCTGAAAACTACCTCTCCATCTATCAGTCCGGGTGTAATTTCTCCTGTCGGAAATGTCATTCCTGGTACTTCAGCAAGGTCAAAGACGGCGACTGGTTTACGCCGGTGGATATCCAGCGCAAAGCCCAGGAGTACGAGGAGAATGTCACCCTTTGGGAACCGAGAGAAAAGGCCACGGCGTGGCATGCCCACGATACCTGTCGATGCTGTGGCGCATGCGTCCTCCATGGAACGAGATCGGCATATTGCCCTGGAATCCTCGATTCTGAGTCAATCCTCATGAGTCCTCAGGGGTTCGGCCCTGCCCGAAACATCGTCGCCTTCACCGGTGGAGACGTCGTGTGCTGTCCTGAGTTCTATGGGGAGTGCGCTGAGAGAATCAAGACCCACACCAAACTCTGGCTGTTGATAGAGACGAATGGCTATGGGCTCACCCAGCAGAATCTGGATTATCTCCGAGACGCAGGCGTAGATGCCTTTTGGCTCGATATCAAGGCGCACGATCCTGAGAAACACCGGTGGCTTACGGGGTGCACCAATGATCGTATACGTAAACTCCCCGAGGAGATACTGAAGCGGAGTTTCGTTCTGGAGGTGCTCTCACTGTTTATCCCGGACCTTGTGGAAACAGATGAGCTGAAGAAAATTGCGGAAAACCTAAAGGCGGTGGATCCGGCAATCCCCTTCACCATTCTCGCCTTTTTCCCTGAGCACCGAATGAAGGAATACCGAAGCCCGACTGTAAGGGAGATGGTGGAGGCCTACCAGACTGCCACGTCACTGGGTCTGAGAAATGTACGGCTGGGCAATGTGGGTATATTTGCCAAAACCGAAAAAGACCAAACCTATCTCATGGCCAACGTCGACAAAGGCGCCTACTAATCTCGCTCCCCCAAACTATCAGTTGACCTGGTGGCCCAAACTATCCTGTGTGGATGAACCCGCGTTCCAAACCGCTTTCGGGTCACCACCCGTTCGCTTCGCTCCCTAAAGACACGGAGGGCACATGATAATTAATATTCCTGATTTGCTGGGAGAAAACGGCAAATCAAGACCATCGCTCCGCCTCCGCAAATGCTTCGTCGGAGGCCTTGAAGGTTCTGCCGCAGGCGGCTGAGTCCATTACTCCAATCGCTGTCTCCCGATTAGAGTAAAAGGGAAAACCTCAGTGTCCTCTGTGTCCCGGTGGTGCAATTAGATGATTATTTCTATTTCAGTTCAAATCTCTTTACGGTCCATCTGCCAGCGCTGGCGCTGAAGCCAAAGGCCCTCAGGTTGGTGATCACGGCGCCGACATTGCCCTCTGCTTCGAGAGAGCCCACGCTTTCACCGACCATCAGTCTCTCCTCGGCCCACCGGCTGGTGAGCGCACTGAACCCGAGGACCCTGCGGCTTGTCACGGCCACCGCCACATGCCCGTCGTATCTGCTATCGAGGACCTCCTCTTTGGAGCGAAGATCCAGAGTGACCCAGGTGTTTTGGACTGCCGAGAAGGCCACGAGCTCTCGCTCCCTGACGAGGAGAAACACCTGGTTCAGTATTTCCTCCCCGGTGATGCCCAGGGGGAAGAAAATCAACCCGGCGAGCAGGAATGCACCTACAGTCGCACCTTTCATCATTATTGACCCCTCCACAGAATCAGTGTCAGGTCTTGACATGAGACATAACTTCGCAGTATTCAATCAACTACCATGGCAAGGCCGCTGCGAATCGAATATCAAGGTGCATTTTATCATATCACAGCTCGGGGTAACGAAAAGAGAGCAATTTTTCGAGAGAATCGGGACTACGATCGATTTCTGATTCTTCTAGGACGCATGCATGAGCGCTACGGTATTCAAATCCATGCTTACGTGTTGATGCCCAATCATTACCATCTCCTGATGGAGACACCCCAAGGCAATCTCGTTGCTATCATGCATGATCTCAATACGGCCTACACGAATTATTTCAACAAGAAATATGAGCGAGTGGGCCATCTGTTCCAAGGCCGGTACCGGGGTATTCTGGTTGACAGAGATCCGTATCTATTGGAGTTGTCCCGCTATATCCATCTAAACCCCGTCAGGGCTGGCATAGTTCAATCCCCCGAAAAATATCGATGGAGTAGTTATATCGGCTATATATCGTCAAAGAGCGCTCAAGAGTGGCTTTTCACGGACCTGGTTTTGGCGCAAGTGGGTGCCGATCTGAGGAAAGCCCAAAAGGCTTATCGCGGGTTTGTGGAACGAGGGTTGAGAGAGGAAATTTCCGACCCCTTGCAAGAGGCGATTCACGGAGTTGTGATTGGAGGAGCCGAGTTTTGGCAGAAGGTTAAGGACCGGTTCTTAGAGACAAGCAAGGACCAGGAGATCCCGAGGCTGAGGGAAATTCACCAAAGAAGGGATCTCGAGGCTATTGTTGAAAGGGTCGCCACGTTTTACGATGTCTCTCGATATAGGATTCTTAGAAAGGAACGTCCTGCTCACCATGCCACGCAGGTGGCTATCTATTTGTGCCGTAAGAAAACCGATCTGAGCCTCAAGGAGATTGGAACGTTCTTTGGGAACAGGCATTACACGGCGGTCAGTGTGGCCCATAGGAGAGTCGAAGAGAGGCGCCAGAGTGATTCAAGATTTGACCAGGAATTGAAGCAGATAGAGAAGGAAGTATCTTGAATCAGAGACGTTAAAGGCTCATGTCTCATGTCAAGACCTGACACTGAAACAAAGCCGTTATAAGGCAAGAAAAGGGTCGAAGGAGCGACCAAGTCTATTCACCCTATGGAAGATTCGCTACCCTGTATGTTAGATTTTCTTAAGAAAGGCTTGTAACCGAATTGTGCAAGCTGATCTCCTATAACACGATTGTGAGCATGAAAACAGGAGGTACAACCGATGGAAAATAAAGTTCAATGGGAAACTGAGATGAATAAGGCCCTGTCTCGGGCTCGATCAGAGAAAAAACCTATGTTTCTCGATTTTTTCAACCCTAACTGAATCGGCTGTCAACAGATGGATGCAGTTACGTATCCAAACGAAAAGGTGATCGAGTTCATTAACAAAAGTGTCGTTCCCCTCCGTGTGTCTTTCGATTCTCAGCCTCATGCTGCGGACTTCAACGTCCAGTGGACACCAACGCTGATAACCGTCGACGAGGAGGGCAAGGAACATCACCGCTCGGTCGGGTTTTTGTCTCCCGAGGAGTTGATCCCATCGTTGTTGCTGGGCATTGCCAAGGTCAATTTTGACCGACAACGGTTCGATGAGGCCCTCTCTACCTTAGAAAGGCTAATAACCGATTATCCGAAAAGCGACTCTACGCCTGAGGCTTTCTATCTCAGAGGGGTCAGCCGGTACAAGAGCACGCACGATGCTAAGCCCCTCAAGGAGGCCTACGAGCACCTTCAGGCTGAATATCCTTCTAGTGACTGGACGAAACGGGCCTATCCCTATCGACTGTTGTAGAGGGGTTTTACTCGTAGAGTAGGGAATATAGATCGAAGGTAGACTCCGAGTAGGGTCGCCATGTGCCTATCAGTTACGGAGAGTGACACTGGATTTACAGCTATTTGACGGTAACACAGGTGCACTCAGCGACATTACAGACCTTGTGAGAGACGCTTCCCAGCATGAGCATCTCGAGCTTGCCGGCTCCACGGCTTCCCAGGACAACCATATCGACATTGTTCTTCTCGGCGAACTTAAGGATCTCTTCAGCGGGATCCCCTGTTGCCATGACAGTCTCGGCATTAATTCCTCTGCTTTTAACTAGTTTCGCCGCCTCGCCGATGATCGCCTTGCCGGTCTTGTCTAAATGATCCTTCAATGGTTCAAAAGAGGCTTCAGCATATGCCATTGGCGGAAGAGAGATAACATGGATAATGTAGATCGTGGCGTCGTATTTTGATGCCATATCACAGGCGTATTCAACGGCCTTTCTAGCGTGATCCGAACCATCGGTAGCAACCAGAATGCTCTTCAACATGGTCTCTCATCTCCTCCTCTCGTCAATCTGTCGACCTCAACCTGTGAAAATCTTCACGGTTTCGTCCTAGAACCATTAAAGCAATTCATGGGGGAAGTCAAGGGCTTTGTCGGTTTGCATGATACGGTTCTTGACGCTAGGGATGGGAGCTGAGGAAGACCTTCTGTCTCCATATCGACTCGGATTGGAGCCACTGGACGATTACAGGATGGATCGTCGGCGAATGGACGAATCTTTGCGCCGTGCAAGAAATAGGCCCCAATGGAGAGGTCGAGGATGAACTATCGCAAGCAAGATGTCGAACGTGAGGCGTGGCGAGTCAGAACTCATTGGGGCCTTCAATACACGGGATCGGTTGGTCTTTTCAGATCAGAGATAGAATGAATATTCGTTGAATTCCCAGTCCGTAACATAATCCCGGAATCGGTTCCATTCCATTTCTTTGACAGCGACAAAGTCTTTCACAAATGGCTCTCCTAAGGCCGATCGAATAAACTTGCTATTTTTCAGTTCTTCGAGAGCCTCGCCAAAAGATAAGGGAACGAGCGGGTATTTGTCTGGATCCTCAAGAGCATACGCATCGCCCATAAAGGGATCACCTGGATCGAGTTTGCGATTGATTCCGTCGAGTCCAGCGGCGAGTGCGACGGCAAAGGCTAGGTATGGGTTCGCCGATCCGTCAGGTGCTCTGTTCTCAATCCGGCTTCCGTGACCCCGCTCAGGCGGAATTCGGATGTACGTGGTCCGGTTATCCAAACCCCACACAACATAATAAGCGGCAAAAGAATAGGGAACGTAGCGTTTATAGGCATTGACGTTTGAGGCTAGGATAGCGCTCATCCCTCTTGCATGCTCTAATTGTCCTGCAATGACCTGGAGGGCCAGTTTACTCAACCCATGCTTTCCCTTGGGATCGTCACAGAGGTTTTTCTGGTTGGATTTGTCGTAGAAACTCATGTGAAGGTGATAGCCGTTTCCACCACCGTCGTTTCGCGGTTTGGCCATAAAGGTTGCAAGCAGCCCGTTTTGGTAGGCAATTTCCTTAACGATCTGTTTGAATGTAAAAGTGATATCTGCTACCTCCAGAGCGTCGCCATGAATAATGTTGATCTCATACTGACTCGGGAAGAATTCGTGGTTGAAGTAAATGACAGAGTACCCCATCTGAGCCATGGCTTCTTTGACTTTCCCGATGAGATTGAGCTTGTCCACCATAGGATTCATGGTATAGACCATACTTGTCTTATCGGCGTAGTATTCCCACTTTCCATTCACATTTTCGAATAGATAAAACTCCAGTTCACTTCCGATGATGGGCCTGAGACCTTTCTTGTTGTATGCCTTCAGAACTTTTTTAAGAATACCCCGGGGTGAGATGGCCAGTGGTTTCCCCTCAAAATAGAGATCAGCGATCACTCGTGCCGTGTTTTCCTCCCAAGGGATTACCCGGAAACTGCTGAGATCAGGAATGGCCTGCATGTCAGCGAAGGCCACCTCCTCCGCGATTCCGGTACCGACGGCCACATTACCTCCAAGATCCAGAGCAAAAGTCGGTAAGGCAAGGTGAATCCCGTCATCAATCACGTGTGAGAATCGTTCTGCCGGAACCCCTTTTCCTCTATTGACACCATAGAGGTCGCAGAAATCGACGCGGATTGTCTTGATGCCTCGCGACTTTATGATTTCCAGGACTTCCTTCTTTTCCATGGGAAAACTCCTTTCTCACTCTAATGAGCCATGGCATCCACGCGGGCAGGAGCAGTCGACGTGAAAGAGAGGGTGAGTTTCAGTTCGCCGTTGATGAGAAAAAATCTCATCTGACCCATGGGAAAAAATTTTGAGTGCGATAAGTATCAGAAAAGAGAAGAAGTGTCAAGGGAAAAATACGAGGCGAGTTTTGTGCATGTATACCTTTGAAAAAACTTGGAACTTCGGCTTCCTAGGATAATTTTGACAAAGGAAGCCTATTTCCATAGAATAAAATTGTCATTTTCCAGGATACTTTGACGGAAAACTTCCACCACGAAGAGAACCTGTCGGTCAATCATAATGGAAACTCAGATAACCAAGAGCGAGTTCTTTGCAAGAATTCGTGAAAAAACCCTTAATTTTTCGCCGAAGAACATGGCGCTGGCGAACTTCGTTGTCCAGAATTACCAGCGAGTCGCCTTTCTGACAGCCAGGCAACTGGCCCAAGAGTGCGGGGTGAGCGAATCAACAGTGATGCGCTTTGTCACCGCCCTGGACTATACGGGGTATCCCGACTTCCTGAGAACCCTTCGAGGCATTGTCAACTATGAATTGACGGCCGTCGAACGGCTTGAGATAACGCCCCAGGAAAAAAAGAGAAGGCGTGGGAGAAAGAGAACGGAACGGCTTGCCAGGAAGACCATACTGACGGAAATAGAAAACCTAAGAAGGCTCTATGATCAGTTTTCAGAGGAGGATTTTGACCGAGCCGTAGAGGAGATCGTGCAAGCCGAAGATATTGTCATTGTTGGATTTCGCGTGTCTGCCTCGTTAGCAGGCTATTTTGGGTACGTCTTGAAAAAGGTGAAAGAATCCGTGATCGTCGTTACTCGAGGCGGCTCAACGGTTTACGAGGAACTTGAACAGATGGGGAAGACATCTCTGATCATCGCCCTTGGGTTCAGACGATATCCTGCCGAATTGATCGACCTGTTGAGATATTGCAAGACTCGTGGTTTACGGATTTTTGCCATCACCGACAGCATGATCTCTCCCGTTGCGGCACTTGCCGATGTGATTCAGATCGTGGAGTTCGAGGGGGAATCTTTCGTCGATACCTTTGCCGCTCCCATGTGTCTTATCAACGGACTGATCGCGGAGACAGCCATGAGGGACAAAAAGAAATCTCTAAGCATGCTCAATAGACTGGAGAGAATAGCCGATGAGAAAAAAGTCTATTTTCAGGAGACCAATCGGGAGACATAGGAAGGCATCTCCAGCCGAAGTCAGACTCCCTTGTTTTGCTCGCTTCCTGATTGTCAACGATTTTCGGCCCAAACATCCCACCCTCTGGTTTCATAGCGACGTGCACCTCATATGAATGGATGACACATGACCGAATGGCAAATCACCAAAATGTTGCCAGATGGCAGTGAGTCGAGTGTGGGAATCAAGCCTGTAAGTCCCCTATACTGCAAAAAAAGCTTGACATCCGTCTGAGGTTTTATTATGGTGGGCAACGCTCGAAGATCTGAAAACCAGCACAAAGGTGTAAAGGTCCTCAGGACAGGCGAGCTTCGGATCGCGTAAAATGATATTCATGGTTCTGCAAGCTTAAACCACGGAGGGGGGAGGTGATGCGAATTCAGGGGGGTGATAAATGACAGGTACACTCTAGACTTAGAAGCTAGCATTTCAGGTAAGGAGGAGTGACATGAAGAGCAGAAAAATGTTTGTTTTCGGATCGGTGATATTGACTGTTATTTTCCTCGCATGTCTGTGGGTAGACAGTTCACCCACTCTCGCTGCTGGTGAGGTACAAAAATTGAGGATACAGTCCGGTTACCCACGTGGGGATATTTCCATGGAACTTTTGAAAAATTTCGCAGAATCTGCGGAGAAGCGAAGCAATGGGCACCTAAAGATATCGGTCTTCGCCGCTCCAGAAATCGTTCCATGGGAACAGCTGTTCGAGGCAACCCAGAAGGGGACCCTGGAGATGCTCCACTCCATAGCGGCGATCTGGGCAGGCATTCTCCCGGTTGCGGAGGTGGAGTTCGGGCTACCCTATGCCTACAGTATCCCTGGAAACAAAGATATTGTGCAGACCGGGGCGTTGGTACGTAGTTTCTTTCTCGATACCGGATTCGTGGATCTGCTCCAGAAGGAATACAATAAGCACGGGCTCTACTGGCTTGACATGCATTCCTACGGCCCGATCGTCACTCTGGCGAGCAAACCCATCAGAAACTGTGACGAAATAAAGGGGAAGAAAATTAGGGTTGAGGGATCCTGGGCCAAATACTACGACATGGTGGGTGCCCGCGGAACCTGGATTGCCGGGGAGGAGTCCTATATGGGATTGAAGCTAGGGACGATCGATGCATCCCAGTGGGATGTTAGCGCCTTCGCTCTGAAGTGGCATGAGGTCGCCCCGCACTGGGTGATTGGTGGGCAGAACGATGTTGTCCCAGGGAATATCCTTATCAACATGAAAACGTGGAATGCTCTGCCGGATGAATCCAAGGCGGCTCTTAAAGGCGCTGCAGAGGAGTATTATCATACGCTCCTTGCAGAGTATGTCAAGATGATGAAAGATGTCGATCAATTGGTTAAAGAAGGTAAAGTGATTCGGAGTGTTTTGGATGACGATTGTGAAAGGAAACATGCAGAAGCTGCCTATAAACTGTGGGACGAGATCGGCGCCCAAGATGCTGTCGCGGCAAAGGGTATTCAAATGCTTAAGGAATGGAGAAAGACACTGAAGTAGCGGTCGTCAGGATATCAAGGAGAAGACTATTTCATGAGATGACCTCGAAGGACCAGGAGGGGAAGGTTGACCCCTCCTGGTCTTTCCAATGAATGATAAGATCCTGGGAGACGACTTCCGAATGAGAGGGTTCTGCAAGTGGCTAAAATCGTGAAGTCCATTTTCGATGTGATTGAGGCTATCAGTGAAAAGGCAGGCAGGGCTGCCAGTTATTTGGTCGTTGTTATGATGGCCGTAACTGCGCTGGATGTGGTGGCAAGGTATGTGTTTAACAATCCTCTTCTTTGGGGTTGGCTCCTTAATAAGCAACTCTTTGGTGTTCTCATCCTCTTCGCAGGTGTTTACACCATGTCGAAGGGCGGGCACATCAGGATCGAGATACTTTACGACCATTTCCCTCCAAGGGTGAGATTGATCGCACGGCTGATTGCCATCGCCGCCTTTATCTGTTTCATGGGTGTACTGGTTTGGCAGGGGTCCTGGATGGGGTGGAACTCATTTAGGATGCGAGAGCTGGCTCCGGGAGCATTTCGTATCCCTTTCTATCCGCTGAAGATGCTCATACCTGTCGTTGCCTTTCTATTCTTACTTGAGGGGATCGTCGTTTTTATTCGGCGTCGAGACTGAACAACGTTACAACAGTTCACGGGGTTCAGTTGGCAGGGCTCAGCAATGGGCTGCCCATTTGGTGTTTTTTTGGCTTGGAGACAGGGGATAGGGTTTCATGGGTGTTGAGTTAGTTACTGTCCTTTTGTTTGGGGGGCTGATTTTTCTTTTGGCTATCGGCGTTCCCGTTGCGTTTGCGCTCGGAGCGGTAAGTGCCGTCATGATGTTTATGTTAGGGGGATCGACCGATCTATACGTCGTAGCCACTACCACCTACAGGCAAATAACAGATCCAGCCCTGATAACCATCCCGCTATTCCTCCTTATGGGAAACTTCCTGGTTCATTCGGGCATATCTGATCGTCTTTTTCACGCGCTGAATCGGTGGCTTTCAGGCGTTAGGGGCGGCCTGGCGGTCGTATCCGTTGGCGTATGCGTCGCACTGGCCATGTGCGGAGGGTTCGGCCCCGGGGTCCTGACCATGGGATTGATTGCCGTCCCCGCCATGATCAAATATTCTTATAGCAGATCCCTCGCTTTAGGGAGTGTGATGGCTGGGGGTGTTCTGGGGACAATCATTCCTCCAAGCATCATCATGATCATATTCGCATATATCTCTCGACTCTCAGTTGGGAAGCTTTTTTTTGGAGGGACCATTCCCGGCTTTATCACTGCAGGTTTGTACATTCTCTACATAACGATCAGGTGCTATTTCCAGCCCCATCTTGCCCCGAAGACAGCTGAGGACACTTCCTGGAAGGTCAGATTGACCTCGCTCTGGGATATAATCCCTCCCTCTTTGTTGGTTGTCCTGGTTTTGGGGTCAATCTTTACAGGGGCTGCTACCCCTACAGAAGCTGCTGGAGTAGGAGCATTTGGCTCGTTTTTGATCTGCATTGTCTATCGCAAGTTGACGTGGAAAGTGATTTTGGATTCCTGCCTTCAGACCATGCAAATCAGCGGTATGGCCTTGTGGATTCTGGTTGCAGCCACGCTTTTTGGCGTCGTCTATACCAGCGCAGGGGCCCAGGAAATGGTCATGGGAATTGTGGAAAACTTACCCGTCAATCGCTGGGTCATACTTGGATCGATGCAAATCATTCTTCTCCTCTTTGGCATGTTCATGGACGACTACGCGGTGATTACAATATGTGCTCCAATCTTTATCCCCATTGCCCGCTTCTTGGGTTTCGATCCCATCTGGTTTGCCATCGTCTTTATCCTCAACATGCAAGTGGCGTATTTATCTCCACCATTTGGGTGGGCACTCATATTGATGAGAGGGGTAGCCCCACCGGAAATACATACAAGAGACATCTGGCGAGCGGTCCCTCCGTTTGTGATCATACAATTGATTGTTCTGGTAATGACCATGGTGTTCCCCCAACTGGCCCTGTGGCTACCTGACAAAATGCTGTAGCATGTGGGTCTGCTAGCCGAACATGGAGCCTAAATCGCAGGCTCATGAATACTGGGCTAACCGATCACGTTGAGGGATTGAGACGATCTCCAACTGCCGGGTTTCCCTGCCGTCCAGCCTCAAAACATAACAATTTCCTAGGTGGATAGATGGGGCGGGGGAGCATTGGCTTTATCTTAGAGAATGAGACTGGGGAGATTCGGGGGAATTCGTTTCACCAACGGGTCATACCCGATGGTGCCACCCACGTGACGACAGGCCAAATTGATCAAAGAAGCCCGTCCCATGGGCTCAGAACGACTCGGAGGGAAGAAAATGATTTCAGAACAGGAGCTGGCCACGTTGTCGTACCCAGATGCACCAGATATCGTAACCGATCAAATTCCCGGCCCAAAAACCCAAAAAGCACTCGACGGTTCGTTCAAGTATGAGTCGCTGGCTCGAGGAGCTGGGAAGTTCCCCTGCGTCTATGACGAAGGTCTGGGAGCCACAGTAAAGGACCCCGATGGAAACGTTTTTATCGACATAACCGCTGGGGTTGCCGTGAATTCTGTCGGGCGAAGACATCCACGAGTGGTCAAGGCCATAGAAGAGCAACTGAAAAGACTGATGCATGCCACTGATATGACCAATACCCGTCGTATCGAACTTGCCGAGAAAGTATCCGGTGTTATGCCTGAAGGGTTACGTGGCCGTTGTCTGACGTACTTCACCCAAAGCGGAAGCAGTGCGGTTGAAACAGCCATAAAATTTGCCCGCCGTATGACTCATAGGACGCAAGTCGTCGCTTTTCATGGCGCATACCACGGCGTGTGGACCGGTTCCGGCTCTCTCACGACGGGTCAGCGATATCGCCAGGGTTTCGGGCCTTCCATACCTGGGGTCATCCATGTGCCCTACGCCTATTGCTACCGTTGTTGCTTCAATCTCGAGTATCCAAGTTGCAACCTCCAGTGCGCTAAGTATGTCGACTATGTGCTCAACACCCCCTACACAGGTGCTGATGACGTGGCTGCACTCTTTGTGGAGCCGCAGCAAGGGGAGGGGGGTTATTTAGCCCCACCGCCAGAATACGTTCAGATATTGAAGGAAGCCTGTGAGAAACACGGCGCCCTGTTTATTGCAGATGAAGTTCAAGCAGGGGCAGGGCGCAGTGGGAAAATGTGGTCTATTGAGTACAGTGGTGTGGTACCCGACATACTGATATGGGGTAAAGGGATGGGTGGCGATATGCCCATGGCAGGAATCACCTTTCGTGATGACCTGGGAGATAAAATCGCAGAAGGTTCCCAACCCAACACCTTTGCTGGAAATGCTGTCTCTGCCGCAGCATGCTTGACCAACATGGACATCCTGACAGAGAACAACAAGGCGTTAATCAAAAGAGCTGGTCAGGTAGGTGAGGAGACAAAAAGGAGACTCTCTGAAGGAGCCAAGGAATCTAGGATTGTTGGTGAGGTCAGGGGGAGAGGTCTGATGATCGGCATTGAACTGGTGAGGGATAAAAAGACCAAAGAACCGCTCGGCGAGGATGGGATGAAAAGGACTGTCTTTGGACTGCTCAACCGAGGGGTCATTATGGTCCCCTGCGGCCGTTATGACAATGTCTTGCGTTTTATGCCACCTCTGACCATCACAAGAGACCATGTCGACAGGGCAACAGGGATTCTTCTGGACGTCCTGAGAGACGTCTAAACTTTTCTTGTATCGGTTCGGAAAGATAGAATCTTACACGCCACAAAAAGGAGATTTGAAAGATGGGCTTACTCGATGGGAAGACCGCCATTGTCACGGGAGGGGCACAGGGTATCGGGTTTGCGATCGCGAAGCGTTTTCACGACGAAGGGGCGAAGGTTGTCGTCTGCGATATAGCGGAAGACAAACTCTCAGAAGTGTCTTCCAAAATCCCCAGTCATGACGGTCACGTCCTCGCCGTCAGGGCGGACGTGACCGTCGAGGGTGACATTAAACAGGTGGTCAGGGAAACCGTAGAAAAATTCCGGCGAATCGATATCCTCGTGAACAATGCAGGCATTGTCAGTGTCGGAAGACTCGACAGGACAGATCCATCGGTTTGGGAGGCCATCATGGGGACCAATACCTACGCCCCTTGGCGTTTCATGGTAGCGGTTCTGCCTGAAATGCGAAAGGCGGGCGGGGGATCTATCATAAACATCTCCTCGATAAATGGAATCAAAGCCTTCCCCGGTGACGGGATCTACTGCACCTCCAAGGCTGGACTGCAAATGCTATCCCAGGTGATGGCAACGGAAGTCGCGTCTGACAATGTTCGCGTGAACCTGATATTGCCTGGATTTGTGGAGGACACGGGATTCCCCGTTCCAATAGCGGGGCAAGAGAATCTTACAGCCTGTTATGACCTCATGCGGTCCGTTCATCCTCTCGGAAGGAATGCAAAACCGGGAGATATTGCGAATACTGCCCTCTTTCTGGCTTCTGACCAAAGCGCGTATATCACCGGTGTGCTATTGAATGTGGATGGGGGTCGCCACTTGGCGATGAACAGCCCTGTCTTGAAATAGACACGTCCATGAAATAGAGGGACAAGCCCTATGAGACTGAAAGACAAAGTTGCCTTTATCACAGGCGGAGGTGGCGGTATCGGTCGAGTCACCTCCCGAATCTTTGCTAGCGAGGGGGCAAAGATTGTTGTCGTTGATATTGATCGAGAGGCGGGACAGAAGACAGTCGATCTGGTCGAACAAGATGGCGGTGAGGCCATATTTCTCGCCTGCAATGTGGCCGTGGAAGAGGAGGTTAGGAAAGCCGTCGAGGCCGGCGCGGCCGCTTTTTCTAAGCTCAATATTCTCTTTAACAACGCCGGTGTCTTGTGGCGTGACAAGGACTTTGAAGTCACCAAAACGGACGAATCGATCTGGGACCAGGTTATGGCCATCAATCTCAAGGGAGTGGTGTGGGTTTGCAAGTATGGCATTCCCGAGCTAATCAAACAAGGGGGTGGGTCCGTCATCAACATCGGTTCAGGGGTCGCTTTTATGGGGTTTACCAGAGCCCAAGACGCCTACACCGCCAGTAAGGGCGGCATGATCTCCCTGACGAGGTCAATGGCGATCGTTTATGCCAAGCACCGAATCCGGGTGAACATCGTCCATCCAGGCCCGGTGAACACCCCCATGCAGAAGGAGTGGGACGAAGAAACCAAAAAGGCGGTTGCCGAATGGATTCCCCTCGGCCGTCTGGCTTCCGCGGAGGACATCGCCTATTGCGGCCTCTTCCTGGCCTCCGATGAGTCTTCCTATATTACGGGCGCGGACATCATGGTGGACGGGGGCATTATGGTCAAGGCCCGTTGAAGCCCTTCGTGACTCAACACGTACCTCATGTGGCACCACGGTCAGGGTTTTTGACCGGGGTCAGCATGGGCACAGAGAAGGAGATAGGATGACAGAGGGAGAGAACAGCGATCGCAGGCGAGCCCTGTGCTTCGGTTGTTGGCTCCAGGCTGGCGTGTTGGCCACTGTCGAGGAGGGGAAGGTCGTTCACCTGAAAGGTGAACCGGGCCATCCGGTGAACGAGGGCTGGATCTGTGAGCGCTCCAAAGCATTTATTGAACACCTCTATCATGAGGATCGGCTGAATTATCCCCTGAAAAGGGTCGGGGAGAGAGGCGAGGGCAAATGGGAGCGAATCGCCTGGGACCAGGCGTTGGATGAGGTAGCGGAAAGGCTGGGGCAGATAAGAGAAGAAGCGGGTGCTGAGGCAGTTGCTTCTGTAGCGGGGACGGGCAGAGGCTTTTCAGAGATATTCAAGGCGAGGTTCATGAATATCTTCGGAAGTCCCAATCATGCCAATGCCGGACAGTGGTGTTCCGTTGTGAGCCGTCTCATCCATGCCGCGGTATATGGGACTGGGGCGAGCAGATCGGTAAAACCTCCCTGCAAATGTGCGGTCATATGGGGAGGCAATCCGTCCGAGTCTCTCGCCTGCACTTTTAGTAAACTCCTGAAGGCGAAGAAGGATGGAACGAAATACATCGTCATCGATCCAAAGTACTCAGAGACGGTGGGCCGACTCGCAGACAGGTGGCTGCCACTAAGACCTGGCACTGATGCGGCTCTCGCCTTGGGTTGGTTAAACGTGATCATGGCAGAAGGCCTCTACGATAGAGATTTCGTGGAAACGTGGTGCCACGGGTTCAATGAGTTGAGAGAGCGGGTAAAGCAGTACCCGCCAGGTAAGGTTGCCGAAATAACCGGATTACCAGAAGAAGAGATCGTCGAGTCGGCACGTTTGTATGCAAGGAGCAAACCGGCGTCGATTATTTGGGGTGTGAAATCGGACATGCAAGGAAGGAATGTGACGAGCCTTACTCACGCCAAATGCATCCTCCGGGCCATAACCGGGAACCTCGACGTGGCTGGGGGGGATATGCTCGCGGGGCCCTGCCCGAAGAGCAACTATGGCCCTGTTTTTGAGCACATGGATATGCTGTCTTCAGAACAGAGAGCGAAACAACTCGGTGCGGACCGGCATAAGCTCTGGGGCTATCCTGGGTATGAATTGATCCATCGAGTGGCAAAACCTTACTGGTATGGAAAAGGGCTGTCATCTGGATTTCTTCCCGGCTGCCACGAGCCAGATATCTGGACAGCCATCCTTACAGGCACACCCTATCAGGTGAGGGGCCTGATTTGCGGAGCCAGTAATCCTTTGGTTGCCTACCCAAACACCAAGAGAATCTACAAGGCTTTGAAAAGCCCGAACCTTGACATCTTCGTTGTTGCAGAACAGTGGATGACTCCAACGGCGGTGCTTGCGGATTATGTGTTTCCAGTGACCAATTGGTTGGAACACCCCCAACTGTGCACACAGACTTTCCAGGGCCATGGCAATCTGGCTTCCATGGGGGAAAGGGTGGTTGAGCCCCTGTATGAGCGGAGGACTGATTATGATTTCTATCAGGGATTAGGGCTGCGACTGGGGCAGAAAAAGTTCTGGCGTCGGACCCTCGACCAAGAGTGGGACTGGTGCCTCGAACCGTTACTTCAGGAGCTGGACATACGATCGGCAGAGGAATTTGCCCAGAAGCAGCGTTGGTGGATACCCCCGCCCGTGGAGAAAAGATACGAAACAATTGATCCAAAAACCAAAAAACCTCGGGGATTTGCAACGCCAACCGGAAAGGTCGAGCTGTATTCGACCATCCTTGAGAGGCTTGGCTACGACCCTTTGCCCCGGTACGAGGAACCTCCCGAGACGCCTGTGAGCCAACCAGAGCTGGCAAAAAAGTACCCCTTTATTCTTATCACTGGCGCACGATTTAGGCCCATGCACCATTCTGAACACAGACAGATAAAATCCCTTCGTCGGCTCTATCCACATCCGACAGCCGAAATCAACCCCGAAACTGCTCGGAGGTTAGACATCGGAGAGGGAGACTGGATGGTTATCGAAACTCTCAGGGGAAAGATAAAACAGAGGGCAAAGCTGACTTCTCGAATCCCGCCGAGAATGGTTGAGGCCCAGCACGGCTGGTGGTTCCCGGAGGAAATCGGTGAAGACCCCGTGCTATTCAGGGCCTTCGAATCGAATGTCAATGTCCTAACCCAGGATGATGATACGTATTGCGATTCGGCCACCGGGGCAGTCACCTTTGGGCCGATGCTATGTAAGGTCTACCCGCTCAAGAAGTACACGTGAGATTACCTGAAGTGACTTCTTATCTGTCCCAGAATTTTTTGGCGTCAACCATCTTGCCGTAGCCGAACAGGTCATCCATCCATACGAAGAACCGGTCCGTCCATCGAAAATTGTTCGTCCCCCACCTCACCCAATCGTGAAGCCAGCTGAGGGGCTTGTTATAGGGACAGACCCTGATACAGTTGGAACAGTCCGTTTCATTGGCCACCCAGAAGCCAAGGCACTCCTCAGCATTGACTGGCCATCTGAGGAGACCCTCCCTGTTGGACATGTTAAATGGCTTTTCGGTTGGTTCTCCTTCTGGTATAGCCTGGCTTGGACACTTTTCGGCACATTTTAGACAACGGCGGCAAAAATCCGAGACACCGAATTCAATAGGCCGGTCAGAAACCAGGGGTAGATCCGTGAAGACCTTGGCCAGGCGAACCCTGGGACCAAATTCAGGAGTGATGAGCAAACCGTTTCGAGCAAGTTCCCCGAGCCCGGCGTCGATGGCGATCGGTATACTGCATGCCGTGTCATTCCCGCATGGGATTGCCTGGTAACCAAGTCCACGTATATGGTGAGCCACCAGACCGGCGACAAAGGCCATCTTGGAATAGCCCAGGCCCGTCGCAGCAGAGGCAGGATTTGCGGGGGAACAGGCGACGGCCCCATAGTCCATCTCCACGGCAATAACGATGGCATGTTTGCACTCCTCTGGTATCTCATTCTCCACAGACTTTCCTCCCTCAGGAGTGATCAGGTATGCCGAGGAATAGAGCCACCGACGATCCAGTTCGCACACGCCCACAAGGGACGCGCCAAAGAAGGTGGCGACCCGCTTGATTTCTTTGGTCACGATCTCTGGATTGTCGACACTGATCTTCAATCCCGATGGCACGAGGGGGTAATCGAATTTGCCATCCCATTCCCAGGCGTAGAGTCCCATCCGCCCGCCCAAAGTTCCCTGGGCGGAGATATTCTCCAGACGCCAGGCGGCATTCACTAACGCTTGGTCCTTAAGCCTTCGGCCTGGTTCCTCCCTGGGCATCACCTCAGTTTCGTAGAACTTTTGTCCTAAATCCAGCTTGTCTGGATCCCACAAGGGCCGGCAGAACATCTCGTTTTTCTGGTCAAACCTTGTCACCTCTCCGACAACGTAGCGGGAGGCTCCCTTGTCAACGTAATTCACCGTCCTCATCATTCCCCCGTTTCGCGATAAGTTTTTTCCCCCTTACGCGGTACAAGATACGTCATTCCCTTCGAGTGGCTCTTATTTACTATGTCATTTTCCCCGTTGTCAACCTGAGACGTCTGGATTTTCCTGAGTCTGGAAAGGAAGGGTTTGTTATTCTTTTGGTTTTTCGACAATTTTGAATCTATGAATTGGATGATCCTATCCATTTCTCTTTTTGGGACCTCTGTAACCGGCTGCGCATTTCGTTAGGAAACTCCTAAAGGCTGACGGGGAATTTAGGGACTTTCTGTTCGCGTGCTCACGTCCGTTGACACGGAGATCGAGGTGTGGTGTATAATCGCCAAAACTCTAGATAGAGGGAGGGACCCCATGTCTGACAAGAAGAGAAGACCAGTTGCTCCTTACATGGCTGTGGGGTTGTCCACGGTCGTTTATGGCATTGCCGATCGGAATCACATCAAGCGTAATCTCGAAACGATAGAGGAAAACATTCATGCGGCTATTTCGATGTTGAACATCAACATGCCTGTCAAGGTCGTCGCCCTGGCCGAAGGAGCGATGACTGGTTTCACTGATGAGGCGTTTGATTTGCCTCATACCGTGGCGGCAAAGGAGCTATTCATTGATATCCCTGGTGAAGAGACTGAATGCCTTGGACAGTTGGCGAAACTTTACAAAACGTATATTATCGCTCAGTGCAAGGCCAGGTGGCCCGAAGTAATGGGTGACCGATTCTTTAACACCTTATTTATCCTTTCACCCACCGGTGAGGTGGTGCACAAGGCTGCGAAGAACCATTTATGGTGCCGGGAACGATCCTGCACGCCCCACGATGTCTATGATCGATGGGTCGATCTGTTCGGCGATGGCATCGACGCTTTCTATCCCGTTCTCAAAACAGATGACATCGGCAACATCGGTACGATCTGCTGTAGCGACGGAGAGTATCCGGAGGCGGTCCGGGCACTCGCACTCAACGGGGCTGAAGTTGTGTATCGCCCGAGTGAAGCGATGCCGATGACAGGAAACTCTTATCCTGGTGGTGGCGGCTGGATGGTACAAAACCGGGGACACGCCCAGTTCAACAGTGTCTATATGATCTGCCCCAATGTGGGTCCAGTCTTTCTCCATCCGAGGATGAAACACCCGATTGACATTGCCGGGGGTAGCTCTCACATCGTTGACTATTACGGGAACATCATGTCCTATTCTGCTTCGGGCTATAATACGATGGTTGCGGCAATTATCGACATCGAGGCACTTCGACATTTCAGGGTCATGAACCTCAACAGCAACTGGACAAAGGATTTGAGAACAGAGGTCTTCCGGAAAATGTATGAGAAACCAATTCACCCAAAGAATCTCTGGATGGAACAGGATCCACTGCCCCATGAGAAGGTGGATGAGATATATAGAGAGAACATCCGTCGGCTGATCAAGCGAGGGTGTTTCACGGCTCCCGCCGACACTTTTCCAGGCGCCACCTATCAATCGGGAGCCTCGTCTCCTGAGGAAGAGAAGTGGGAGAACATAAAGACTCTCTGGGATGGGTGGGAGAGGGGCGTCTGATCATAATGTACCATCTCCCATCTCTCACAAGAACCTTCGAGAGATACGGCACTAGAGGACGGGGGGATCTTACGTTGAATAAAACAAAAGGCACCATGACAAACAAACAACGGGTCGATGCATTATTGAATCGTGAAAAGCCGGACCGAGTACCAATCTATCCCTTTGGTGGGGGCTTTGCTGCGGTCTATAGCAATGCCTCAATTGCCGATCTTTACACCAACCCAGAGGTATCTCTTGCCGCGCAGCGCAAAGCCGCCAGGGATTTTGACTGGGTATGTGTCCCGGAGATAGCCTACGCAGCTTTTGGAGGTTGGGAGTTTGGGGGTGAGATCAAATGGCCTGATGGAGATTTTACCCAGGCACCCTCAGTCTCACGGCACGTCGCAAACACACCCGAAGAGGTCATGGATCTCAGAATACCCGATGTTGCCAACGCTGGCATCATACCCCTTCAGAAGAAGTTTTTCGAGGCGTCGTCAAAGGATAGCTTTGACAACGAGCCGTGGAATATTGTCATTCAACTGGAGGGAATATTTACCTGTGCGTCGAATATCGTCGGCATAGATCGGTTTTCGAGATGGACCTTGAAGAAGCCCGATATTGCCCATCGGCTCGTGCGACTGACGACTGATTTTGAGATTGAGATGGCCACGTACTGGAAGGACATATTTGGTACCGACGGGGTACTTCTGTGGGGCGGAGACCCCGTATCGTCCAACCAGGTGATCTCTCCCAAGACGTTCGAGACCTTTAACCTGCCCTATAGAAAAGAGGTCCATGAGAAGGTCCTGGCCATGGGGTATAAGACGATGTTTATGCACATCTGCGGTGAGCAGAATGAAAACCTTCCCTTCTGGGCACAAATCCCCATGGGAGACCCGGGAATCGTGAGTTTTGGTCACGAGGTGGACATCGAGAAAGCAGCTGAATACTTCCCGAACGACATCGTCGTCGGCAACCTTGAGCCTGCCGTGATTCAGACTGCGACACCAGAGGAGGTTTATGCTGCCTCGCGGGCCGTCATAGAGAAGGGGAAGAAGCTTTCCTGCGGCTTCATGTTCGCTCCTGGGTGCGAACTGCCGCCCATGGCGCCTGCTGACAATGTGAGGGCCATGACGAATGCCGTCGATGACTTCGGCTGGTACTAAACTGGAGACTTTTGTCCACGGTTAGATTCCCGGCGCTGCCGGGATTCCCCACCACGAAATACCCACTGGAGTGCTGTGGGAGCAACCATCGTTTTCGCCCCTTCGTCACGCCCCCGTTGTAACCGCTGACCTTCTTCACATCCCGAACGAATAAATCCCTGATCGAGAATTGAGTCCATGCATGAACTCCACTTTGGAAGTTGAACCGCTAGCTACAGTTGTTGAAGGCATGAGAAAAGACTTGACAAACGAAAGATCATGGCTTATGGTGGATATTATTCGTAAAATAGTAAGAAATGAAGGAAAACTTTCGTCATTTCAAAGGAGGAAATCTCATGGCTGAGAAGGCGCTCGGTTTGGTTGAAACGAAAGGTTTGGTCGGCTCCATTGAGGCAGCCGATGCCATGGTGAAAGCGGCGAATGTTCGCCTTGTTGGTAGAGAGAAGATCGGTGGCGGATACGTTACTGTGATGGTTCGGGGTGACGTCGGCGCGGTCAAGGCAGCTACGGATGCAGGAGCCGCGGCTGCACAGCGAGTCGGAGAACTCGTCTCTGTCCAAGTCATACCGAGGCCTCATGAAGACGTGGAGACGATCCTACCCGCCGACAAAGAGTAGCCTGCACGGGATCGTTCCAGATTGAACGCTGCTCGATTTAAAGAGAGGAAAGAGGTGATACGGGATGGAAAAGGAAAAGATTGATTCCATCGTCAAAGCGGTGGTCGAGGAGTTGGGTCGGCGGGGGCAGAGACCAGCGGGATCCGGATCGTCGTCTTCTCCACCTCCTGCAAGAAAGAATAAACTCAAGATCGCTGTTCTCGGGGCAGGAAACAGCGGCATGGCCATGGCGGGTCATTTGATTCTGAAGGGGTTTTCGGTGAACCTCTGGAGCTTTTTCGATTTTGAGACAGGCCCGGTGATTCAAAACGGCGGGATCCGCATGGAGGGGGAGGTGGCCAGTGGGTTGGCAAAACCAGAGATGGTGACCAACTGCCTGGATCAGGCGATCAAAGGCGTGGATCTGATCATGGTCAACACGCCTGCTACGGTTCACCGAACTCTGGCATCGATTATGGTCGGCTTATTGCGGGATGGCCAGATCATCGTTCTCAATCCAGGACGAACGGGTGGAGCCCTCGACTTTGCGAGGACACTGAGACGATATGCCATCCGTGCCAATGTCTATTTGGCCGAGGCTCAGACCTTTATATACGCTGCCGAGCTGAGGGGGCCTGGGGCTGTGGAGATCCTGAAGGAAAAAAACAAGATGCGCGTGGCGGCGCTTCCGGCCAGGACTAACCGCCACGTCATGGATACGTTGATCCAGGTCTATCCGCAAATCGAGGCGGGTCAGAATGTGATGGAAACCAGCATCAACAATGTGGGGCCGGTAAACCATCCCGCACCGATGTTGTTGAACACGTCCATTATCGAGCGATCGGCAGCAGGCGAGGATCTTCGGTTTTACAAAGATCTAATCACCCGGCCTATTGTGGAGATGGTAATGGAAAAAATCGACGACGAAAAGGTAGCCATTGGGAAGGCATTTGGGCTGGACACGTGGACAGTACTTGATTGGTACCGAGAGAGCTATGGGGTGACGGGTCCTACCCTTTATGATGTGTACCACAACAATCCCTATTATCTGGGATTTCATGCACCCACGGATGTCCTGCAACTCAACAATATCCTGGACGAGGTTCCCAATTGTTTGGTCCCTCTCTCCTCCTTTGGTGATTTGATGGGGATTGAAACGACGGCCATTGACAGCATGATCGATCTCGCCTGTACGATGATAGATATCGATTTCTGGTCTGAGGGACGTACTTTGGAATCTCTCGGCCTGGGTGGCATGTCACCACAGGAGATAATCCAGTACGTGGAAGAGGGAGATCCGTTCGGTCGCTGCAAAGAGGGGCGGCTCTGTCGGTCGATCTCCTGGAGACAGGATGGCGTCGCCTAGAAAGAGTTTTGGATGCATGGGACGAAGATCTCTGAAGAGGTTGCTCTTCGATGCTTGAAAGGTTTATTCGTGCCGTCAGTTGTCGGTTGTCAGTGGTCAGTTGTAACGATCAATTTACGTCATTCGATTGAAAATCAAATTCCCGGGGCCCTCGAACAGCCGAGGATGTGCACATCTGAGTCTTTGAACAACGGACCACGAACGCCGACTTTTGATTCAGAGCTCCCTTTTTGAGCTCTGGGAAATCTGAAATAGGCAAGTCCTTGAGTCCTAATTCAAAAGAGAAAGGGGTTTGAAATGGTGGACAAGGGTTTCATCGCGTTAGGTCTAGTTGAGACAAGGGGCCTGGTTGGCTCTATTGAGGCAGCCGATGCCATGGTGAAGGCGGCAAACGTCCGCCTTATTGGCAAGGAGAAGATCGGTGGCGGATACGTTACCGTCATGGTTCGGGGAGACGTTGGTGCCGTTAAGGCAGCCACGGACGCCGGGGCTGCGGCAGCAAAACGAATCGGTGAACTTGTTTCCGTCCACGTCATACCGAGGCCCCATGAGGATGTTGAAGGGATTCTCCCCCCGGGAGCAGAGTTAAGCAAAAAACAGAAATAAGGGGATAAGGAGTAATTCTGAGCAGAACGAAACCAGGCAGACTGGACTATTTCCTGTCTGCCGAATTCTGACGGGGGAATATCATGCTAATGGGCAAAGT